>JAABUK010012848.1_pt1 | contig 10584 bp, 16 predicted proteins | sample 5559141 | NCBI WGS metagenome assembly JAABUK01 (sample SAMN10711869, study PRJNA513367) | rock metagenome | isolation source: Antarctica rocks | place: Antarctica: Victoria Land, Pudding Butte nord | collected 2016-01-03
CTGCTCTTGGTGAGGTGCCTGAAACCTGTTGTGCTTGTGCCCTGAAAACCTCTGATGGTGATATGCCTTGTTGGAGGTACTGGATGTTGCTTACTTGCAAGAGTGTCAGCGCCTCTGTTGACCACTGACAATCTGTAACCACCCAATGCTGGTGATAGTGTAGGACCAGCACATCAGATAAGCTTGGACTGCTCGGACTGGTGTAAAGCAATACGCTATCAGGCAGACATCACAGCAAGGTGCTTCTGTGAACTGCCTTACCATGTCAACCAAAACTGGTCTGCGTGGTTCGCCTGAGCGGTATTCTGACTCATGCCAGGCGTGGTTAGACTCACTCGTTGTATTTGTGCCTGTGCCAACTAGTTGCCCGTCGTATTGCGCTAAGCAAGCTGAGTCTGAGGGTGATCAGTGCAGGGCCAAGTCAAGACATGTCACATCGGGCGCAACGAGCTCGCCGCGCGGACGCCAAATGGAAGAACAAACTCAAGGCAACACTCAGGCAAAAGCGCAGCGTCTTGCAGTGGAATCGCCGGGCGCAATGTTCACGAAAGTGCTGCGAATGTCAAAATTCTCGTCTGAGTGCCAAAGTCCTACTGGCCTGCGATATACCGAAAATGGTAGATTAGGGTCAATTATCTGCATGGCAAAAGAGTCTGACTGTCAGAAGTGGGATTTGAACCCACGCCCACATACGTGGACCAGAACTTGAGTCTGGCGCCTTAGACCACTCGGCCACCCTGACGCCCCACGGGAAATCCCGGGAAGTTACTGATTGTTGCTGCCAACCCAATTTCTGCGCAATACCAACATATTTTTCTGCTTCACAGACTGTTGAATCGAAGTAGTCTACAATATACATGTCAGTTGGGCTAGGTGCAGCTCAGTAATTACAGATATTAGCGAGCAGTACGAATCAAGCTTTATGTGAGTGATCTGGGTCAATGTGCTGGCAGGTGCTGCTGCTTCAGCATGTACAGTGCCTGGCTGCAGTTCCCCTTGCACAGCTCCACGTAGATCAGGGCAAGGAGAGCTTGCTGACTGTCTGGCTGAAGGTGGATTGCTCTGGAAGCATAGTCATGGGCCTGCAGGACATATCCTGCGTATCGACCTATAACGGTCTGATTTACAACAGGTGACAAGACCTTGCATGCAGTACTTTACATGGGCTAGATCCCATGCAGCTTGTGCGCAATACGGGCATCCAAGGCAGCCAACATTGGCCATACTGCTTTGCAGGGGACCTTGATTACTTTTCTGAAGGTGATGCTTGGTACCTTGTGGACCAGTGTGATACAGAATGCACCAACCTCTGCATGCTGACATGGTGATTGAGGATGGCAGATGGCCATGAAATGCGCAGTCACAAATGTACAGTTCCTGTGTGTCAGCCAAACCATGAGGCAGCAAAGCATGCTTTGGTTGATGCGTCAAAGAAAAGAAGCAGAACAGGGATGAAGACCTTGATTGGCAAAGTTTACTGTTGATCACTCAAAGAAAAGAAGCAAAACACAGATGAGGCAGCAGAGCACACACCTGCTGCAGCAGACCCTGATTGGCTATATGTAGGGTTGATTACTCAAAGAAAAGGAAATGACATGTGAACATAGTGCTGGAATGGTCATGGAAGAAGAACATAGATGGGGCAGCAGAGCACAACATACCTGCTGCAGCTGACCCTGATTGGCTTGCATTGACGCTGCATTCACCAGCACTGCCACCTGCAAAGCATGCGAGGCTGTCTCCTCTCGCCCCAGATCCTGCAGACAAGCACACCTGAGTCACAACACTGTGCATCCCATACAAATCTGCAGCGATTGCCTGCCAGAGGCACAAAACAAAAAAAGCCAGGACCTCTTGCTGAATCTCCTGCTGACTGTGGCGGGTCCTTGCATGCCGTAGCTGTGTCTGATACTGCCTCTGCAACTTTCTGACTTCTGGGCTCCTCGGATTTTGTCGCTTTGCACGGCGCAGCTGAGATTGAAGGTCTGCTAACCTGGCGTTGTACCAGGGGTATGCAGCCATCTGAGGAGGCGTTTGGCCATACCGCTGCTGCAGCATGCAAGCGAGATGCTGTCAGTTGCAAGCACAGCTGACCAGACTGATGACACCTCATGTGTCACTTGATTGTTGGTTGGGAGAACGTCTATTGGATCTGCTGATCATGAAAGAGATCGTCTGTGGGTTGATAGCTGCGTTGCGCTGCACTGCACAACTGGATACAGGTTTACGCATTACTGGCTAAATGGATGGATAAACAGATGAATGGACGAACGAACAAAGTATCAAACAAGCGAAGCGATGAGTGGATGGATGAAGCAGTGGATGGATGAAGCAATGCATGCGTGAGTACATCAATAGCATGCATGCGTGAATAAATGGGTGCATGCATGCATGGACAATTGGACGACCAAGCAAACAAACCAATGAACAAACGAACAAACAGACAGACAACCCTAACAACAACAATAATAATAAAAATGCTTTCCAGCTCATGATGAGCTAGGTACATGCAGGACAAGTCTTGTCCCTCCAAAGCAGTATGTCTTACGTGATCGTCAAAACTGTTGAATTGGTAGACCTTACAGGCAGACAATCAAACAGACAAATGCAGTGACAGACAGACCTGGGGGGCGGCGTCAGCTCCAACTTGTGCCACAGATACCTCAGCTTGACGGCGGTCTGAGAAGCTCTGCAGGGTGACAGCTGTATGCAGCTGCTGCGCCGCCTGCTGTGGTGACTCAAGATTACATAAGGCTTCTGCAGCGTAGCAGTGAGCCAGCAGCTGATGTTCTGATGACAAGCCTGGCACCTGCACCAGGTAAGTCCTTTTGTGACGACAGCAGTAACAGTAACAATGACAGGCGTAGCAAAGGCATTGTGGAGAAAAGAAATGACGAATAGCATGTCAGCAAGTCTTGCTTCATACAGAACAAGCATCTGCTGCTGCATCCATGGCCCCTGAACACAACACAAACTATATTTAGGGTTTCTTAAGGGTTTCTAGAGGGTTTTTCAAGGGCTTTAATGGTGTTCCAGCTCTTGCCTCTGCTGACGCCACTGCTGCATCCATGGCCCCTGAACACAACACAAACTATATTTAGGGTTTCTTAAGGGTTTCTTGAGGGTTTTTTAAAGGGCTTGGATGGTGTTCAGCTCTCGCCTGTGCCTCTCTTCTGCTGACGCCACTGCTGCATCCATAGCCCCTGAACACAAACGCAAACTATATTTAGGGTTGCTCAAGGGTTTCTTGAGGGGTTTTTTATAGGGCTTTGATGGTGTTCAGCTCTCGCCTGTGCCTCTCTTCTGCTGACGCCACTGCTGCATCCATGGCCCCTGAACACAAACACAAAACCCTAAATATAGCCACTGCTGCATCCCTAGCCCTTGAGCACAACACAAACCCTAAGTATAGCCACTGCTGCATCCATAGCCCCTGAACATAGCACAGACTGCCTTCAAAGTGAAATCATAGCTACAACACAAGCTCGGCCACTTATTTTCATGATTCTTCTTTCTGCCTTGTATTCGGGCAAGCATCACTGAACCTGGGTTCTGATTTAATAACCCACCTGTCCTCTGCACCCAAACGTCACTGGGTACAACAAAAGCCTGTCAAGAAGCGAATGGGGCCATGCAGCTTCTCATCTTACCCTGGTACATGGTCTAAAGATGCATCCCGCATATATTGTACAACACAAACGTACAGTCCTTAGGTTGCACATGAACGCAGTGTTTGTGATGTACCTAATGTTGCTCGGCTTCTATCAAGGGACAGCATAGCCAGCTGCTCAGCAGCTTCAGCAGCCGACCCCTCCTCCACGCTCCCCCGGGTAGCTCCTATGGCCCCTCTGTGCCCATTGCTGGGGTATGGGAGGCCATTAGGGTTGGACAGCGCATCATGCAAGCTGTTTGACCCAGCTGGGATGTCAGATGGAGGCTGTGACTGGTGCTGGGATGAAGAGCAACGGGCAGCTGCTTGGTCAGCAAGGAATATGGCATTGTGGAGACACTGTGTGGCGAAGTTGGAAGTGGATTGATGTGGTGGCACGCCTGCATCAGACAGACAGCTGCATATCAGTCATATCCACAAACATGGCAAGCCACAGATGATAGATGCCCCACACAGCATTGCAGGCCTGATTGCGACGGTGGATCACATAAATGGGAATATTGCTTACTAGAACGCAGGAGTGACAGAACCGGATGGGAAGAAAGAACTGCCTGTCAATTGCACAAGCAAAGTCTCGCAACAATAAGAAGCTAACAGCACATAGGCTGATAAGCAGCAGCCACATCAGGGAAGATAACAGATGTGCAGATGAACACAATGTTGGTCATGTAGCGTATCATGGCGTCATGCAGCCTGCTTGTGGCGCATTACCTGCAGTAGAAAACTCTGCAGACGTGCTGTGATCGGGCTCAGCCTGGTTCTGAGCCTGACTTGCGAGTTGAGCGCTGGCAATGCTCTGTTGGCATAACGGCGGCTGAGCAGCTGAGCCCTCGTCTGAGCGTGTGTGCTGATGCACCACCCCCTGCCATGCCTGGCTGCCTGCAAGGATGACACCAGAGTTTTTATCAATCCCGAAACACCTAATGTAATTCAGAAATGTCATCCCTACACTGGACATCTAACCTCAACAATGTCTGGGGACAGTAAAAACGTGGTTCTACATTGTGGAGATGTTTTAGAGACTCTCGAGCGGAGCCCGTACAAGCCAGTAGGAGAGCTGGTGCGAAAGGCAAACATGCAGAAACATGCCAAATGCATGACATGCTGAAGTGCCATCTGCCGAGGTAAGCCACTGCACCCTATGTTTAGAGTCTGACTGGCTGTCCCATACTTACAATGGGCAATACAATGCACAGCAGTCAGGGAATTGCAGGGAATTGCAGCCTCAGCTTGCTGGGCAGCATGTGGCTCCCAAAAAGGCACCCCTCTCAGAAGAAGCAGCACAAGTCTACAACGGTATAGACAGCTGTCGGTTTTGATGTTGGGCAGGATGTTTTGATGTTTCCACAATGCATTCTGACTCAGGCTTTGCTAATCTTTTCAGGTGGGAAAGTCTGTACCTATGTGAGTAGCCACGCCACTAAGCTCAGGGTGCAGGTCTGCAGGCTGTGCCTGCTGTTGCAGAACCCCCATGCAGCATTCTGCCATTCTCAGCCACAGCAGAGGCTTGTTGGCCATGGCAGCCGCAGCAACCTGCAGTTCACAATGTCAAGCATTTGCATTTGTGTTTTTTGTTTTTTTTTTTGGGCATGCAGTTCATACAGTCAAGCAAGTGAGCACTGTCTTGCATGCATGCTGGCTGTGCAGATGAAATGCATTTGCACATGCACATCTTGGACGACTGACAGTTCATTGACATGGCATGCACATGTGTGCTTGTTGGTTGCATCACTGTTGTAGCTGAGCATGTGTTGAGCGACATTGCCGCACCATTGACAGCCACACACACATACACAGACAGAGATACAGACAGACAGGCAAGCAGACAGACACCTGCAGACACAGACGGGAACATGCAGTGTCGCTTGATGCACTCAAAGGTGACTGCAAGACACCCAGGCTCAACATAGTGCTGCATGCCACTATATTTGACTGGTTTCTAAAGAATATGCTCAGTAGTGTCAGCACAGGGCAGACTTCAAGCCCCACAAAACAAAACCCAAGACAGCAGCGCCACCAAAACTGCACAGCCTAAAAAATGGAGTGAAATTCAGCAGCCTGTGCACATCTACTGCTGGCCGATAGCCTTTTCACATGCCAAAGGCCGCCCGCAAAAGCAGTACAACTAGATCCTGCCTGGAATTGCAAAAGAGATACAGCTCCTAAAGCTACAGGGACGCATGGATGTTGAGCATCTGAAGGATGCCCATGCAAATTTGAAGAGCTTTGTGACTGTCAGGATGCGTCTGACCTGAAAACAGCGCAGTGCGGTGCTGAATTTGCCCAGCTGCAGCGCCTGCAGGCCTGCGCTGTAGGTGATGTGCAGGTGAGCATTGTGACCCAGAGCAACCTTGGACCCAGCACCACTCTGCAACCAGGGAACCAACATCAAGTCTTGACTCAGCTCGCTTGAGAAAGGCCCCCGAGAACCTCAAAAAGGGAGAGTGGGGTAGATTGGGTCTTGCCTGTATTACAGTTGCTCCTGGTCACAGTGTCACTGGCTGAGGACAGGTATACCTTTGAACATTCTCATGCTGAACAGTTGCTGCAATTAACCGGTTCAGCGCAGGATTCAGCAACCAGCAAGTGTCAGGGAAGGTTTCTGGAAAGTCAGAAAGCCGTTCTGAGCCGCAATAACAGGCATAAAGGGTACCAGGACATGATACCATGTATATGTATGCAGGTACAAAGATATCACATGTGCGCTGTTGACACAATACTGTGCACGAACGTGAGCCTGTGTATGAGTGTGCGCTACTGACACAATTCTGTGTATGAATGTGCGCCGTTGACACAACTCTGTGTATGAATGTGCGCTACTGACGCAATTCTGTGTTTGAATGTGCGCTGTTGACACAACTCTGTGTGTGAATGTGCGCTGTTAACACAAATCTGTGTGTGAATGTGCGCTGTTGACACAATTCTGTTGTATAATGTGCGCTGTTGACACAATTGTGTGTATGAATGTGAGCTCTACCTGTGAAGGTAGTTGGGCACACTTGCGCAAAGCCTGGGAGAAACATAAGGCTGCTGTGCTGTGCTTGTGCTGGGCATGCTGCACGCAGCCCATGTTGCTCAGCATCGCAACACTCCTGGCCACCTGGTCTGGGGCATGTGAAGTGGGCTGTGCCAGGGATGGGGCGTCCCCAGCATTTGAGCTGGGATTGAGCGTCAGGATCTTGGCTGACTTGCGGTAGACCTGCCTCTGAAGCTCGAGCTGAGCTTTGAGTGAGATGCCCTGCATTGCCAATCAAGTAAGTCTAGACCTTATACCCTAGACCCTTAGGTTGGAGTAAACCCTAAACCCAAAACAAAGTGTATAAAACGTATTGAGCACCATGGCTCTGAGGGCTAAGAAACATTCTGTGGCTGAGCGTACACATGAGGAAAGGTACAAAACAACATGCAGTTCAACTGTGAGACACTGACTGGATGGTTTTGGCAAGGTTGCATGCAGTCTGTGCCAGTGTGTGTGCCCCTGGCTGACACACTGACTGGAGCGTCTTGGCAATGTTGCATGCAGTCTGTGCCTGTGTGTGTGCCCCTGGCTGATGCTCCACAGTCTGAAGGGGGCCAAGAGGCAGCAAGCTGTTTCTTTTGGCAAGCCAACAATGCTTTAGGGTTTAGACAGATATATAAACACTAAACCCTAAACCCTGGCCACAATTGCCAACTCCGAGTTTGTTCTTGTAGACCCCATCAGTGTGTATTGACTTCTATACACTGATTGCCGAATTAGGACCTCATACAGAGAGGTTCTCAGGGCTGTATGTACCTCACCCTAAGGGAAGACGTGGTTTTGGTATAAGAATAATCCAGTTCGCACGCCAGTCTTTCATATGCATCAAAAGGCTATACATTGACCATCAGCGTCACGGTGAAGGTGGGTCTGAGACAAGGGGGGTACCTGGGGGCTGTTGGGGTCAGCAGCAAGGATACTTCTGATGTCCCAGCGGGCTGGCCTCAGCTGATTGAGTGCCAGATTAAGTTTTGCCCTCAGAATTCTGACCAGCTGGACCACCGACACTCCTCCCACTTGCATAAACCTGTTGCCCTGTACACTGCTGCCTTGTCAACACATGTCCGTTTTTGGACAGGATTTTATAGCGTTTGCTAGAATCTCAGACACCCAAGGCTGCACATGTTTGCAGAGCCTGACAACATGGCTGGATCACAAAAACATTGCGTCAGATATGAGGATTCTTCAAGCATGTCTGATAGACGGTGAAATTTTCCACAGGTGTCAGTATTGATTGAAAACTCCTCAACAGACAAGCTGTAAGCTGATGGCACATCAGCAATGCCAAGCTTGCATGTCATGAGTGTGGTGCTGATTAAGAGATGTGACTTGCCAACGAGTGCAAGCAGGCAGACTATACCAGCATAGCCTGACACAACCACGCTGTGTAAGCAAGCTGCGGAGATGACAGTCAGTGATGCCGTACGCAGGTTGAGTTTTTATGACAACACTGTGCCACAACAAGCACACCACACCACTGTACTGCACTGGACATAACCAGCCAGAGTGCAAATGTGCAGTCAGCATGCAAATTGGCGCTGTCCTACTGCAGTGTCATTGCTGCACAGTCAGTACGTATGTCCAACTCACAGCCACTGTCACAGTGCACTGATGTTGCTTTGGTGCGCTGTGGTAGTGATGCATGCTCAACATTGGTGTAGAGAGGTAACATGTACCTGACCAACGGCCTGAACATCCATGTGGCATGCATGGTCACAGGCACAGTGCACTGATGATGCATTGGTGTGCTGTAACAGCGTTGCATGTTCAATATTGGTGTACAGAAGCTGCACATACCTGACCAACAGCCTGAACATCCATACGGCCTGCATGGTCTAACATCCTGCCTAGCACTGCTGCAATCTCCCCTTCGTCTGTCACCCCACTGCCAATGCTGTCGCTTTTGGGGGGGCTGGTGAAGGGGTCTGCCTGACCCCCGAACCCTGGAGGGGGGTTGTCAGTGATGCGGCTTGGCTCCGCTCCCCTGCACAATTCAGCTCTGCATTGAGGCCTCATACATTCCTCTGCCTCGATTCAGTGATTCAGACAGGTGGGTGTGTAACAGCAACATTCAAGTACAGACAGATCGTTGATGACGATGACAACTGCTGTACAGACCTGACCACAACTTTGTTGGAGGTGGAGTCTGTGTCACTCTAATCTCCTTACACTTTGCCATCCATGTACCACAACGACCCACACTTTTGAAGTATCAGCAACTGAAAGAACCAGATGCTGCAGAACTGTGATCACACTCATCAGTACTGTCAGCTTGATGCTTTTTGGGGACTCAAGAATCAAGTAGAGGGGTTACACAGCACCTGCTGGATGGTCTGGGAGGCTCAGAGCTTCCTCTGCTGGGGGGCCGAGGGGGGTCTGACGGGTCTGATGCCTGTGCTGGGTCCCCCCCAATGTCCAAGTCAGAATTCTGTCCAGCCAGACTCTCCTTGTCCTCTGGACTGTCTGGCATCACCCCATATGCAGTCTCTAGATAGTGCAATACCTCTGCAGATGTGATGTCATTGTGACGTGTGTCTGGCCGCATTTAGTTTCAGCGCATCATGTGCGCATGCCGATAACGCTGACATGGCTGATGCACATCCAAGGCTGACAAATGAGGGTTGCATGACCTGCTCAGGAATGTGCAGAGGTCACTGGATCACGCATTCAAATCATTCACCAAGCAAGAGACTGTGCCCCAGGGTTGAGCATGTACAGTACTGAGGGGCTCCCTGAACGAGGTCCTCTTTTGGCAATCAGCATACCAACAACGATGATTGATTGCATGCAAGGATCCTGGTGTTGCAAATGTTGCAGACACAGAACTGCAACTTTCTGCGTGCAGAAAGTAGGCTATGCATTGATGAGACCTTACTTGCAGCCTGTGCATAGCTGCTGCTGGTAAGATACAGCTCCATGAGCAGCAAGCACACCCTGATGGCCACATTCTCTTGCATGGGCTCAATGTGCTCAAACAAGGGCTCCAGCACTTCCAAAGCAGCAGTGGTCTTGTTCTGCTGGATAAGCAGAATTGCCTGCGGCAGCAGCCAGGTGCATGAAGCAGTAGCGCTGTGAAAGGTGACGAAGAATGCTGCAAAGGCAATATTAGTCAATTGACGAAGGTCTCAAGGAAACAGCCACAGCAGGCAATGTGAGGAAAGAGTTGCTTGCAAATATGGAGTATGCAAACAGCATACAATTAACATTTATGCATACATGCATCATATGCAGATGCTGGGGACTCAGTGTGAAAGCAGTGACAAGAAGTCTTATGGCTTCATGCAACCATAGGGTAGCATGCATGACTAAAGAGCATGATTGCACACCATGTTCAGCCTCAACGCTGAACTTTCATAATGGTCTGCATCTAAGGATGAGCTCTGGGTGTTTGCCATCTGCAAGGCACCCATTTGTCATACAGCCTTCACAGAGATGAACAAGAGCTTCAAACAAGACAGAGAAGAAGTTTTGAATCTGTATGTTGGCATCTCAAGCAGAGAAGCAAGCCGAGACCTTGTCTAATGCTTGCAGAGCAGTCAGCAGGCCCTTTGGGTCATGGTTTTCCTCAGCAAAAAAATTGGCCATTAGCTTGTTGTGCTGTGCCTGTGCAAATCACACGAGACTCTGGATGTAAGACGCTGCTGGTTGTTGTGCACCTGACAACTCAAGCACTTCACGGTAGGATGTTACCTGAGGAGGCAGGTCAGAGTTGCCCAAACACTGCATGACCTCAGCGCTTTTCTGGTATCTACCGTCCAGCCAAAAGCCACGAGCTTTTGCCATTGCTTTGCCCACGGTACAGGGAAGGATACCCTGGAAGGCCCAAGGTTTGTGGCAAAACAGCACAGCTGTGAAACGTAGTATCCAGATTTTGCAGCAAAGTAGCGAGCTGCAA
>JAABUK010012849.1_pt1 | contig 10583 bp, 7 predicted proteins | sample 5559141 | NCBI WGS metagenome assembly JAABUK01 (sample SAMN10711869, study PRJNA513367) | rock metagenome | isolation source: Antarctica rocks | place: Antarctica: Victoria Land, Pudding Butte nord | collected 2016-01-03
AAGAATGCAGACGCACGCTCGAGAGCGTACTTCTCCATCCTAGCACGAGAGGCGTGCCGCTGTTGGTGCTGGCGAATAAACAGGATCGAGAGGATTGCGTGGAGACGGTTAGGATTAAGGAGGGGCTTGTGAGGGGGGTTTTTGAGGGGGAGGGGGTGGCGCCGAGGGATAGTCGGGTTTTGCCTGTTAGTGCGTTGAAAGGGGAGGGGGTGGGGGAGGCGGTGGAGTGGGTGAGGACGAGGGTGAGGTGGAATCGGGAGGGGAGGGAGCCGGTTATGCGGTAGGTGGATTGGTTTTGGGGGTGGTGGGAGGGGGGGTGGGGTGCTTGGGGGCGAGAGGGGATGGGGTGGAGATGTTGAGGTTTGTGGGGCTTGTGGTTGGGAGTGAGGCAGATTTGGAGAGAATTGGGTTACAGCTAGAGTACGTAGACCAAAGGTCACGGATCGAAGCATAAGCTAGCCGCGGCTTAGGATAGAGCCATTCGCCTTCCCTCCCTCGAATGCCGGCGTGAAGGAAGCTCTCAGAGCCCATTGAAGAAAGAAGGGTATCACATGGCACCAGGACGCAGAATTCTCAGAAGCTATGAATTAGCACCATTGACAATGTCATTGATAATATAACTCAAAATATCTAGAAGCTCACAACTTCTCAACCTTGTGTGACACCTCTCCTGCTCCTGAACTAAGTCCCACCCAAGCTCATCCACCGTCTCCTTCGATCCCAACTGAGTGGCCGATTCGTACCAAAATTGGTGCGAAATTTCATACCACCCCTGTAATAGCCGCACGATGGTGCCGATTTCTCTGCTTAGTATCAAGTCTCAATGCCAAAACCCAACGGACACTCGATTTTGAGAGCTTTCCACTATATTTGATGTGAGACTTCCCGCCATAGGTCAAGGACAAGCCTGAGTATTTGAATTCTGTGGCAGCTTAGTCGTATGAGGGTGGGAATAAATCTGAAGCTAAGCTCCTGCTTCGACTGCTTTGAAGAGGAGGATTGGCGGATGAGAGATGGAGGTATGGCCTCATGGATTTGGGTGTCTGGGGTGTATTGAGTGTGTCAATGACTTTGTACGTAGGATGTGTGGAGGAGTTGAGTAGAGCTGTGTTCCGTTGATTGTGGGATACTGTGCATTTCTTGTAATGGGAAGGAAAGAGAGTAGAGCTGAACGGGAGCACAATGTTGGTGGTGTTTCTTTAAGATATCACTGTTGAACGGTTTGTTGAGTCTTTGCACATAATCACGCCTCAAATGGAAACAGCATATAGCTAGCGCTAAGGCTCAGAATTGGGGAGTTTGGAGGAATGTATCCGCGTCTTGGAGACTATGTTCCGAGAAGCTAGCCAGGGAGGTTTCGGAAACAAACGATGGACTGTCTGGGATCATATTGAGGGCCTCTGGCGCTGTGAAAAGCTTACGTATTGGATCCAAATTCGAAGGATCGACAAGATAAAGAGAAATGTGAACTGTGAAACCTGAGGCTCTGCACTCCGTAATTTGTCGACACTTGAGACTGGACAGCAGGGGAACAGGCGCGTGGCCGTGACGATAGATAGTGGCGAAGGAGCCTGTGGGGTCTTTCTGTCAATACTTTTCAACCTGGGTTTGGGGAACGCTCAGAGAGCTAGAGAGAATCCTCCAATATGGCACGGATGCTGATGCAGACATGTCGCAGCCCGCTCTTGCTTCAGGGGCACGTAAGTAGGTACCCGTTCACAAGCACGGCCTGTTGCAGGCTTTGCAACCACCGATGAGGTGTTAGGGTTTACCGGTAAATGGCGTAATTTACCGCAGACCGCTTATTGGTGTATTCAACGTGATTTTCGTGATGGTGCTGTGAGATCAACTTGTGCTTTCGTGGGGAACAAGGGAGCACTTGGATGTCTTGGCAAGCTTGGCTTCAATATCTCCGAGCATGCTCCAAGCGTAAAGAGAACGGCTCGATCGTGCTCCATGCTATGCAGCTGCAACGTTTCATGATGATATGAGAGAAGTGTGATTGGATGAGACAAGTCGAACGAGGGTTTGCGGGGAGCTTTTGTGCAGATCGCCGAGCAAACTCTAAACCATACGGGGCAGCCACCACGAAGAAAAACAGAGAATTGCGCTACCATTTCTCTCATGATAGTACTCTCAAAAGCTGGCACTGGGAGCGAGTGGTGTCATACATGAAATGAGCGGGGACTTGGGTTGCATATCTTCAAGCAGTCGTTGACGCGATCTGCGCAAGTGAGCTTTATCCGCCTATCATTACGCGTTCCAGCAGGAGAGCAAGCAGCGGCCTTCTTATCGAGTCCAACTTTTTTCCAGTCATCGGCACTGAGTTTGTTGATAAGCACGCATGCGGGCCATGACCTTGACTTTGCTCGGCACTGCACGAGGATGCAAAAGATCAATTGCCTGACCAGTCCGCGATAATTCATGCTCGAGACTTTTCCCACAGCAACGGTCATGTCTTGGTGCGGGTTCTGGGGGCTCGAGAAGCTTTATGGCAGTGCGCGGACGTCGGTAGCAAAGCCAATTGGTCCCGAAATCCGAATGGCGAAAAGTAGCTACCCCACTATGGACTGCAGTGTGTTGTATCCAAGTGAGGAGGCATGTCAGGATCTAGACCTTCACCAACTGAATTACAGGACAAAGGAAGCAACGCAAGGCATGATGACGACGACGAAGGATCTCAATTCCCAAGCTATCCTGGACCCTTGAAGCCAAGAGATATGCCAGCTAGGAGAAAAAGTATAAAGCTCAGATCTTAGCTTGGTGCAATTCGCTGGATATTCGATGAAGCGTGCAGGCCTCTCAACGTCGAGATTGCTTGTTTCGAAGTCCCAGAAGGTGGGGGGTGGTCCGTGGTTGCATGAAGTAGCATGTCGGCGGTCGATCAGAGGATTCGGCCCTGCGGCTCAGGCGCTCAGAGGGCGCAAAACTTGGTCGATGGATTCTCAGGCTGTCAGGCACGTAGCCAGTTGTGCCGCGAGACTGAGTACACGTAGACGTGGATTCGCTGGGGTCATGCTGGCGCTGATGAGTCGAGACAAGCTGTCGATTGTCGTCCTAGAACAAGGAGAAGAACAGGTGAGCCAGAAGGGGGTAGATGAGGCGTTGTCACTGTGCTTGTTGGCAAATGGCGGATTAGCTGTGCGCCAAACTAGGGACGCGTCTTACTCTTTCCGTTGGATGAAGCACGCCCAGGCGGCCTCATCCCTGTCAATCGGTGGCCGCTAGTCTCTCCGCAAATCAGCGACCGCTTACCACTCAACGCTTGGCCCCATTAGCCGTGGCTCTGTCGACTTGCTCCATTCTCACTCTCCTTCCCAATCGCTCCATACCCATACCATACACCCTTGATAGTTGCCTCCGAACGGCAGCGACACCATCTTCTTGCTTCCGACCTCTTTCACATCTCAGTCTTGTAATCATAGCCTTTCCATTCCAATTGTCTTCTGTACAGCATTCTTGCCGGCCCGACTCTGCTACGGGTAACTCGTATCGTAATCTGTACGCTCCAGGGGGTACCACTTAATTCAACTACACCTCCATCAACCCCACGACCCAACCAGACAAATCCTCCATCTATTCGACTGGTAATCGAGACAATGAGCGAGTGACTGAGTGTTCTTCATAGAACGAATTCACCGTTCTGCCTCTCTTTGTGCTCGTGTGGCTCTTGCACCTACGATCTTTAATCTACGACTGAGGGACACGGTACAGTCTTTTCATATCCATTCATTCACCCACTCAACGGCCCCATCCACCATCAACGACTACAACGACTTCGGTTCCATCATCTTGATACCCATCTGCCACCATACAATCATCTCTCTCCTCTAGAGATCACTTGCTACTTAGCCTGTACGTTCAGCCTGACTGCAGAGATTGCTCAAAGCCCCTTGATTCACCTCCAAAAAGTCGAACTACAAACCCCGACGACCTCTACATGGTCCACGCCATTCGTGACCTAGTTGGCTTGCTTGGAGAGGTCATACATACTGACGCTGCTTTGTGACTTAGCCCAACAGAACGAGCGATCCTCCCCTCCCCACCTCTTACCTTCCAACCAACAAAGCCATCTGTCAGGAAAATTCATAACTCCAGTGCTATCACAACGTATCCGGACACGAATATCAGTGATTGAAGCGTTGGCATCATGGCTGCTATGGTCCAGTCCTTCCCACCTCCTACATCGACGATGACCATGCTGCAAACGCGGGCCTCGTCTTCCGAACCATTTCAGAGTGGGTCACAAGGTCAACAGCATCAACGGAACATCCAAATGCCTAGGAATATCTATAATACGTCTGTGGGGGGCATGGCGGCTGGAAATTACAGAGGGCAAACATCCACCTCGCCAGTGTCTCCATATGGTTTCCCGAACACACCAATACTACATAATGGACCCAACCCACTTCGGCAGCACCCTACCGCTCCCCCACATCCACGGCTAGAGAACCGAACACCATCTACACCCTCTGTGCCCATCACGCAGCAAGCACAGCAGCAGAACTCTACTGCATCAAATCGCCCTCGGCCACCGCCAATTAATCAAACTTTCGGCACCTCGAATGCATTTCCATCACAACAACAGTTCTCTAAAGATGACGTTTCCGTTCCCACAAACCTAAATACCAATCAACCAAGCACTCTTGATCTCAAACCCCCTACCTTGCAACCTGCTTCTTATGCTACGGTTGCCAAATCATCTCCAGATCGATACAGACGCAACCATCGTCGAGCAGAAACATCAGGAGCTCTCCCATCAAATAACCCAGTTCAAGGTGGTTCGGCTATGCCATCCGGGTCTGGCATGGCAGCAGTTGGCAACCTCTATACACATCCAACGCAAAGTAGTAGCTCTCCCTCTCTCAGTTCGTATCGTGGAGCGCCATCACCGACTGTCAACGATCACAATTCTACCCCACAGGCAAGGCTTCCAAGCAAAGATGATCTGAACTTGCAAAAGGAGAGGCAGGCCTCATCAGATTTAGCAAAGAGATATCGGAGGAGGAGTATCAGCAGTTTGGAAGCTAAGGACTACGCAATGTCAGAGTCACAAGCACCGTCGCAGCAGCCTGCACAGACAAAGACTTATGCAGCAATGCTTGCTGGTCCATCGCCTACATCACAAGCAGCACCCCAAGATCGAAGAGAAGTTCGAGCTGTGCCTGCAGTTGAGCGACCCACCTCGTCCCATGGGCGGAACGGAAGTACCGAGAGTTCGAATTCTGCCCGTTCTCCAACAAATGCAGCATCGGTAAGTTCGAAAGCCTTCTTTAGCATTTCCTCCTACACCTCTCTGATATCTCGAGTCGAACCATTCAACCACGGAATCTATGTTCCTCTATCGAAGCTAATGTGTCCGGTATAGTCCAAATCCTTCCAATTCTCGACTCCCACTCAAAGTACGGCACAAGAAGCTACACCAGTGACGAGGAATGAAGCAAAGCTTGTCAACATTCCTGCCCGTGGCCCTTCCGAGGCTAACAAAAGACTGACAAACCCTTCCCCACTGTCTAAGCCCATGACTATGAGCCCTGAGATGAACAAGACCAAGGATTCTTTTGCTGCTGTCGTCGAGCAACCGAAGCCTGCGTCACCAACAATAACCCAGGCCCCCACGAGTATTGCAGGTATACCAGAGAGCCCTGCAGCTCAGCACTTGGCTGCTTTAAACAAAAAGGATGGAAAGAAGGAAGGCAAATCGTCGAGATTACGGCGAGCCTTCTCCTTTGGTAGTGCGGCCGAATTACGCAAAGCTTCTGCGGAGAACAATGCCAACAATGCATCCAACGAGCGGGCCAAACTTCGAAAAGATCGATATGCGGATGAGCAAGAGGCCCAACAAGCAGCGGAAATCCAGAAGCAGGAGGCTGCCGGCCTTGGGGAGGGAATCTACTCAGGGCAAGGACACTTTTACACGGGCTCGACGGACAATCTTTCCATCTCGTCGACTGCCTCTTCCGCGTCAGTGATGATCAGGAAGATGGGCAAAGGAGTAAAGAAAGGTTCTCGGTCACTGGTTGGGCTCTTCAGACCAAAATCTGTTGTGGGTGTGCCGCCGGCTGACTCTGCGGTACCCGAGCCAAGCATGGCCCAAGTCTCGATGGTAACAGTTGAGGCCGAACGGGAGAAGGTCAACGTCAACCCCAACCCACATGACCAGGCTGGTGGCGGTACCGGATACCCGAAGCTGGAGCGGAACTCAATGGACACTGGTTCAATAGCCCCAGAGCTCGCTCCGGCGTTCAGCGATCGCGATAGTCCTCGGGGAAGACGTAGCATTGTTGGAGGGGAAGACGACCGTGCCAAGGTTTTGGCTGCTGTCAAGAAGGGTATCCTAAAACGTAAGTTGCTGGTCCCGCATATTTATATACTAAAGCTTACCGGATTCAGGCACCGGCACAGACTCTGGCAACGCTTCTCCCATCGCACGGCCTGTTGATACCAGGACTCCGGACTTCAACCTGCCTCAGATCCCATCCTTCACTGACTCCTCCAACTCTAGCGCCCCAGCCACACCAGTCGATCAGTCTGCTCCAAAACTCGGACACGCACGAAACGATTCGGTAAACATCGAAGGGGATGATTATTTCCTCTCCATCACAAATTTCGCAAGCGGAGAATCGACAAGCTTACCCGGCACACCAAAGAGTATTGCAGCAGTTGCAGCCCGCAACATCAGCTTCAGTCCTCGTATACAGTTCCATGATACGTGGCCGCCGGGAGAGTACGATAGGCGTGGAGAGATTGCTACTTGCAATCGTTTGACACCGATGCTTGCTCAGCAGATCAAGGAGGAGCTAAATACCTTCAAGATGGTATGGACTGCCTATGATCTAACCCTTAGAATTTACTGACGTCTCACTAGGAAATGGAAGTACATGCCGAGTCCAAGGTCTATACCCACTTCTTTTGATGAGCGCCCGGCTTCGGACTCGATCAAGTATCCCGCCCGCCTGTTGTGGTTGCAAACGAGCTTTACATTGGCCTACTTGAACACTGGTTCACTCACGGCTCTAGAGTATCGATTTCTACCTCCTGAAACAGCATCCGAGCTAGCTTTTCCTGTCCTGTCACAATAATGATCCAATGTCAATGTCCGTAACGTCTCTTAACCTCACTGCGCCTTCTCTAACTCGCATGGACCGGGCTGGTCACGAATCCTTGCTATACGATCAGCCACCTAAGGTCTGACGACTCATCCTTTGCACCTCGACATCAGCATACCTACGCATCATTTTTAGCGAAAGGCGGTCGACTTGTTGGGTACATGTTGCGTACAAGTGGTGGCAAAATCACGCGTCTTCGCTACTCGTTCTCGCACAAAAAGGGTCGCTCGGCATATTTCTTTTTCTATATCAAGCGGTTAGGAAATGCATAGGTCTTTCGATTTCTTTCTTACCAAGGTCATCGACTGTTTTCAAGGGAGATCAGTGGGAGGAAATCGAGAAAGCGTGTCCTGTTTTCGAGAAGCGAGTCTTTTTCCATTGCTTGCGATCATACGAGACGAGATGCGCCTTCAGGTCTGGAAGTAGGGAGGGAAGGGATTAATGGAAATGAAAAATGACAATTTGAGATCAGGCAACGCCGTCCTCGGAGGACTGCTTGCACGACCGATAGACTGACAATGATCGCATCGATCATCCGCGCCAGCAAGCTATTGATCGTCGTCAACAACAGGATACCCATCATCCTCGTCCTCATCAGAACCCGGATCCTCGTTATCGGCGACACCTCCTCTTTCTTGACACTGGCCTGCGAATCTCTTGTCATTTCATATGTATCCTACTCCCGAGCTTGGTAGCTGTTTATGCTAGCGCAATGCTAGTGTCGGCTCGTAAGTCTTGTGCGAAGTCTTTGCATGCATTTGGCGGCCTGGCAAATGCAAAGAGTTGCTTGCTGGGCACGGGTACCCAATCCTACAACGCACCATTCGGTCTGCGGTTCCCCATTCGGTTACGTGCATGGTTGCTTAATTCATTTACAATCATTCTGACGTTTGACTGCTCTGTCTGTCTGCTTTGTCCACCATTCATGCATCGAGCCACGTTATCGTCTATATGATAGCCGTCCCCTCGTAGCTGGATGAATCATGCTACTTATCATCACTGCCGTGCGCCTTGCTAGGATATTCACAGCCACATCTGTCTGTGCGGTTCGTTTCCCAGGCATACTTTATTCATTCGCTGCGCCCCACTCCATCACACATCTACCTAATTCTACATTTTACCCATTCCACTTACTGTTTCTCTGCCCTGGTCAATTTTCGTAATGGTTGGGTGAGAGTGCAGGATTCGACGATCGATCGTAGCCCAATCAAGGGTTGCACATTGCCTACTTCCATCGGCCGGGTAGTACAGCCTCTCTGGTGCTGGGATAACAACTTCGTCCCCAACAATATGAAAGACATGCTGGTTTCTTCGAAAAGTCCTCCAGAGTTTCATCAGCTCTAGTCACGGATTGTTACTACAGCATGGACTCATCCTCGAATGCGAACTTCTACCATGTACTAGGTGTGGCGCGTTACGCACAGAGCTGTGACATCAGGGATGCATATCGAAGATTGGCGCTTGAGAGACATCCAGATAAAAATTGTGGCAATCCTCGCGCTGTCGCGAATTTCCAAGAGGTACGCATGGGCTCCTATGCTTGAGATTTGCTTAGCGCGCTCTTGAGGCTAACGTGTCTGTCATTAAGCTTCAAGAAGCTTACGAAACTCTGTACGACGAGCATAAACGCCGGCTATATGATGCTAAATGCTGCTTTCCCCAACAAGGCTTCGGGAGCACCCAACAAGGACCACAGGCTCATCAGCAGAGCAACGAAGATGTGGTAGACGAATCAGGGGTAGAGGAAAGGGATAGAGAATGGTCAGCACAGGCCCAGAGTAGAGCCAGCAACATCAAGCGACTCAGACAAGATCTTTCGGCACTCGAGGCGACTTTCAACGAGATGCAGTTCAAAGAGCGTGAAAGGAAAATGAACGAAGACTCCGACACAGGTCTCCTCGGCTATCTCTCGAGTTTTTGGTCTGCAAAGCCAGCCAAAACCAAGGAGGAAAAAAGGAAAGAGGAACTAGAACGAACACAGCAGCAAACTAGGACATCGGTCAGGCTACGGATGGCGAAATTTCAACTGCAGCAGGCCGAACAAGAGCACCTGAACAGGCTCAGGGAGCAGGATCACATAAAGTTTGAAGAGTCACTGAAAAAGCGTAAAGCGAGGACGCAAAAAGAGCAGGAAGCAAGAAACAGGAGGGCAAGAGAACAAGAGGAAGCAGCGAGAGCAAGAGAAGCTGCATTCAAAAAGGCGCAGGACGAAGCCAGACAAAGGCACCGAACCGAGGAGCGGCGAAGACGGGAGCAGCAGGATAATGAACGGCGAGAAAGGGATTTGAGACAAGAACTACTCGACAGACTGGCCAAGCAAAATGGCCGGGGTAACCAGCCTGGACAAAATGAGAGTCGATTCAGCAGTTCTGCTGCGCCAAAGAGTGCGAACACTAACGCCTTTCCTAGGAGTCGAAGACCTACGCAGCATACTCCGAATTCCGGTGCCCAGAGGAGGGTTTGCCGCCACAAGAAGTTTTGGCCAAAGGTCAACGGTAGACATGAGTGCAGTATTTGTCTCAAGATCTTTCACAGCTTCGTTCTACAGTGTCCGGATTGCAATATCATGGCTTGTGCACCCTGTAGGAGATCGCTCAAGGGACCATGATCAATTTCGCCGTGTCTAGGCATGGTTTTGAGTCACTCCTTTGGGATGTGTGTCTCAAAGGACGACATACTCGTGCTTGCCCTTCATCCCTACCGGGAACATTAAGCTGGTGTCAATGCTCTACGGAAACATTCGCAGCTGGAACAGAACAAGCACACAAAAGGGTGCCATGTCCAATGAGCGTAATCATTATGATCCCTGCTAGAAACACTGGACAATGCTCACCGATCGATTGCCTTATGATCCATCTTTCTTGGGGATACTTCGGTCAGGAGCCCGTCCAAGTCAAAAAAGACTGCACCAGTAGGATATACACAAAGCCCAGAGGTGCGGCTAACAGGCACCAAAAAAGATTGACTTCGACCACGGAAATTTTACAAAACAATTCAGTCACTGAAGCCGAATCAGAACAATGTCGAAGGGACAGCTGGACACCTAGGTATGGATGCGCTTAGCGGAAGATGGTCCCCATGCGATGCCATGCGGCCACGCCGTCAGTCAGCCGATCTCGCGCTTGGGGCTCTCAAAACGTTGCGACTGCATGTTTGATCGTCATTCTACATCTTTCCCGTCAAACTTTTCTCGGCCTCATCGATGGTGTTTGGAAAACCATCGTCGCCATGCATAAACCCTTTTTACCCCTGTGCCTGGTAGCATTCTATTTCCTCAGCCAAGGCAATTCGCTACCAGCATCAATCTCCAAGCCTTTAACTATATTCCAAGAGCCAACAATCGTCAACGATGGCTTGAATACGAGGTAGCTCAAGCAAGCCCCCTACTAGGACAACGCTCCTACTAACCTCTCTCCAAGCATACAAATCCTCATCCCACAACAAAACCACACCCACAGCCTCACCAGGTGCCGC
>JAABUK010012850.1_pt1 | contig 10582 bp, 8 predicted proteins | sample 5559141 | NCBI WGS metagenome assembly JAABUK01 (sample SAMN10711869, study PRJNA513367) | rock metagenome | isolation source: Antarctica rocks | place: Antarctica: Victoria Land, Pudding Butte nord | collected 2016-01-03
ACGATGTGCCGCATGACCAGACCACCTGGATCGAACTTATAGGCCCATTACGCAATGTACTTCGACAATGTGCCCGTATAAAGAGAACGGGAGGAGTTCTCGTTCGTCATGGTTCGTACTTTCGAAACCTTCCAAGTAATAGAAGCCTACTTAATTCAGGTCTCCTGCAGGCAATCGCCAAAATCTTGAAGTCGTCCTTTATGGGGCAAACTCCGTCTACTCTAAAGTACATATTCTCCGAAACTCTGATGATCCTCTGGCTGTATCAATCGCTCAGCAAGAGCTGTTGGAGTTACTTGGGTTGGCACCAAACGTCTATGAGGCATCGGAACTGGTTGGGTCGGCCAGTCAAAGCACCAATGCCAGCGCGGCTTCAATACTCGCCAATGTCCAGCCGAGTGTCGTAGCATTATCAGAGACTGCCTGATAATCTTATTAGTCTCAAATTTAGCAACAATCAGATTTGAATGACATTTATTAGAAGATAAAACAACTATTTCGCATTGTTTGGTTGCGCATAGCGTGAGGTTTGATTCGTTGCAATTATATTGCGCACACAACAGGTCTCCTGGTATTTGGAGAGAGGCTAATGGTCGTAACAGACAGAGACTGTGGCAGGAGTTTGAGTGGAGTGTGATACCGACATCTGCCCCTATCATAGTACCGCTAAAATGCCCCAAGTACAGCCCACGAAACCTAGAACATCCAATCCTTATCCATCTCAGCATGCAGGCTACGGTGTAACGTACCATCTCAATATTCATGGTTCTCGCAGTTGACGATGAGCGCATGCCGATGGCTAGAAGGTATTGGCCAAACCCAATTCGTTACAACACTCTGAGTCGGGATGTTTGGCAGCCAACTGGCGAAAACATAGGCTCGAACGGAGAAGAGAAAGTCCCTAAGCACGTCAGGACTTCACAGGATGTAATTGATGGAGCTGATACCACAGATTGATTCAGACCAACCGTGGTTCCAGGCCTTCCTTGAGTGGGAAAAATGACCGTAGCGAGGATAATCTTGGGATGTCTGGTGTGGGCGAACGATGGAAGCCTGATTTCGAAAACTTCTGGTCTTATTTTGGTTGTTGCTGCATGTATCAGGACGAGAGTGGAACGCGGGCTCGCGAAGTCGGAGTTGAATGCCTTCGGGCCTAAGAACCGCATGAAGTGCATCAGGAATGGCACATCCTAGAGGATGACTATTAATGTTGAGTCTCTGGATGAAACACATAAACTGCTTTGTTGTTTTGTGAAGTGTCGTCGTGGCAGTTCTAAGCAAAATCTGCGAAGTGTCTATCAACATCATCAACTGCGCATGACCTGATATGGGGGAAGTTTCACATTTTGGTCTCTCTCCTCTGGAAGATTACGATTCCCATGAATGCCACCCACCAATTCGTTCCATGGGACTCCCTCACGTGACTGAAAGAATGATGAACTCAGCCTCTGCATGCACCAAAGACGCAGCGGTGTGACTCAACACATGACTCAAATTGGTGCACATTCCACATACTAAAGAGCCTCGTTTAAATTTTTCGTTTCATCAAGTACGCCCCTGGGCAAGTTGCCAATTGCATAGAGTTTGTGTGTGCTTGAAATGGCGGTTACCAAGGAGAGCATTACGGGGGATGCTTCCCATGGCATAGCCGAATCCATGGCCACATTAACTTCATCATTGTAGTGATCTTGGAAGTTCTTGAGAAATTGACTTCTGTAATCTTGTGGGGTTGAAAGGACCTTCTCGAGTCTAGACCATTGTCGAGATGTTGTCAGATCGCACATAAGCGACCTTAGGCGTTTGTCGCCGTCAAAAGGCTTTGCTAGCCTCAGAATAACGTTGTTGAGTTCGAAATATGACATTATCACACCATTTAAATATAATCAGGCGAGTAAATTAGCATGGCAGAAATGCCTCGCCTTAAATAGATAGCGCTGACGATGGATAAGTAGATGGCGAGAATAAGTCTATCGCTGTAGACGTGGACATGGTCCGAAATGCAGCATCAAAATACGGTGCAAGGTGCAAGGGGTATGAATGTTTTGGAGGAGAACGAGAGATGCTGCTGGGGTTAGTGTTAATAGAAGATTCCAAACCTATAAATCTAATAATGGAGAGTAAATAGCAGCTACATGACACAAGAGCATTGAATGGCAAATCTGCGGATAGTGGAGTAATGGATCTTCTTATAAATAGATATGCTGCCCTTCCTTTGAGGCCCACGAAATTGATAATTAGCTAAATAGAGGAGTTGCGGCCTAGATTCTAAGTCGGCGATACAGCAAAGATTCTGATCAAACTGCTGTAGGATGCATGATGTTAAATCGCAGGCGCCCTGTTTACGCGAGGTTATGCATTATCCTAGAGCCTATAGAGTCAGAATCTAAGCACAACGGCCAAGAAGGTTGAACAAGCAGGCCATCCAATTGATCCTCTACCCCCTCGAGGTCCCATTCGATGAGGGACATTCAAAGTGGCCAGTGGAACTGAATATCTTAGACCTAAATTTAAACGTCGTTGTCAGTAGAGATCGTCGCGCGTTGGATGCGAAGGATTGGGGGAATCGACATCTTCGCTTCATCAACTTGCGGTCAGCTTGCTAAGCGTCCTTGGACTTCGGTGTAGTACAAGAGCATGAGTGGGGAACCTGAGTTCTTTGTACTGAGGACTAGTTGTAAAGTGAAGGGATTCTGAACGATGCCAAGTCTCTACTGCGAGAAGGAGCAACAGGCCGACTTGGACAGCAATATTTGTCAAGCCACCGAAACTTGCTAGCCAATAGCAATGCGAATTGAAAGTGTTGCTACAAGATCCCAGGAGTGAATCCTTTTCGCTAGCAATACCGAGTGCTCGATGGGAGCTGAGAAGAGCATGGCACGTGGGAAGTTCATTTGGTTGACCGCCACTCGGAAGTACTGTTAACTGACTCCTGGCATTGAATCTTGTGTAGAAAAATCGCACTATCGCTGACAACGAAAGCGAGAGCTTGCTTGCAGTTATATGTGGAAAAGCTCTTCAAAGTACGGCGATAAGAGGTGTAAGGTTAGATGTATTGATTTACCACAAGCAAAGATGAACAGAGACTTACTTACATCTCCGTTCGTAGATGTCGAGACTACGCGATTTTTAACGCGGTCATACTCCGATTTGAGATCCGAAGAATGTTCGTCGATCTATCACCGATCAATTTCTTCAAAAATATGCAGCTCGTTCCTAAGTATTAGAAGATATGCTGATCTCAAGATCGGTTTATTCAACTTCAGGAGCATAGGGAATACAAAGCTGACGAAACTTTACCTCTGACCACTCGAAATGATATTTTCTTTCCCTGTGCCAATCCAGGGAGGGGGACTCCAAAGGGCAGACAGCGCTTTCGAGCTCTTGGCATCATGACTGTCTTCGATTTACGCTCCGATACCGAGATTGAGCGGACATTAAACTTTGCGCCAATTGTACAAATCATAGGACTGAGCAGGCTTCATGCGCCTATCTTCGGTGACGTGTGGTATCCAAATCACTAAAGCGTGAAAGATTTGGGAGATCAGATTTCTGCAAATCGAGATCTGGGTCCTATCCTAGCACGCTATGATTTATATCCACCAATGAACACGATGCACAGGATGCAAGATTAGCTTATGTCGAGACTTCCAAAGCTGGAAAAGCCTCGTTTCGCACGATTTTCCAACATCTCCGCAACAGACCCTCAGAAGCTTGTCTTTTGCATTGTTCTGTGGGCAAAGATAGGACAGGTGTCACTGCCGCTCTAATACTAGCACTCCCAGGAGTGGATGAGGCAACCATCGTGGCCGAGTACGGTTTGACGGAAGATCGATTGAGATCTATAAGGAAGCCCGTCGCTCAGGATCTGGAGAAGAAGTTCGGACCTGAATGGACCGAGTAGTACGTGTCGAAGCTTCTGGATATTAAGTAGGCGTAGAAATCTCCTGCGATGACCTCAAATTTGGGGACTTAACTCACCAATCTCACCTAGGATCGATGCTATGAAAGCGGTGCTAGATATTTTGTGCGAAACATATGATGGCGTCGAAGGACACCTCAAATTGGAATGCGCTTTGAGTGATGATGACATCGCCATCATCAAGGGCAATATCCTTGTGAAGCGTACGGATTCGTAACCCCAGAGAAGATCATTCGTGTAGCAAGACATTGTGAACTCAACGACGTGATCAGACCATTTGCTCTGGGCTGGTAATTCCGACGACAACCCGCTATCTCTTGTTTAGGGTTACTTGATCCTTTTCCAGCACAGCAGTATTCAATCTAAGTGTTCTGTTTCAAAGCGTTCTTGCAGTCATTATGGTTCCTTCGCCCTGGAATAGGCTGTCTTGCTCTGACTCATTCTCATGAGTGGACCCCCAGGCGCCATCATTTGCATGTCCAACTCAAAGTTTTCAATGCAGGTCCAGGAGTGACTAGAGAAAGGCTGATTACTAATCGACGCTAACTGCTAGCGTGACCTGGTCGTGTCACGGGACTCGCTCTTCTTACATCGCTTTGGTCTGAATGTTTCAAGTATACCTCGACCAACTAGTGCACTAATGCCCCCAATGATCCTATCTCAAACCCTGTGAAAATCAATAGGCTCGCATACATCGTGCGTTGACATTCAGAATGGATGTTGTTGTTGTTTAGGAAGGTCTATGGAGTTGAGACTATTTAACCCCCTTGCCAAGAGCCACTAGGCCTAAATCCAACGCTCCCCTTTAGGCCTTGCTGGCGCTACCTCGCCGTCGTTACTCCCCTGATTCCAGAGAAACTGAGTTATCCTAGCCTAAATACCAGCTGTTTCCCCCAGCTAATTACTATTCCAGAGCTATTCTGGCCCTACCGAGCTATCCTAGCCTAAAACCAGCTGTTTTCACCAGCTAATTACTATTCTAGAGCTATTCTGGCCCTACCGAGCTATCCTAGCTTAAAACTAGTTGTTTCCCCTAGCTAATTACTATTCTAGAGCCATTCTGGCCCTACCGAGTTATCCTAGCCTAAAACCAGCTGTTTTCCCTAGTTAATTATTATTCTAGAGTTATTCTGGCCCTACCGAGTTATCCTAGCCCGATTTTTTATTTATAGCCTCGTTTCTACCTCGTTTCTACTATCTTAACTCGTTTCCGGATCGTTTTTAACTCGTAAAAATATTTTATCTTAAAGTACTTTCTTAACCTTAATAACCTTTACCGTAGCGCTACTACTAAGACTATATAAACCTTCCTTTATTTATTATTCCTATAGTTATTCTAGGGCTAGCTCGGGATAAGTTTATTAATAACGTTCCGTAGGGTATTCTTTATTATATATTTTATATACTAGTTTCTCCCTTAAGTTAGTTTTACTACCGGCCTTTTTTAAGCTTTAGAGCTCGGGCGTTTTTTTCGTCCTCGCTTTTCCGCCTCCGCTTTTCTTCTAAAAGTATTTCCTTTATTTTTACCGCCGTAACGTCGGTAGATATTAACTATAGTTATATAAGAGACCGATAATCCTAGTCCTCGGATAACGCTATAATAAAATAGAGTAGTATATATTTATTATTATTAAGCTTGACCTTCGTAGCGTCGATTTATTCCTCTAGTATTTTAACGTAGTCTAGGAACTCCGAGATCGTCTTAAATTCATTAATATTTAGCGTATAGTATTCCTTTATAAAATATATAAACTATATATCTCTAGCTAGTTATAATAGTATTAATAGACGTTAAAGTATTAAATATCCGTTATTAAATTCAGCCTCCTTTAGCTTCTTTTTAATAACCGGGCTAATAGTAGGAGTTATAATATTAATTATTTCTTTAGCCTTTTCTTATTAATTCTTCCTCTTTTTTATAGTTATTACCGTCTCCCCTTTATCCTTAGCTGGAACCGACTCCTATATATACTTCTATAGTTTTTTACTACGTAGGTATACGCGTATATTAATAAGCTAGTCGCTGAAATTATTTTCTATAAAGGGTGTGATATATAGGGAGACGACGTTCGCCGATTTATTTATACTTACTATCCTGGCGCAGGCGTTATCTTGATTATAATACTAACGTGGTTATAAACGGAATAACAAGAATAGGGTGCGTAAACAAGCGTTAACCCGGGCTTATAACCCGTTGATATTTAGAATGGATGTTATTGTTGTTTAGGAAGGTCTATGGAGTTGAGACTATTTGACCCCCTTGCCAAGAGCCACTAGGCCCAAATCCAACGTCGTGGACTGCGGTAAAAGAATCCTGCACTGGCACTCGTCGGCGTCAAGGCATTCTACCGGAAACTACAATCAACACTATGGCGTCGCTGTTCACACAATACGCCAAATGTTACTGTTCATATATAAGACGCTAAGCCGTTTGAATGTCTACTGCCAGATTAATCCCTAGTTCCTGCATACGCTCACGCCAATCGAATCTCGATTGCCTCTTGATACTAATACGCTATGGAGGTCAATTTTCACCCACGGGAATTGGCTTCTCCGTTATAGAAGCTAACCCAAATATGAGTTGGGGTTGAATGCGGCTATCATGGTCTACCATTGCGGTATATAGCCGAAGGCTAGTACGTCATGCTAGAGAAATCCATTTGCCACAAGTAACTTACGAAGAGTAGTTCGTCCATCAAACATAACAACGGAGCTTTTTTCCCATTGCACTCTGGCCTGGAAGGAAGACAGCATATCTTCATCAGAAATAGTTGTGGGCGGCGCAGGAGATCTCTGGGCTTGTATAGCAAAACAACTAAGAAGTCAGTGCCAACCCCAGGGCTGTGTTGCTACAACATCTTGACTCGCTGAGAAAATTCGCTAGTGATCACAGTTTGCGTAGTCTAACATCGGGTTGTGTGAGATTTAGATGTGTTGCTTTTGCTTTCTATCTGTGACCATATCTATCATCCCCGAGGGCCCTGGAGTCTATCACCTAGCACTGCCTTATATGAGAGTTCTCGGTCTTCCTTCACTTCGGGGACCATGCGTCAAAGAAATGGCCCAAGACATCCTGGATCTCACCCATCAATTGCTTCCTACCCTGGACCACATCCTTGCGACGTTCATTTGACAGATCCTGTTGGTACTTGCGCGCCAAATTGTCGGATATGATATGCAGGTATCCATACTCTGTGCCGCCTTCCAGTGAAGCCTTCGCCATGTGTCCGATCTCTGGGTCCACGAAGTCGCATCGCCCTTCCATAGTATGTAGCCAGGCTTTGGTCTCATACAGCACTGACCCCAGCGAACAATGGACGCCGCGCTTGACGCTTGGAGCGTGGTGCAAGTGCGGCTCCAGCGGATTCTTCCACGTTACCATCTTGCCGAGGAGGAGACTCTGGCCGCCCGATGCGAGACTGTGATTTGGGATGTGTTTAGCCCGCAAGCTGCCCAGCTTGCCCACATACAGCACGCAGTTTACGCCATTAAGTCTTTGAAGCACTCGGACCACGTTACCGCCAATGTCTCCCCAAAAACAGATTCGGCAGCCCAGGAATGCTAGACGATAGCCTCTCTTGGTTGTGGTGATCTTCCACGAGAAGAGATCGTCTTCGCAGTCCCAAGGACCCTGAGTCCAGCGGTCCACCCCATCAACGTAGCCGATGACCACGATATCGACCGCGCCCATGAATGAGAGGTTGGAGTCCAGCAAAGGCATGAGACGCTCTTTTGGAGAAGGCAGGATGTATTGAACGCTGCTTGGGTTTCGGCCTTCCAGCGACAGATATGTAGCTACGATGGCAGCGTGATGCTCCACGTAGTCGATACCTGGGAAGACACGCAACTCAAGAGTCCCGGAGCCATCTACCGAGGCGGGGGGACGCTGCCAATTGAAGGGTTTGTCCATCTTCTCATTGGATGGGATGCGAGCAATTGTGGTATCCCGCTGGTGTTCGCCCTTGACGATGATCCGGGACCAGGTGTTGACTTGGATGTCTGGGTGGACCTTCATGCGAAGATACGCGGAAAGAGAGGCACCCATTGTATGAGCTCTTATAGAAGCAACCGTTGGTTTCTGGAACTCCAAGCTTTGGCCCCAATTGTAAAACAACTTTTGAACGGAAGATAGGAACCACATGTTGGGGGAGGGCGATGAGAACGCGGACTGATGGTGTGGTTTGTACAGATTCGCAAGGGCTCTCAAGCAGTGTGATGTTTCGGAGAAGAGAGAACTTTGCATAAAGAAAGTATGGAAAGAATGGTGTAGAGAGAGAGGGTTGAACAAGCAGACCTCAATAAATGGCAGATGTGGGAGCTATGTGAATGCCATCAAGTCTCTATGACCTTGTAATCATTCAACAAGTTGGTCGGCGTCATTGATGGTCCAAGTCTACCGTGCGGCGCCATTATCAAATAGTCGGGAATTACGATCCTGTCGGCAAGGGCTTCCATGAATCCCAACAGGACACCGCATGGGTTTTCCAACATTGGAAAGCATGCCCAGACTCCTCAAAAGTAACGTAAGATCCATCGAAACGAAGTCAGCGCGTCAGTCGACAATCAGATTTGAAGAAGCGATGCCACGGACGAAGCTCCCGCACCACTTAAAGTTAGCGCTTCGACGATGGGCTCCAAATGAGGTTCTTCAATGTATGCATCACAAACTTTGGTAGCATCCACGTACGTCTTCAAACATGCCACGCAATTCCCAAAGCCGATGGAAGCTGGGGGTGATGATGTATGTAATCATGTTGGCCATCGGCAAGGAAGTTAATGAGAAGGTACGCTGCATCAGGTGGTGGTTAGCGTCCACAGATGTCGAGGTCACAATATTCTCTCAGCGGAAGTGACACAAGAAGTGGACCCGAGGATCATGCGCAAGATAATTCGATGACCACTTGACTGAGTCTTCGGTCTCGTATTCGGAGGAGAACCAAGGTTGAACATGGGAAAGACAGGAGGTACATGTAAAGCTTTCCCGACGGCTTGTGCTCCGCCCCAAATAGAATAGCTCATTCACAGCTGCGAATTCTGAGAGCAATGTACGCCAAGCTGTCTTACATCACGACATATCCAGTTGAGAGCGTATCACAGGGGCCGCAGGGATCGGATAGCTATCTTTGAGGGTGTTGCCCTCCGAGTGACTAGAGGTGTGAACATCTCGTATGTCCGATGTGCCAAGATCGTCTGCGTGTTAGTGCTGCATTACCTGCCACGAATGACCTAGATGCATTTGCTAGTTTATCCTTTGATGCAGAAAAACCCAAGAGAGCGTGTTGTGCACTTCTATCCATTTGTCATACATCATGGAAATCGGCATCGAGGCTTTAATATAATCGTGATTTCAAGTTATATAATTAAGTATATTAATTATATAGAATATTTCGAGATTAATATAAATTTTATTTTACTTAGATTTTTAAAATTTATTATATATATTAAAGATAGAGAATTGAATATTTATATTATTAAATATTTAAAAATTATAATATTTCTCTCTAGAAAGTCCTAGTTATATATAGAGTATTTATATTATTATAATTTTTATTCTTTTTTATACTCTCTCTCTATTCTTTATACTCTCTATTATATATATATATTATTATTACTATAATTATTATCTACTCTCTTCTCTTTCTTTTAACTTTTCTCTCTATATTATAAAGTAAATTAGTAGAGTAGAATATTTATAATATTATATTATACGTTAAAGAATAATTTTCGATAAATTTTATTCAAATTTATTATAATTAATTAATTTTCTAATTTCGACTATTTAAAATATAATTTATTTAATAATTTATTTATATATTATATAGAAGAAATATATTACTCTATAGGCGAAGAATATTAAATTATTAAAAATAATTATAAAAATATTAGGCGGGTAAATAAATATTAATAATGAAAATAAAAAAGAGTTTCGTTAAAAGATAAAATCCTTATTAAAATATAATATAAAAATTAGTATAATTTTATATACAAATAATATTAATTAGAAATTAATATATAAATAACTACGATTCGTCGTTCTAGGATATTATAATATATATTAATTATTTAAATCGAAGGTAATATAAAGATTAATTTATTTAATCGGGCTATTAGATCTTAATATATTTCAATTATATTATCGTTATTATAATAACTCTAAGAATATACGTAAGTAATTTATTACTAAGAATAATAATTAATATAATTTATGAAATATTATTAACGACTTTAAAGATATTTATTATTTATATTAATTATTATCTTAATTAATAAAGTATATATATATATATATATAAACTATATATAGGGTCAACTTTATTAAGAAAGGAGAAAAGAAATATTAAAAAATCCTTTCTTTTCTCTAAATTAAAAAAGAGAATAATTTTCGATTTATCTTTTCTCTATCCTTCCTATTTCTTTAAAAAAAGAGAAAAGAAAATAATTCCTACTTTATTCTATAACGTAGTTATAAATATACTTTATATTTATAAAGAACCCGATATAAATAGTAATAAACGTAATAATAAATTAATTATAAAAGTATAAATAAAAACTATAATAGAGTATATATAGTCTATTACTACTTCCTGATAATTTATATATATATATATATATATTTTATTATTAATAATATAAGTAGTCTATTTCTATTATTATATATAATTA
>JAABUK010012852.1_pt1 | contig 10581 bp, 9 predicted proteins | sample 5559141 | NCBI WGS metagenome assembly JAABUK01 (sample SAMN10711869, study PRJNA513367) | rock metagenome | isolation source: Antarctica rocks | place: Antarctica: Victoria Land, Pudding Butte nord | collected 2016-01-03
CGTTCGCAACTTCAATACGCGCGCCGCTTGCGGTTGAACTAAGATTCGATTGACCGAGTGACGGAATCAATCGCCGCATCTCTTCGACGCCGACGCCCGCCAGCATTATCTCGAACTGATTGCTTTGATTATTGCCGCTCGCGCCTGCGTTTCTCTCCCGCAGTTCTTCAATACGTCCGGTTTCAACGAGTCGCCCGCGCTTCATAATTGCGATGCGGTCGCACAGCACTTCAACGTCAGAGAGAATGTGCGAACACAAAAAAACCGTGCGTCCTTCTGTGCGCAAGGACGCAATCAAATCGCGCGCCTCGCGCCGCCCGACAGGATCGAGGCCGCTCATCGGCTCATCCAAAAAAACAATTTCCGGGTCTCCGATAATCGCCTGCGCAAGCCCGACGCGCTGCAACATGCCCTTCGAGAATTTCCGCAATTGTTTGTCCCACGCCGCTTCATCGAGCCGCACGCGCGCCAGCATCTCCGCAGTGCGCGCGCGCCTCTCCGCCGCGCCGTAACCGAAAAGCTCCGCGCAGTATTCCAAAAATTCGCGCGCCGTCAGGTAATCGTAGAAGTAAGGATTTTCGGGAAGGTAGCCAATCGCGCGGTGCATCCTGACATCATTGATATCGTGTCCGAGAATACGCGCGCGGCCTGCGCTCGGATAAACGAGGCGCATCAAAATCTTCAGTGTTGTCGTTTTGCCCGCGCCGTTTGCGCCGAGAAAGCCGAAGATTTCGCCGCGTTCGACCTTCAACGAAAGATCGTCGAGCGCACGCACCTTACGCTTGCGCCAGAAGCCTAGCTCATAGTCTTTAGTCAGATGTTCAATCTCGACAATTGAAGACATAGTTTTGCAAAGCGGGAGTCAGGAGTCAGAAGTCAGGAGAGAGAATAAAGGCAGGAAGCCTGTGATGAATATGAACAATGCGAATCAAACATTCCTGCGTGCGCTTCTTCATTCTGACTTCTGTCTCCTGAGTTCTGAATACCATTTCTCCACCTTCTCACTTATACGGAACCTTTGAATGCGAATCGAGGTCTACGTCGCAGCCATCTTTAATTAAAAGATACGGTGTGTTCGCCGGATCAACAGGCGCGCCCGACGCATCGAGCCGGAGCCGTGCGGCGCGTAGCGAAGCGCTTGCGTTTTTCCATGAAGCGGGGCAGCGCCCTGCGCGCTCTGCATAATCGGAGAGCACGCGGCGAATCGCGTCGCGTTCGTCGAATGATTCAATTTGCAATAAACGCTGCGCCGCCATTTCCCTTACTTGTTCGTCCGCTTCCTCATCCAACATGCGCGCATACATCTCGCGCGCCAATTGACGGCTGCCGCCCTCTGCGATCATACGCGCGCTGAGTGCCTGCATCCATTTCGGCGCGCCCGGCAATTGCGCGCCCGCGCCGTAGGCGTCGCTTGCCTCCTTGTAATCCTGATGCTGCCAATTGATATAACCGAGATGATTGTAGAGCCGCCACGATGTAGGATTGGCCGCGATGCCCTTCTGCAAAAGCGTGATCGCCGCCACTTCGTCGATTGACGGAAGCACCACCGCGCCGTATTCATACGCCTGTATAAACTGCGGGTCGAGCGTCGTTGTTGCATCCAATAGCGGCGCTAATAATTTTGCATCGAGCGCGCCGAGGTTGTCGAGTTGGACAGCGCCCGCGCCGCCGTGCGCGACGATTTTGCGTCCGACGTATTGCAGCGCGCGCATCCAGTACCAATCGGCAATGATCCCGTTAAAGCTCAAACTCATGCGCTTTGCCGCCGCGCCCGAAACATACAAACTTTCTTCCTCCTGCCGCGTATCAACGGCGGAACGATGCGCGTCCATCCATCGCGCGAGTGCGACAAGGCACGCGAAGCAGAGCACAATGACAACCAAGAGCGCCAGAGTTTTGCTCGTCGCCTGTCGCGGCGATTCGCGGAAAGAGTTTGCCGCCTGTGGTGTGCCGGATGCGTGCAACATCATTTGAAATTGCGACGATTAAAGATCAGCGTGGCTGTCGTGAGCAAGATAGTAATGTACAGCGCGGCGTACATGATGGCGGCGGCAATGTTGGCGGGCGCGGGCGTCTGCCCGTGAGCGGCGGGCGTGATAAAACTGTAGTTGGAAAAATTCGGCAGCAGATAATAAAGCGCGTTGAAGAACCAGCGCGCGCTCGTTGTTCCCGTCGAACTCGCCAGCGTCTTCAAATCCGCGCTGAAGTGGCCGATGATGAAAACGAAAAACGTCAGCAGCGCAGAAAGCGCGGGCGACGAAAACGAAGAAAAGAGCAGCGCTACCGCCGTCAAAATCATTAACTCGAAATAGATGAGCAGCACGGCAGGCCAGATGCTCGCCGCGAGCGGATCCCAGCCGCGTTTCACATACATGAGCGCCAGCGACACGCCCGCGCCCATCACCGCGACATTGACGAGCAAGGTCAAACACAAGCCCAAGTATTTGCCGACGAGAAACTCGCCGCGCCCGATTGGTTTCGAGAAAATAGCATAGACCGTGCGCCGCTCGATTTCTTTGTAAACAAGGCCGACGCCGACGAAGATGGCGATGAACGCGCCGAAAAGCAGCATCGCGCTCAACCCAAGATCGACGATGATTTTGGATTCCTGCCCTGCCGATAGTTCGCTTAAAAAAATCGCGCTCGCCGTCAGCAGCAACACGAACAACACGAGATTGTAAAGCACGCGATCACGCACGGCTTCGCGAAAGGCGTTACACGCAATGGCCTTGATACGCGTAGGCGTTCCCGATGCAGCCCGTTTGTTTTTCGTGTAATCAGCGACGTTTGCTTCTGAGATTTGCATCTCTTCGCTCATCTATAACTGTATTCAGTGTCGAACGCGCCAACTATACCTTATGCGGGAACTTTCGTGTATATGTTCATCGCTCAACGGAGCCGCCGTGTTGCTTCTTAGTGGCTGTCAACGCGGACGAGTTCGCCCGTTTCCGTTGGATGAGCAATCGCGCGGCGCTTGAATTCGACAATCGTAAGCGGCACGGCTTCAGGCGGCGAGAGTTCTCCCGGCGCAGTGATTTTAGCGTCATGCTGCGCCGCCAACGCCGCCGCTTCCTTGCCCGAACGAATCAGCGTCCACCAGCCGCGCGCCGACGGTTCGTCAATCGAGAGCGCCGTCGCATACTCATTTGTCGCCTGCTGTGTGTTTCCCGTTTCTATGAGAGCGCTAGCATGGCGCGCGCGCAGCATCGTCGAGCGCGGGAAAACACGCACGGCGTAAGCGAGCGTTTCCTGTGCAGTCTGTGCCTCTCCGGCTTCGCTTTCCGCCGCCGATTGAAAGGCGTAGGTAACGGATGTATCGATGCCGCGCTGTGTCGCATAACGAAGATGCTTCGCCGCTTCTGTGGCGCGCCCCTGTTCGTATAGCCACAGGCCATAGTTGAAGTGCGTGGCCGGATCAATCGGATTCCAGAACAGCGCCGATTGATATAGCCGCTCTGCTTCGGTTGCATCAGCGGTTGTTTGCGCTCTTGCCTGAGTGACGACGTTTAAGCCTTGCGCGCCCATGCCGCAAATAAAAATTAAGCTCAACGCGCACGCTGCGAGCAATCCGCGTTGCGCGAAAACAGGAGTGAATTCAATTGTCGCTTCGGTATCCGTCGCGCGATCAAACGCGAAGTGCGAAACGATAGCGGCGGTGAAGAAAAAGAGCAGCCCGCTTCCGAGCCAACGAAATGAAATAGAGCTTGCCCCGGAACTAATCGCAAAGGTCGTGAGGCTCGCAATGGCGCCCGGCACCAGCGGACTACGCGCGCGGCGTAGAGCCATCACTGCCGCCCACACAAGCATTACACAAAAAACGACGAACGGCGCGAGGCCGATGATGCCCAGCTCCGAGAGTATCTGCAAGTACTCGTTGTGCGCCGCCTGCGTGAGAAAGCCTTCGTACATTTCAACGAGCGGAGAATCGGGATGCTTCGCCGAGAACGCCGCGCGCCCCATTGGAAAAGCGACATCGTAATTGCTTGCGCCGACGCCGATAAACGGATGCTCGCGCACCATCTCGAGCGCGATTCCCCAGAACAATAAACGCGAGCGCGTATTCGGTTCATCCGTAGAAATCGAACTGACGCGACTCAGCACCATCGGATTTCCCTTCGACAGGGCGGGTGCGATAGGCGAAGGCATTGTCTGTAGCGCAGTGACAAACAGAAAGCTGCCAATCAACAATGCGGCGCGACGCCAACTATGCGGCCTGAACTTCGGTAACGCGATGAACAAAACGGCGAGCAATGTAAACCCGATGCTTGCGCCGATGAACGGCGAGCGCTCGAACGCTTGTAGCATCGCGAGCCATGAAAGCACCGCGGTCACGCCGCATAGCAATGCCGCGCGGCGACGGCGCAGGCAGAGTGCGAGCGAGGCGAACAGCGGAGCAGCGACGGCTAAAGGTTCTCCCAGCCCGTTGGCGCGGAACAGCGATTTGTGCGATCCCCAGAAACCGATGATGCTGGATACGCTGATGATAAAAATGACAAAGCCCAGCGTCTTAATGGAAGCGCGTAGAAGTCGCGGATGCATAGCGACGCGGCGCACAAGCAAAAGGAAAATCAAATAACCGCCCCACACCAACCCGTGATGCAGTGCTGCGTATGTCCCGGTAGCCCATAGCGCGGAAACGGCGTTCCATACTACGAACAGAGCGAGCGAACCGAGCGCGAGCAACTCCGTGCGTTGAAGAACCAGCGGCGGCGCGTCTGCTGCCTGTCCGTATCGTTTTACTGTGAGCAGCGCCAGCGTCACGCCGCAGATTACGGCGATGACTAATTCCTGTCGCCAATTCTGACCGCTCAGAAACGGTCGCGGAATCCACGGAATAAATGGAGCGAGCAGCGCCAAAGGCCAGAGCGCGGCGGCGACATATAGCGGTTCGCGAACGACTCGTCGGAGAAGCTGAATAATCTGTGGCATTGTAAACAGAACTCGCGTCGGAAAGTATTTTGCTTTCTTGCGAGGTGAAAGCAAAGAGAAGAGCTTAATTACCGATGGCGGTTCCGATTGTGGCTGTCGGCACGGTGGTTGAATTGCTGGCGTCCCCGTAAATAATGCCTTCATCGCTTGAGGAAAATCTGCGTGTTCCTCTACTTGCGCTCGTCGGCGCAGCACCGGAAACATAAGACGCGCCGCCCGCTCCGAGAGTAATGCCATAAATATAACCGCTCTTGGCGTTAGCCGCAGTCGTTGCATTTGCCAGCACGCCGTCAATCATACCCGCAGAGTTTAATTGTGCCAGATCAGCGAAAGTGCCGCCGCCGGATGTGTCCCTGTAAGTAGCTTCCGCGCTACGGATGGTGGAGAGCGTGCCGATAGCTGAAGATTCATTGGCGGCACGACGTGAAGCTAAGAGGTTAGGAATGGCGATGGCGGCGATGATGCCGATGATCGCAACGACGATCAAGAGTTCGATCAGCGAAAAGCCTTGTTGGCGTTTGTTCTGCATGGTTCTGTGCTTCCTAATCTTTGGGTAAGTTTTGTCAGCATGATCGTCTTCGGTTGATTTTCACCTTGATTGATAATCCGCGAGCAGTGGAAATTTCAATATTCGCTTAAAGGCTCGATTTCTCAAATCGGCTTCGTCCTATTGTTATCGCTAACAAATCCTGTGCCGCGCTTGACGAAATAAGAATCGCGGAAACCAAAAGCGTTGCAGCATGAACAAGGCTGGAAGAAACTTGAGCAGAGAACACACGAAGCAAACAAAACGCGGGGCTTGAGATAACCCAAGCCCCGCGTCAGACGTGTCGATAGTAATCTTGATTTAGTTACCGACTGCCGAGCCACCAGCCGTGCTGCCCGGCGCTGTCGTCGAGGCGCCGAAGGAAACAATCACGCCGTAGTTGTCGAGTGCAAAAGCGCGTGAGCCGGTCGAGGTGCTGCCCGCCGTTGCGGTTGCAAGATAAATCGTGCCAGCAGCGCCGCCAGCGGGGGGGGCAGGAAGCGTAACGCCATAGAAGTAGCCACTCTTCAGAGCGGTGGGACTGCTGGCACCGTTAACGTTGTTATCGATCAAGCCCTGTTGAAACAGCGCGGTTTTGTCACCGAAGAGGCCGTTGCCTGTGGTGGACTGATATGTAGCTTCAGCACTGCGGATTGTGGAAAGCGTGCCGATGGCGCTTGATTCATTGGCGGCACGACGTGAAGCTAAGAGGTTAGGAATGGCGATGGCGGCGATGATGCCGATGATCGCGACGACGATCAAGAGTTCGATCAGCGAAAAGCCTTGTTGGCGTTTGTTCTGCATTGGTTTCATGTGCTCCTTGAAGAAGTGTAAAAAGATTTAGAAGTTAATTCGCGCCATTTCCGGCTACCGGTCTCAGGCCACGTGCCGCGCACTGCGCGATGGTCACGCTTGTCCTTAACAAACACCGTGCCGCAGCTTCCAAAAAGCGAAAATAAGAAGAATCAGGCCGAAATTAGTTGATTTGGAGGAATAGAACTTTGGATTAGCGGGCGAAGGAAGGATAAACAAGCACCGACTAACAAATTACGGCAGGCATTCCGTGACGGTTTCCGGCACATGGGAGATGAACAGCAGGTATTGAAGTGTCATGTGATTTATACGGATAAGTTTCTGCACCGATCTTACTCCGCCGCGCTGCGTGCGCCTGTGTCGCGCATTTGCGCGGTCAAATTGCGAATGCCGTGTTTGTCCAGAAGATGGCGCAAACTTCGCACGGAGAGATGAAGCAGTTCGGCGGCGCGCGTTTGGTTGCCGCCCGTGCGCCTGAGCGCTTCGAGCACGTAGGTCTTTTCGAGTTGGTCTATGTGCGCGACAATGTCAATGCCTTCTTCGGGCAGAGCGGAATCGGCGGCGACGCGCGCCGGATTGTAGTTGGTGATTTGCGCGGGCAAGCGATCCGGTTGGATTTCGCTTGTGCGTTCGAGCGCGACGGCGCGTTCAATTGTGTGTTCGAGTTCGCGCACATTGCCCGGCCATGAATAAGCTTCTAATAATCGCAGCGCTTGTACGTTAAGCGTCACGCTGCGTCCCTGCTGCGCGCAGAATTTTTTGGTGAAGTGATCGGCGAGTTCGGCGATGTCTTCGCTGCGTTCACGAAGCGGCGGCAGTTCAATCGGAATCACGGAGACGCGATAGTAAAGGTCTTCGCGGAAAGAGTTGTCTTTGACCATCGATGGAAGATCGCGATTCGTCGCCGCGATAACGCGCGTGTCCACATCCAATTCTTCGTGCGCGCCGACGGGACGCACCTTGCGCTCTTGCAACACACGCAAAAGTTTGACCTGCATCGCGGGCGACATCTCGCCGATTTCGTCCAGAAAAATTGTTCCCTTGTGCGACGCTTCAAACAATCCTTTGCGGTTCGCCGTTGCGCCCGTGAATGCGCCTTTGACATAGCCGAAGAGTTCGGATTCGAGCAGTGTTTCCGTGAACGCGCCGCAGTTAATCGAAACGAAGGGTTTTTCGCGGCGCGGGCTGAGATCGTGAATAGCGCGCGCGGCGAGTTCTTTTCCTGTGCCGGATTCGCCCGTGACCAAGACGGTTGACGAAACTTCCGAGACCGTTTCGATCATCTGGTAAACGGCCTGCATACGCTCGCTGCGCCCGATAATGTTGCCGAGCTTGCCGCGATCATGCTGCGCGCGCTTGAACGCCTGATTCTCCTTGACGAGCGTTTGTTTTTCCAACGCCTTCACGACGATTAATTTCAATTCGTCGATGTCGAAAGGCTTCTGTATGAAATCGTCCGCGCCGAGTTTGAAGGCTTCGCGCGCTGTCTCAACGGTCGCAAAGGCCGTCATTAAGACGAGCGCCACATCCGGCAATAGTTCACGCGCCGCGCGAAGCAACTCTATGCCGCCCATGTCCGGCATCTTCACATCGGAAACAATCAACTCCGCAGGCTCCGCGCGCAATAGTTCCATCGCGCGTCGCCCGTTCTCCGCCGCGCGCACTTTGTGTCCCTCACGCCCGAACACGAGCGTCAGGAGTTGCCGCATACTTTGCTCGTCGTCAACGATAATAAGATTAGCCATTGTTTTATATTTTATGTAAAAGCCTGAACGAACGCAGTCCGCAATTGTTTTTATTCTGACTCCTGACTCCTGACTCCTGACTCCTGTATTACCCCCGGCAGTTCGATGCTAATTGTTGTGCCGTGGCCTTCGCGGCTACGCACGTTGATTGTACCACTGTGATCGCGAATGATTTGATAGACGATTGATAACCCTAGTCCAGTGCCGCCGCTTGTCGAAGAAGAAAACGGCTCGAAGAGTTGTTCGACTTGTTCGGGCGACATGCCGTCTCCCATATCAGAGAAGGTAATGCGCAAGCGCCCGTTGGCGGCGCGATTCATTTCTACACGCAACGTGCCGCCCGAAGGCATCGCCTGCAAAGCATTGCGCGAGAGATTCCAGAAGACTTGTTTGAGTTGCGATGCGTCTGCGCTGATCGTCATCGGCTCATTCGGCAAGTTTTCTTCAAGCACATGATCGTCGCGCACTTCCGGGCTGTGGCGCAGCAGCGCAAATGTTTCGCGCAACGGTTCGCGCAAATCAACATCCGAGAAAGTGCTGTTGCGCGGGCGCGCGTAAGTTAAAAAATCCGTGATGATGCGGTTGAGCCGGTCTGATTCGCGAAGGATAATCTCCATCAATTCGGCTTGCCCGGAATCTCCGCTGATCTCCGAGCGCAGCACCTGAATCGAGCCGCGCATCGAAGCCAACGGATTTCTGATTTCATGCGCTATCCCTGCTGCAACGCGCCCGACTGCCGCCAGCCTGTCCTGCCGCCGCGAAGTTTCTTCGAGCGCGCGAACTTCCGTTAAATCCTGAAAAGTAATGACCATGCCGGTCGTTTCCTTTGATTCTGCAAAGAGTGGAAAAATGCTGAAGCCGAGCCGCAAAAGCAATCCTTCGGGCGTCAAACAATTGGCTTCGTAACGCGGGCTTTGCTCGTTCATCGCCGCCGCGCGCATAGACTCTTCAATATGATTGGGTATCTCGCCGAAGAAAATAGATGCGTGCTGCCCGCGCACTTCCGCCGCCTTGTAGCCCGTGATTTCTTCCGCCGCCGCGTTGAAGGTATAAATGCGTCCATCCAAATCCGTAGTGATGACGCCGGAGCGAATCGATTCGACGATTCTTTCGTGCAGCACGCGCAAGTCTGCGAGCGTCTGCGTGGCGGCGATCAAGCGCACGTCCGAGCGCGATTGTCTCTCGGCGAGACGCGCGGCGAGCAGCCCTACGACGAGAAACGCGATGTCGTTGAGGCCGATGGTCTGAATCGCTTTGATGGTCGAAGCGGCGGTCTCAAGCGGCTCGTAAGGCTGCAAAATGCCGGTGGTCGCCGCAATCGCCAGACCTGTAAAAGCGAAGACGCAGCAGACGGCAGTTGCGAGCGCGCCGCGCGAACCGAGCAGTATGCTGGCAACGGAGATGACGATGATGTAGATGGCGGAATACGGCGAATAAACATTGCCTGTCGCCCACACGAGCCATGTCGCCAGCAGCACATCGACGAACAATTGCGCGCCGGTTTGCACACGCACATGCGAATTGAAATACAACGCGAGCGAGTAAAAAATAGAAAGCGAAACAACGACAACGAAGACCGGCAACGCCTCCTGAAGCGCGGAACGCTGCGGCGCGCCGCCGTATTGATCGCGCAGCCACAAAGCGCTCGCCAGCAGCAACACGAAAGCGACGATGAGCCTGCCAAGCGTCAGCCACCATGCGCCGCGCACGGATTCCGCGTGTTCCTCTGATCGCTCTTGCTCTGCGTTTATCACACATCAAGCGTAACACGAGGAAGCGCCTGCCGCGCGGGAAAATTCAACGTCGAAGAAAAACGAAAAAGCGGCGCGAGAAAAATGATTGCTCTCGTATCAAGAGAGGAACTTTTCCCGCGCCGCCTTAAACTAAAAAATCTTGGAAACTAAAAACTTGCGCGCTTCGTTACGCTGCCTTGCGTCGCGTTTGAACGGCGCGCTTCGGTTGCAGTCCGAGCCGCTCACGCAAACCTTTGCACGCATCCAACTCTTTTTCGGGAATGCAGGCGGCGCACACCCATTTGCCGTCCGCATCGCGCATGTGCCGCCGCTCGGTTTGTTTGCGACACGCTTCGCATTTGAAACCTTTGCTCATCTCATGTTTTCCTTTGCTCTTCAAAGTTTACGCTTTAAGCCGCACGCGCCATTTGTTTGGCGGGTTCGTATTCGCAAACCAGATAACGACGCGCGATAAACTTGAGCACCGCCGAAACGTGTTTGCACTCGAAGCCGGGTTCGGCGTTGCCGCGATAAACAAAATCCGCGCAGGTGCAGGCCAGATGTTTTGTGTCCGGGTCGCAGTACAAATGATAGTCGCGCTCCGCCGTCATGCCGCTTTCCGAACGCGCCATCCAACCATACGGCTCCGCCTCGAAAACTTCGATCCGCTCTGAACGCGCCGCCCGCTGCTCCGCCGGTGAAAAGACATGCACCTTGCCGCTCGCTTTTTTCTTTCCAGTCATTCACCAAACTCCTCAACGATTAATTAACTTCAGAGCGCATTATAACATCTTGGTGCGCGCGTGGAAAGACGTTTCACACACGAAACACAGTG
>JAABUK010012855.1_pt1 | contig 10578 bp, 12 predicted proteins | sample 5559141 | NCBI WGS metagenome assembly JAABUK01 (sample SAMN10711869, study PRJNA513367) | rock metagenome | isolation source: Antarctica rocks | place: Antarctica: Victoria Land, Pudding Butte nord | collected 2016-01-03
TGACTCAGCGAGAATAAACAAAAGATTCGAACTCGTGCGCTGATCAGCGAGTATAAACAAACGATTGAAACCATTCGACTAGGTCAAAGATCAGCGAATTAACCGTTCATTCAGATTCGCAAGAGATTCTTCGAATTTGTTGAACAATCAAACGAGATCAGTCATAAAACTGCGTGAAGTCTCTATCTTGAGAAGCAAACTTTCAGTGAGTCTGCTTCAATGACATCGTCAATGCGATGATCTTCTCATCGCTCTACCTATCAGTGAATCGATTCGCCTACCAGTTCACGTGCAACTAGTGAGTCTGCTTCAATGACATCTATTCTCAATGCAATGACCTACTCGCTCTCATCGCTCTACTCACTCTCATCGCTCTACCCATCAGTGAACCTGATCATACGTTCACATGCAACTAGTGAGTCTGCTACAATGACGAGCTCAAAGTCGACCTCTTCGATGAGCAAGTTGATCAGTGAGTCTGCTTCAATGACACTGTCAATGCAATGATCTATTCGCTCTCATCGTTCTACCCATCAGTGAATCGATTCGCCTACTCGTTCATGTGCAACTAGTGAGTCTGCTACAATGACACTTCATCAATGCAATGATCTACCTTCTCATCGTTCTACCTATCAGTGAATCGATCTGTCGACTCGTTTGCATGCAACTAGTGAGTCTGCTTCAATGACACTTCTACCTTGCATAGTAAGTCTGCTACAATAGACATTTTGATTCTACACAAGGCTAAGAAAATACATTCATGTGAACATGAATCGTTGAAGAAAAGAAGTAATGTTACGATTCTAGCTACGCATCTTCATTGATGACTATGTTGATGACTATGTTGATGACTATTCTGAGAACTATCATTGATCGCTTGTCGCTAGAACATAGACTTGTTTCGAAGTCAACTTTATTCAGAGTTAGCTTATGTTCTTCTAAGTCATATAGATAGTCAACTCTTTTCTTCTAGATACTTTTCTTTCTTAGCATTTATATACTCGTTACATTACACTCATATGACTCGCTCTATGCTGATCTCTAACACTCATAAATGACTTAAGCTATGAGCATTTCATCATGTAAATGATCAGTCAGTTCTTTCATCTTCTTGATGAATTCTTCAACATTGATTAACTTGTCTCAAGCTTGAAACATAAGATTCTCTGACAGAGATTCAAGAAGCTCAAAGTCTAGATGTAAATTTTGATTCATATTAATCAAGAAGAAGAATGCTAGAATAATTGACAAAGATGTATTATTGATTGCAAATTCAACTTCAAGAAGTCACTTAGTTCAATCATCTTGCATGTAGTTGACATAGACTCAAAGATAATGCTTCATGACAGCATTAAATCTTTCAATTTGATCATCAATCTTGAGATGATATGCTGTGAATAACTTGATGTTTATCTTCAGCATTTTACACATGTGCTTTCAGACATTGAAGATGAATTGTGTGTCTTGATCAGACATGAAGAACTTGAGTAAATCATGATGTTTTCAAACATGAGCATAGAAGCTGTTGATAGCTTCTTCAACTTTCATAGAGATGATGAAAACTAAATGTCTCATTTTGCTAAAATGATCAACAAAGACTAGCACATATTTATATGTGATATTCATGAAGATACTGAGCGATAAAGAATTTACATAGTTCATGAAGACATCACATCAACGACGTTCAAGAACTGAAAGAGAACACAATCATTCTTAAATTCATTGTTTAAAGAACTTGAAACATGTACACACGTGACAGTTTCGTACGAAGCGCTGAACATACTTATATATGTTGAGTCATTAATAAACTCAACTGATCAATTCATAGCTCTTGACTCTTTTTGAATGATCATTGATGACATTGTCGTGAGTGAGCTGAATAATACAAAGACGTAGTTTATTGAAGTTGAGTACATATTTTCTCTTTTGAAAGTACAAATGATTCTCATGTTTTTCATACTCAACTAGAAAGATCTTGTTATGATGACGTGCTTCATTGCAAAGCGCTTTGATTATCTGAACTGCAAACATGTCATTAACTTCAACTTGTTCTCACAATGTCTGAATGAAAGTATCAGCAAAATCTTCATCAAGATTCAAGATGTCTTGATCTAGCTGAGATTTTAGATGAAATTTAACGTCTTCAACGTTGAATTCTTTGACTTCTAGATTCATGAGAGTTAAAGTCAGTGAAAGAACTGAAAAGACTGAAAACAGATGTAACTGAACTGAATCTAAGATGATGATTTGTGACTGAAACATCATGACTTTGATGTCAAGAGCATTGAAGATGAGATTCTCAACAATCTTGAGATTTAAAATATAAGTTTTCAGAATTGTTTAATGTTGATATTGATGTCGAGAATCAAATGTATTTCTCTTTTTAGAAAAATCTTCTGAGCGACGTGTTAAAGCATTCAATTTATCATTGATCTTGTCAAGATGATATGTGATGCAATAGTTGAATCTAGACAGAAACTCACTTCAATGAGCTTAATGACGACTCAACTGCTTAATTGACATGAAATACTTAAGATTTTTGTGATTTGTGATTATCTTGACAGAACAGATAAAGTCTTTGAGCTCTAAGCGTCATTCTTTGAATGTGCAAACAATGATCATGAGTTCTTTATCGTAGATTTTGTAGTTACACTCGACTGAGTTATGCTTCTTGAAAAAGTAAGCGACTGAATGAAGAACTTTGTTCTCATCATACTGAAAGAGAATGTCTTTAAACACATAGTTTGAAGCATTGATTTCTATCACAATCTTGTGATCTGAATTGTAATAATATAAAATAATATTGAAAGTGAATGCTTTCTTAAGAATGTTGAATGTTTTTTGACATTTCTGAGATCAGATAAAGAGTTCAATCTTTCTGATGAGATGAGTGAGTGAGTTAACTATTCTGCTATAATTGTAAATAAATCTTTTATAGAAGTTTGCAAAATTTAGAAAACTCTGAACGTTTTTAACATTGATTAATGTAAATCAGTTGACAATAATGTTTATCTTGAATGAATTCATCTTGATCTCTTTGATGATGATTATCAATTTTAAATATGAAACTTTAGTGACATGAAACTTGCATTTGATTATATTCATCTGAAGATCTGCTTCTTGCAGCTTTCGCAGAATGAGTTTGACATGAATCTTGTGCTCAAGTTCATTGTTTGAATAGATCAAGATATCATTCAGATAAGCAATATAAAACTTATTTAAATGTTTATGAAGAGTATTGTTGATATACTTCTGAAACAAGATGAGTTCATTGCATAAATTGAAAAGCATGACTAGATACTCAAATAATTCAAATTGAGTGCGAAAGACAATGAAAGCTTCATCTTCTTCTTTGATTCGAAGATGATTGAATGCAAAGATGATATCAAGCTTGATAAAAATTTTAACTTGATTTAAATGATTCAGCGTTTCTGAAATCAAAGACAAAGAATATTGATTTTTGATGATGATAGCATTCAGATCTCAATAGTTCATGCAGAAGCAAAGTTCTTCTTCGAATTTCTTGATGAAAAGAACAGAAATGATCGCTTGAAAGTGATTAACTTGAATGAATTCTTTGCTCAGATTTTCATCTAAGTAACGTCGAAGTTTTAGAATTTCATCATAACTCATGTTGTACAAAGCAAAGATTGAAAATTGAGCATCTTCTTTAAAATGTATGACATGATCATGAACTTAATGCAAAGACAAGATATCAACGTTCTTCTTGAAGAAGACGTTTAGAAACTTAAAGTATCTGAGCGAAAGAATTGTGACTGAATCAACATTCTTGCTTTGTCAATAAATCTCAAGATCTTCTTAAGTCGTGAATGTAATCAAATGAATTTTCTTTTTCATTTGATGAAAACTTCAACTGTGATTTTTAGCATAGATGTTATTCTTGAAGTGAGATGAAGACTGAGCTGACAAAGTCACGTTGTGCAACTTTGATTCATTAGACGAGACTGAATCAAGATTCAGAAAGTCATTGATTTTCTTTAAAGTAATGCTAAATACTTCAATGTCTTTATCGCGAGTAGCTTGATTAAAGCATTGAGCTTTCAACTCAACTATGTCAAGTTGTGTAGAAGATTGATTGCATTAATTTGCTTGAAAGACATTAAAAGTTCTAGAAGAAAAAAAATTGCAACACTTAATTTTAAAACTGATAATGAGATTCATCTGTACATGATGTTGACTACAAATCTTTTGATTCTATTCTGTGTTTGAATAAAAGTCAAAAGAGTCAAGAAATCTCAATTCAACGCAGTTTGAATGATGTTAGAACGTTGCATGATCAGAAAAGCTGTCATGCAGAGTTTTCACTCATGTGACAACACTCTCTCTAACAGTCACAATCAATCTACGAAGAAGATTAATGACATGTCGATGTCAGTAAGAGATGAAAAGATACTACTAGTGAAAAAGACAATTCAGGTGAAGAATTTGCAAGTTGTGACTACAAGTGATCGAAGAATTTGCGACTTGTCGACTGCATCGATATCAAAACATCTTCATCACATCAATAATGTTATCAAGTAATTGATGAAAAGATATCAGATAGAATAGTCGTTTCAAGTATTGAGAGACGTGATTACAGTGCTTAAAGAAGTAGTGACTTGTCGATCACGCTGATATACTGAGAAGACTTGAGCTCATCTTCTTTACTTGACGTCAAGTCATTCATTTATTCACGTGAAAAATCAAGAGCTCAAGAGAACAATCAGAACGCATTCTCTTTCATTGATCAGAGTCAAACATTGAACGATTGCGATCACACGTTTATACTAACAATTCATTCAACGTCTACGTGACATAAATTAAATCAAGAGAAGAAAAGAGTTACTCAGTACAATCACACTTTACCTTCTCATCATGTGCATCTCTCTTTCATCACATATTTCTCTGCTCAATGAATGACAATCATTGAGTAAGAGAACACAGCTTTATGTACGTTACAATTATGAGCATCACGAATGCAAAGAAAACGTCTTTCGTCTTTGAATCAAAGATCAAATTGAAACATCATTGTATAGAATATCGTCAATGAAGAGCAGAGCAAAGACAATGTGTCATAATTAAACAGCATCGACACTTTCATCAAGAGTTTACTTAAGCATCACACGCTGAATAGAAGCTATAGATTCATTACTTGATAACACAGTGTCAATCTCATTGTTTCGACTGCGCAAAGCAGTCGTATAGACGACAAGTGATTTTCTTTCTCAGAGAGTTTTGTTCACTCAATATAAATAGCATAGAGTTTCTCATGAGTCGAGCTTAAATCGATGTCACAAGAGTGTATAAATTACAATTACAATTACACTTAATTTTAGAAAAGTATTCTTTTTGAATGACTTGAAGAATACAACTAGAAACTTCTTGTTTTAAATGATGAATGAGATTGAACGAGATTTGTTTCTTGTGAACAGATGAGAAATTGAATTGCTTCTTCTGAGTGAATTGAGAACTAAATTGCTCTTTGTGAGCGAGCTGAGTACTGAATGATTCTTCTTGAACAATTCATGAACTGAATTGCTCTTTAAGAACGAACTGAGAACTGAATTGCTTCTTAAGAGTGAATTAAGAACTGAATGATTCTTCTTGAACAATTTATGAACTGAATTGCTCTTTAAGAGCGAACTGAAGACTGAATTGCTTCTTACAAGCGAACTGAGTTGAAGTTACTTCTTTAACTTCAAGAAAGACATTTTCTTCTGATTGATTGAGATTATAGATCTTGACGAGAAATTGACAACAATGATTAAAACAAAAGAGTGAGAACAAGACAAGAGTATTGTGTTCAAAATTAATGTACATGAAGTGATGATGAAGTCATGAAAGACTCATGATGATGAAATACTGATTTAATTCAATGACATAAAAGAATAGTCTTTCAACATGTTCATTGAGAATCATTGTGAACTTGATGACATGAGTAATGTCATTGATTAGAATAACTTGATCATCAAATTCTCAAAGTCTGTGAGAATGAGTTAACAGATGCAAGAAAAGACGATGTTGTTGCATGAATGATTTATTCATAAAGACATAAGCAAAGACATCACTGTCAATCAAAGTGAAAGCAGAAACTCTAGATTGAGCTTGATGAAGAATACAGAATACTATCATGTGACTATCTTTGAATATCGAATTGAATTCAAAGAGTTTTAAGACAGATTTAGCGAAAAACTTTCTATATGATTGAAGTGAAGACGAAAAGATTGATGCTAGTAGACAAGATGATATGTATACAGATCTTTGAACGCGACTTAGCTCAGAAACTAAACTTTTTTCAAATACAACGAGACTTTTTCATTTATGCTGATGACGTCGTTGTTGTTAACATTTATGATATGCAAAGTGAAAAACTTCTTATTTGAGCATTCTTTAATGATTTTGCTCGAATGTTGCAATTTGCAGTAGTAGCACAGCTTTCACTTGTTGCAGATTTTCTTGATTTCAGAAACAATTAGAATCTTATCTTGAATGATGATAATGACAAAGTTTAGATTCATTGACTCATTGAGAAACAAGAGAGAAAGAGACGAGAATATTGTCAAAACAACAGTCACAAAAGTGATAATTTTAGAATTCAAAGAATTACTAGTTGATGCAAAGATGCTCTTGACTTTGACGAGTGAAACAAAGAAGAAGACAATGAAGTGAGATTAATGATGCTTAAACTGTTGAAGCTCTTCATTGATTTCAAAAAATGCTTGAATTCATTAATGAAAGATGAATGATTGAATCTCATCGAGATTTTGTCAGAAGAAGATGATAACTTGAGTGATATAATTGACATTACATTTCATGCAGTCAATCAATGAAAAGTCTTTCATCAAGAAATGTTCTTTCTTCTGATAGAAGAGATTGTAATAGTCAATAAAGCTATCTGTGTCTTGCTTCAGAGTTTTGCGAAAATATAGTTGAGCATCTTTCAACTTGAAAGAATTGTTGCAGCAATGATGCAACTTGTGTCATCAATCTGCAAAGATGAAAATGATACAAAGATCATTGACTCAATATTGATTCATTAGATTATGAATCTTCTTATCTATGATGAGTCATGACTCGACATAGATGATCTTGACTCAATGAGAGAGATAATGATCATCGTTTACATTCATACGTTGTATCAGACTTTGCTTTCAGACATTCAAATGATTTTTGTCTTTCTCATATTCAAATATGTCAAAAAGCTTTTCAAATCTAATGAAGATCAAGACAGCAACAGAATTCACAAAGACTTGAATGATGAAGAAAGATTGATTGTACAGAGTTTGTGCAATGATTTGAGTTATCATCACGAGAGACTGAGAATTCAATTCTTGATAGATTGAAGAACTAGAAGCGATGAACGAGAACAAGATGATGATGTCATGTTGTTGAACTTAATTTTGAAGCTCGCGCATTGCGCGAAAGACTTCAACTGAGTTTTCAATCATACTTTGAGTGAACTGTTCAACAACATGCTTGTCATTGATTAAAAAACAATGAGATTGCTTCATTTGAGCAAGAAGATAACTAGACGAGATTTCAATGTATGAAAATGTAGCAAGAAGTGTAAATCTTTCATAATGTCAAAGACTAAACTGAACTAAAGATTCTATCAATATAAAGAATTGATTATTATATTACTTAAACTAGATACAGAACAATACATCAGATAATGTACAAGACAAAAGACAAGAAATGAAAGAAAAGAATGAAAACTTGACTTTTATATACATGAATTGAATAATGTTAGAACTGAGCAGCAGTTTTATGACTTAAGATTGCAAAGACATGAAACAGATTTTGATGTGACTAAATTAAGATGATGATGACTAGATTAATGATTTAGTTCAATGAATCAAGACTTTCTAAGATATTGATGATACTAGATTGAGTTGATGACATATTTTATGCTCTGAGCTGAAATGATGATCTGACATCATGACAAATATCAAGTTAAATGAAAGAACTATGACAATAATCTCAACTGATATAATGCTGACAACAACGAATTTATGAATGCTCAAGAGATGATTGATGACTTTCATATCAAATATTCAAGAAAAGCGCACTAAGAAATAACATTCATGCAAACATGAATAGTCAAGAAGAAGAGATAATGTTACGATTCTAGTCTTTGTTTATTCTTCATTTAGTCTTCGTCTGATTTCATTTTAATCAAGTTTAGTGAGAATCTGATCTAGAGATAATATCATTGAAACTTTGCATCATATGTGTAAGACATCAATTCAATTGAGTCTAGCACAAAGTTGAGAAATACACATATAAGAATTGAGTTCTTTTCTGTAGATACTTTTCTTTCTTAGCATTTATTTATTAGTTAAATGACACTCATATAACTCGCTCTATGCTGATCTCTAACAGATTAGAAGATGCTAGAAAAGAAAAAAGATGCTGAATCATATTTGAGTCAAATCTGAGTCAGATCTCAACTAAATCTTGACTAGCTTTAATTATTACACAGAGAACTTATTAGCATTCATTGCAAATTGATTAAAACTTCAGTCTTGTTTAATCTTGATACACTTGTAATATTACTTTCTTCTTTGAAAATTCATGTTCGCATGAATAGAACAAATGAAACGCAAAAATTTTCACTGTTTTTCAATTTAGTGTGCCTTGTCTGAATAGAACTTATGAAATTTGACTAAAACTTCTTTCAAACTCTCAAATTCTTCTTTATTGACATAGTATCATTCATTATTTTGATCTAGTTTCATTCATTTGATCTTGTATTGTATTCAATCTTGATAACATTTAAAGTTCAAAATGTCATTTATTTCTCAATGCTCATTGTCTTTGATAGTGAGAGATTTAAATGATTCTGAATGCTGTTTTGATAAAAGATCATCAAGATAAGAACATAATAACTTTGAACTGAACATTAAATGCAGCTGCTTCATGCTTATCAATAAATGAAGATGATAGAAGATCTCAACTTTGACAGTGATTTAATAGAATTTTAGCTGTTTATCTTTCAAATTCTTACATGATTTAGTTATCTTTATGTTTCTAGAGAATAATCAAACTCAGTTGTCTACTTCATAAATGACGTCTCATTTATGTTTATTGATCTGAGCTTCAATGATCTGCTTCGTCTTTTTCAATTGCTGATAATCAAAGATAAGAAGTTCTTTCATTCAAATGATAATATCGTCTGCTTTTCTAACTTTAAGACATTCACAAGTAGTTTCATAGTCAGTTATATCTGAATTGAAACTCATTCGTGAGTGAAAACTTTTATTGAAGTAGAATGAAGTTATTGAGATGATCAAGAAGATATTGAAATTCTCGCTGAATTCTATCATTGATAGTCATTTTGCTCAGTCATTCTGCATGTAATTGCAGTAAATTCTTAGTTCGCATTCAACATCTTGATTAGCTCATTTCGATTAATCATTGATCTCAGAATGATAAGCTGTTGATAAACTAGTCGTGATTCTTAGTTGCTTGCAAAGACTTTGTCACATGATTGATATGAATTGAGAGTCTTTGTTTGAAACAATAGAACTAGATAAATCATGAAGTCAATAAATGTTTCATAACATGATTCAAATTGTTTCTTTGACTGAGATGTCATTGTCTCTTCAATGACAGAAAACATAGTGATGTTTCTTGATGAGACAACATATGATTATGCAAATGACGTTATAATCTTTTGATAGAGATAGCTCAGTGATGAAGTTCATAGCTATATTTTTTCAGCGTTTCTGTAAAATTAATAAAGAATGAAGAAGTTCATTGATGCTATTTCTAAATGTCTTACTTTGTTGATAAACATGACAGTTTTGAATGTAACGTCTAATCATTGCTCGATGATCTGATCAATAGTAGAAACGTTGAACTAGATTGATAATTCTTCAATTGTCAGAGTGAGAGATGAAAGACTGATCATGAATTTTCTTTAGCAATTTCATATGCATATTTTCAGAAATTCACAGTAAATCTTTTCTAAACAGAATGTTACGAGTGTATCAAGACTGAATAGAACTAGTCAGTGTTTCTAGCTCAGATCTGACTCAGTCTCTATTTTCTTTCATCAACATCATCTTTCTTTCTACATCACATTCTACTCATGTCACAAACACATTCTCTTCAAGCTTAGCGCAGTCTCTGAATATTACTTAAATAGAAGCTTTTGTACTCATCTTTTTCTGTATTCTTAATATTCAGTTATAGCTATCTCTAAAGATCAAGCATTATTCAATCCTGACTTTCGCTGATTGACTCATTTAGACATGATTCTGACATTATATTAAGAATTCGTTAATCACACGATACTGATCTCATTACTCATTCAACATACTCATACAGACAGAACGAGTCTAAAGAAATTCATTTATCTGATGATTGATGCAATTGAAAGACTGAACAACACTAGAGAGTTTGATAGAATTAATGACAAGACTGTTTGAATCGCTAGACAACTTATTGCTCACTAAGTACGCAAAGTTCAATTCGATCAAGAGAATCAACTCATTCTCATGAAACAGATGAGTGAAAATAAGCTGTTCAACTCGATTAAGAGAATCGACGATAAAGAATCTTCGTGAATTGCTT
>JAABUK010012857.1_pt1 | contig 10577 bp, 16 predicted proteins | sample 5559141 | NCBI WGS metagenome assembly JAABUK01 (sample SAMN10711869, study PRJNA513367) | rock metagenome | isolation source: Antarctica rocks | place: Antarctica: Victoria Land, Pudding Butte nord | collected 2016-01-03
CAGGCTCACCAGAAAGCCGTCTCTGGCAAGCAGGGCCGCCAATAGTGTGCCAGGCTCAGACTCTCGCAGCGCAGTCGCCGATGCCGCCAGCATCCGATGCTAGCAGCCGCCAGCCAGCGCTGGCGGCATCGGATGATCTGACTCGCTTGCTCGAAGCTTACTGGCACGGCCGCGCCTTGGCAAACGCCTTTGTCCCGCATAGCATTGCAGTAGCCTTGACGTAATTCGGCAATGCAGCTGCTGCGCACAGGATTGCCGTGCTGCACGCCATTCAGCAGCTGGTGGGCGCCATTTCGCCCCTCAATGTGCTCGAAGTGCGAGCTGAGGTGCGACAACATGTTGGCCAGGGACGAGGGCGCAGCGACGCGCTCACCTGTCGAGAGTTCCGAGCCCGTGTGCTTCGGCAGCTAGTGCATGGTCACGTAGGCCAGCAGCGCCTCCGGCGAACAGGTGGTCAGGCTGCAGTGACGAGAAGCGAGCCACTGCTGCAGCTCTGCAGCATGCCGTTCCCGAGCTGCAGCGGTGGCAGGCTGCACAGCTTGCGCCATGAAAGCAGCCGCCGCCTTTAGGCCTGCTGTGAATGTCTGCTGGGCCGCCTGCAGGCTGACGGACTGGCAAGCAGCGGTCGCCTCCGCAGAGGCTGGCCGCCGATCGGCGCATTGCGGCATCGTGCGAGCCACAGCACCTGCGAGTCTGGCTCGCGAGCCAGACTCGCAGGTGCTGTGGCTCGCACGATGCTGCAAAGGCAGCTGCAGTGTCATCAACGCCGTCGCATACCTGCATGGAGCTGGAGGACATCGTCATCGTTATCGAAGCGAGACAGGAAATATCAAGTGAGAAACTTCGAATGCCGCAGGAGCGGCCAGTGTAGCAGCGCCATCAGGCACTGCATGGAGCTGCTGCGCCGGCTGCACCTGCGGCCGCGCAGAAAACAAGTGTCAGCGCGCAGTGTTGGGCACTGAATGTTGGGTGAGGTTTAGGTTCCTACAATGGAGCCTTCAATCCTTACAGGCCAACTTCTAATGGCTAAACAGCTCAGCCTAATGCCCAGCAGTTCAGCAATGCCGCTTTGTTGAGCGGGCACAGCCAAAAGCGAATAACCCGCCGCAGATCATGACGAACGCACATTGATACACACCAGATGCACCAAGCTTGGAGCGGGTGTCACCGCCCACCCAGGTCTCGATCGCGAACAGATGTCAGCGTCACTTCTGCATTTATCGTAGCCCTGATCTTGGCATCAGCTCTGGTCGTGTTCATATCGGCGAGGTGCAGGCAGCAAGGCACGCGTGCGACTGGTTTTGCAGAGCCCGTGGGCGTCCATGAATGCGGCAAGCTGGATGCGGCAGATGAGCTGGTCGTGTGGGACGCTACTGCAGCCAGATGCTCGCCCAACGTCTGCGGCGGCGCCTGGCTGCCGGAAATAGCAGACCTTGACGGCGCTGTGCCGGCTGCGATGCTCTGCGACCTGAAGCTTTTTGACACAGCAGCCGCACGGGAATGTTTGCAGAATAGAAGACTGCTGCTGCTGGGTGACTCGACCATGACGGAAACGGCGCATGATCTGGCGATCCTCCTGAGCGGCATTGCGACAGATAGCACTGCTCTCCACCAGCATGTCCTCGCAGCCACAAGAGTGCCAGGGCAGGCAAGCATGCGGATGCCGCGGCTCAGCGGCAGGGGCGGCATTGACACGGCAGGCCCAGTTGAAGTTGAATTCTACGCCACGCACCGTCACTTCGACATCAGCCTGCCTTCGCTGAACATCAGCATCGTGCACAGATTCAATGGTGAGTTTAGTCACACTGCTGGTAGTTTAGTCACACTGCTGGCATGCATGCTCTTCAGAAGTCTGCAGTCATGATCAATGCAACAACGCAATCCACATTCAGTCCACCATTTTCACAGGCCACCACGACATCGCCAAGGCTGGCGAAGGCATTGCGTCCATGCGCCACCCGGCTCTGCAGGACTACTTCATGGACGACTATACGGACGTCAGCGACATTGCGCGCTACAACCTCAGGGACTTGGAGTTGCACGTGCAGGTCTGCGTCGAGCTCAAGATGTGCGAGAAGATCCTCATGGCGGGCGCGTGCTCCAGGAGCCCCATCCAGGACTCCGTGTCCAACAACACCGGCGTGATGACGTTCTGCCTCATGAGCAGCGTGGCGCTGTCGAACAACCAGAGGATCGACCTCAACCGCAAGTCCACGACCCTGCAGGCGCCCAAGTTCAAGGGCGCGTTCGTGGTGGAGCCAGACGTTGGCGTTCACAAAGGCGTTGTCATGCTCGACGCGAACTCCTTGTACGGCTCGATCATGAGACACTTCAACCTATTCATCTCCACCACCGCTTCCGCCTCCACGTTCGAGGAGGTGACCGCGAAGGTGAACGCGCAGTCGATCGCCCACACCCAGCCGCCCGAGGTCGACGAGGTGAAGTGGAACAAGAACTGGATCGCGATGAACGACGTCCACGCGGCCTACATTGTAATCGACAGGAAGAAGGAGAACATCCTGGGGTCTATCATCAAGAACCTGATCAGATTGAGGAAGGAGAGCGAGAACGAGGCCATGAAGTGGGGCTTCAAGATATTGCTGGTCAGCATCTACGGCTCCATGGGGAGCAGACACGGTATCATCTCGTCACGCACATGCGCGGCCGCCACCACGAACGCTGGCAGATGCATGCTCAAGATTATGATCAAGTCCGTCGAGTCGATGGGCTACAAGGTCGTGTACGGGGACACGGACTCGATCTTCGTCACGACCGGGTGCACGAGCGTGGAGGAGTGCGCGAGCGCAGGCGCGAAGATGAAGGAGTACATCAATGTCAACACCAACGGCACGCCGTTCGAGAACATCGACGTCGATGTGAAGGGGATCTACAAGACGATGGTGTTGGTGGCCAAGAAGAGGTACTTCGGCAAGGGCTTCGACGGCAGCGAGGACGTGAAGGGGTTGCAGATCGTGAGGAAGGACTCCTCCTACTTCACGAAGATGTCGATGGGGATGTTGATCAGGGCGATCGTGGAGATGAACACGAAGGAGCAGATGGTGAGGGTGGCGGAGTCGATGACGTTCCTGTTCTACTGCCTGCGACCTCCGGATACCCGAGGCGGAGACCTGCTCTGCCCACCCGGCGTGGCTGCACCGGGGGGGGTATCCTTTTCACGCATCTGGTAAGCCATATACCGTATGTCGCCGCCGGCCCAAAATCCAGCGGCTCCCAGTGGTACAGTGCATGCTGGGTGAGCCTGCCGGCGCAGACCCATCGCCTAGCAGTTCCAACGGCACGGCCCAGGACAGCGACCAGGTGATGATCAACAACATGAAAGTGTCCATCGCACTGCAATATAAATTTAGGCACTTGTTGTCCAGGTAGCAAAACAACTTGGATCGACCCCATGGTGATTTTCGAGCTCCAGGGCCCCGACAATGATGCTGAGGCGCAGTGCCCGCGGCCCGATATCGTGGTTGTTAACTCCGGGATGCACGACGTCTTTGGCGGCGATGCTGTGCTGCCGGCACTCGAGAAGGAGGTGGAACTGCTCGCTGCAACACTGCGCGCCTGGCAGGCCGGCTCGCTTCCGCAGGCCAGAGCCTTCTGGCTGAGCAGCAAGTCTTTTCGCTCAGTGAACGGGCGCTTCCACCTTGAGGTCATGGGACTGGATAGTTTGGCACGGGTGAGATCACACTTTCTCTTTCGGGAAACCCTGTTCAACCCAATTGTGGATGCGCCCAGGCGATGATGCGATTGCATCGATCACGAACCCCATACAGTATTCATAATGTCGCACTTGTTCAATCCTGGTTCATCTGCCCTCATGCCAGCATGTGGCTCCTGCGCCCGCAGTTCTACTTTGAGCGGGAAGGGCTGCCGTTCATAGACCTGGCGGGCCTGATGCGGACATTCCTGCCAGTTGGAGCTGATGCCAGTCCTTTTACCACGGATCTTATGCACTTTGGCAGCATTGCCTACTATCACAGCACAAACGTCAGCTTGACGCTCAGCAGTCTGACGACGCAAAAACTACTGGAAGAGATCTGCGCAGAGAGATGACTGGCGCTCTGATTGTATCTGGTGTCCTAGGACAGGCCTGTGCTAGATGTCCATGACGTACCTAGTCAGGGACGCTTGCGGTTTGCAATGTTGGCATCACTGACACTGAACTGGGTAGGGTTTTGCTTGCTCGTCTAATTTACATCGGTGACATAACAGAGTGAGCACACCATGAAGGGTCTACTACTGGCGCGTTTCAACGAACAACACCAGACAGATTCGTGATTGCGCTGAGTGGCTGCATGCTCGTGGGTGAGTGACTGTCAGGGTTCCCGCCGCCGCAGATGCCGCCTTGCCCGCCATGTATCTGCTGGCTGCCCGTCTGCCCACCTGGCTACAATCCTGCCCGGCTAGAATCGGGCCTGCCTGCCTCGAATCCTGCCTGGCGCGCGCCAAAGAGCGGGCTGCCGGGCTGTGGCCGGGGCCTGCCGCGCAGAAATGAACTCTGCCATAAGTGGCAGATTCTTCCTCGCATGCCGTTCGGCTGGCAAAACCTCCGGTAGTTGCATGTCTGTCGGACGGGGTCATGCGGGCACCAACAAGCGGGCTGCCGGGCTGCAGCGGCTCCGCTGTCCGGCGGCAGCGGCTCCTCCGCCGTCCCGGCAGCGGCACCGTCTGCCGCTGCTCTGGCCGGCAGGCGCTGGCCGGCTGCTTGGTTGGCCGCCTCAAGCAGTGCTCCGCCGGTCAGGCGGGCACCGCCCCGACGAGCGGGCTGCCGGGCTGCAGCGGCTCAATCGCGTCGACGGCGGCGCCGTCCGCCACCGCGGCCGCAGCCATGAACTCGTCATACGTCAGCGAGTGCGCCGTGCTCTGCAGCCAGGAAGTGCAGATGAATGATCAATTGTTGGACGTTGCAAGCCAGGCGGGGGTTTGTCGGCTGCAGTGGACGCAGCTGGTCTCGCAGCCAGCAAAACAGGTGATCAGCAGCCTTGGACAAAAAATTGCAGCTACAAGACCTGACACCCACGGTGTATGATGGACTCGGAGTTCCTTGAGCGCTCAGACTGGCTGCCACTACAAAGATAACCCTGTGTCAACACCTACTGGTAGCGTATGACCTGCGGCGATGTGCGCAGCGCCGCCGTTGCAAGGCCTTCGAAGACAACCGTGATGTACAGATGTGCTGACGAGAGGACGAAAAACAACTGCCGCGCACCTGGTAGCGGGTGACCTGCAGCGAGTCGCGCAGCGCCGCCGGTGCGGCGCCCTCGATGCCCGCCTTGCGGATGAGCGCGTCGATGGTCTGCAGCAGCGAGCCAGTGATGCAATCAAGTTGAGCATGGAAAGCCACTTGAGATGTGGCCGAAACAGCCGTGTTGCTGAGTGTGGCGGCAAGCGGCATAAGCAGATGTTTCTCTTGTAGTATTTGAGAGGGAGTCGGAACATAACCAGAAGAACTTGCTACCTGCAGCAGTGTCCAGCCCTCTGCAGGCGCCACCTCCGGCAGGAAGGTGGCCGTGCGCGGCTGCCCAGTCGCTGGGTCGGCAAAGTTGATGATCAGCCCGTGCACACCCACCTGCGGGGCAGCGTGGCACAGGAACTCAAATTCAGCATCACACATCTCAGTGTGTGCCCAGAAGCCTTGGAAGAGGCTTAATGCTTCTTAGCGCAGTGATGTCGAGCAACATGTCGGGCTCATTGATGAGCAGCAACTTGGATATCCAGCGGCTGCCAGAGGTGGGTTGCGAGTCCGCGGCAGCCGGCGCGATTCCTCCTGTAAAATCTGAGCAGCCCACCTGCCAGTCGCGCCAGCCGTCGGCGCGCTCGAAGCTGTGCAGCAGGCTGACGGTGCAGCGCAGTGCCGGCAGCTCGCCGGGAGTAAGCGGCGGGAAGCGCCGGTCCCGCAGCGCCGCCGTCACCGCGTACTCGCCAAGCGCGGAGGCCAGCGGCCGCGCCGCCAGCGTGCCGATGCAGCCGCGCAGTCGCCAGCCGGAGCTCCGGCGTGCGACGCGCAGGCCGGCGCTGGTGCGCGGCGGCGCCTTGTTCCATGTGACGAACAGCGGGCTGCGGCGCGGCAGCGGGAAGGGCAGTCAGCAAAACCAATGTGCCAGCAACAAACAGCAGCAGGTTGCGTGACAGCTCCGAATTCGTAAGAGCAAGTGCTCACACGCAACACATGCAACATCCTCCTTATTTCAATAAGGAGACCCTGTGTTTGCTTCAGTGCGGCTTCATATCGCCGCCGTCAACGCAGAAGTGTCATGCATGGCTGTCGTTCCAGCACTGCACCTACCATGTGGTGTCTGGGAAGGCAGGCCGCGGCGGCGGCAGCCCTGCGAAGTGCGCCGTGAGCGTCTCGAAGCAGTGCGCGACATGCACAGCGCCGACAACTTGGACATCGCTCGAGGTATGCGCCGGTTTGTGATCCTTCTCCGAGCCGTGCATGCCGGGCACGCGGATGCGCATACTTCTGGCTAGCCTCCTTGCTACCGCGACCAGGGCAAGGCTCAGGGACGGCGCCTGAGCCTCTGGCCCTGGTCTGGACTGACAGGGATGGCCCTTCTCACATGCTGGCCAAGCTGACCAGGATCGCTCGGGTGTTGAGTCAGCTGCTCCTACCGCTAGGCAGAAGTGCACACCAGTCACGGCTTAGCAATCCAAACGCAATCCAGGGAGACTCCACACAGCTGGCAAATCCTGCAGTGCGTCGTCAGCACGAAGCACCCTCCTCAAGCCACGCGAGGCACAGTTGCTGCAAGCAGCAATGAGCTGTGAAGGGCTAGCAGCAGCACTGCACGCAGCGCCGGCCGCAGGGCTGTGCAAACGACAAATGAAGCGCCATGAGCCCATGACACACAGGTCAGCATGCCGTCACCTCATTATATTTTGCGCGCAGCAGCAAAAGGCGCAGAAGCCAATTTACATTGCCGCAATGCACGTATGAGCAGCTAGTGTACCGCGGACGGCGTTTGCATAGAAAAGTGATATCGGTCTGAAGTGCCACACCAAAAAGATCGAGAGTTCCGACCTGCGTCTCGAGGGAGAGACGCACACGAATCACACGATGTCAGAAGGGCCGCTGGAGTGGCCGGCTGCCGCAGGCTCTGCCGAGCTGCAAGCACGGGTATTCCATTGCCTCACAACTTGGGATCACCCTGCATGTGCGTATGGTAGTCGGCCCCACGATGGCAACGCATGCTTCCTCCCGCCTTCGGTTCTTGGAGTTTATGATCTGCAAGCAGGCATGGGTGTATTGCAACCTCTCGAAGTGCCAGCACAGCAACCACGATCGTGTGCGCACGCCTTCAAGACATGCATCATGCAACTGGCAAATACCAATGGGAGAAGATGGGCCGGTAACTACTTGCCATCACCTCAGGTGGCGAAGGCGAGGGTCCTGTGCGTCGGCGCCGGCGGCATCGGCTGCGAGCTGCTGAAGACACTCGCGCTCAGCGGCTTCCGCGACGTCGAAGTAGTGCGCCCAGCACCATGCATGCTTGGCTGTTTGATCATGACAATCAGATGGAAGGACCACCGATCGCAAGGGCCATCACATGTAAGCACCCCGTCACGCTGCCGCCCAGGCAGCCGTTCCTGCAGTCTGAATGGCCTGCAAAGCATGCAAAACATCCTGACCCTCCCCCTGACTCCGTGCCTCCGAGCGCAGATCGACCTGGACACCATCGAGACGAGCAACCTGAACCGGCAGTTCTTGTTCCGCAAGCGGCATGTCGGACAGAGCAAGGCGGCCGTCGCGGCGGAGGCGGTGCACCGCTTTGTGCCGGGCGCGACCATCAAGGCACACCAGGTACACTGCGAAGACATATGCTCATGACGCATGATGGTGAAAGAGGGTCGCGGAGTCCCTGAAGCTGCTGGGCAGCTGCGGTCGGCGGGCAAGCCGTCACCCAAGATCACCACGCTGCTCGAGTCCCACAAAGGTGGCTGTTCCGGCTGCGCCTCCCCTCCATCCTTCACGGCCCTGACCACTCTGCTGCAGGGCAACGTCAAAGACACCAAGTATGACGTGGACTTCTTCAAGTCCTTCGACCTGGTGCTCAATGGACTGGACAACATGGAGGCGCGGCGGCATGTGAACCGCCTGACGCTTGCGGCGGGGACGCCGCTCGTGGAGTCCGGCACCGAAGGCTACCTGGGCCAGGTGCTTAGGGTACCTCTAGAAATTCACGCTGCTTGCCATGGAAAGGGAACCGCAAATGAAAGCGTAGCGCCATACGACACGGCTGACGCTGGTGGCCGGCACGCCGCCGGTGAGATTCGTCACCGAGGGCTATCTGGGTCAGGTAGGATTATGTCAAATAGGATTATGTAGACAACCTGCTCACTTCTGCTGCACAGTATGAGCGTGTGTACATGGACGCGCGGCGTCACGCCAGCCGCCTCGCATTTGCGGCCAGGAAGACGGATTGCTGTCCTTGTTGTCCGATGTGGCGTTCAAGACGCAAACATGCTGCAGTCGGAAAAGGCATTCCCCCAATCCTTCAACTGGCTGCGCAGGTGACGGTGCACCTGAAAGGCAAGACGGAGTGCTTCGAGTGCCAGCCCAAGGCGGCGCCCAAGTCGTACCCTGTGTGCACCATCCGCAACACGCCCGACAAGCCCATCCACTGCGTCGTGTGGGCCAAGGACCTGCTGTTCCCGCGCCTCTTTGGCAGGTAAGCGACTCTAGGTTCTTCCTGATTAAGAACTTGCCAGGAAATGTGCCAGGTCAGGCTCTGGCACATTGGACACCTGCTGCTGGCTGCTATAGTGCTGTGCCAAATTATTCGTTCCTTGTCAGACAGCTGTCCGGAAAGTAAGTCAGAGCGCCTCGCACGCCGCAAGCAAGCAGCCCAGCGGCTCACATGCGTCAGAGAGCTATGTGATTAGGCTCCAGTGAAAGAGGCGCCGCATCAGGCGGCTTTTCTGGCGAGCTCTGTGCTGCCACCTGTGACCCTTCTGAAGACGGGTCGTGGCAGATGGTGACATGGCCAGCTTTGGCCGGCAGCGGCGCCGCGCTGAGTGCGATGCTGCGGCCAGTTTCACAGTCACTGGAACGTAGGCAACACATGCAGGGTGCTTTGCGGCATTGCATCGCTGCCACCAGTGCGGGAGACCTGTTTGGGCATGCCTGTCCATCTCCCTTTCCCTTTCGGCTGACAGGAAACACACCAGTTGGGCTGTCGCAGCGCCGGCGAGTGACGAGTGCGGCGCAGTGCCCCACAGTCGAGAGTTCATATATAAGGCTGCAACACCACAGGAGGGCAGCCCCGCTCATCGCCTGTGGCTGCTGCAGGCAGCCTTCAAAGCCAGGGGTGTTCGATACAGGGGGCGGACACTTTTGTCTATTTTGTCTATTCTCTCTATCAAAGCATATTACTGTAACACCCTCCACATTGGACGGGGACTTTAGGCGCCCTACCCCTAGCATGGTTCCCTACCATCACAGCTTTCCAGCACTGGGCGGCTCGCGCTCAGAATCGCGATCTGCCAAGTGCTGTGAACTTTGCAAGCGAGGACGAATAGTTTTGCACAGCACTTTACATGGTCGACGCCTTTAGGAAATTAGAGAATCAGCTTCAATGTTGAGCCAAGCTCGGAGGCAAGCTGCCTCTGAGAAATGTTGCACCCTAAATGTTGCACCCTAAATGTTGCACCCTAAATGTTGCACCCTATATCTTGCACCCTAAATCTTGCACCCTTTGGACTGCAGGCCAGAAACGGTCACAGACCTGGACGAGGCAGAGGCGGCGCCCACCATCGCCACTGCCGTGGACGCAGCAGAGGTGCGAGCAGCCGTCACTGACTTTCTCTGTATTTGCCTTCATCACGTCTCGAATTACACCTGTCGGCGTAGCTGCGCGGACACAGCGGCGCTTTCACGCAGTACTGGCTGAGTCACGCAAACGACTGCGGTGCCCACACCAACTGTCATGACGCCCCCGGCAGGGTGGCTGAGGGGTTGGCGGGTGCAGGGTGTACAACCAGGCGCTGACCTGCTGTCATCCTGCCACCCTGCAGCCGCCTCTGCCAGACCCAGACGCGGTGGCGGCGGCGGCACAGGCGGCCGAAGGCCCGGCCACGGATGCCGCTACAGGGCAGACGCCAGAGGAGCTGGCAGCGGCAAAGGCAGCGGCAGCCAAGCAGGTCTGCTGCCTTCTCGTATCCGGATTGCCACAGTCTGCATCTGGGAGACAAGATCGCTCTTCATGCTCAAGGGATGCGTAAGGAACGGCAAGCAAGTCGCGCCATGCTATCGGCGCCGACTTTGCTGCAGATGACTGCGAGACCTGACGTTGACTGGGGCCGTTGCCCACTCTTCCTTTGGTTGACGACCGACTTGCAATCCGATGCTACAGGCAGCTGAGGATGCGAGCTTCTTCCTGCGGCGGGACGGCGAGGGTAGCGATGTGTACGCGCGCCGCATCTTCCGCCGCGTGTTCACCTCCGACATCGAGCGCGTGCTACGCATGGAGGTGCGCGCTATTCCCTCTAAATGTGGGATAACAAAACGGAAACGGTGATGAAAGGGAAGAAGACAGGGAACAGGAAGAGCTATACGCCTGTTGATC
>JAABUK010012858.1_pt1 | contig 10576 bp, 8 predicted proteins | sample 5559141 | NCBI WGS metagenome assembly JAABUK01 (sample SAMN10711869, study PRJNA513367) | rock metagenome | isolation source: Antarctica rocks | place: Antarctica: Victoria Land, Pudding Butte nord | collected 2016-01-03
GGCCAGCAGAAGCCGACCTCCATCGACCTGAGGTGGAGGAGATCTGCCGCAAGTTCCTGAATTTGCGCTACCAGCTCCTTCCCTACACGTACGCCACTGCAGCCCAGTCCCGCGAAACCGGCCTGCCTATGATCCGCGCGCTTTGGCTCGCGTCTCCACAGGACCAGGACGCCGTCCTGGTCGATGACGCATACATGTGGGGAGACAGCTTTCTGGTTGCGCCCGTCTATGAGAAGGGTGCCACTCAGCGAACTTTCTACCTGCCCCACGGCACTTGGTGGAACTACTCGACCTCTGAACGCATCGAAGGCGGAAGAAAGATCGCCACGGCGGCAGCTCTTGACACCCTTCCTCTATTTGTCAAGGCGGGCGCCATCGTCCCCATCGGCCCGATCCGGCAACACACCCAACAAGCCCTTACCGAGCCCACGACTCTCCAAATTTACCCCGGCGCAAATAGTCGCTCCCACTGGTACGACGACGATGGTTCCAGCTTCGAGTACGAGAAGGGGAGCTTTATGCGTGTTCTATGTGAATGGGACGACAGCGCTGGCACGCTCACGCTCACCCGCGACGCCGAAGGGAGAGAAGGTATAGGCCGCACACTACAGGCGAAAGTTGTGGGGACGTCGATCACGCGATCAATCACCTTGAATGAGGGTTTCACGCGAGTCCGGCTTCGATGAAGCGACTCATAGATGCCTTGCCATCCCACCCACCAACATGAATGCCAAGACCAGGGCGACAAATCCCAACTGGATCAGTATGTCCTTCGTCCGTGCGGGGCATATTGGCGCCTCCATTCGGAGGCCTATCAATGTTTACCCGTCCTGTGTTGATTGCTTTCGTAACCCCGGAGCACTCGCTCGGCACGAAGGCAGTTGCATGAGCAACGGCTAGTTGCATCGTCGATCAGGGACTAACGACGTGCAGGCCGCTCCGCGGCCTTCAAAGCAACGATGGTGACTGCCATCAATCTGGATCAACTCGCCGTAGCTCTCGCGTCCGAGACGTGGCTGGTGGAAGGTCCTGCGCTGCTTCCGGGACTGCCCAGCGTTCCGATTGAAAGTTTCTCAATTCGAGCTTCCAAAATTCGTAAACTCCCGATTGCCATCGCACCCACCGCAAGGGCACCGATAGCCGTCGCACCAAGAGCGACCGCACCGAGCGCCAGGGCACGTACCGCGATGCTGCCGACTTTCATTTTGCCTACGGCGCTCTTTGTTTCCGTCATGAGCCTCGTCCTCTCGCCACATGGGATGGCTATCAATTAAGTAGCACGTGACGTCACGGACATCGGTGCTCAATTGCTCACAAGTAATGATCATCGATCATTTACCCGGCCTCGGCAGAAGAATCGTTCATCTAAAAACCAAAGGAGTCTAGCCACTGCGACGGCCCTTACCCCCTGTTCCGCGCTAAAGATCGAGCGAACGGAGATGATGCGGGCCATCCGCGAAGAGGCAAAGTTTTCAGAGCTGTTCTTGGCTTCCTTTTGACGCGGAGCATGATGACCCAGGCAGATTTGGTGGACCTGCTCTTCAACTCCAGCGAAAGAGGCTTGCACGCATCCTTTTGCTTGTGGCCGACTTCAACAAACCCGGCGAACCGGAGACGATGATACCCAAGATCTCTCAACGGACTCCAGCGGAAATGATAGGAACCACGCGGTTCCCGTGTCAGCTTCTTCGCGCATCCCGCGCCTGCAAACGATTTTCATGAGCGACCTCCGCATTCACCCGCGCCGTCTGGAACTGCGGGCTGTAATCGCGCGCAAGCTTGAGTGCCCCGCCATCTATGCGGTCCCCGCATAGATGGTTTCGACTATGCCCTGTCAAGAGGTGTGGTGAATGTACGCAGAAGGTCCAACGAGGTGATTGGCCTCCAAAGCGGAGAGCTACGCCGAAAGGGCGCTGTAGCGGAATCTCACTGAGGAAATGCCTTCAGCTCGATCAAGCGAATATTCTGGACAGAAGAATTCGTTCTTCTCAGAACGACTCGTATGTCCTGGTTCAGAATCGTTGGAAACGCGATGCTATTCTTCAGGTTTCCAGCGGGTTTCGCGGCGTGCGTACCTGGCCTCGGATCCGCACCCAACCTGTGCCGGTCAACGTCTCGAGCTCCACGGATGACGGAACAATGTAGCGATCTTTGTCGGAGAAGAAGTACAGCTCGACATTTTCGACGTGTTGGGGTTGACCAAAGTGAACTGAGTACCAGGGTGCTGTATCGGACTGGTCGGGAGACCAGCCATTCGCATTCTCCGGAAAAAACCACATTCTGCCATCGATGGCCTCGTCGATCTTCGTGAGTTCCAGCGTAGAGGAGGCAGTTGCTGTGGGTGAACCGGCCACGCCAGGGTTGACCGCAAGATCAACCCGACGCGGACTTGGCAGGTTTTGACCCTCTAACAGAGCAGGCAATTTAACCCGGATATGCGAAAGTGGGCTTGGACCGTAGGCGAGGGTCCCATCGATGAAGATCGCGATGCCGCGACCGAAATTGTAGCGCGTACCCTCGCGGTCATAGAAGATTCCGATCTGGCGACCATGATAGGCCACGTCTTGAACCGCGAAGAAGCGAATGTCCCGTTCCCCTGCCGCAGCTTTGCCGGGAAGAAGTGGGTTCAGTTCGAGTATGCCATCCGAACGAGCGCGGACGCCGAGCAGCCCTGAGAGGATGAGATCGATGTAGGTTGAATGATTGTAGTGATGGGAACGGGGAAGACCGACGATGGGCTTGCCGGTGTCAGTATTATAGTCTTCCTGCAGATCAAGGTGATCGAGAGAGAGGAAGTGCTGGTGAGTTTATTGACGGAGGAGACGCAGGTAGTCTTCGGCGGTGATGTCGATCTGCTGATAATCATTCAGCACATTGGCCAGCCCGGTGAGGGTTTGTAAGGTTTGGAAAGGCCAGGATGGCCCGTTCCACTGGCATTCGGGCTGGCCAGTGGTGTCATCGTAGCGGTACTGCTTCATGTACCTCGGATAAGTAGGTTCAACCGTGCGCAGACCGTGGGGACCGGCTAACTCTGATGGCGAAAGCACATGACGCCAAGAACTGCTGTACCGTGCAGTGGAAGCGGAATCGCGCGGAGGCAACTCAAAAGTGTACGGGACGTAGCCGACAAGCTCTCGACCACGAATGAAGTCGCCCACGTGAACGAAAGGTGTGGATCGCTGGAAGCGATCCGTGAAGTGATGGAATACTGGGTTCCACAGTTGATCGAGAACCGCTGTTCGGATTCGCTCAGCCCGCGCGGTGTAGTCGGTAGACACGTCAGGCTTGCCCGCGAGAGCGGATAATCTGGCAATCGCCATCGCGTTTGCGAATTGATAACTGTTGATGGATGGGCGGTACGCTTCTCCTCCGGAAAAACCGTTCCTATTACGGTCAAGTGAGGGGTGATCTGTAAATCCTGCACCGGAAGCATCGATGGAAGCGATCGTATACTCCGTAGCGTGGGAGCGGCTCGATCCAATAGAGGTTGCGGACGCGATCGAAATGGTCATCCCAGAGGTTGTAGACGTGTTGCATCGTGTCGAGATGGGCGAAGAGCAGCGCTTGAATCCCCGGTCACAAGGGTGACGCCTTCGGTCGCGGCAGCGATAGATTCGGAAAAGTGTCGATCGTTCCCTCCGCCACTGTAAAGGTGATCGATGAGATCGTTGACTACTCTAGGATCGCAAAGCCAGCGACCCTCCATCAGGTGGAAGGAAGCAGAATCGTTCAGGTCGGTATAAGGCTGACGAGCCCAGGGCACATTGTCCAGGAACTCTGTGACCGTCGTGCCTTGCGAGCCGATCTCGCGGATGTGTCCACGATAGAGCATCCAGCGGTAGTAATAGACCTGCTCAATCTCAGGATCATCGATCTCGAAAAATGGGATATTTTGCAAAAACCAGGCTGCATCTGCTCCGAAGTAATGATCGGCCATGCTCTGGCGCGGCAGCACGGGTCGCTGCGAATAAGCCTGACTTATCGTCGCGGCTCCCAACAAGATTGCAACTACCATGGCTCGAAGCCGCTTGGTGATGAGCCGCACACTCTTCTCCTGATACGAAATGCCGATGTTCCCTCAACCTTGCGGGATATGAGGCCGAAATCCCGGCCATTCCCAGTGCTGCAGGTTGTCACTCCACGCAATCCCGATCGAGGCGAAGTTGTCGAACCCTCCCAGGGGATCTTCTTCCGGGTAGGTAGAGCCATGGAAGAACATGATCGCCTTTCCAATCTTCGCGTTGGTCCTCAGATCCAGAACAAAACCTGCCGTCAACCTGCCCTTTGCCCAGTCCCAGTCGCTCTGTCCTAGTGTCACGAGTCCTTCATCACGCCATAGCTCAAGATCCTTGGAGCGCTTAACGCCGATTCCGTTCGGAGGCGAATGAAAAAGCACATACTCATTCCGGTCGACAATCACGCAAGGGTTTTCACCTGCGTCAGTGTGACCGAATGGAATCCAGACACGTAGGTCATCCGAACGGGAGATGTTGATTCCGTTTTGTTTGTAAAAGCACCACCACTTGCCCGAATGATCCTTGTCGGCAAGCAGGAAGGGATCGATCATGCGTCCCATGCTTTCCTGCGTGATCGTGGGACCCTTTACCTTTATCAGTTCGGGTGTGCGCCAGTTCTCACGATCGGAACTGGTCATCGTCCAGATACGTGCGCTCCCGTTGCCATATCTCTCACCATTTGGCCTTGGATAAGTCTGCAGGCACATGACCCATTGCCCGTCAATCCTAACGATGTCGCCGGGTGAACCATACTCAAGTCGCTTGTCCCTCGGCGTAAGCGCCTTCGGAAGTGTCCAAGACCTTAAGTTCCTACTCTTACTCCAAGCCACATACGAGTAGGCCACTCCGTCAGCTTCTGTTCGGACAAGAGTGAAATAGAGATAGAACCAACCGGCATGGTAAACGGCGGCTGGGTCGCGGTAAGCGGTAGTAGCATCTCCCCGGAAGAGAACCGGAGACGAAAGTTTCGACAGTATCGAGGGGGCCACCCTTGCCGCTCTGTCTTCCGCGACAGCGATTCTGCTGCGCAGATGGGATAAAACAATCAGACAAGCTACGGCAGTACTTTCGCCCAAGAAGGCGCGGCGATCTATGTTTACAGCGTTCTTTGCCATACCTGTGTTTTCTGACGGGAGTTCACATTCGGAAGCGCGTCTTGACCCTCAAGCGCGTCTTGACCCTCATGTGCTATACGGTGCGTATGGTAGCGTAATCTTCGTACCTGCTGCAAGCGTCATCCTTGCGAAAGTTCAGGGAACTTCGCCAGATGTTGGCGAATTTCCTGTTTCTGAACTTCGTCCGCGCTCAGAAGGGGTCGGGCGAGGTGGCCTGAGCAGATACCGCACACCTCCAGCGCCGTTTTCAGACCGCGGATATAGCTCGATTCTGGCTCCCCTGTGAGATACAGCGGAGATCCTATCTCCATTACCCGATCTTGTAACATCCGTGCCTCCGCGATATCTCCCTTGTTGAAGGCGTCGAAAAGATCACTGAACAGCCGCGGGAAAAGGTTTGCACCTCCGCACACACCGCCGTGAACACCATGGAGCAAACCGTCCAACAGCATGTGCTCCGGTCCAACCAACACGCTGAACTCCGGCATGTGCTTCACCGCATCCACCACAGACCGCAAGTAATCTTCATCGCCTGAGCTGTCCTTTAATCCCATCACGTTCGGAAAATCAGCAGCTCGCACAACAGTTTCCGGCTCCCAGGCGATCTTGGTCAGATTCGGCATGTTGTACAGGTAGAAAGGAAGCGGAGAGTCTTTCGACACGCTTTCTACCAGACGCAGTAAATCTCCCTGACTTACATGAAAGTAGTAGGGAGGAGCTAACACTACGCTTGCAGCTCCCGCCTTCGCGGAATATTCCGCCACGTCCATGGCTTCTTTATAAGCCGTGTCCGTGATGCCTACCAGCACCGGCACGCGCCCGGCTACCTGTCTGCATACCCGGTCAATCAGCATCTTCCTCAAGGCATAACTAAGAGCTGGGCCATCCCCTGTGGAACCAAGGATGAAAAGACCCTGCACACCTCCGGCGAGGATGTGCTCAATGAGGGTCTCCAGGCCCGCGACATCCAATTCGTCGAAGCCGAGGAGCGGGGTCACCATCGGCGGGACAATGCCCCGAAATGGCGCGGGCAAAGAATGCAACTTCATGTTAGCTTCCTCTGTCTCGTATGGCTAAGTCATCCTTAGCTCAATTCGATACTTCTATTTTGATTTTTCCGCGATGGCTTTCACGACGAAGTAAGTCAATGAGGCATTCGGGGGGATTCGTAACTGGTGCGGGACCTGTGGATCAATGTGGGCCACACTGCCCGGTGAAAGATGCTCGCTTCGGCCACCTGTAATTGCCGTCCCACGTATCTCGCCGTCGGCCACAGTGTGGGCATCCACCAGCTTGCCTCCGCTCAACAAATCCGCTTCGCCCGAAACGATCACAAAGATGTCGCACCAGTCGCGATGCTGCTCCGCAGTGCCGGTCGCTGTGCGTGTCGTGAGCGTCGTAGTATGCGTCCCATACGATCCAATTCGCTGACTGGCTACTCCGTCCGGATTTCGAGCCGCTCTGGTATGCGTCTGCGCTGTCCAATTCTGCATTTGCTCGCTGGACATGACCTCTGCAGACGTAAAGGACTCGCCGGCTAAAGCAACGTTGCCCAGGCTGCGAAAGTCGGCTATGCGATGAAAGGTCAGGAAGTTAGCATCGTGATAAGAGTGGGCGCTGCCTTCGGCATCATCGAACGCCGTCCGTGAGGCTGCGATCAGGTCGTTGCCATCGAACTGCCAGTCAACATACTGAAAGCCATGCAGCCTGGCATCCGGATTTGTTAAAACTATCTTTCGCGCACTCCAGTGCTCGAGATCGGGAGAAGAAAACAGCGCGAGCGTATTGCGGACAGATCCGGGCGAGCTGACGGATAAGTCTTGTCCAGGAAGTGCAGGGTTGGCGAGCGTCCAGTAGAGCTTGCTCACTGGATCAAAGCGGATGCTGAACTTTTTCGAGCCGCCAGGAAGTTCCACGAAGCGTTGCACTGCGAGGCGGTTCCCGTCCAGTCCCAGAATGGCCGCGCGTTCCAAGTTGTCTACGCGCAACACGTCCAGAATCGACCCACCGGGACCAAGGACGGCATTGCCTTCCAGCCAGGTATTGCCTTCCGCTTCATCGGGGAAGCTCAGGCGTTCCGAAAAGCTCCAGTTTTTCGCGTCCGTCAAATCACTATCCGCTGGTGCCCACATCATGAATGCCTGGAATGATCCCCACGGCCCAGCAGGATGAAACTCAAACGCGCGGTAGATGCGGCCTTCGCGTATCACCATCGGCATCGCGCTGGTGTGATATCCCGCGTCCTGAGTCAGATAGTGGACCTGGCTCCAGGTAGCGCCGTTATCTTCGGAGTTCCGTATGGTAATCCGGCCATATTCCGCAGAGGTGCCCATCAGGTAGAGGCGACCCGCCTGGACGAACAGGTTCGACCAGAATTGATCTTTCAGCGTCGTGGTCTGCTTCCAGGTCTTTCCACGATCATGGGATGAAAACACTTCGGTCTCAGCCGAAGTCGTACTCGATGAGCCCGGACCAAACAAATCATGGCTAGCTACGTAGTTGCCGTTCGCCAGGATGACTATCGATGGCGAGCCGATATATTGCCGAGTTGCCGGTGCCTGGTGGTCGATAACAACACCAGGCACCTGCGACGCATAAACATAAGACACAGCCAACATATACAACGCCGTTCTAAGCAAGCGCATGGAAGCATTCCCGCTCTCTTCGACACCACGGAACCGCCGTGAAAGCTACCGGTTGATTAGAACCACAATTTTCCACCCACCTGGATGGTGCGAGCCGGCTGCGCCGCGGTGATCTTGCCGAACGTGGTTGTGCCCTGCAAACCATTCGGCGGCAGGAAGTTGGCATGATTCACGCAATTGAAGCATTCTCCGCGCAACTCGATACGGGTCTGTTCTGTCACGGGGATAAGAATGTCACGATGAATGTTGAAATCGAGGTTATACCAGGCCGGTCCCTGAATATTTGGAGACTTGGGGCTGTTGCCGAAGTTCAACGGAGCCGGAGCCTGGAACGCCGCGGTGTTGAACCAGCGAGCTATCGTCCGCTGGTCGCCTGACAGGAAAGGATTCCCCACCAGGTTGGGCCGCATCAACAGGCTGAATGTTCCGGAGGTGTTATTGGCCGAACGCACCCAGGTCTGCTGTCCGGATTGAGTGGCAAAAATGCCTCCCAGCTCGAAGCCGCCGAGGATGTAACTGAGGGGACCTTTTTGCGCAAAATCCCGGCCGCGGCCGAATGGCAGATCGTAGATACCAGATAGGACCAGGCGTGCGGGAATATTGGCAAGGCTCAGTCCGCGTTCAGCTTGCCGGTTGTACTCGTCCTGCGGATACAACCCGCTGAAGTTATCATCCTGCTCGTCGATAAACTTCGACCATGTATATGCCGCCCGAAGTAGAAGGTTGTTGCTGTAACGCTTTTCCACCTGCAGGAGCATTGCGTTGTAGCTTGTACTCTGGCATTCGCAGAAATATCCAACATTGGCATACTTCGGGAATGGCCTCAGCGCCTGTGTTCCACCACCAGCTTGTTGCACAACGCCGATCGGAATCTGGTTGTACTGAGCATTGGCATACAAATGGCGTGAAACGCTGTTTGTATATCCAGCGCCTACAAGGATCCTGCCGGGAATCTCACGCTGTAGGTCGAACGAAACCTGCTGGAAGTAAGGCACATGCGCGTTCGGGTCGTCGTGGAAATGAATCAGGTTGTAACCGAACTGGTCGGTCGGAATGGCCGGTGTCTGCGAAACAATAACTGCCGGTGCCACGCTAGAAGACTGCAGAGTGTAGTTCCGCGACTTAGGGAAGCGATCATAAGCCGATGTCGCGCGACCCGTCAGGGGTGTGTAGAAAATGCCATACGACCCACGTATCACCGTGCTGTCGTGAAACGGCTTCCAGGCAAAGCCGATGCGGGGCGCGAAGTTACCCCATTGTGTGTGCTGGACGCGGTTTGTGCCTAGCTGCCGCATCGTGATGACCTGACCTGAGGCGAGGTCGAAGTTAGACCCGCTGTAATATGTCTCGTTGGGATTCTGCTCGACTTCGTAGCGCAGGCCTATGTTTGCGGTAAAGGAGTTCGTCACCTTGTACTGATCCTGAACATACGCTCCAAAGTAGTTCGACCGTCCATAGAAGCGGCCACGATTAGGATCAGCGCTGTACTGACTGCTGGCGCCGAGAAGTAAGCTGGCAAAGGAGTTGCCGGTATTACTGTTCGATCCATTGGCTGTCTGAAGAGTATTGAAGTTATACGAGGTTGCAGTCAGTTGGAGATCGTTGATGCGGAAACGACGGAGATCGACGCCCACGCCCAAAATGTGCTTACCTTTGACGGCAATAATTCCGTCAGCAAGTTGATAGGACTCCTGCGTTGGGTCGAAGGCGGGAGAGTCGCCCACTGAGTAGTAGCCCGCCGCGTTGAATGTAGGCAGGGCGGCCTGCGCTAGATTCGGAATTAGAAGGTTGCTCACGTCCGTCGCGGGTGTCAGGCGGTACAATTCCCCTCTTAGGCCACCGAGCCTCAAATCGTTCACGAGGCTTGGCGAGAAGGTATGTGTCCACGCAATCGCGGTCGAGTAGAAGGTGTCAATCTCGCCGAGGTTGCCGCCTGCCGTTGGGAAGGGCCGCGTCCCGATCGAATAGTTGCGATCCACGGAAAAGCGGACGAAGGCGAGGTCCGACTTGAAAAGCTGCGCATCCACGCGTGCATCCGCCTGGTCGTGATTTGAGCCGCCTGACTGCAAGCCGAAAAAGTTCTGTGACAGTCCCGGCAGGTTCGGCTGAACGTAAAGGGCAGCCGCTTTCGTAGCCGCAGGGTCCCACCGTGACTGAGGAACCTTGTTTCCCGGGAACGGATCGCGCACAGTCATTCCGTTGACTACTCGCGTAGTCGCCGGATCGAAAATCTGATTGCGCAGTAGCGTTCTGCCGAGAGCATCTGTTCCGACCGGCCCACCCAATACATCGCTGAAGTCGCCGGTCTGCTCAGCCGCGGTAGGCAAAGTCAGGTTGTAGATGGTCTGCTGCCGGATACGGGTTCCCTGGTAATCCGTAAAGAAGAACAGCCGGTCCTTCTTGATAGGGCCACCGACAATGCCTCCGAACTGGTTATAGACCAGGTGGGGGACACTGCTGGCGAAGTAATTTCTGGCGGTGCCGAAGCGGTCGCCGCGGTAAAACTCAAAGACATTGCCGTGGTACTGATTCGTCCCCGACTTCAGGGTTGCCGTAATGATGCCGCCCGCGAGGCGGCCATACTGAGCGGGGATGCCGTTCGTGATGACGGCAAACTCCTGAATGGCATCAAGGTTCGGCGAGATGACGGATGTTCCGCGCCGGGGGTCGGTGATGGACGTTCCGTCCAGCGTGAACTCGTTTGTTCGCGAACGTCCACCGCTGAGCCTGGGTTGGCTGTCGGCGCTCGTGCCGTTGCTCACGGCAGATTGCTGCACGCCCGGCGTCAGAAGCGCAAGGT
>JAABUK010012859.1_pt1 | contig 10576 bp, 19 predicted proteins | sample 5559141 | NCBI WGS metagenome assembly JAABUK01 (sample SAMN10711869, study PRJNA513367) | rock metagenome | isolation source: Antarctica rocks | place: Antarctica: Victoria Land, Pudding Butte nord | collected 2016-01-03
GCAGGTCAGGCCCGGTATGCGGGCTTCTACACGCTCGATCCGGCGCACGCTTGCGTCACGTCGGGGATCACCACATGCGGCCGGGAGCCGTCAGGCAGCATCGCATCGACGAACGGGGTGGACGGTCGAACTCCGCCATCTGCCGGCTGAGGCACAGCGCCAAGCAGCCGAGGAAGAGCACGATGCCCGCATGGCGGCCCGGCTGCACGAGATAGTGAGGCTCGGCGACCCCGAGTTCCGGAAGCACCAGCCGTCCAAGGGGCGAGCGCTGAACCTGGCACAAGCCGCGTCGCCATCCGACCAAAGTCTCTTCGCCTGGAGCGCTCCAAACGTGCGGGCGCTGATCAGGCGGCGTTCCTGCTCCGCGAACAGGCCCGCCACCTGGGCCATCAGCCGCCCGCTGTCGGAACAAGTGTCCACAACGGCGTCGGCAGCACGGATGCACCAGCTCTCACGGTGGCTGCGGTCCATCAAGGCGTAGAGGTCGGAGGTCTTGCGGGTGAGCCGGTCGGCACGAGCGGCGACGAGCACCCCCGCCTCACCCGACGCGAGCAGTGCCAACGCTCGGGCCATGCCGGGGCGCTGTTCGAGCGAGACGGTGCCGCTGATGGTGTCTTCGACGACGACGACCAGCCGCAGGCCCTGGCGGCTTGCAAAGGCTTCCACGGCGTCGCGTTGCGCCTCGGTGGCCAGGCCGGAGTCGGCCTGCCCCTGGGTGCTCACCCGGAGGGCAGCCACCGCGAGGTCCGCGGCCGCTGCAGTGCGGCGCTGCTTGGCGCTGACCCGCTGGCGCTTGGCTGGCAGCCGTGTCGTGGTCATCCTTCTATCCGACTACGCAAACGTTCGTATGCATAGTAGGGATCGCACGAGCGACTGCCCACCAAGGGTCGCGCCGGGCTGCCAGGAGCACGTGCCCGTTGTCCTGGTTGAAGCCTGCTTAAGGGCAATCGCATGCTCGTTGCGGCAGCGCCCGACAGGGACTCCAGTCAGAGGGCGCCCTCATGTTCCGGACGTTCTCATTGTTACTTCTATCTCGCAGCCGCTTTAACCGTGGCATGCGTCTTGTTCGGCGCGAACCTAGACACGACAACCTCCGTCCTGCCCGATTCACCACCACGAGAACCCGACCATTGTACGGCGTCGAGGTAGTACAGCGCCGCGATGATGCCGACCGTAGGGCGATGCCGCGCGAGGTGGCGAGGGTGGCTGAGGGACTCCGCCGCTGCCCGGACCGGCCGCTAACGCCGCCGTATCGGTGCCGTGCGCAAGCCTCGCGGCTGCCGACCTCGAAGTAGGCCCGACTGGACTCACCAACGGTGGGCGACTCATTGGCGCTGAAAGCCAGCAGCGCCCGGTTGGTGGTGGTCGTCAGCACGGTGCCGCTGGTGCCATGCATTCACCCCACCCAGATGACGGCTCAACTTCGCTTTCGGTTTACAGGCCGAACGCGGCCTTCATGTCAGGGGCCGTACAGGCCAAGCGTAAACATGCCGCTCCGGCCACCTGAGTCTGCAACCTCGCCAGACTGTAATGGGTAAGCGCAGTCCTAACGACAAGGTGAGCCGACCCGGCATGCAGCACTACGGTCAACACCTCGTTACCTGAACCATGGTCATCGGAGTCGGCCGTGATGACCACCACCAACCTGCCAGATGTGAAGTCAGGCCCAGCCAAGATGCCGGGAACGTTCGCCTGCAACCAAGAGTCGGCAGTGCCGACAGAGCAATCGTGGGCGTCGTTACACATGTTCGGCGTGACCAGGCCAACCCTCGGCAGAGTTCCGGCAGCCGCATCGGAGGCCAACAGGCTCAGCCCAACATCACGAGTAGAACACTGGGTTCGACCCGCCGTGAAGTACGGCCAAGGATTGTGCTTCACCATGTACGGGTAAGCGTTGCCGGTGAAGCAGTTGCTCGGCATCGACTCCTCATAAGACTTCCCATGCGACCCGAACACTGACGCCCCCGAAATCGGGTGCGACGATGGCGGACCATCATCGGTCACCCCGAAGGTAGACCCGCCAGTGATGGCCAAGTAATTCGGCAAGGACGGGTATGTAATCGCCGTGTAGTTGTTCGCGTAGGAGTACGTTTCTGCCAAGGTATTGAGGTACGGCATAGCTGCCTGCATCTCGGCGAGGCTGTGGTTTTCCTCCACGATGGTCAGTATCTTCGTCGGAGACGTTGCGCTGTGAGCAGAGCCAGTGAAAGTTAGCGAGAGAGCAACCAGCAGCAGGTAAACCGTGGTTGCTGGGTAGCGGCGCATCATGCGGCGAGGGCGTCGGCCAGGACGGCCTCCCAGCAGACCACTGTTCTGTCGGAAGTTCAGACCCGTCAGGTGGCTGCCGGACGGCTCGTTGGCGATCCCGACCACCGCAGTCGCCGTTGCCAGGGCCAGACCGAAGGCCACGATTAGGACTTCGCGCAGTCGCATGGTTGTTAGTGTCCCTCGAACAGGGTGGCGGCACCGAAATGCGCCGCTTCCCATCGACAATGAAACGATGCGCCGTTTAGCCCGTTTTTCCTCATTGCTCCGTTACCCTCCCCTGAGGTAGTAGTCGAAGTAGAAGCTACCATCCCCATGCTCGTGAAGATCGACTGCGGCTAGACCTTCACTAAGCTGCTGACAGTGAACCGATAGGCTCGCTGGCCGAGGCAGTCGGTCACCAACTGGATCGGCTCACCCGGCCTACTGGTCCCCTTCACTCTGTCGCCAGCACCTGCCAGCACCTGCTGACCCTGGACGATCACGAGTCGGCCGTTGCGCTCCTGAGCCACCAGCCCCTTGCCTAGACCCATCGCATACTTGTATGTCCCGTCAGTGATATAGGGACAGGCCTGCGAGCCCGCCAGGGTGCCGGTGTGAATAGCCACCTGCTTAGCTGGGTCGTAGCTGTGGCTGGTGCGGGTGTGGTTCAGTATTGCTCCTCTGAGGAGCGCCGCAGCCAGGACCGCCACAGCCGCCACAGCCACCATCTGAGCCGGCCCAGATTGGGAAGTGATCAGGGCGATCCTCCGGCCTGGCAGCCGCCCCAACGAGCCGGTCTGGGCCGAGGAGGAAGCCGAGCCGGAGCGGCGCAGGAAATACAGGCAGGCCATCGACGGCATCCACTTGCTAGGCCATAAGCTGGCAGGACGCGACTTGTTCGTTGCCGGGCTGACCGGCGATACCAACTCGTCGGAGCACACGCTCACCTTCAGCGAGTAGGCCAACGCCGAGACTCTGACCTTGACGGACCAAGCGTTCCGGCCTACCGCGATGCAGCGTGTGATCGCGACCGCCCGGTCCCTGCTTTGGCCTGACCGGCACGGCCATCTCGGTCAAAGAGCGGCAGGCCACGTCAGATTCAGTCCACGGCTCTATGTCTGGATCGACTTCGGCTTCTTAAAGCCCGAACCCGTCGAATAGAAGGTCGGGCCTGGAAGCAGAGGGGGATTCCGCATCAACCGGGCCCAACCCGATTAGGGAAGAGGAACAGAGCCTAGCTCTTACTTGCGATTACCGAAACGGTAGGACAGCCCACGTACGATCCGCACACTGCCACCGCCACGGCTGTTCAACGTAAACGGACCCACCCGCTGAGACACGGATGCACCGCGCTTCGACACGTTGACAGTCCGTCCTCCACCAATACTCTTTCTCAGACGAAAGACTAAGCCCACTTGGATCCTTTCGGGAAGGGTTGTGCATTAGTCACTGCTCAGCGACTCCAAGCAATACCCCGGAAGCCACACTGGCAATAACTAAGGTTGATCGCTTATTCATGTCAGAATCCTCAATGGACCGGGACGAATGAGGTGGAGCACTTGGCGACCTGATTACCAAGACTAACAGACAGATCCACTAGCACTCGGTAATCTGGGGTAGCCGGACCGATATTGCGCACAATGTCAGCCCGACCGGTGCTAGAGGCCGTTGCTATCGAATACGACGTGGTGGTCTTGTAGTAGAAGTAAGCCTGGACGAAGGCGTACGGCTTAGTGGACACCACGATATCGACATTGCTGTACTGGTGAGGACTCGACGGACTAGGGTACGCGGTGCAGAACAGCGCGCTAGGCGGTGGGGGCGGAGGCGCTGTACCTCGGAACACGGCGAGATCTGCGTGTCCATCGCCGTTGTAATAGCCAGGCACGGGCCGGTCCGTCGAGTTGCCGTACTGCACCAGAGCGATGTTGCGGATAAACCAGTAGCCGTTAGACGGCCTGTAAACCGCGAGATCCGGTCGGTGATCGCCGTTATAGTCCTTGGCTACCGGAATGTCACCGGCCTGACCATACGCGATGTACTCGATACCTCGGACATACCAGGTGCCACTGCGGAAAATAGCGATGTCAGCGCGACCATCGTTGTTGTAGTCGTTGGCCACCGGGGTGTCGCCGTTCTGGCCGTACTGAACCGCACCCTGACCGTAGATCCACCAGACGCCGGTCGAGGGCCGGAAGATAGCAAAGTCGGTCTTCCCGTCGCCGTTATAGTCGGCCGGCACCGGGATGTCACCGTTCACCCCCCATTGCACCGTCGCGATCCCGCGCACGTACCAGTAGCCCGTGGAGGGCCTCCAGACCGCCACATCGGCCCGACCGTCACCGTTGTAGTCCGCTGCTACCGGCTTATCCCCGTAGGCCCCGTACGGAACGGAGAACTGGTTGCGTACGTACCAGGTCGAGGTTGACGGCCGATAGACCGCGACATCAGTTAGGCCATCGCCGTTGAAGTCGCGCGGGACCGGAGTATCGGAGCTATACCCGTAGGTGGGCGCTGATCCTCCCCGGATGTACCAGGTCGCCGCTGTGTCGGCAGCGGCAGGCTGAGCACCCGCGAGCCCTAGACCGGCCGACATCGCGGCCATGCTGAGCAATGCCTTGATTCGGTTCATGGGTCTCCTCGGGCTTGAATGTGTGATCGGGAAGCCGGTTGGGTCTGGCGACACCCTGGCGAACGCGCCGCCAGACCCAACCGGCTTAGGGGAGGGGCGGCAGCAAAGCGAGGCTCTGGTGCGTCTCGTGGGAGATGATCTTGCCGTCCGAGCCCACCCGGAGACCGAGGACTGACTTGAGCATTGTGAACCCCTTGAATCCTAGACCTGGACGCATGCTGGGCTGCCCCTGAGCCCCGGCCAACCTCGGGTAGCCGAGGATGTCCTGCATCGCGCCCAGCAGAGAGTAGATTCGCTGCGGCGTTGGCGTCTACCGCACCGGGCGTGATGTACGGAGAGAGCACGATGATCGGCACACTGCGTGACGCTTCGGTCACCGTAGAGCAGTGGATCCCCTTGGTGCCCGACCCGTCGCCCTCGTCTCAGGTGATGATGAGCAAGGTCTGCCAGATGCCCTTGGGGAGCCCTTGTGGGGCCTGCTGACGGCTCACGACGGTGGGGTGGGTGTGGAGGACCCGCCGGGCCGTTCCGGGTCCTCCTGGGGCTGCTGGCGCTGCTGGCGAACGACGGTCTTGGGGATGACGGTGACCGGGCCGGCGAGGTAGAGACGGTTGCTGTCCTCGTAGCTCATCCAGACCAGGCGCACCCGTTGGCCGTGGAGTGCGTCGTCGAGCAGGTCGGGACGGTCGCCCGAGGCGTGGATGAAGTCGGTGCCGCGCATCCCCAATCGCGTCCGGAGACTACCGAGCACGGTGAGCAGCCGGTCGTGGGTGCGCTCGACGAGCCAGGATGTGAAGACCTCGCCTTCGACTTCGCCGCGAGCCACCACCGTGCGGGGGGCCCGAGCCGGTGTTTTGGTCATACGCCCGCCCGCGTGACGGGCAGCAACACGCCGCCTTCGTGCGGGCGCGGGTCGTCCGGGGTGTTGTCAGAGAGGGGCCGGATCTGCCCGACCCGGCCATGACCGAGATCCCCGACGCGACACCCCGTTGACAGCACCTCGCCGGTCTCGATGTCGATAAGCACCTCGCCGGTCTCGACGTCGATGAGGTCGCAGCCGCCCCCGTTCGCGGCCCGGTTGCTGGAAGCGGCAGAAGGGGTAAGGACGCTCGGGGAGCGGCGCCGCTTGGGCTCGAAGGTCCATATGTCCTTCTTCTCGGCCCGGGTGAGAGCCCGCCAGTCAGTTGCTGCGTCGTCCATCGACGGGTACACCTCGTCGGTGCGGGCGTCGCGCCAGAATGCACGGGTCGGGTGGTGACGGGTGGCTGCCGTTGATGAGGCGGAAGTCGGCCAGGCTCGTGGCGTTCCAGGTCGCCGCCTTCAGGGGGTAGGCGAAGTTGCCTAGGTAGGTCACGGGCTGGAGGTGAGTGTTGACCAGGCCAGCGGACAGGGCGTGCTCGCTGAGGGTCAGGGGCGACAGAGGCGAGCCGTAAAACCAGCCGTGGATGTGGAACCCGGTGTCCTGGGGGTTGCGCCAACTCACGACGGCACCCGCATACCGGACTGCCTCGCGGAGTACTGGGCGACCACGGGGTGATTGCAGGTCAGGCAGCCCTTCGCTGTGGTGTGTGCGTAGCTCCGCCCTCCCAATGTGACCGAGGCGAGGGACGCGTTCAAGTGAGTGGTCACACCGGACCTCCTTCTTACTTCTATCTCACCGGCTGGCTGAGAAGGATTCCCGAGGATTGCGGTTCACTTCTCAGCCTTTACCAGGGTGATCTCGGCACGGCGACAGGGCGACCCTTGGACACCCAAATCCGGCGCACGCCTACGAGGTGGGCGTCTGGGGCCGGGACGACGACAAGCACCCGGTCGGTAGCCGGGCCGATGCGACGAGCGCGTACAAACTCGGTGGCCTGCTCGATCGGATCGCGAAGAAGATCGGCGCGTGAAGACCTACGCGAAGGCCATGGTTGCGGCTGTGCTGGCCGCTCTCGCCGTGCTGACCACGGCCCTACAGTCCGGTGGGGTGACGGCAGTTGAGTGGGTCAGCTTGGCTGTGGCGGCTCTGGTCACCTTCTCTGGCACCTACTTCGTGCCCAACGTCGGATTCGTCAACGTGATGAAGCCGAACGCCGTAGAAATCACGCCGCTACCACCCATAGGAGACTGACATGGATGACGAAACAGCCCGCCTCGTGGGCCAGGTATCTGCCGCGCTCGCTGCCGTGCGTGAGGCATACGACGTGCTGGCCACGCGGATCAACGCGAATTTGGGTGCGAGCCCGGCCGACTTGACCGATCTTCAGGGCGCCATGACGTCGCTCTCGGAAGTAGTGACGTCGGTGCGACTCGATCCCGTGGTACCCGCCGACGGGACGGAATCGGTCGATGGCTCCAACGTGTCGGTGGAGTCCGGCACCGCTGACGCACCGCCTGCCCCTGATCCCGGCACCCCACCCGATCCGAACGCCGGTACCCCCGATGTGGTCGAGGTAGTGGCGTCCGATTCGGCCTCAGCCGAGGACACCCACCAGTAGTAGCTACCCCGACGCACAACAAAGCCCCCGCTCCCGGACACGCTCCATCCGGTCGAGCGGGGGCTTTGCTTTGGTCTAGGTGGTCATGCGTTGGGCAACCGCCACAAGACCGGTTTCTTATTGCTGTCAGGTGCGTACTCAACAGCCTGGGGACGTTTGCCGATCGGTACCTCAACGCTGATCCATCCGCGCACACACTGGCCCGAGGCGAGCACCAACGAGTTGACCGGGTACTCAGGTTTCAGGTCGTCACCGCCGGATGACCCATTCTGGTCATACGTCGACCCATCAGCGTAAAGAACGTGCCACGGCCGGGAGTCCACGGTGATGCCGTCCGGGGCGGCTGAGCCGAACTGACCGCCACAGAAGCGTGCGTCAACTGCACCGACCTGTAGCCCCGCTTGACTACTAGATGCCCCAGTCGACTGACGCCACCCCAAGACTGTCACGTAGGCGCCCACCACTCCCCGTAGGGCATCTGGCGTCACGCGCTCTCCGACCGAGTGCATAAAGGGACCAGTCGGTGCTGGGGTGGGAATGGGCGCGATAGCTTGGGCGGTCGGGCTTGGACTCGGGGTGGGATTTTGAGTAGGGCTCGACGTAGGACTCGGGGTAGGACTCGGGCGGGCCGATGAGTGATGCACCGATGTCGAGCAACCGGCGAGAAGTAGCGCTACCGCCCCTGTCGCTAGAGTCCGACTCATCACTGTTTCTCGCAAGCGATGCCGTCATTGTCCCTGTCGCTGAAGCTATTGGCTGCGTACAGAGCACTCGACCGCACAAAGGTGGTCACCGGCGTGCCACTGGTGTGATCCACCGCACCTGGCAGGCCGCCGCCGTGCGGATAAACCGTGTGCATGTCAGTGCAATTAGCAAACACCCGAGCAGTCGGTGGCGGGGGCGGCGGTGGCGGTGGCGGTGGCGGTGGTAGGGGTAGGGGCTTGGGTGACGGCTTGGGCGGCGGTGGCTTAGGTGATGGTGATGGGGCAATCGTCGGGCTTGGTGGCAGGGGTGCAGGGACCGTAGCCGAGGGCAATACCTCTGTCGTCGACGGGGTCGAGACCGCCGAGGGGATCGGCTTACTGATCGCGTGTTGGACCGGCGAAGATCCGCAACCAGCTAGGAGTAGCGCTGTTGCTCCTGTCGCTAGGGTCCGATTCATAGTCATTCGTCGCCACTTTCTGTGAGGCCTTCGCCGACGTCGCTCTGGTCGTATGCGGTGAGGTCGATGGGCACGATGTCATCGGGAATGACGGGTTGAGGGTTGGCCCACGAGGCTTGCTCACGGCGTCGGTATTCGTCACCGGCAACCGTCGCGGCGTCCCTGCGGGCATTGAAGGCCTCGCGGTCGGCGCGGCGCTTTGCCTCCCGCTCGCGGATTGGGGCGAGCGCAGCCTCGTCCTCGCGGGCTTTGCGCTCTCTCTGTTGCTCGGGTGTCTCGTTGGCCCGTTCCCGGGCTACCCGGGTGATAAGGGCTCGTAGTTCCTCAAGGGTCGGAGGGTCGTCGTCGGTGGTCACTGTCACGAACGGGTGCTCGGCGGGTGTCATCGGCCCGCTGCCGAGCAGGCGGAGTCCATCGCGCTCGATGCTTTCAGGAAGGCGTCGCCGTTGTCGGCAGTGGTTGCCGCGAGCATCTGCGTAGCGGCTGTCTGCACGGCAGCCGGGGCGATAGCTGCATTATCGGAGATCTCCTTGGTCTTGGTTCGGATTTCCGCCGGAGTCAGCACGCCTTTGCCAATGTCGGTCATCACGTTGCGGTAGTGGTCACAGGCCAGCGACGCATCCGGTGTCGGTGTCGAACTACTGCTGCTGAATACCACGGCCCCGCATCCGCCCACGCCCAGGACGAAGAGTGTTACGAAGAAAAGGCGGGCTCGTGACTTCTTCTTCTTCGGCTGGTGCGGGCCGACCACTGGCCCAGTCACGGGTCGCGGCCCAGTGTTCGGCGTCCACTGGGCGGCGCCATCCCAGTACCACTCGCTCGGGCTGCCATCAGGGGCCGGATACCACCCGGCGGGTGTGGTTGTCATGCGGGTTGTCACCACCCCATCAGTGTCAGAAAGATCGTCAGGCAGAGGACGAAAAGCACATGTACAGTAGTCCTTGGGTAGAGACGTATCAGATCCATGGCTCTTCCCTCTCGTGGTGGATGGTCGTTTTCCTGCTGATCTTCCAGTAGTGCTGGGATCACATCGTCAGGAACGGTGTCGCCCCGTGCGATGTGCTGTTCGAGGTGTCGAACCATCTCGGTTGTCTTGCTCATCGAGCGGCAGCCGCTGCACACCAGACCTTCCAGGCTTACGTAGACGGACACGCTGCTACCGTCCCGGCCGTAGCGCACGTAGGACAAGGGTGTCCTCCAAAAATGGTGCCAGTGTGGTTGCCAGTTGGGGTCGTACAGGGTGGTTCGGTGGCGTTCCGTTTCGTGGCCGCAAGCCGCTGACCTGCGAATACGTACTCAGCGGAACTAGGGCGAACCCCTGGTTCGCACACTCATAATCCGTCGGTCGTGGGTTCGAGCCCCACCCGCCCCACGAAAACCTGCAGGTCAGGGCCTGTAGGCAGGCGCGTGGTGTGCTTCCGTGTCACCTGGTGCCAGCTGGTGCGCTAGAGCTTCTAGCGGCTTCCGGGTAGATCCGGCGGACACGGCGGCCCGCCGACGCATCCAACGGCATGGACCAAGACGAGGCGGTACATCGCCCGACGGACTATGTGTCCACTGGTGGGCAGGCCCTTTGTGAGCCCCGCGCAGGTAAGAGCGGTCTCCATCGAAGCGTGGCCTGTTCTTGGGATCTGAGAGGCCGCCGCGAGGTGGACTTGAACCGGCCGGGCCGCGCGCTCGACAGGCCCGGGCTCAACGGGAAGTTGCGCGCTGGCGACCTCCACGGCCGCGACGTAGCGCGTGCCCGCGATCGAAGGGCAGGACGGCGGGCAGTCTCTGACTGGGCTCGGTAGCAGGCTCACGCTGCAGGGACCGCGCAGGTCTGCTAGCCGCTGCTAGCCGGGCATTCCGCACATGGATGGCGGTGGGCTGGCTGGGTGTGAGTCGGAGCCGCTTGGTGGGTGTCAGGAGCGGGGCGGGTCCTCGGTTTCGTCGAAGGCCTTGAGGGACAGGGTCTGGAGTTCGGTGACGAGTTCGTGGAGTCGGCGGGCGTTGTCGAACCACTCCTGGTAGCGCTGCTGTTGCTCGGCGGTGATCTTTCGTGTGACGGTCTTG
>JAABUK010012862.1_pt1 | contig 10574 bp, 15 predicted proteins | sample 5559141 | NCBI WGS metagenome assembly JAABUK01 (sample SAMN10711869, study PRJNA513367) | rock metagenome | isolation source: Antarctica rocks | place: Antarctica: Victoria Land, Pudding Butte nord | collected 2016-01-03
CGTTATGAAGGTTGCCCTTGACATTGGAGGCTGTCTGCAGGCCCAGCCACTTCAGAATGACAAGGCTGTCATCCTTCCACTCCTCATAGAACTCATCCAAAGCTATTTGTCGCTCCTTGCCTGCAACGCACATCATGCATGTCAACCCTGATCATACTCTGGAAGGCTGGAATCAGACAACAGCCTTCAACGCCAACAGCTTTGGTCATGGGTTTTGCTCACTTACTACAATGCCTTGTGCTTTACAACTCAACATGTATGTATCAGCTGGACAGGCAACACAATGCATCTTCAAGCTCTGCCATCAACCAGCAACACAGACGTAAAGATCACTCAGCAAGCTCTTGCTTGCAGCTCGTAACCCTAATTGGCGCACCAATAATGACCTTCGATGAGCTCTTTGGTGCCATTTTTGGGGTCTCATAGTCTAGCAGACCTCACCTTCACTGTCAATGAGAGCTGCCAGAGCAGAGATCTTGTCTGTCATGTTGGTGGCTGTGCCAAAGCGGTTCAGGACCTGCTGAGTGACAGCAGCATCACCAAGAGCAGCCAAGTAGGCTAGTGCCTTGTTCTTGAGTGCCCGCCTGGCTGCTGACTTTGCATCTGGAGAGTAAGTCTGGCCGGCAGGATCGTCATTATGCTTCACTGTGGCTTCAAGCTGCGGTCGCAGCTGCTGGGCAAGTGTCTTGACCACATACTTTCTGCATCCAGGGCAATGTGCTCAGCTGCAAAAGATCAGATGCTGCATGCTTTCCATGCAGCACAATCTGCAAAGAAGGAGCAGTGCTTCGCTGTGAGCTGAAGCTGCATCGGCAAATGCTAAGAAGGAACAAGTCACTGCAACTCATGCAAGCTCAGCAGGGATCACTCCATTGTGCAGGAATTAGTCACACTGAACATCATAAGGTCTCCTTTCAGCCATGCAGAATTTGATCAGGCCTGGAATCTCCAAAAGAAACAGACTGGCAGTCATGCAGCATCAACCTGTACACAAAGGGTTCATGTGCAACATGAGTCCAAACATACATAAGACAGGGCCAACAACAGGGTCAATAGCACAGAGCAATGCGCACACTGACTGACAAAGGGCAGCAGAGAGTATACCTGCACCAGCAACCTGGGCAGCAAGGGAGGATCAAGACATACACGGCAAGGCTTGCAGGCACACCTGACTTGATAAAGCAGTACAGGGTTCATGTGAGGGATGTCATCTCTCAGCTCTGTGCTAGCTGGCAGAGTGATGGCAGCCGACACAAAGGCACCATCCAGGCTGCTGTCCTGCAGCACTGCCCGGAAGGCATCCACAATGCTGCTGCTCACCCCGCCTGCTGACTCCAGCCTCTCCTCCAAACTACCCTGCAGGAGCGGCACCCAGTCAAATTCTGCTGGCAGCAGCTTGTGAGCAGGAGTTGACGGTGCTACATGACACAGGCAACACAGCAGCTGAGCAAAGTATGACCTCACAATCGTGTGCAGCTGCTTGCCTGCAAGTTACATTTTCACAGCTGCTGTGCCGCGATCAACAGAGCAATCATGCGGGCTCTGTTGATCAATTGTGCAGCGTCGACAACCTTGCATGCTGCAGCTCCCCGCTGAACCAGCAGCCACATCGTGCATGAAGGATAAGCTGAAGTCTGTGATTCATGGGCAACAGTGAGAGCGGGTAATGCAGGAGGCACACAAACTTCTGGGCATTTGCAGGGTTCCTGTTCTTTTGTAATGTACAGGTCTCTATTGTAGTGCAGTTTGCATGGTGCAGGATATGATATGGCTTCTGTAGAAGGGACGTGCCTTGTCAGAAGTGGTGGCGGCTTGATACAGCTTGACCAGTAGCTTCTTGGCCAGCCGCTGCCCTGCCTCCCATTTGTTGAAAGCATCTGCACACAGCATGAAGGGTCCAAGAAGCCTTTTTGCAACACCTCTTGGAGGAGGATCATGCTTAGCGGTTAGCAAAGTCTGGGAATACCTTCAGTGCATCTGTGATGTGTTGTGTTGCTGCCAACGTCATAACACATGGCATTTGCTGTTGCCGTCCATGCACTGTACCTGACGTGAGGGTGCTGACAGACGTCTTGCAACATACTGAAATGGACTCAGAATACAGTCCATTAGACCCCGTAAGGATAGCGCTGGGACGCATGAAGCAGATGCTGATCACCACAGCATTGCAATGCATAGACTTATGGGCGTCAGCTCTGTTGACATGACAGAACAGGTGCCATACGCCTGAATGAATTGAGTAAGTTTGGGTAGCCACAGCCTACATACCTGTGTCATGAGCTAACAGGAAGATGAGGTCCTCATCAGTCTGCCCCTTCACCTCCATCTTGACAGGAGCACTGAAGTCGCGCAGCAGCGAAGGCACTGGCTCACTGGCCACATCTGTGAACACAAACTCCTGCTCCTCCTTGTCAACTCTGAGCACTGTGCTCTTCTGCCCTGACTCTGATGATCCCTGCAGAAAGCATTCCCTACTACATGAGCTAGGGAGGTCTAGCAGTATGCGTTGCAGGAAGCATCCAATGGATTCTTGACCACGGCTGACTGGTACTCAATGCATCGGCACAGATCAGATGAGCTTTTGCCGTGTACAATGTTTAACGCATGCAGTGTACAATGTTTCAAGCATGAACAGACAGACTGGAAAGACTAGACAGAAAACACTAGGGAGGACCAAAACTGATGTAGAAGACATGGAGGTGGGTGTAACCAGTTTCATGCCGTCTGCCAGACACCATAAAGACAATGTATCAGTCAAGCTCACCTTCAATTTTAAGCTCATCTCATGACCATTCTTGTCGAACAGAGCCACAGCAAGGGGCAGCATGACTGGCTGCATGGCAGTATTGCTGGAAGTGGGGGTACTTTGCTTGGTTCGAATGGTGTAGGTGTGTGCACTGGAGTCATAGCTGGTTGACACCTCAAGCTTGGGCGTGCCAGCTTGGTGGTACCTGGCCCCACACGTGTCAGTCAGCACTAGATCACCGTAGAGTTTGGTCAGCACTAGATCACCACAGACTTTGGTCAGCACTAGATCACAGAAGAAGAAAAGCGAAAAGAGCAGTTCAGCAATCATGACGAGAGCCGCCTGAGGCAGCAGCCCAGGGCTAAGACCACACGCCATATTACGCCAAAGGCAAAAGAAAAACCTAAGCGCATGTTGCATCAGGCATACACTAGATCACAGCTTGTCAATCTTGACGTAACACTTAAAAACCACATAAGCAGCAGCACAAGACTTGTGCATCAGCATGAACCTGGATGCTGCTCCCAGCGGCCGCATCTGGGGTAAAAGACAAAGACATGTATCCTGATGTGATGACTGAGCTACCAGATAATTTGCAACAAAGCCCAGAGCAACTGCGCAACATGGCCGTTGAGCAAGGCTCAACACATTCAAGAGAGATACACCCCTTGCACCAGCTGTTGCCAACAAAGGCATGCTGATTTGCGTTGGCTCTGGCAAGCTCTTAGCATTCATGGGGACTGACCAGCGTGCTACTGTGGAGAGGTCTTGACCATTGGCGTCTGCCATGGCAGCCAGGAAGTCATCACAAGTCACGGCTTGCCCATCATGACGCTTGAAGTACAGGTCCATACCCTTCCTGCAGCCACACCAGCTGCTGTCAGTCACCATTCGTCATGTTGTCGTGCAAGACGCAACATCGATATCACTTCTGCCTTTTGCAACAAGGCTCAGAGACATCTGTGGTCGCACTGGTTGTGACACAAGCACTGGTGATGGTCCTTTGCATTGGGTGTGAATGCAGGCTTTGACAATGCCCTCTACTGCAATTGAGTGCATGCTGAAGCGCATTCATAACACCAAAGCATACAACACAGCATAAAGCTTGAACCACAGTACCCCATGAACAGCCCAGGATATTATTTGGCGTCTCATCACATTGACGCCAAAAGGTGTAAGTTTTTGGTTTTTCTTTCTTTTCTAAGTCACAATACCTGAACCCTTCTTTGCCCAGCAGTGTGTGGTAGACCCTGATGATCTCTGCACCCTTCTCATACACAGTCACAGTGTAGAAGTTGTCCATCTTGATGTAGGACTCCGGCCTGATGGGGTGAGCGATGGGGCCTGAGTCCTCTGAGAACTGCGCTGTCCTCAGCCTCACAACATCTTCAATTCGCTTCACTGGCCGGGAGTTCATGTCACTGCTGAACTCCTGCACAGCAGCACAGACAGAGTTAGCACAGAACTCAAGCTGGCACTCTATATGAGAGTGACAAGTAGGCTCTGTGCAACAGAGCCAGCCCACCAGACTGCTGGTGTCCAGCCCACCAAACTGCTGGTGTTGATAGCAGGTAACAGACGCAATGAGCCATCATGGATCGAGTAGCAGTAAGGTTCATCAAATGTGCCACCATCAGGGAAGAACAGGCACAACTCTGCTGCTGTAACAATGTGTTTGGTATAGCTGGGTACAGCCTTGACAGCTTCAGTGTATGTATGAAAACACTGCTTCCATGCAGTCTGAAGCGAAGCAGAACCAAACACGGACCATACAGCGAGCCATACCTAAGGATTGACACACTGCAAGAGAGGGTGTCACCTGATCTCTGAAGACAGTCAAGCCTTCCTTGAGAGTGAGCTGGAACCAGTCACGGCACGTCACTCGGTCACCGGTCCAGTTGTGGAAGTACTCGTGGCCCACAACACCCTCAATGCGGGCAAAGTCCATGTCTGTTGCAGTCTGTGGTGATGCTAGCACCAGGCGGCTGTTGAAGATGTTGAGGGACTTGTTCTCCATGGCTCCCATGTTGAAGTCGTCCACTGCCACAATGTTGAACAAGTCCAGGTCATACTCAAGTCCAAAGGTGTCCTGCACCATGGTGACAGGTCAAGGTTTGCATCACAACTATTGTATCTTGAAATCTTGATCACAACTGTTGTGTCGACGTCTTCAAGCTGTGTGCCGCTACGGCAAAGCATGTTCTGTGACACACGAAAGCTTTTCTTTCTGATCCAGCGCAATGTGGACGGCCCTGACTTGGGGCATGGGTACAGCTGGAATGAATAACACAACAGTCTGTGAGCAACAAGCATCACAACGATGTGATTGTCCTTTCAAGCTTCCAAGCAAGCTGCTGTGACGACATTTGGGTGACTCAGAGTAGCTTGCATGATGGCGAAGCCATGCCACAAAGGGACAGGACTCATACCTCATCCCACTTCATGGCGTGCTTGAGGGACTGCATGGCAAAGTCCACCTTCTTGATGTTCTTGTGCTGCACAAAGATGCGCAGGTCCACTTTGCGGCCAGACATGGTGGTGAAGGTGTCCTGGCTGTGGGCCAGATCTCCAGCCACCAAGGCAAACAAGTAGCAAGGCTTCTTGAATGGATCCTCCCAGACAGCAAAATGCCTGCACTCCAGAGCCACACTGTGCAGGAGCTGAAATATCTCCACAATGTAGAAACGCGTTTCTATTGTCCCCAGATGTTTCTGAGTTTAGATTTCCACTGTAGGGATGACATGTTTGAATTGAAATAGACGTTTTGGGATTGAAAAGAGCTCTTCGGTCTGGTCTTGTTTGTGTACCTCCTTGTTGTGAACCTCAAAAGGCATGGAACAGTTGGGCTCAGAAACACAAATGCATGAATCAATTCTGTTAGTACCATGCTGAGAATGATGCACAGCTAAGTCCACAGTCATTACACAGCCCAACGCAGCAGCCTGACGCCTGACATAGTGTGTGGATGTGTGAAGGTTCTAGAATCGAGGAATGCTCACCTGCCATTGTCCAGAGAACCCTCATCAACAAGGTTGCCATTACTGAGTAGAACTGGGCAGGCCTTCTTGTCAGCTTCAATACGGGTCACATATTTTGCCATGACATCTGGCCTGCAAAGCACATTGAGCAGTGAGCAGCAAGACAGGAGCAGGCTGCCTGAATGCTGTGTGCGTGGCCTACCAGCTGCGTACCAGACACTACAGGTCATCGCATCACATGCACCCACTAATAATAATAATAATTAAAACGTGTACTTAGCCAGCAGGCATCAGGTACGTGCGACGCAAGTCAGTTCCCTCCAGACAGGCTTGTTCAGAGCATCACGGGTGTGGCGGTTTAACTTCAACTTGTGAATGTCAAACAAAACAACATCGTTCCAAACAGTCCTAGGTCTGCCACGACAGCTTTGGCCTACTAACTGTCCATGCATGAGTAATTTGGGCAATCTGCTGTCAGCCATCCTGCAGATATGACCAAACCAGCTAAGCCTCTTGCTTCTAAGCTGAGATTCAACAGGAATAGTTTCACACTGCTTCAAGATGACAGAGTTTGTGATGTGATCCAACAATGAGATGCCACAAATCCGCCTTAAACAACGCATGTGAAAAACAGACAGCTGGTGGAGATGCTTGTCAAGTAAGGACCAGGTTTCACCACTATACAACAACACTGTCATGACAATGGTCTGAAGGAACTGAAGCTTGGTGGACAAGGACAAGGCTTTTGATGACCAGACTTTAGCTTGATGGAGCCTGGCAAAGGCACTACTTGCACTAGCAACCCTGTGAGCAATCTCTGTGTCCAGCATGCCATCACATGTACCCACTGATGCTCCTTAACACAAAGTGCATGGGCTCAGCTGGTTTTCATCCAGACTAATTACTGATGACATGGCACATGTTGAATGCAAATGTGTGAACTGTATATGGCACATGCTACTTATCCTGAATTTTGTTGTCTGGACAAATCTCAACAAGCCTGGCAGGTGCACACAACAGGACAATGATGGTGATCATGACAACTAAGGCTGACCTATCATAGAAGTAGGTGATGCCACGGAAGCCCTCTGCTTCACACTGAGTACAGAAGGTGCCACTGGAGTTGTACAGCCCCTCCAAGCTGGTGTTCTCCTTGGGCTTTACATCTACTTCTACCTCCAGATCAAAGTCGCCCTTTGGCAGAGTCTCAATGACCAGGTGTTTGTCAGTGACCTGGTACTGGCCTGACGACAGCTGCTTTCCGGCCAGGCTGACTGACACCAGCTTGATGTCTTTGCGGCCTGTACCAGCAGAAAATACCTGCTAGGCATGGGTGTCATTGATAGGTGCCACACAAACACGCCGTGCATGCAGTATGTCACAGGGAGGTCTTGACATTGACTTGTATTGAGGACATGATAGCTGATTGCATGAAGCATAAGTCATATCATGACACCCATGTCACACTTGCAGCAGACACAATCAGGATTGGCTCTCATATTTTGGCATGCAACCATTAGGAGGAAGGATTGGCCCTCCAGTGCAACTTGTACTGCAGACATTGATTATGCCAAAGACAGCTGGCTAGCATCCTGGATGCTGGCAACATACCATCTAGGGCAAGTGCTGGCGGAGTGCCTTGGTAGTTTGGCACAAAGGACAGCTTGCTCTTCACTCTGGTTGTGTCTCCAAGCAAGAACGTCAGATGCACGTTGCTGACCAGGTATGGTGTTGGTCTATAGTCCGTTCGCAAAATGGCTTTTGGTGCTGATGGTTGAATCTCTTTGCCTGCAAGGATTTCTGGTGGGGATACAGAGACTGTTGAGGTGCCTTGGCCTGTTTCCATGCTGGCGTAGGTTCGCAAACACGGCAGGCGAGTGCTGATGAGCCTAGTTTGGGAGCGCTGACGTTGCAACGACAATGAACCTGCAGCAAGTGCTCAAGTCTGTTACAAACTCTGCTGACTCGCCCGTTCGAGCTTCAACAAAGGTCAGACGGCGTTTGCTGCCAGAACAATGTTGAGTATACAGCTTCTCGCTGTGACAATGACAACCAGCGCACACTTTCTGGGTATCGATGATCAGTCTTAGTGACCAACCTTCGGAGCGAAAAGACGGTACGCAGGCGCGGTGGATGCCTCGAGCTGCTGCCGAAATCCGATGGAGTGACCCGAGAGTGCGTGGAAGCTGCATCCAATATGCTGGACGATGCTAGTATTGCTGTTCTGCAAAGTCAACGACCTAACTCTGACCTATCTCAGCTGGCGGTTCGCATGACAACGTCATTGCTGGAACATTCCATTGACATCCATTAACAATCGTGCATGCATTCCGTTATACAAACGGTTTATATATGCAAGAGTGTGCGGGTCTAAGCTTAGATCCGCATACCTATGCTTCGATATGGAATTGACTGTGTCACGCTTCATGACCAAAAGACAAAGACTGACCCTGCAACTAACAACAATCAAAACAGGGCTGTGACTTCTAACACAAGCTGTCTATGCATATATATATTGTTACATGCAAACACGTCTGGTTTGCAACAAGAGTACAAGGATGTCGTACACATGGCAGATGTATGCCTGGTCATTAGTAGCCTGCATGCACTGTTCAATGATTGCAAAGCCACCCATGATCACCAAGCAAGCCACGAGGCTGCCTATTCTGCTTTGTTTGAGAAGGCTGAAGCTGGTCCTTGTTGGGTGTGCACCTTCCCATTGGCATCTGTGAACCGGATGATCCTTGGACTGAGGTCTTCATGCTGCAGCAGCACAACTGGTATTGCAAGCTTTTCACACATATGCACAGCACCAAAGCTTCAAGCGACTTGTGATGCAAGATGCTTGAGTAGTGGAATTGTCATGTAAATCAGCACTACATGTTTCATGGACATGCTGCAGGACATGTTCAGCAGCAAAGATGACCTACCTTAGCTAGCTGGCCTTGCAATAGCTTGACAAGCCCTTTCACGATCTTGCCAAACCAAAAGACATTGAGAATAAACAGCAAAGGTGGTACAGTAAGGACCAGACATTGTACGTCTGTCCGCAAGTCTGCAATATCAGTTCGATGATCCCACATATGCTTGAAGAACCACCCAAACAGGATAATCCTGGCAAACAGCCAGCTGACAAACAGACAAATTCCATTCACTTTGTAGATACGTGCTGACCTCCAACCCTGCATAGCATGACACCCACTTCATGCATAAGCTGACAAAGGTATCTCTGGTACAATTGGAGGCATGCATCAGATGACTGCAAATAGCCTTCAGCCTTCGAATTTGTGTGTGTCCCAACACAACTCAAAAATGCTTGGTCTTACCATCTGATCATAGATCCACCGCGCATTGACAAATGGCGTTGTGAGCTCTGTTGACAACAGCAGCAAAGTATACAGGTGCGCCTGCCCAGTGAAGCTGGCCAAAGCCACAGAGAGAAATGCGGCTATATGGTGCGTCAACATCTCTGGTCCTCCCATCTGCACAACAGATTTCCTTAGACAAGACATTGCGTTGCTGTACAGCTGCAGAGCAAGAACTGGTACAGGACACACAGACGTAACGGCAGGACCGTCAATGGAAATTACCCATGGAAAGTGTCGAATGATCAGCGTGATGTCCAAGACAAAATATCCAACTGATAGCCCGAGAGCTGCACTTGAGACTTGAGTGTGTCGCTTGAGTGGGGGGTCCTTCCAAGGCTGCAGGGCAAGCAACTTGGGGTGTCAGCACTGCTGCTTGTTGTCTGAGAGCACAATGCCAGCCTTGATGAGGTGCGGTACCTCAAGTGCACTTGTTTTGTCAGAGAAGGCGTCTGTCCAGAGAATGAGATATGCTGCGAGTGCAGAGATGGCCACTGCGTGCAAAGTAGACGAGAACCTGCACAGATGGTCACAGTTTAGGTACAGCCTGATCCTATGCGTTTTATGCCCTGTTGGTTGCAGTCACCAACCCGATTTGGGCTGAACTCATGCTATTCATGCTGAGTCAGGTGATTGACATGGACCCACAGAGTCTGATCACCTGCTGTCCCAGTCTATCTTATCTTTTTGACTCAAAGTACTATACGTTCTTGTGGATGCGTTTGACAGATATGGCGAGAGTCTGAACAACACATAAAAGACCAGTACACTTGATGCACCTGAAAGGCACACAATATACATGAGGAAGGCGCCCAACACACTGCATGTTCTGTATCTTGACCACTTTCGCACAGGGATCAGGACCTACCTGTGGAGCCCAGAGTCCAGGCTTGTGGACTCCAGGTGATCGCATCGCTAACGTGCGCGTTAGCCCAGAAAGACAATGGATGCAACGTCCAGACGCTCGAATGCGCCAACATGTACGCTACCCCCAGCTCTCTAGCAGCCAGGGGGAGTCAACAGCACTTGCGCTCTGCCGAGCAGATCCAGCAGAGACAGAGGAGGCGAGAAATCACGTGCAGCCAGTGTCTGTGAGATACCTTACACCTCCAGCAACAAGTGTGATCTGTTACCGGCAGCAACAGTTTACCTGCGCGCGCAGGACAGGGACTGTTGGCGGCACGTCGCTATCAACACGGTAGCAACTCTCTCTCAGACCTCCTTCGCGCATCCCGCCACACGCCACCCGTACAAGCAGCTGTGTTCTTACCGCAGCCCGTTCCGAGAGCCCGTGGAAACCAATCCGTGGCGAGCAGATTCTAGGAGATAAAGTTGGTATTCAGTCTGCAAGTCAGGCGGTCGAGACGCAGGTTTGCAATTTCGTAGAACAAAGTCAACATGGCTGTATCCGCCAGAGCATCCACTTTTGCAGTAGGCACACCTGTTCGACAGCATACAGTTGCCCGCACCCAAGCGCGTCGTGCA
>JAABUK010012865.1_pt1 | contig 10572 bp, 17 predicted proteins | sample 5559141 | NCBI WGS metagenome assembly JAABUK01 (sample SAMN10711869, study PRJNA513367) | rock metagenome | isolation source: Antarctica rocks | place: Antarctica: Victoria Land, Pudding Butte nord | collected 2016-01-03
TGATGCTTTTTAAGCTTCTGCTGCAGCTTTAACTGTGCTTTAAGTTATGTTGTCAAGCCATGGTGATGACTTGCTTTTGCTGACAGCCCGTACATTGCAGGCTTTTATTCTGGCACAAGAGTAGAGAGGCTTGAGATAGCAGACAGCAGGGACATTGAAAATGAGGCAGCTGCAGCCACTGTGACAGCTGAAGAGAACAATGAGCAGCCTGCAAGTGATATTGACACCAGCAGCAGTATTGACAGCGGTTACAACACCAACTAGCTAGCCTGCTGCGCAGTGACTGAGCAAGTACCGCTGTCTGAACCATTCAGCCATTATGGCTGTCATTGCTTGCTGCACCCATATGGTTGCCTGAAAGGTCAATATTTGATGAAGATGCAGGGCTCTAGTGTACTGCCTAGCAATGTTCCAACTGCAGATTGTAAATCATGCAAATCATCCCTGCACAATTTGGCAAAAGCTGGCAAGTAGTCCGGCAAACTGTTTGCCAGCACTTTTGCCGGCTGCTCAGTGACGGCAAAGTATGGCAAAGCTTCGGCAATACGTTGCCGGCACTCTGTTGGCAATCGTCGGCATGCGTATTCTGTTCCGATTTGCACTATACACTTTGCCGGCAAACAGGGGTTTGCCACAGTTGCCACAACACTGAAGTACATGGCAAAGTCGTCGGCAACTGCCTGGCAATCTGTTTCTGCACTAGGATTGCCGGCAAAATACTGGCGAAGTTACCCCCCTGAATTTGTAGTGAAGACCATTCAAGCGTCGGCATGCATGTGGCCCATATGGGCAGCCACCAATGACTAATGGGTTGGGTGGTCCACAACGGTTACCACTGACACGATGCTTGTCTGCAGGGCCTGAGCTCTGCTTCTGGATCAGCTTGGTTTCCTACCTCACTTTACTTCTGACCGCAGGTCAGGTCTTTGCAACTGCGCTCAACAACTATGTGATGTGCATACTTCCAGCTGACAATCGTGTTGATGATACCGATGATTGAAATCATTGCTTTGGCGCAATCCCAGCCTTTCATAGATTCCCTGTTACAGCGCATACAGGTGAATCAGGGGCGCAATTGCGCTGTCCCCGCAGCACTGGATAGTTTGTCTCTCTTTTCACAGCTTGCAATGACGCCCATGTGAATTGTGCGAGCATGTATCTTTGCTCAACATGGCAGAAAACCAAAAAGGGGACCTGAATATCTAAAGTGTATGCGGTACATTCAGCAGCTATGCTGACATCAAAGACTTCTAGGCACTGCCACTCTGCAATGCAGGCTATCTCCTCTGGAGTGGTCATCATAAGCGAGTTGCTAGCAATTGTCTATCTCCTGAGTTGGACAGCTGCCATATGCAGGTAGAGGATGTTGCAAAGCATGCCTGGGACAGATCATAAGACTTCAGCTGAGTCATGCCAGAACAGCAAGCTGGGAGCATGCTGTATTCAGACTCACAAAGGTCTAAGCTGGTCAACTTAAGATACTTGCCCCAAAAGGAGCACACAGCATGACAGTGCCGGTAAGCTTTTGCAGCAAGGGCGTACAAAACCCTTGCAGCCCAATATTGCTTGGGTACACATGGTTCAAATCTACAGAGGTGAGACATATTGCACACGAAGTTGTCGTGTCACAAGTGCAGACACATTGTTGATCTCCCCAGCTGACGAATCCTTCATAGACAAGTGCAGCAGGAAAGCATGGCTTAAAAAGCATGAAGAGCTGGCCGGGCAGCATGGAAAGCATGGATGCTGCCACTGAGCACCAAGGTATCTGCTAGCTACAACTTCTAGATGCTTTCTCTTGGGCCACATATGCTACGATCGACCTTGCAGGCCGTTGCAAACCAACAACTTACGCATTCAGTCTTTCTATTGCTGCATTTACTCTTCTGACAATACTCATGTGACGTTCTACGCCTGCTGATTGCTTGCATACTTTGACCAGGCTTCAGAGGTTCTGAAGCAGAACACTATAGTGAGATCTCTGCAGTCATTAGTAATTAGGTCACATCTAGGACAGACACGCAAGCAAGTCAACAAGCAGATTCACGAAGCTTGTTTCGCTCAAGACTGAGTTGTGCAAGCTCTCTTACAGTTGCCGAACTGTGGTCAATTCACATAGGTGAAAGCGAACACAAGTCTTTTGAGCCGCAGCCTCCATAGGCCAGCAAAGCCAGTACTGATAGCTGAAAACCCTGTTGTGGACGACCTCTAGCGCCAGTGTGCTCGCAATGCGGGCTGCGGCTCGCTGCAAGGAGGGAAGGACCCTTCTGCAGACTACGTTCCAACCAGCGGTAGACTCACTTTTGGCAGAACGACTTGTGTCCAGCGCTCTCGCTGGACCCTCAACTGCAAGTAGCCTTGTACAGCTTGCCCAACGTACTGTCAGCACACAGCCTGGCAGCTCAGTCGGAGGTCTGTCTCGGCTGTATTCTACTGTTGCGCGTCGCAATGCAAACCTGTGGAATTCGGCCGGTGTGGGACCCAGTCAGCAGGTGTGTCACAGATCACTCCTGGCTAGAGCTGGTCCTGTTTCAGATTTTTCGCCATTGGTCCCGAATGTCGCACAGTCATGTATTACAGTCCTCAAGCTTGTGTGTCTTGCATCCAGGCAAATGCAGCTCTGCAGAGGACAATACGGCGGTACTTCAGCAGCGAACCTCCACGCAAAGGTATTTGCCAAACAGTTGCCACGTGACATGTTCTCTCATGGTGCTTTGCTGCTCAGCTCATGCTGGACTGTGGTCAGTGATAGTCCTTGCAAGCTGTTGCGTTGTGTCTAGGCTTTGAGAAATTTTACCCCAAGGGTAAGCAGCGAAGGGCAGAAAGCAGCACTGGAAGAGGTACGTTGCATGGTTGCTTTTCAGCTTGGAATATCCATCTTTACTCTGACCACGTATCCAGCTAAGTTTTGTCAAATTATCAACTGTTGCTCTTGAACAGGCAAAGCTGAAAAGAAAGGTCCAGAGGAGGCTCCTGAGTTCAAACACATTGCTGATCAGTTGACCAAATCATCGGGCAACATCGCGCTCGGAGTTGGCATTGCCTTTCTAGCATTGACAATGCGCAACCTGACACGCCCAGACACCCAGGAGATCAGCTTCCAGCATTTCAAGACACAACTTCTAGCTAAGGACGTTGTAGACAGGATAGAAGTTGCAAACAAAACCACAGCAAAGGTGTGTCACCTGAGATGTTGCTGTGGGCTCATAAGCTGGGACTGCTGCCATATTTGCTTTGTATGTCGATTCCTGACTCCTGACTTGCTGTCAATTGTTGGGAAATTTGTGGTTCCTTGTTGTCATTGCTGATGGCATTGTTGCTGTGAACATCAGCTTTGCTTGCACTATGTACCTTGAACACTGGTGTGCACAAAACATGACACCACTATGCAGGGGCAAATGTGATGTTGTGTAAGCAGCGCTGGCAACGCTGACCTCTTTGCATTGCTTCAGGTATTTGTCCGAGTTGGGGCTGTCCCACGATCAACAGGTGGTCTGTCACCAGACGGTGACATGCAGCCAGCAGCATCCACATCCATCCCAGCACGTGGCCCCCAGAGCCAGCACAAGTACAGCTTCAACATTGGCAGCATCGACTCATTTGACCGCAAGATGGAAGAAGCTCAGGAGGCGCTTGGTTTTGACCCGAATGAGTATGTCCCCATCACATACACCAACGAGTTGAGCTGGTCGCAAGAGCTGTTGCGGCTGCTGCCTACTCTGCTACTCATTGGAGGCTACGTGTGGTTTACACGGCTTCAATGGGGGGGGGGGGGTGTTGGTGGGGGGGCCTTGGGGGGCGGTAGAGGCATCTTCAATGTTGGCAAAGCGCAAGTCGGCACAGTCGACAAGAATGCCAAGGACAAGATCATGTTCAAGGTCAGTCACACATATAGCACACACGCAATAGGGTCAGGCATCAGGTTGTCAGTGGATCTCATGATCGAATGTGCATGACTTTGCTACTGTTTTTGCAACATCATGGTCAAGATTGACACTCCCTCTCAGTGCAGCAATGCTCTCTCTTACACCTGTGCACTCGCCCTGTACAACTCAGCTGACTAGCAATGGTCTGATGCAGGATGTTGCTGGTTGTGACGAAGCCAAACAAGAAGTCATGGAGTTTGTCAACTTCCTGAAGACCCCAGGCAAGTACAAGGAGCTAGGAGCCAAGATCCCCAAGGGAGCCCTTCTGGTGGGTCCCCCAGGGACAGGCAAGACCCTGCTAGCAAAGGCAACTGCTGGAGAGGCAGCTGTGCCCTTCCTGAGCATCAGTGGTTCAGACTTCATGGAGATGTTTGTTGGTGTCGGACCTGCTAGGGTCAGGGACCTCTTTGCCCAAGCACGCGCGCAGAGTCCTTCCATCATCTTCATTGGTGAGCTTCAGAGTTGCCACGGTCTTTCTTCGCTTGCTTGCTTGTTTATGCTCTTGCTGAGCAGCTTTTGACCCAGGATGTATTCTTGATGTGGCAGCGCATTGCGTGGCCTCATTTGAGCAACATATATGGTGGTGCTACACAGAGCGGAAGTACATGCAATGCATAGCCACATGCTTGTTCCAGCATGTACAGCCTCTAGCATGTTGACTTGTGGCATGAGACTGTGAAGCTGCCAAAGGTTGGGTACTGGTGCTCTTTCTGATGTGGGTATGGTCCACTGCAGATGAGATTGATGCCATTGGGCGGGCGCGTGGTCGTGGCGGCTTTGCTGGCGGCAACGATGAGCGTGAGAACACTCTAAACCAGCTGCTGGTGGAGATGGACGGTTTTCAGACAACAGCAGGAGTGGTGGTGCTAGCCGGCACCAACAGACCAGACATTCTGGATAAAGCTCTTCTGCGTCCTGGCAGGTATGAAATGACCCATCACTTGGTGTGCCCTACTCTCTGCTATCACTCTCAGCTTGGAACTTCAAATTGCATATTGCTCCCAAGGAGCTGCTTATTCTCTCAAGACTCTCTATCTGAATGTTGAAGCGTGAATTGCAGCTGTTGCTAAGTCTTAGTTCACAGCACACTTGCAGTGCCTGGATTGTGTTGACTGGTCATACTGCGCAGCAAAACACTGACATGGGGTATGTCCTGCAGGTTTGACAGACAGATCAGCATTGATCGGCCTGACATCACAGGGCGCGAGCACATCTTCAGGATTCATTTGGCCAAGCTGAAGCTGGACAAGCCCATGACGCATTACTCAGAGCGCCTAGCTGCCCTCACACCCGGCTTTGCTGGTGCTGACATTGCTAACGTGGCCAATGAGGCAGCTCTGATTGCTGCCCGAGGTGCCAAGGATGCTGTGGGCATGGTAGACTTTGAGTCAGCTGTTGACAGAGTCATTGGTGGGCTGGAGAAGAAGAACAAGGTACGCAAGTCAAGCTTTGCGTTGTCAGCCTGATGCCTGGCAGGGTATCTGCTGCTCTTACACTCAGCAGCTTAGTATCATCCTGTATACCCGATGTGTCACCCACGCGGAAACTGCTAGCAGGACATGTCACAACAAGCTTGCATCTCTCTTGCTAGCATGTCTTGGTGGGCATGTTCTGATCATGCCTCGGCAGATGCTCTCGATGAGCAGCACATAATCTGCTGACCAAGCATTGACAGTCACATCTGCTGCTGGCTCAGGTGATCAGCAAGGAAGAGCGCAAGACTGTGGCATATCACGAGGCAGGCCATGCAGTGGCAGCCTGGTTCCTTGAGCATGCAGAGCCTCTGCTGAAGGTCAGCATCGTCCCTCGTGGCAGCGCAGCTCTGGGCTTTGCTCAGTACCTGCCCAGCGAGAACCTGCTGATGACTGTGCCTCAGATGACTGACATGATGTGCATGGCCCTTGGCGGGCGTGCTGCTGAGCAGGTCATGCTGGGCAAGATCTCTACAGGTAACAAGGCGGCTGCCCCCATTTTGTGTCTCCGCTGCTATGCCCTGCTCTCATACACTTGAGTGTTGCTCTCCGCAAAGTGGTGATTCAAGGTGTTTGGGCCCAAAGATTGGCATTTGCGGCACCAGGTTGACTATTTGCATCATTGTTTTAGTCATTTGCATGTGATTTTGGGTCATCTGCGTTGCCAACATTTGCCTCATCGGAGAGTGCTTGTGATAAGTCAGTGTCATGTGTCAAGCAAGTCAGCGTATACAACTCAGCGTTAGCACTTCTTTGTGTGTTCCGCAATCCTTCATCTGGTCGATGTAACCATGCTGAAGTTGTGCAAGCTGGGTTTCAGGTGCTCAGAATGACTTGGAGAGGATCACAAAGATGGCATACAGTCAGGTTGCCATATACGGCATGAACGAGAAGGTCGGCCTTGTCTCCTACCCCAACGAGGAGGGCGCTTTCAACAAGCCCTACAGCAACGAGACCGCACGTGTCATTGATGATGAAGTGCGCAAGATGGTGCAGCTGGCCTATGAGAGGACCATTGCCCTCCTGGAAGACAAGAAGACTCTGGTTACTGCCTTGGCAGAGACTCTGTTGCGCAAAGATGTGAGTTTTCACTTGACAATGCAAGCCACTCTGTGGTGCTGTTGCTGTTGCTGCTTTGTTGTTGCTGCTTTGCTGTTGCTGCCTTGTTGCTGCTTCACTGCTGCTCAGCAAGCAGCAATGGTGCTGTTGTCACACTGAGTAACCGTACCTTATATATAAGGGGAGTGTTTGCAGCATTGCCTGCAGAGATGCATGCATGCCTTGACATTCGGAGCTGTGTCTGTCAACTTGCTCAGATCCTCAGCCTTGGTCGTATCATAGGTCATTTGAGTGGTCCAGTACGCTACCAAGCTGCTGCAAAGTATTTCCTCTGCTTACAGCTCATTGCGTTTGTACAGGTGGTGAATGTTGATGACCTGACTGAGATCCTAGGTGCCAGGCCCTACACCACAGTAGAGTCACGCAACATTGACAAGTACAGAGACGGCTTTGACAAGCCCCAGCTTGAACCAGAGCACACCCCTGGGGGTAGCTCAGATGGCAGTGAAGGGGGCAAAGAGGCCCCTGGGGATGTTGTTGATGGGCCTGATAGCCCTCAAGCACCTCCCACGCCCACAGAGGTCCCAGGGGAGATGCCTGGGGTTCAGCCTGGCCCCAAGGTCTAGACAGACAGTCCTGCTATGCCTCTTGGTTCAGAGGAGGGTTGTGCAATCATTCAGACATTACAGCATGAAGAAGCTCAATTTCAGTGCAGTATCTTGGAGCAGTGTAGCCCCCACTGGGGTGTCATCACCATGGCTGTGGCCGTCAACTGTCTTACAGTTCTACATGTCTGAGTTGTCAAGTCTTGACAACTTTCAAGGTGCATCGACTAGTCGGCAGCTCAAGCTTCAATCAGTCACCAGATGCACTAGCTTAGGTTTCGGTTGCATTCTGCTTTCATTCATCTGTACAAACATGCAGGAATTTGTCTGTCAAACACTTTTTGTGCTTGCCAATGACTTGCAAGCGTCTGTTTTAGATCTTCTGTGTGCGATTTTATTGACTACCGCTTTGTATCTGGCAGCACTCAGAGTATCTCCAACTTGATACCAAGATGCCTGTTAAGTAGCTGCACACTTTCATGGCTTCCAATGGATGTCTGCCTCAATAGTCCCTTGTCCTTTGTAACGCCAATGTGCAGCAATGTGCACATAGAAAGGCTTTTGAGCTTATGCATGCATTATGTCCTGACTTTCGCGCCAAATTGGCTCTGGGACGCTCGCGTACGCACAAGATGCAAATTTGGCGCGGTCCGTATACGTTCCCTTTGTCAAGCAACATCACAATAGCAATGCATCCTGCGCATTGGAGGACGTCCTGTGAGACCTCGATGCATTAATCTCGCACGATCGTCGGCCCTTCTTGCACACGAGCAGAACCACGCACACAAATTCTGGCTTTGTCCTCCTTGCTGTCAGCAAGTGGTGTACAGGCTGAGCTTGCCCTGCGCTGTGAAAGCCTGCAACAGTCACAGGCACAGGTTTTGTCTCATCCAATGACTTCGTGAGCCGTCACCATGCTCCAGCCATGCTCTGTTCTCGTGGCTTTAGCATAATCAATACGATTAAAGTTCTTGACGCGCTGTATGTGCGCCAGCGGCCATAATCATAACCGCAAGTCTTCTCCTTGTTGAACTTGATGGCGTGGATTTTTGCGCATGATCTTTTATGACAGAAAGTATCGAGCCAGATCTACAGGACGATGCAGGCTTTGCTATACCTGCACAGCATGCAAGAAAAGCACGCTATCGGCAGGTGAGACCTGTCACGCTGCTCTATGAGTTCCTCGTCGTATCTGCGTCATAAGCACCATGGTCTTGCAGAAACGGATAGAACACCAGCAAGGCTTTCGTTTCAGACAGCCACCAGCAGAGCGGCGCAAGAATGGTGCAGGTGACATTATGCTGTTCAACAAGCAATGGCAGAAAGGTGCCCCTCAGAAGACTGACATTGGCAAAGCTGACCAGGCAAGCAGCGCACAAACTGGCTGGTAGTCTGGTGCATTGTCGCAACACAGTCTACACAGAAGCGTCAAGCAAAATCATGCACATGACCAACGCCTCCTCCTATGCCAATCATCACAAAGCAGAATTAGACCTCAAAGATATCTGCAGTCAGCTGACGAAGTACACATTGCAGCAAGCAGCTCACTTCTGTTCGAGGACGACTCATCAGCAACTTGCCCAAACCAGTAATGGTGCATAACGCTAATGGTCTGTTATGCAGGTCCCCAAAGCTGAGCCCCAAACCTGGTCTACCTTCCTATCTAGCCTGCAAGCCAGCCAGCAACCAGCTGTGCACAAATGGGCTGCCGATGAGCCAGTTGATCACGACTGGGCTGGCACTGTTTACTGGAATGGGGTGTGGGACAAAGCCCTGGATGCTGAAGCAAAGGTAGTCCAGGAGAGACAGCAGGCTGTACTGAAAGAAGAGGCATCTGCCCCGTCACAACCTGCAGCAGCACCTACAGCAGGTGTGAAAATTGAGGCCTCTCCTGCCTGTTATGCGTGTTGTTGGCAACCTTCACCAGGACTGCAATTGACAACACGTCTTCATTCACATTGCCCATTGTGTAAGACAGGCATGAGCGCTCTTGGGCTGCATGGTTGCATCAATAGCAACTGGATGCCATTGTGGTTTAAAGAGCTGTGATGTGCTGTGTGCAGTGCCTGATGCTCCTCGTGGTCACTCACCTCAAGCCCTCAGGATGGCGCCTGTACCCCTCAATACTGGTAAGCTTCACCAATGCGACTTGATCTGGAACACACTCCTTGCTTCTGCACTTCTGTTCCAGCAGCTCAGGCAAGGTGTGACTGGAGTTGTGCATACCTCTGCTCATGAGTCTGTCACTGCCATCAGCATGACTTGGTGCTTGGTAGGCATTCCAGATTTGATACAGCAGCCCTGTCACAGGTTCACAATACAGGAGTGTAACGATGTACAAAGCGTTGTGGCTTGCTGCAGGCTTGCTATTGAGTGGTCCCTGAGCAGACTGATGTGCAATGCAGCATCTGGCCATTACTGCTTTGTGAGCAGTCGCAATAAAGACTGTGCAGAAGGTCAAACAGCTGTGACCTGAAGAATTCACCTTCAGTGCATATTTTGGGCATCATGGCTTGTTCTGCTGGGCCCATGACTGAAAATGCTGAGTCACTACATATGTGTTGTCGAGACTTGCAGTTGTGACACCTGTGTGACAACGCATGCTGCCTATTTGATGCGGTTGCTGACTGTATACTGGCATAGCTTAAAGCTGCCTCTGAAAAGCTGAGATGTAATATGTCTCTGTCACTTAGACTCCAAGATGCAGTGCACGACATGGGACGACACTCCTGCCTTGAAACTGTCATGCAGGATGTCTTTCTGGGTTGCTATTGCACTGACCTCCACATGCATCACAACTTGCAGTAGCAGCTGCGTCCTCATCTTCACCTGGAGCATTACTGTTGGTTTCAAACTCAATGTACGGTCAAGTCTTGCTGAGGCTCATATTTACAGGTCACTAATCAAGCAGAAAAGTTTACTTCAGGACAGACTGCATACTCATGGGGGCTAATTTGACAACTGCTGACCAAAGCGTAATATGTGACTGAAATGTTTCAGGTGACCAAAATATAGTGCGTAATCAAAGCGTGGTACTACTCAAACATGCACATAGCACAGATTTTTGCTCACACAAGCTCATGCTAAAAAGCTTTTCCTGTACCAGCGCTACAGCCAAACAACAAATTCATGCCATCTGACACATAACCACAACAAATCATACCCCAGCCTCACCAACAGATGCCTCAACCAGCTTGTCTATTGAGAGAAAGGAAACAGGCAGTTCTTGTGCGCTTTTGGCAACACGAAAAGAGCGCAAAAGACGAGCTGCGGGCTGCTGTCAGGATCATGCTCAAGAGCGTAACTGCACAGCCTCTGGTACTCTGAGCCCTTTGAAAAATGAGCTGGCCTGCTGCAGGGTGTTGTCCTGCTTCCTCAACATTTGAACAAACTCATTGTAATCGATCTGACCGTCGTTGTTGATGTCATATTGCCTGACCATGTCTGCAGCATCTGCGCTTGATGCACCACCCAGTGTCTTCAGTGCCTTCTCCACTTCATCTGGTGTGA
>JAABUK010012866.1_pt1 | contig 10571 bp, 6 predicted proteins | sample 5559141 | NCBI WGS metagenome assembly JAABUK01 (sample SAMN10711869, study PRJNA513367) | rock metagenome | isolation source: Antarctica rocks | place: Antarctica: Victoria Land, Pudding Butte nord | collected 2016-01-03
TGTCTTGTACAGCTTTGATGCACTCACAGTGTGGGGCTCACCAGAGTGTTGACCAAAGACTGCATGGGTGTGATGCCTATGCCGCCTGCAATGAGGAGAAACATCTTGTATTGGTCGCTGAAGATGTTCACCGAGGGACTGCCGTAGGGCCCTTCGAAGAAAAACTTGATGGGCTGAGCGTCATTGCTCCTGCATAAACAAATGCTTTCCTTGTTCTTCTGCCTCACTGCTTCACACTGCAATTGCTGAGGTGATTTGCTGGGCCAGCCCCTGCTTGGCAATGCAGAGGCACTGGCGCCACTTTAGCATTAAGCACTTCTAAGCTCACCTCGGCAGCTTGTACAAATCAGCACCTGACCTTCAGCAATGTTATCACACCATCAAGGCAGCAGGTCAGCTGCTCAGCTCAGGTGCCAAGCATACAGCAATACTTCACGATGCCAGATGCTGAACTATGACTCGCAACTGCACACACAGGCACAGGCAGGTGCACATCCCGCTCTGCCTTCTAAAGAAGGAAGACAGCCAGCACTTGTTCAAGGAGAGCCGCAGCATGCAGCTGTGGGTGGTGCATGCTGGTGCATGACCGCTCACTGGCTGGCCATGTCGTACAGCTGCCTGGTCCAGTTGCCCAGCACGCGGATGTGCAGGGTGACCTTGTCAGCGGTGGGGTGGGAGGAGAGGCTGAAGGGGTGCCACTGCCACAGGGAGATGGATGGCACGCAGAGGAAGACGTACTGGCCGCCCATGTACTCAAAGCTGCCTTTGGGCCAGGCGATGCGCACCACATCGCAGGGCAGGCGGGCAACCTCACCCTTCTTGGCGTGCTTGTGGCCTGCAGGAACAGATGGACACGGTGCTCCGGCCACGAGGGCGTGAATCATACCCCACCCTCCCATTGCATGTCCCACCCGTATTGCGCAATGCGCTCTTCCACAACGAGAGTACATCAGAGATGAGCAGCTCCCGGCACAGATTTGCCTGCGTGACTAATCTCTACAGTACAGTGACCCAGTGGCTCTGCAATGCCTTGTCTTGCATAGAAATGGGTAAAGGACTTCGTGCATGACTTGAGCTGTCATATTACACGGCGAGGCCTACCTTTCTCCTGCACACAGCTGGGGGACAGCCCGCCTAGCATTCATGTGTTAACGATGATGATGATGACTTGGGGGGGAGCGCTGTCACAATGCAGCCGCTTGATGCAAGCCACTCCACCACCCACATGCATCACATTTACCAAAGCCAACAGGAATCCACTGTCAGCAGTGATGCTCAAAGAGCCACCTAGCCCACTCAACAGCTTTCACGCATGAATTGCATTGACTGGTGCCGGCTGACATTTGGTGGTTGTGTACACCAGCCGGGCCACCCAAAGAGCTCACCTGCCATGTACCAAGTACGGATGAGCACGTCGAGGGCCCACAGGGCCGCCCCCACCAGGCTGGCCCCAGCCCCATGGATAGCAGCCACTGCCGCGCACGCCACGAACAGTAGCCAGTGGGTGCGGTAGAACAGCTCAAAAAAGGCGCGCCGGACAGGCCCCAGCGAAAGCAGCACCAGTAGCCCCATGATGGCCTCAAGCACCCAGCCTGCATCGGCTAGGCACGAATCAAACCCACAGCTGCATGGGCAATCAGAGAGGGGGCACAAAAACCTCACAGTGCATGACAGCCCACAATGGTACTGATGCATGCTCGTGTTTGACCCATAACAGCAGCACTGCTCACTGGGCAAGCTAGAGCATTTAGCAAACCAGTTTGCAGGATCTGATTTCCCTAGCATAGCTGTACCTGTGACGCGTGTGGAGTCATCCTCTCCTTGGCCCAGCTGTCCAGTATGCCGTGGTGGAGACCCAAGCCCAGGCTGAGCCAGACCATGAACTTGTGCCAGAACAGGGCCCGCTCAAATGGAATGCCAACCAGGAAGGTCCAGATGCTGTTGTGGCAGGCAAAGGTCCACAGTAATAGCAAGGGGATCTGTGACACCTACAGGCGGAACATACGCACTTGGACAGCCTTGTCAATGGCATGATGCCAACAAGGCCGTGCGTTGCATGTGCGCTTGTGGGCACCGGGCCTTGTCTCCAGCCCCAAAGCTCTCTTGACATCAGAATTGATGCAGGGCAAGCCAGCACCCACTGTGCAGATGCACAATGTGATGCTGCAAGGTGAATGGTCACTCGAGAGGGGTGAACTCAGGAGGGCAGACAAACACAAGGCACAGGCACAGTGCACATTGTTGCTCTGTCCTGCCCTTTGCACAGTAGTCTTGTGGCCTAGTCCAAGACAAGATACAAATGACTAGGACTGCATGCCCCACCTGCCCGCTGGCTTGCACATACTGTGACTCTGGCTGGTCTGGATTGGGTCCATGCCCTGAAGTTGTGGTGTTAGTTGACGCCACAGTGGCAGCAGGGTGTACCTGCAGCAGAGCATACAGCAGTCTTGTTGCTTCAATAGCTCAAGAGGCCATGTGCTCAGGAGTCAGGCCATTGTCAGAATCTGCTCCTTGCATCATAAGGTTTGCCTGCGAAAAAATATGCTCTCATGTTTGAATGACAGCACTGGTGTCTTTGCAGGCCACTGTGTTCAAGATCTGTGCCTTCTGCATTGCAAACTGAAAGTACCCCTGTGGCGCGCAACATGCAATGACCTTCCCCCAGCCACGGTGTATAGGAGCAGTTGCAGAGTTTCACTATCAATAACGAAGTTCTTGTGATGGGCTGAATATGCACAACAGCCCAGTGCAAGTGGCTGTACATGTGCAAGCACAACAGATGGACAAGCCTTTGGACCCCTGAACATACAAGATGGTGATGCCACATAATAAGGCACATTCAAAATTTGCAGACCATATGCGCACAGCTGCATGATTCCCACAAAACGCCTGCGATCACTGCAGCTGTCCAAGCCAAGCTTGCCTGCTTTATCAGTGGGGACAGCGATTCTCTTTGGGCGCGCAGCACAGACCAGGGTGTACCTGGAAGCCATCGCCTGAGATGTAGGCTGCAGCTGCGCCCACCGCCAGCAGTAAGATGACCAGCAGCACCTCTCCAATGGTAGTGCGCCCCCTGGCTAGGCGGTACTGCAATGGGTGCAGTGCCATCCATCGCACCCTGTAGTACCTTCTGGGGATTTGTCTGCAAGCCGTGCTCTGGATGAAGCGACATTGACAGGGAAACAAAGGCAGAGTCTGGACTGCTGCTGGCTCCAGCCTGGACCAGGCCTTCAAGCTTGATGTGCCCCATGTATGAGCAGCCCAGGTGCTGAGACAACTCAACAGTTTCTCACTATTTGAAAAGAGTAGATTTGCAAGGAAGCACTTTGGGTTGAGCCCGAATGAAGGCAGAGAAGATACAGACCAAACCGATTCGAAGAAAGGTTTGCAAGGCGGCAGAGGTTAGGTGTGCAATTCCAATTACACAAGAGGAGAACAAGACCAAGGAATAAAAAAGGGGCAGCACACCTGAAAAAGGGCAAGGGTGTTTCCAGCCACTGGTCTCGAAGGGGCTTCCACAGCCCCTCCTGCTCCGCCGAAACGTGGCTCGCCTCGGCTGAAAGGAGATCTGACTGTCTGCAATATTGCGCAAGTGCCGCTGTAGTTCCTGCTCAGCATCGACAGCATGCTGTTCCCAGACTGTACTCTGGAAAACTTACCTTGCTGGGACGCCGACGTCAGCAACTTCCCAAGCTTCTCTCCTGGATTCTTTGCTGTGAGGGAGCAAGTGCTTCGAGGCAGCAGAGAGCTGCACTGAACTTGCCATGATGCTAACCCCTCACACACCGGACGGCGCCCCACAGCGCATCGTGAGCGGAGCCAGGCCACTTCTTCTCTCTGAGTTTCCACTCTTGCTTACATCTTCTTGCTCATTGCATTGAAAGAAAGCTCTCCTCACCCGTGTCGCGGCAACCAAAGCTCGCCAGGGACAGTCATCTCCAGCTGATGATGGACAACATAAGGCATAATAACCGGGGATGGAGCTATGGCGTGCCCGCACGAATTAGTCATTGCTGTTTGGTCTGCCGCAGGGGGTAGGACTTAGCCCGTGGTCAATTCTCGAAATGGAGCATCCAATACATTATATACAGCGATCGTCTTCTTCTCCCGCTCAAAAAAAGCTGTTATGAGTATTTTCGATTACAAATTGACATAGATTATCAACACCAGCAATTTGTTGACTGTCTGTTTCTCTTTGCACACAGGTTGATAGATTGTGTCAAGTTGCTAGCTTGCTCTTTGCGGATGAACCGGACATATGATTACACGTGGAATGAGATTGGTACTGTGAACACGGCTACAAGTTCCAGTGCCAATCAGATAGACACAAGCAATGTAGCTTGCACCCATACGGTTGAGCCGAAGAAGCGTGTCTATCTTGTGACCTTTGACACGAGGAATACTGGAGCATTTTTTACAGTCCGAAACGGGAGCTATGATATCATGGTCAAGCACAAGCATAAGCGCATGTTTTGATTGTAAGCTATTCCACTAGGACGGTTCTAGCATCTTTCAACATTTCTCCCCAGAAGCAGTCATGAATGTCTTCGTTCGCCTCGTCGGATGAAGCATGTGGATATAGAACTTTGGTTAGAATCTGATTATGATCTTTGGAATCGTCTTTTAAGAAATTGAAAGATGATTCGATCTTTATGTCGAAAGGATGCAAAGTTGCAAGTCATAAAGAATGTAACAAACGCGCAGATCGGCAGATACTTGCCGTCTTCAGATCGGTCCCACTAATTTCGATCAAAAATTCCGATCAATGTACTGGTTCCGGTCAAATCGACCGGAAGAGCCGATAGGCCAGCCCACCTGTCAAACCTCCGTACCTGGGGGGGGTAAAATATTCTCTAAAAGATGTTTCCTAACAATATCTGACACTCAGAAATATTCCATACTTACTTCATTCACGAGTTGTTACTACTGCTACTACTTGGATGTGCAATATGCATCCGTTTCCATCTCGTCATGGCGCTCTCATTGCACATTTGAGTTCGACAGAAACTCATCATCCAATTCTGCCAAAGAGTCAATGCCATCCCTAGCTACTTGAAGAAGGTTTGCTGACAACACTACTGGCGAGCCAAGTGGAACAAGCATCTGCACTAATGCTGTCAAAACATGTCGTTTTTCCCAGGCCTCCAATTGAGTCTCCTCCTGATCTGGTGCTGAGACTGGGTCCTACACAGAGGCACTACATGGTCCTTGGTAATGCACCCAGAGCATTATCAATAAGCTTTTGCTGGTACAATCACAAATGGAAGACCGCATTGGGCCAGCATGGGTTGTACTGTGATTGGGACAAACATACATGATATAATCATGATAAATGATTGATGTGCATAGATCCATTGTTGAAACGTGCATTTCCTTCTTTGTTTTGTAACAGCAGCCCCCGACTTCAAGGCTTTTGACAAAGCCCTCCGCATGCTGCATGATCATGTCATCCAGTTGAAAGCACTGCCATATCTATGCTGGTCTTTCTATCTCTGCTTGCAGAAGTGCGGCCAAGACTCAAAGGCAGCCCAGAAGGCTTTGTTTGACACGACACTTCAAGCTGGATTGCAGTCTGGCCCAGTAGTAAGAGGTATTTTATAGTGACTTTGAGACAGCACCAAGGCCCTTATACAGTCTGCTTTCTGCATTCCAAGGCTGTAATAGCACAGTGTGACTCTGGGGAGGTGCTGCTAGGGTGCTAGCAAGGACTCAATGCTTACTGTAAGGTTGTGACAGCCTATATTCAGGGTTTAGGGTTTAAGGATTAGTTAGCACCACTGAAATTCACCTTGGCATGCATCCTATATGTGAGACCTTGATGCTGGCATGGTGCCTTTGAGCATGACATCAGGGTCACCAGGGCACAACACAGCCATTGGCACTGAGGCAGTAGGCCTCTTGTTCATGAGTGAGCAAGTTTGTTGATTTGTCACAATTTCTAATGAGGCAGGCGGGACAAAACTGGCAAACTTCTCAGCTTATGATGAGCACTTCTGTGTGCTAAAGCTACCAGCAGCTGGCTCTCTATTGCATGCAGCAAGCTACTGTGAACCTGCTGAGGCATGTTGCAGCTTGCAAGTGATGTTGTCAGCGGCATCACTGGGACCGCCTCAGGTCTGAAAAGTTGTTCCTGTGTGTGACTGCTGCTATGTACCAAAACACAACCAGACACTGCAGGCAATTAGTGAGAAGGGCACAAAGAGCATGCTGAAGCAAGGGATGGGTGTCTATTTGGGGTTTACCTGGGTTGGCAACCTGGTGATCAAGGTAGCTCCATCTGTGAACATGGCAGTCTCACCCCATGTTCTTGACCTAGGGAAGCTTGGCACAACTCTGTGAGGTCCATAGCAACATCAGAGGTCTCGAAGCCAGCCAAGCAGCTGTTGAATATTTTGAATGCATGCATGCATCGCTTCGAGGCAACGTCTTGTCGTTAGGGTTTTAGGGTTTAGGTAGGTACGTTTGCACATATGACGCATGCATATCTGTCAGGTGGGCTTTACTCATGCAAGCTGACTGGTGCACACAACAAGAGTGATCATGTGGCATCTACATGCAGCATGTAGACAGCTGGAAGAGCTTGTGTAGCATGAGTGAGCAAGCTTATGATCAAATGGGAAAACTGTAAGCAGCTCAGACCACATACAAAGTGCCTTTCGCAAGGCTACAAAGGCCTGTAGTGGCTGTCAAGGGTGTCAAAAGCTAAGTTCTATTTGTGGTTGTGCTGGCCAGAGGCAAGAAAGGCATTCCACATCTTGTGGCATGCTTGAGAAGGACCGGCAGCGGGACCTTCCATGACCCTGAAATTGTTGCCTACCAAAACTTGGGCAGCATTGGATGATGCACCCATGCAACCAGCCAGCACACATTGCAAGGTGTATTGAGCATATTCAATGTTGCGACAGAGCCTGAATTGGGTCACACCTGTCCAGATCATGCCATGCTCCAAAACAGCTAGATCCTTCTGAGTGGTGTTAGCCAGGTCAGCAGGCAGACAAGAAGCTGGCTGCAGCCCTCGAGCAGAGATGTGGGATGAAGCAGCAGGCCCTGGGACGGGGCTAACGACCTGCACAGATATGTAGCTGTCGGAAACTTGAATGCAGAGAGCTGTTGACTTCGCCGTCAGCGTGGGTCACATCTGCCACGCTTGCAAAGAGCAGACAACAGCAAGATGAGCTGTGCAGTGCCCGAAGCGAACGGTCAGGTGCAGCCGAGCCAAAAAATCCCGAAGCGGCCGGCAACAGTCACGAAGGCATGCATGCATATTAGGCCAAAAGCCGGCGCACCTGCGCTGGCTCGAAGACACCGCTGCAGTTCACGACGTGAAAGACAGAATGGCTATCTGGGATGCACCAGATGGCCTATTTCCCCTCTAGGCAAAAGGATCTTGACCGTCTGCAGAATTCAAAAAACAGCAGTCAGGCGGGCTGTACGAAAGCTTCCGCTCGCAGACATCAGGCTCTGTGGTGCAAAAAGAACCCCACCTAGTGTATGCAAGGTACATGGAGGTCGACTGCACCAGGTGACGGCGTTGCCTGCTGGTGCCTGATGCCGTGGCAGCAGTTTGAAGGTGAGGGCTATGCTGGCTCCGCTTTGAACCGCCTGGGTGGCTTCGTCAACTTACTTGGACATGGTGCAAGCTATTCAGATAGCTTTGAGGCAGCATGGATCGCGGCGACGTTGCTGCCCAAGTGTCTTCGCACATGAGACTTGTGAGCAAGAAGAAGTCAGGAAGTTTACAGGCGTCACATTTAAAATAGGAAATTACAAAACCCCCTTTGGCAGAACTGGGCAGAGCCTATAACCTTGTTACGCGTCACGAATGTACGCCACGGAGCACTTCGGTGCGTCAGTCCGTGGCGCGTGTACAAGCTGTTACAGGCTGCCTACTGTTGCCATCAATACAGCGCGAGCAAGGCACAAGATGTACCCAGTGAGTTCTCCCATAGGCTTGTATGGTCCGTGCGGTCCTACCCAGCGCCTCCAAGGCTTTGAGCGGCCGTCTGTCAGGACTACTGAATACGCCTGTGCATCACAGACTGCTGACCCACTTCCGGAGCTCATGGCGGTTCTCCTATTCAGGCCTTGCCAGGCTAGCATCTAATTGGGTCTAGGAACCTATGGAGCAAGTTTCAGTGCGTTGTCAGGCCCGCTCCGAGAGCTCGATGCGTGCAGGTCACTTGGGGCGATCAGCTTTCCCCTGCTGCATACACTGCCATTAATCCTCATACGTCCTAAACTACTGCAAAGTCCAACATTACTAAGGACCCACTCTGTAACGCAGCATGGTGCATGCAGTGTTTCCTGCACCTTGGCGTGCCTGCAGAACACTCAAAACCCAGCGCATGAAGCCGCTGTACATTATTTTGGGTCGTACTCATCATGCACTACATGCCAGCCACTTCACCCGCATCATTCCACCATGTTCTCAAAAAGTTGTGCTCCCGCACCACATATGCACCTTCAAAGTGCCGTAGAGTGGGCTAAACTTGGCCGCTTTGCGAAATTTTTGTTCCTACGTGACCAGAAAGAGCACGCCATTATGAAAAATGGGTTTTCGAAAAGACCCAATATCGCAAAAGTTACAGCCCAAAACGTGGCTCAAAGGTTTTACCCAAATCTGGGGACATGTCTCAACACATTGCGTGGGCCAAATCAGGTGTTGATGGTCACAATGGGCGCGTATGGGCCTCCACACTTGTGCTGCACCAAAATGGCTCATGCCTCGAATCACAGCTGCCCCAAAAAATCATGAAACATGCACCTTGGTCACCATACGACCTACCCTTGGACCATGCTAAACTGCTCAGCTGAAGCTGAAATTTCACAAATCAGGTCATTTTGATGATTGCTGATGATTGGCCGTGAAAGATTGGGCCGGAACACAACCAAACAGGTACCCCAAATTCTGTCATGTCATCACACAACATTCACCCTACATGACACCAGAGGGTGCCGCTGTGAGCTGTCAAACTCTGTCCAAATGGCATCACTGTTCATTGTACACCCATAGGGTCCAGAAACAAGCAAAAAATTGGTGCCAACAAGCATCTCGGCAGGGTGCTGCCACATTCTGCACAGCCAAATTGCGTAATTCAGCCTAATTGAGCCAAGTCACTGCAGGTCCAGCTCAATATCATCATCAGACTGCAGATCCAGCTCTGTCTCACTGTCCACTTGCATGACTGGTACTCCTCACAGTCTGACTCAAAATCTGACAAGATGACGTGCCTGCAATGTGGGGCTATGCTCAAGCTGAGCTCCGCTGCAGCAGCAAGTGCATCTGACCTGATCTGCAGCATGGCTGTCCTCCGAAGTCCTCTGCATGCTGTTCACTGCATTCTGAGCAAGCCTGGGGTGGAACTGCATGTCATACCAGTTGCGCCATTGCTGCTCGCTGTGACCCATCACCATAGCAGCTCCCTGATTTGATGGACCAGCTGCAGCGCTGTTGGACACTCTCTCATCAACAAACACTTGCCTACACATGCTTGTATTCATGCTGACACCTCCTTGCAAGAGCAACCACTTCTGCCAATACAAGGTCAACACTGCACTAGCAAAGCCCCTGCCATGCATGTCCATGAACACATATGGACAGCTCTGGCCAATCAGCAAGTGGTGGTCAAGCAGCGCCCTACGTGGCTCTCCTAGGTAGGTGTACAGCAGCTCAGCCAGCTCTGCTGGCAGATCAAACTCTATGGAAGCCTGACCCCATTTGCATGCATTCTTGTGGTGAGGCAGCTGGATGCGCATGAGCAAGGGCGACGTGGTGATGATGTACAGCCTGTTGCCCTCACAACCAGTCAGATTGCAGTCAGGATGCAGGCAAGGCCCCTGGTAACTGGGAGCAACCAAGCCTTTCATGCATGACAATCTGATAGGAGGCAGGTGTGAAAATGTCATGCTGGCCAAGGCTGCATCATGCAGCTGTCTGCTGGTCTGAACGGTGACACCTTCTTGCTGCAGGTCCTGCTCAGCATGTTTCCATGCTGTGTCAATGATGTGCACCAGCTCTGGAGCAGAGATCCACTTGCCAGCTGCAAGCAGACTGGCAGGGTCCTTGTGACGCCAAGGAAGTTGATCTGCCACCTGCAGCAGCCACAAAGGTACCATCAGCAATGACTGCAGTGTGATAGCTTCAGTAAGTTGCTGTTCTCTGCTGCAGGGCACATGTGAGTCACTTGCTGTTATTGATTGCCAAATTTATTGATAGGCACTGACTGTGTCACAACATGCATGCACAGAGGTGCAGGTTTTTACAAGGTAAACCTGTTCTGTATGCATGTATGATGATAAGCTTATGCTGTATGTTGACTGTGACTGCAGCTTCTAGTAAGATACACACAGTGAATTGTGCCACTGCAACACAGTATGCCACACACACACACACACATGTCAGCGCTTGAAGCACAACAGACGAGGACACACAAAACAGCAGCAGCAGCACCTGTTCATTCAATGTTTGCAGCCACTGCAGACCCTCCAGCAGACTGGGATGCTTCCCTCCAGGTTTGGTCTGCCACCATCTCAACACACGCTTTGCACAACTCAGAAAGTTTCTGATGGTG
>JAABUK010012867.1_pt1 | contig 10571 bp, 13 predicted proteins | sample 5559141 | NCBI WGS metagenome assembly JAABUK01 (sample SAMN10711869, study PRJNA513367) | rock metagenome | isolation source: Antarctica rocks | place: Antarctica: Victoria Land, Pudding Butte nord | collected 2016-01-03
AAATGCTTAATAAGTTAAAGTTTTCGCCGCACCCACTAGGCGACCTGCCAAATTCCAGGTGCGGGGGTGCGCGTACCCGGTGCGGCAGGTGCGGGTGCGCCGCACCCGCACGATGGAAACTATGACCTATTCAGTGTCTCATGTTGTATGTGCACCCTATAGACGGCACTGCCTGACATCCCGCACTGCACGATTTCCGTTTAGTCTGGCAGATGATACTCCCACAGTTTTAGACTTGGTCAGCCCTAGTGGTGTCAAAATACTGCTTGTTTCACGACATTATAGTCTGAGTAGGAAACAGATCAGTCAGACAGACAGACATAAACATACTCAGTCCTCACTATTAGTCATCCTATCACTTGACCTATCCGTGAACGATAGCAGACGAGCATCCATGCCTAGCTTGAACATTACTGACGAGCTAACGGAGGTGTTGTCGGCTGTGCACAGCATTCGGCGCCATTATGTTGCATTAAGCGTCTAGCGCCAAGCCCTTGCAGGTTGAGGCTCGCTTGGCGGCATCTCACACACACACTCGCGGCCGCTTTAGGCCCCGCCACACAACTTTGCTGTGTGTTTCGTAGAGCTTTTTTTACCTCTTGCCTTGAATCATCAGCAAAACGTGGCGGTGCAGTGCCTGGGACTGGTCGCTATGTTGGCATGGCAAAAGAAGCATGAAACGGAACCTTGAGCACTAGTGCTTGCTATCAGTATGAGCGGCTGTGCGGACGCCTGAAAGCATACCTGAGATCCTTGCTGTGGGTCAGACAAATGCGAAGCACTGACGTTTAGCTGGTTGACAGCCCAGCCTTGCAGTATGACAAGCTCGGGCCCTACTGACTTTGTCAGGAAGAACCAGCAGCATATTCAGCAGCTTATGCTGCAGCGCCAGCATGAGCACAGTTTAGCAGAGGCTGCTGTGCTGGCAGAATCAAGGCAGCGGCAAAAGCTGCGTGAAAAGGTGCTGTCAATGCGTGAGGAAAAGTGGAGCAGCTCCCTACCGAGTCAAAATGGAGAAAAGCCACGCACTTTGGACCACTCTGAGACCATGCCATATGCCCACTCCAGCACACCAAAAGTCACATCAGCTCTCAGGCGTTGTCTGTCTGCTGCAAACAATGTCAAGCAGGTGAAACTCTTGTCTTTGACAATACAATGGTTGGCACACTCAGTTTGCACCCTGTGCTGCAAGCAACTCTGCACATTGCTTTGTAGCTTCTAGCTCTGCAGCTTGCAGCTATGCTCAATCCAGGCAGGAATACTTGCAAGTCTGGGTCTGTGTGTCTGAGTCTGCGTGCATGAGTCCTGTGGTTTGACGCTCAACACCATCAAGCTGTTTTGCGCATCCAGGACCAAAGCAGTACAGCACCAGTGGTTTCGACCGTTGCCAGCAGGGAGCAAGAGAACATGGTTGGCAAGCCATATGCACAGTCTTTGAGCCGGACTCAGAACATGTCACCTCAAAGGGTGCCCACAGAGCGCTTCCAGGTGCCAGCCCAACACTACCAAGCCCTGGTGACTGTCAAAGCAACCACAGCCTACTTACCAGTGCTGCCACACATCTTCGTTACCGCAGTCTCATGCTATGACAACAAAGCATAGGTCCTGTCGCTGCATAATACTGTAGCAGCAACGCAGTAAGCAGTGTTGCGCAGAGGCTGGCACGCAGCCTCAGGTGTTGTTGTTGGTACTCATGCCCATGTTTGACACATACAGGACAGGGGTCAATGGACTGAGGACTATGCCAGATGGCGCAGAAGGAATTCCATTGCCCCTGATGCCAAGGTGCTCTCCCTGTCCTAATCACCCAATCAGCTTTGTACTCTGCAGCAAGGCATGTGCAATAAAATTCAGCAGTTGTCAATGCTTACCACAGCAGTCGCATCTCAGGTCATTTTGGTTGTCAACGGTCAACCATATGCAGATGCATTTTACCCAAAAAGCTTTGTAGGCCTGATTAGGATACGACATGAGTGTCCACACTCCTGCCTTGCATGGGCTGCAGGTATTTGTGATTACGGGGGTGTATCCTGATGTAAGGGCGTCACTGCTGGCGCGGGGGTGGGTGGAGAACCCAGACCCAGACACCTCCTTCTTTGACCTCAAATGGTGCCTCAGAACTCGATCTATCTACAACCCACCCCTCCTGAGACACCAGATAGTGAACCACTACTCAGGGGCTGGTGCATGCTTGACAACCAAGTACGGCCTGCTGGAATCCATCCAGCACATCAGGTGGTACTTTGATGTCAATGTCGGCACCTTCTTTCCTCGTGCCATGAAGCTTGGAACACCAGCTGAGTTCCAAGCCTTGGAGACAGAGTTCAAGTGGTGTGCTGCTGCATCCATACTCAGAAGGCTGTTGCTAGACAATGGCTTGAGTCGTGAGGGAGTGCCGAGCGCTGAGCATGTGCAGCTGGCAATGAGAGTGTGCCGCCAGCAGACAGCCTTCCGGAAGGATCTGATTGATGATGATGCTGCTGATGGGGCTCTGCCCTGTCTGCCAGTTATGCCAGAAGACAAGTGGGCCATGCTGTTGGCCTGCCCCTGCTTCAAGAACTGTCAGCTCACCCCCACAGGCCCTTCCCGCCCAAACTCTAGGCCATCCTCAGGTGAGTTGCCCTGTCATCCCTGCTCTGTCTTGCCCTGCCCTGTTCTGCTCTGCCCTGCCCTGCCCTGTTGTGCCCTCCCCTGCCATGGCCTACATGGCATGGGACTGGCATGTTATTCCCCTAAACCTTGCTGTTTTTGCGCACACCAAGCCTCACAGCTTCGACCGGACTGCTCATCCTAATATATCAGCGCAATACAAGGACGGCAGAATTTGTTGCCAGCACAACACTTTATACACAGCTGCATGCTGACAATGCACGCCGCCGTTGAGCTCATCATCCTGCAGACCTAATCAATCTGCCTGATAAGCTGAGTCCCAGGACAAAAGGTGCATCTCCTGAGGATTGAAATACAGAGCCAGGCTGGCCACATGCTTTGGACTTGCAGGGAGAGCCAACCCCATCTCAGAGGCGCTCAAGTTTGAGGCGACTCAAGCTCTGGCTGAGCTGGCTGAGTGGCATGTGCAGAGCGGCATAGATGGTGGCAGCAACATCTGGATCTTGAAGCCTGGAGGCAAATCCCGGGGACGCGGCATTTCCTGCACCAACAGCTGGGCTGATATCAAGGTCTGGCATTACTTTTGCAGTCAGCTGTGCCATCTATTCCATTCTGTAATACTGTATTATGCTGCCTTCGTCAATTTTCCGAAGTATGCTGTTGATGATTTTGACAAGCATCAACCTACAGAGGTACACAGTGTGTTGTGAGCAGCTGATTGCTGCAATCACCTTCCAATAGCTGTGTGCATGCAGCAGTCCATGGCTGGCTGTACGCATAAGCAGAGTATATGCAGGTCTTTCCAATCCCCAAACATCCCTTTCAATTCAGAAACGTCATACACTAGGAATCCAAACTCAGAAACGCCTGGAGACAGACAACACGCGTTTCTACGTTGCGGAGATGTTTTAGGTCACTTGAAAGGTCAACTTGCAAAACTTGTTGCAGCCGCAGAGCTGATTTGGACGACGTGTTGTCTGAGAAGTGTACATTGCATTGGTGCAGGAGAAAGCAGACTCAGATGCTGCCGCTGCTGAGGGGACTTCTCAGATGTGGGTGGCTCAGAAGTACATTGAGCAGCCCCTCATCATCAATAGAAGGTACCTTGCCTTGCCTTGTTGCTGCTACTGATGTCTGGGCTGATGCTGCAGAGTTTGGTCTGTACCACCAAAGCTGCCCATGCTGCCCATGCTGCCCATGCTGCCCATGCTGCCCATGCTGCCCATGCTGGCCATCAGTATCTTGTTGTGTCAGATTAGACTCTCCAGCCATGCTTAAGTCTTGACACCAAGACCACCAAAAGGACTAGACCAGAAGTTGCATGATAAGAAGCCCTTTAGATAGATTTGGAGCTGTTGCTGCTGTTTAGTTTACGAAGACCAAATGCTTGCAGTGTTGCGCAATGCCGTCTTTGCTGCAATTGCAAGGCTTAAAGACACATCTGACACTTATGCATGCACACAAACAGGTCACCTGGTTTGCATTATGGCACCAGGCTGGCCCAAAGCATGTCTCCAGGAAGTACATGACACAACAGCATACTTGGAGGCAGCACGCACAGCATGCGGTCACTTCCCCATGCGTGCAGATCTGCTTTCAATGATGTCGCATTGTGTCACTGTCAAACCCGTTGTATCAGCAGACCGTGTAGGGATGCTCTGAACAGACTGCTCTACAGAGACAAGACTGGCCCTGCATGCAATCAGCTCAGCAGCAGCTGAAAGCTCCAACATCGTTCTCGATATCGTGCTTGTTGCTCCCATGGCTGTGACATGACCCAAAGGTGGTATGCAGGAAGTTTGACATGAGGCAGTGGGTGTTGGTGACCAACAGCGCTCCCATGACAGCCTGGTTCTACCAGGACTGCTACCTGCGCTTCTGCGCCGAGGACTACAGCCTCTCAGACCTCACCAATGTCTTCAGCCACCTCAGCAACAACTGCATTGCCCGCAAGAGCCTGCACTTTGAGTCAGGTCACTCACTCACCTGCTTCCCTCCTGCCCCACCTCACACTGCATACCTGTCAGACAGAAAGCATCGCATTGGGACTGATCATACCACATGAGGAGTCTTGGAAATGTGTCTCTGCTCTGGCTTCAGAACACAGTCTGCTGACTGCTGGTGGTATCAGGCATATGCTGCCTTGGTAAAGTGTCATGGTCAATGCAAGCAGCAACGTCCAGGCATCAGTTCTGTGTGGATTGCTATCTTGTATGCTTTATGGTGGTGCAAACACAACATCAGGAGTCCACTGCTGTTGGTAGACATGGAATGTGAGGCTGCAGGTGACTGGGCAGAGGGGAACATGTGGTCCTGCTCAGCCTTCTCAGATCACCTTGATGCCAGCTGTGCCCAGAAGGGGTTGTGGCAGAACCATATCCAGCCTCAGATGCAGCGCATTGTGCAGTACTCCCTGGCCTGCGCTACGGTACCTCTACCCAGTACTCTTTTGGCCTCCGCTCTTTCACAGACTCATTGTCAACAATGGCCATATTGCCATTCAGGCAGTGTGAGAGCAAAATACAAGCTCTTCTGACATAGAATCTTTGCTTTTTCTTACAGGGCTTCCTGTCTCACAATGTGCATCTAAACTCAGCAGCGTATGGAAAATAACATTGTGCAGTCCTGCATTGAGGAGAGATATCTTAGAATTTGCAGGAAGAAGATGACACTGTTCTAGTTGCAGCATCAGCTTTCTGAGATCATGCTTTACAAAATGCATGGTTTGATTGCGTAAGGCCTGGTGACAGCCAATGCAGCAGAGTTGAGGTGGGTGGTTGGTGGTGCAGGAGAGCCTGCAGGCGCGGCCCAACAGCCATGAGCTGTTTGGGTATGACTTTGTGGTGGACCAGGCGCTGAATGTGTGGCTGATAGAGGTGAACTGCAGCCCCAGCCTGGAGCACAGCACCCCCGTCACCGCCCGCCTCTGCGCCCAGATGATGGACGACCTCTTCAAGGCAAACCCCTGCCCTGCCCTGCCCTGCCCTGCCCTGCCCTGCCCCACCCTACCCTGCCGCCTGCTGATCACCACATTCTCATGAATGTTGCCGCTGTGAAGAGGCAGGAATTCGAGTAAGATGTCTCCTGCTATCGGATTTTCTTAGTTATGAATCCCAAGACAGCTTCTCAAATTTGCTGTGGCTTTGTTTTCTTGACACTTGCTTAGTACTAGGTCTGCAAGGCACAAAGCATCATCACTATCCCTGGAAATCTCTCTGTTGGAGCCTGCCATTGTTCATGACACAAGCTGCTACAAAGAGCATCAATCATTTGGTCAGCGTGCACGCTGCTGCAGGTGGTAGTGGACCTCCCTGAGAAACGGCGCAACAGGTCCCCCCAGCGCCAGGCCCCACCTCCACCCCAACCACCCCACCCTGCACACTCAGCTCTGCCTGCTGAGTCACTCGAGACAAGCGAGGCGAGTAAAACCACATTGGGTGAAGGGCTACAGAGGCCCCACAGCTCCAGGCCAGAGGGGTGTGTGGGTTGGGTTGAGGCTAACATGGCTGCAGGGCCGGTCGCTACATTTGCTGCAGCTGCACAGGATAGTGCAGCAACTGCTCTGAGTTCAGAGGCACCAGGTGAGCCTGAAAGCTACACTGCAGCTGTTCTTTGCCACAAAAATGGCCGTAGTCAGCTTGGCATCAGGCAGAACGGCTACTTGGTCACCCGAGCATGGTGCCAATCAGACAAATAGGCCTTGCAGTCATGGCATGAGACATGCAAGCAAGTCTAGTGACACTGCCTGCATCAGGTGTTTCACCACCAAGCTGACACATGCTAAACCATGTGCTTTGACAAGCCGATTGACTGTGCCTGCTTGTGAGCCCTCAGAGGGTGAAGGCAGCCAACAGGGCAGTTCCAGCAATCTAGAAGGGGCAGGAGCAGGGGCAGAAGCAGGCAGGCCTGGCAGCAGCGAGTCAACAACAGAGGGCAAGAAGGGACTAGGTAGGAGCCATAGTGGGGTTGTAGGGCAGGTGGAGGGGCCCTTGCAGCTGTCCAGCACAGCTCAGGCTTGGAAAGATGGGCTGGGAGATGTTGATGTGGGCAAATGGGACCTCATCTACAGGTGTGCTCCTTATGCCTGCCCTTATTTTGGCTCTTGCTACTGTGCACTGCACTGCTGCAAAGCTGGTTTCAGGACTTGCAGCATGATACCGCAGCAGAAAGTAGCAGTTTGGCACCACTGGCTGCTGCCAGGAATGCCCTGCATCATGTTTATGTTTGATCTGGTAGCACTAGGCTGATTGTGTCTGTTGGTGATCCCCAACACTTGGTGCTGAGATTATGATCAACATGCCACTTACTGTGCAGGCCTATGCATGAAACTACTGAGTGCACACTCCCTGCTGTCCTGCTTGAAAGCATAGACACATAAGCATGCTGGTCACAATGCATGCAAAGTCACAATCAAACAACTCCCATTCCTGTGTGATGTAGGGGCGAGCCTGTTGGGGATTGTGGGGGCTGCCAAGTCATGAGTAATCCCTTGGTTTTACACGGCACCCAAATATCCATCCCCAAGCCAAGACCTCAACCCCTGCCTCGTATCCCTGAAGACTCGTCTGACTCAGTCGCACAGCAGGCTGGACCCCTGAGCGGTGCTCAGGGGGGTGCAAGCATGGGTCAGGGGGTGTCAGCAGCCAATGGGGCCCCAGCTGAAGCCCCTCCTGCTCCTTTCAGGAGTGCCTCAAACTCATCTATGTTCACACCCTCTAGCTCCCAGCCCATCAAGTCACTGGGCAAAGGCGCTCACATGACCAGGGACTCTGACGGTCCCAAAGAGAGGGCGCTAAATGCGGATGAAAGGTTGCAGAGGTTGAAGCTGAGGATGCAGAGCACCATCCAAGCCTATTCAGGCAACCTCAGCAGTGCAGGCAGTGCAGGCAGATACACACGGACTCAATCCATGACAGCTGCGTCACCTCATGCAGTCTTTCAGCGCACCAATTCCAGCCCCACCAGACCATCTATGGTCAGCCTGTATGGCGCCAGCAGAAGAGCAACGGAGGATGCTAGCAGCAACCACAGCAGCAGTAGTTGCAGCAGTGCAACGAGTCCAGCCAGTGGGCAGAGTAGTGTGAAAGGGGGGGTGAGCCGGGGGGGTGCTGTACCCGATGACCGCACTCTCTTGCAGGCAAAGTCCATGAGCAGCAAGAGAGGCATTCCCCAGGTGCGGTCATGCCACTTGCTGCCTTTCCATTCAACAGGTTGCTTGTCAAGGCCTGCTGTGCTTCAGAGCTCAAGTTGTCCAGATGATGATGCCTGGCAAGCATAGCCGTTTGCACTCATGTGCTGACATGTTCAAGCCAACCTCTTTAAGTGGACTAGATTTTGCAATCTATGTGTGTTGGACCAATGCATAGCATGGCCTTCTCATTGGGCACGCAATGCAGACAGATACAGGCTACTCATTGACACAAGTGTGACTCCAAAATGCTTTTTCACAATCAGCAAGTCAATTGGGCAACACACCATCAATACACCTATCATAAGCAAAATGCATTGAATAGCATGCTGTGGGGCACAAGCATGCCTTCCCGGCACCGACATGTATCATGCTCGCCATATACAGCTCATAATGACTGACATGCAAAGCCACATTTTGCTTGCATGCACATCAGCAGTGTCAGGCACTATGACAAGATCTGGTGTACATCCTACAAGTGTGAATGGTCGTTTTGCAGGTTCAGGTGAGTAGCGGTCCCTCAGAGGACTCCCCGTTTTCTTCTTCCTCTCAGGCAGCTGCTTCAGCAAGTGCCATGGTGAGCAGTCTGATGAGCCTGAACGCATCCCCAACCCTAGTTGCAGCCTTCCTCAGGACCCAGCCTGGTACGTGCTGCCAAAACTCTGCCGGATGAGTGTGATGTACACTGACATATGAGTTGGGGTGCCACACACTATGGCAAATGTGGTATGGGTCACCCACACTGCTGTTGCATGAACTGCCGCCTATATGGCTCTCCATGCAGTGATGCAATCACGCACAGAATTGTTGTCAAACATGAACGCAGCGGCTTTCTGTTTTGACAAAAGTTGCCTCAGTGCCATCCATGCGCAACTCACAGTTTCTGGTGGATATGCTTTTGCTTTGCAGTTCTGTATCATACATGTGGTATCTTGTGTCAAATTTCACAGCCACCCTGCAGACAGAGTTCATGCAAGTTATACGACTCCTGTGCTGCAATTTGCAGATATCAAGCCAGCAGTAATACAAAAGCCACAGCCAGTCGCCAAGTTGCTACCTGTCAGCACCAAGTGTCTTAACGATGCAGTTGTCATCTCACCTAAATGTCAAAATGTGGGAGGCTTTTCAGATGCCACCTCACCAAGGTGTGCCTACGCATCAAGAGTCAGACGGAGCCTTACCTCGAATCCGCAGTCTTCAGGAAGCAACAGAATGCTGCCTGACATTCCTGTAGGACGATACAGGCAGTAAATTGGGGACAGCAACAACAGTATAGATTAGTTGACCGCATGATAGTCATTATGTGCAGACAACATGGCTGTAGGCTCAGTCTTAGGTTGCTGTTGTGCATGATGTGTGTGTGCATAACAAGTCTGAATTTGATGTTTCTGATATCTCAAAACTGCAGGCTGCAATTCCATAAGGAAGCCTGCGTGAAGGCCACTATACTAGTTAATGTCTATGGTACTTAGCAGAAACCAATATCCATACAGAGTATAGTGTACAATGCAGCCAGTCAGCGCAAAAATTGGTAAAGGGCGCTGCTGCAGGTCTTCTGCTAAAAACAAATTCTGCAAACATGAATGCAGGTCTGGACAGATCTGCTTGCATTTGCAACTACTGACTTCAGGACACTCAGGGTGTCAGCTCGTGAGTCTGTGACCACTCAATAGGTCTGCTCTGAAGCTCTCAAATCTGGGCAAGGATGTGTTTGCCACAATGGAAGCAAACTTCACATCTGACATTTTCAGATATCCCATTGGGAAGGGGTTCACGGGCTCTGCTCGTACCATCTGGAGATATCTATGCCGGGGGATAATCCTGCATGCCAACAATGATCAATTGGCTCCTCTTCACAACAACAACCAAGTGATCAATTGGCTCCTCTTCTTGACGAGCTATACCAGAGCATGATGACGCCAAGACATGTGAATGCATGCCTGACATGGTGAGCACATCCAACAAGGTGCTCAACCTGTTGTGTCCAGGGCCCATCCGCATGAAGCATTGCATGCAAATGTTGACCTGTGAGCACATCCTTGCATACCTTTGAGGCAGTGAGAGGGAGAAGAAGGCAGGGTAGCTGCAGAGCGTCTGAACATCGCCCCCCATCTGAGACTGCAGATAGTTGTATTTAGGCCTCATGTTGTGACGCACATCCAGTGCTAGCAGCTGGGGCAGGCGCAAGATGCTCTGAGCCACCTGCTGCTTGCCCATGCCAATCTCCTTCAAGTACTGTAGCTTCTCTTGCATGCTGTCTACATTGTAGTGCAGTACCTGCGCACAGCTAGGAAGGCGTCGGCCATACACCATGGCAATAGCCACTTTGCTGAACTGTACAAGCTAACACCACTTTGCTGAACTGTACAGGCTAACAGCAGCACATGTGCCTGTGTGCACAGCTAGCTGTTGTACCCACACTGCCTTGGGTACAGACAGGTCCAGAATTGTGTAGTGAATGAGTGATGACAGTGGCATGTGGCTCACATGAGCATGCTGGGCAGGCAGGTCCTATGGGGCCATGTGTGATGACAGCAGGGTGAGGCAAATTGTGACCTGAGGATGAGAGACAATAGCCTTAGCTACATTCTCCAGCGGCATGCCACTAGCTGTCAGAAAGTCCACTCTCTCCTGCATGAACTTTGTGCTGTAGGTAAGCACGCTTGGCTGCCTGCAATGAACAATTCAGCATGTCACCCATCTGCTGCAGCTGTGACACTGACTCCTCCATACCATCGCAAGGCGCAACTCTGCATGCATGCTTGGCAGCTAA
>JAABUK010012868.1_pt1 | contig 10571 bp, 11 predicted proteins | sample 5559141 | NCBI WGS metagenome assembly JAABUK01 (sample SAMN10711869, study PRJNA513367) | rock metagenome | isolation source: Antarctica rocks | place: Antarctica: Victoria Land, Pudding Butte nord | collected 2016-01-03
CTGACGGTCGGATGCACCAGCGACCGTTTCATCTATGACGGGCGGATCTGCCAGACGCTCGCCCAGATGCTGACCCGCGGCGGCTTCATTGCCGCGGTCGAGGCGCAGCCCGGCAGTATCTTTTTGGCGCGCACGAGAGTGGGCAAGAACGACGTGCCGCTGACCATGCTGGCGACCTCGCTTTCCTCATTGCACGATGCCGCCTACATCCTGGCGTTGGTGGTGCATTCTACGGACGAGGCGAATGGGTTCGGGGACGGCAACCGTGGCGGCTTTAGCGACCCCGCCCTGGAACGCATCATTGAAGCGGCACTCCTGCGCAGCGATTCCGGGCGCGAGGCTGCGCTGCAGGATGCTCAACGGGCGGCAGTCGCCCGGCTGGGCATCATTCCACTCTACACCGAATACACCGTCGCGGCGGCGCGGGCGGGCATCTTGTACACGCCCCGCATCGACCAGCAGATGGTGGCGACCGGGGCAAGGCCTAAATAGATGACCGGGCAAAACCGGCAGCAACCAAAGAGGGGCCGAGATGATCGGGTTTGCACGGCGTCACCAGCCGGTCCAGCTGCGTGGGAACAATCGGGCGGAGAACTCGCATCGACCCATTCGGCGCGCGAGCGCCTGATGCAGCGGTTCAAGTCGCAAAGCTCGGCCCAGCGCTTTCTGTCTGCGCATGCAGCGATCTACAACGTCTTCTACAGTCAGCCTCACCTAGCTTCCCGGAGAACGGTGCGGCGCCATCGGAACGATGCACATTGGGTTTGGGCGATTGCCACCATAGCTGCCTGACTGCGACCGCGGCACGGATATTGTCCCAGTGCGATTAACTTGACAGTGCCCTTCGGCGCGTCCCTGGCGCTCGAGTTCATGGGCTTCAGCGGGCCGGAGGCGAAGGAGGGCTTGGCCTCGCACCGGTAAAAGTGGCCGCCCGCGTTCCCGCCGGACTCGCCGGTCTGACCCGGGGCGGCTGCAACAGGCTCCGGGCAGCACTTGGTCACCGCGAATGCCAGGCCTCGTCGAGCGGCTTGGCGCCGTTCAGCTCCGCATAGCCGGCCCCGGTGGTGCCGCCGGGATTCGCACCGAAATACCTCGGGTCGGCCGGCAGCGCCGCCTTCTGCCACCGCACGTCGCAGGAAACGCGCACGCGTCCGCTGGGGTCGTGGTGGTCCAGGCTGCCGTGCAGCGTGTACATGCCGAACAGCGCAAGGTCCCCGGCCTCGAAATCGGCCGTCAGCAGCCGCTTGCCGCGCGCGGCCGCCAGGGCGATCGCGCCGGTGCCCAGGTCCGCCTTGCGCGTGCTTTCCTGCGCTACGTCGAACCCGCGCATCGGCTCGATCAGGTCGTCGAACCCGTGGGAGCCCTCGACCACAACCAGCGGCCCCCGCGCCCAGGGCACATCCCCCAGCGGCAACCAGACGGTCCAGGCCTGGTCGTGCATCCTGGCGAAGAATGGATAGTCGAAGTGCAGCCCAGTGGCCCGGCCCGCGACGCCCACCCGCAGGAAAACGTAGTCCTGCGGCCGCACGGGCGCGCCCGCCACCGCTTCCACGATGCGCGCCACCGCGGGCCCGTGCGACACGGCGCGGAATGCCGGTCCCTCGCTGACCGATTTCCAGAACGCCCCCGCGTCGGGCTGCAACTCGCGCCGGCGCGACTGGCCGGTGAAGACGCCGTCGCTGCCGGGCACGATCTCGCCCACGGCCTCCAGCCGCCCCAACACCTCCGCCCGCGCCGCCTGCACCGCATCCGGGTCCAGCACCCCGCGCAGGAACAGGTAGCCATCCCGCGCCAACCGCTGCCGCAATCCCTCGGCATCACTCAGCAGCGATGCGGAGTCCGTAAGCTCCGCCATCAGCGCCGGCGGAACCATTTCCCCCTTCACGACGGCCGTGTTGGCGGCAGCCCTAGTGGTCATCGCGGCACCTCAGTAACTCCCGGATTCTCTTTGTTGCGGGAAAGCTAGCTGATGCCGAGGCACGGCCGCAAGGGACGGGGCTGCCGCAGGGCGACCCAACAAGCCAACCCTTCGTGCCCTTCGTGCCAACCAGCGCCGTTACAAGACGCTCGACCCATCACCCCGCCCAAAGATCGCACGCGCAGTTTACAGAGCCGGGCTTTTCACCCACCGTCTGCACCGGACCAGCACGCCCGGATCGGGCCGGAACAAGAATTGGTTCGGGGGGACAACCAATGACACTTATCACCCGCCGCGCCGTGGCCGCAGGCTTGGCCGGCACTCTGGCCACGCCGATGATCAACGGCTCGGCGCGGGCCCAGCCGGCCAAGCTCATCTTCTCCCACCATGTGCCGACGTCCAGCATCATCCACGTCGTCGCCGAGAACTTCGCCCGCTACATCGCCGAGGGCACCAAGGGCCAGGTGACCGTGGACATCAAGCCGGCGTCGCAGATGTTCAACCTGCGGACCTCGGCGGAGGCGCTGCAGCTCGGAACCCTGGACATGTGCTGGTCGGACCTCGGAACGCTCGGCAACTGGCAGCCGCAATTCGGCTTTGTGTCGCTGCCGTTCCTGTTCAGCGACTACGACCACGTGAAGCGCGTCTTGTACGGGAAGACCGGGCAGCAGGTAGCGGCCGACGTAAAGGCGACGCTCGGCATCGAGGTGCTCAGCCTGGGCGCCTCGGGCTTCCGCGTGTTCCTGGGCCGCAAGGAGATCAAGAACGCCGCGGATTGCCGGGGCATCAAGCTGCGCGTTCCGGAAATCCCCACCTGGGTCGAAATGGCGCGCGCGCTCGGCGCCAACCCGACGCCCATCCCCGCCGGCGAGATCTACACCGCTTTGCAGACCGGCGTCGTGGATGCGATGGAGGCGCCGGCCGATTTCATCGTCGCCTCCAAGCTGTTCGAAGTCGGTCCGATGTCCACCCGCACCCACCACATCTTCACCGAGGTCTCGATGTTCTCCAGCGCCAAACGCATGGCGGCGCTGACGGCGGACCAGCAGAAGGTCATCCGCGACGCCGCCCACCGCGCGGTCGAGGTCGAGATGTGGGATCTCAACCTGAAAGAGCAGTTGGCGGCCTGGGGCACCCTGACCGAAAGGACCAAGGCGGTCGGCAGCCCGGACATCGCCTCGTTCCGGGAAAAGACCAAGCCGATGATCGACAACTTCACCAAGCGCACCGGCGCAAAGGGGCTGGCCTTCGTGGAGGGCGTGGCGGCCGTGGCCTGAGCCGCCGGTCGATGCTTGCCGCCCTCGACGGCCTGACCGCGCTGATGGACCGCGCCTATCGCCTGCTGCGGACCGTGCTGGTGCTGCTGCTGGCGGGCTATCTCACCTTGGTCCTGTTGCAGGTGTTCTTCCGCTACGTGCTGAACGAATCGTTGTTCTGGGCGGAGGAACTGGTGCGGTTCAGCCTGGTCTGGAGCGTCCTGCTGGGCTCCGCCCTGGTCGCGCGGGACCGGGCGCACATCCGCATCGACATCTTCGAGAACCTGCTGCCGCCGAGCTGGCGGCGCGGGCTCAATCTGGTTCTCGATCTGCTGATGATTCTGTTCTGCGTCATTCTCGCCGTCACCGGCCTGCAATTCGTCGGCCGCAGCCTGATGCAGACTTCGCCCTCGCTGAACGTGCCCATGTGGACGGTCTATGCCGCCGTGCCGGTCGGCGCGGCATTGCAGGCCGTGTTCGTGCTGTCCGTCCTGCGCCGCCCCACGCCCCCGCATGGGATGACGGAGCCCGGCGAACCCGTATGACCCCCGGCATCATGGCGGCCCTGTTCGCGGTGTTGATGTTCGCCGGGTTCCCGATCGCCTACGCGATGGGCCTCTCGGCCGTGATCGCGCTGGCGATCGAGGGCCAGGTCCCGCTGCTGCTGCTCGGCCAGCAATTCTACGCCTCGCTGGACAATTTCGCCCTGCTTGCGGTCCCGCTGTTCATCCTGGCGGGCGAGTTGATGAACGTCGGCGGCATCACCGAACGCCTGGTGTCCTTCACCGCGGCGCTGCTCGGCCACATCCGCGGCGGCCTCGCCCACGCCAACATCCTGACCAACATGTTCATGGCCGCGATTTCCGGTTCGGCAGCGGCGGATGCGGCCGCGATCGGGTCCATGATGATCCCGGCGATGAAGCGCGATGGCTACCGCGCCGAGTTCGCCGCCGCCGTCACCGCTTCCGCCGCGCTGATGGGGCCGATAATCCCGCCCTCGATCGTCGCGGTGATCTACGGCTCGATCACGAATGTCTCGATTGGCGGCTTGCTGCTCGCGGGTGCCGTGCCTGGCGTGCTGGCGGGCCTGGGTATGATGGCCCTGTCATTCTTCATGTCCAGAAGGGTCGGCGGCGGCGCCGCGCCGCGCGCGACCTGGGCGCAATTCCGCCGGGCCGCTGTCCGCGTGATCCCGGCCGCGCTGATGCCGCTGATCATCCTGGGCGGCATCGTCAGCGGCGCCTTCACGCCGACCGAGGCCGCCGGCGTGGCAGCCCTATACGGCCTCTGCTACGGCCTCGTAGCCCGGCGGTTCTCCTGGCAGCGCCTGTACGACCTGTTCTTCAACGCGGCCGGCGTATCCGCCAGCGTCCTTATAACCCTGGCCGGCGCAGGGCTGTTCGGCTGGGTGCTGGCGCGGGCCGGCACGGCGGAGATCGTCCTGCACGCGATTGCGGCGATCACCGACAACCCGAAGATCGCGCTGGTGATCATCCTGAGCTTCCTGCTGGTGCTCGGCGGCATGGTGGAGACGGTGCCCGCGATGATCCTGAGCGCGCCCGTGCTGCAGCCGATCTCGCGCAGCTTCGGCTACGACCCGGTGCATTTCGGCTGCCTGGTCCTGATGACCCTGGTGCTAGGCGCGGTTGTACCGCCAACCGGCATCGTTGCGATGATCTGCTGCCGGATCGGCGGCGTGTCGTTCATGCGGACCCTGCCGATGCTGGCCCCATTCATCCTGTGGTGGTTCGCCCTGATCCTGGTGGTGGCCTTCGTGCCCGCGCTCGCGCTTTGGCTGCCCTCGATGGTGCTATAAGGCCGCGTAGGCGGATGCTTGCCGAACCGTGCCGAAGCAAAGCAAGGCTCACCACCAAGCCACGAAGGGCGCGAAGAAGGGCAAGGGGCTAATACGGGCGGCAGGCCGTTTCGGCCGCGCCGAATGTGATGTTCCTTGTCAAACAGTGAGATCTACGCCCTCGGGGACAGCGTCTCGGACAGCGGCAACTTCTCAATCGCGACTGCTGCCGTAGGCCGATTCCGGCCTCGCCGCCCTACTATGAACAGAGCTACGGCCCCTTCGGCACCGTCACGGCGACCGTGTTCAGCAATGGACCCACCTGGGTTCAGCATTTGTCTGACCAACTGGGATCCTCCACGCTGCGGCCGCGCCCGTACGGGGGCAGGGATTTCGCCTGTGGCGGCGCCGAGGCCAGCCCGCTCGAGAGCGGCATCACCGGCGTCGCAGCCAACGTGATCTCGCTCCCCTCCCAGCTCACGCAGTTCGAGTCGCAGGTGGGCGCCGCGCCATCAGACGCGCTGTACACCCTGTCGATCGGCACGGACGACCTCGTGTCCATCATGCAGGCCCCGGGCTCGAACGCCGCCGGCATGATCGCCCGGGTCCCCGAGGCGGTCGCCAACGTCGTGTCGTTCGTCACCGGCCTGGCCGCCGACGGGGCGCGGAGCTTCATCGTCCTGGACGCGCCGGATCTGGGCAAGCTGCCGGTCATCACGCGACAGAACGACCCCGGCCGCGATGCGCTCACCTTGCAACTGTCCAGCCTTTACAATGTCCATCTCAACGCGGCGCTGCAGAACCTGGCGCAGACGCAGGGCCTGAACCTGCACATCCTACCCACCTATCCCCTGCTGGACCAAGGCAGTGGCGGTGCCCGCGCAGTTCGGCCTGGCCAATGCCACCGATCCCGCCTGGACTGGTGACTACGCCGGCAACGGGTCGGTGGTGACGCCGACGCCGGACAGCTGGGACGAAATACCACCCGACGGGACACGTGCACGACATCGTCGCCAACGAGGCGCTGTCCTTGGCGACGACGGGCACGGACCTGTTCGCGACGCCCGTCGTGCTGATGACCAATCTGGCTACCGGGCAGGCTTCGCAGCAGTTCGGCACCGTCGCCCCGCCGGGCGCGGCAGCCGGGCTGGTCAGCCAGTTCCTCTACCCCGGGCTGGACGGCGTCGCGCGGTCGGCCACCACGCCCAGCACGCTCCTGAAGGGCGGACCCGGCGGAGACGCGCTCCAGGTGCTCGGCGGCGCCAATGTGCTGGATGGCGCAAGCGGCTCCAACTTCCTGGTCGGCGGCGACGGGACGGATGGGGGCGCTGACACCTTCTTCCTGGACGGGCGCGGCGGCGCGGATACCTGGAGCACCATCGTAGACTTCCACGCCAGGGACGCGGTGACCATCTTCGGCTTCCACGCAGGCCTCTGCACCTTGCCCTTCACCGCCTCCGACGGCGCTTCAGGCTATACCGGGCTCACCATTTACTCGGAGCTGAACGGGCCGGGCACCGGCATCGACGCGTCTCTGACCTTCGCGGGCCTGTCCCAGGCCGACGCTGACACCCACTTCGCCATCAGCACCGGAACCCTGTCACCGGGCACGACGGACGCCACCGACTACCTGGAGATCCAATACAAGGCATAGCGGCCCATCTCCGGCGGCCGGCTTAGCGCCGGCCGCAAGACCGCCTAGACTGGAGCGGCATCCAGCGCCAAAAGCAGTCCAGGGGAGCCCGCATGAGCGTCATCAACGAAGTCGAGGTCGTCGCCTTCACCTTCCAGGTGCGCGACCTGGGCCTTGGCAAGCATCGCGCCATGGGGGTCAGCAACCTGCTCTACGAAAAGGGGGCGGCCCTGGACGTCATGCGATACGCCGTGCGCATCGCCACGCAAGACGGCCACGAAGGCCACTACGTCACCCACTGGGTCGGCACCCACTCCGCCCTGGGCCAGACCAACATGCTCGCCCCGGCCTTGCTTGGCCGCAACGCCGAACATCGCGAACTGATTTACGACGAGCTTAAGCGCGAGGCCCGCGCCTACGACCATATGGGACACGGCCCGCTCGACATCGCGCTCTGGGACCTCGTCGGCAAGAAATACGGCATGTCCGTCTCCACCATGCTCGGCGCCTACAAGCAGCGCCTGCCGACCTACGCCAGCACGCATCACGGGCAGGACGAACCCGGCGGGCTCGACAGCATAGAGGCGTTCGGGGATTTCGCGCTGAGCTGCCGGGACCTCGGCTTCCCCGCTTTCAAGATCCACGGCTGGCACGACGGCGATAAGCGGCGCGAGGCCGCGGTGGTCCACAAGGTCCGCGACGCCGTCGGCGGCGGCATGGAGGTGATGGTGGACCCCGGCTGCGAGCTGCGGACCTGGGCGGACGCGCTCTATGTCGGCCGGGCCTGCGACGACGCCGGCTGCCTGTGGTACGAGGACCCGTACCGCGACGCCAGCGTCTCGGTCCAGGGCCAGCGCATGCTGCGCGAGAAGCTGAAGACCCCGCTGCTGGTCAGCGAGCACATCCGCGGGCCGGAGCAGAAAGCCTCCTTCGCGCTGGCCGGCGGCTGCGACATGATCCACACCGACCCCGAATACGACCTGGGCATCACCGGGCTGATGAAGATCGCCCACATGGCGGAATCCATCGGCATGGACATCCAGGTCCACGCCTGCGGCCCGGCGCACCGCGCCTGCGTGGCGGCCATCCGCAACACGCACTACTACGAACTCGCGCTGATCGGCCCGGGCATGCCAAACCTGATCCCCCCCGTCTATACCTGCGGCTACTCCGACCAGCCCGAAGCCGTCGGTCGCGATGGCTGCGTTCCGGTGCCGGCCGGACCCGGCCTGGGCGTCTCCTACAATTGGGAATACATTCGAAGGCAAGCAATTTCAGCCAAGACCTACCGCCTATAGCGGCTGTTGCTTAAAACCGCTGCATGATGATTACGATGCTGCCCGTGTTCTTTGTCGTTGAGCCGCAACACGCTCCAGACGCGTTGGAAACGTGGCCCTGGACCACGAGCTTTCCATGATCGACCGGAAGTCCCGGGAGTGCTTGTTCGCCAGGTCCGCGTTGTAGCTGACGCAGATGATCTGGGCCGAAGCGTTGTGGCCGAGATACCAGGGCGGGAACGCCACCGAGCCGAGCGCTTGGTGCCGAGTGGGCGGATCGCGGCGTGCGCGTCAACGCCATTTCCCCTGTTTTCTTCATGACGCCGCTCAACCGCGAGAAGATGTCCCCCGCCCGCAAGGATGCCGCGCTACGGCGGACTCCGATGCATCGCTTCGGTGAGCTGGACGAATTGGTGGGAACGGCAATCTACCTCGCCTCCCCGTCGGCCAGCTTCGTGACGGGCGAGACGATCGCCGTGAATGGAGGCTTCTTGGCGGCCGGCCTGGATTGAAGCAGATGAACCCGAACCGTCCGCCATCACCGTCCGATCACGCCGGAATGCGCGGCTTCGGGGTTGACCGCATTGGCGGGCACTTCGCCGTCCAAGACTGCAACGATACTGCGCAGCCCGCTCATGGCAAGGCCCTCGAAACATTCGTCGGTCCAGCAGAGCGCGTGCGGCGTCACGATCACCTGATCCATCAGCAGCAGTGGATTCGCGGCTGAAACAGGCTCCTGCTCGAACACATCGAGTCCCGCGCCGGCGATCGTGCCCGTTCGCAGCGCGGCGATCAGAGCGGGTTCTTCCACCACAGGCCCGCGAGCGATGTTGACCAGGTATGCCGTCTTGCGCATGCGGGCCAGTTGCGCGGCGCCAATCAGGCCGCGCGTCTCTGGCGTCAGCGGGGTCAGCACAACGACGAAGTCGCTCGCCGCCAGCAAGGTGTCCAGGTCAACGAGCCGAACGCCCAGCGCATCAAGCCTCGCAAAATCTGCATAGGGATCGGCGGCGAGCAACTGCAGCCCGAAAGGAGCCGCCAGCGCCAGCAGCTCCCGCCCGATGCTGCCGGCGCCGATTACGCCGAGCGTGCGTCCGATCAATCCCATGCCCATGTGGTCCAGCCGCTCCGCCCACCGCCCGGTCCGGGTCAGCCGGTCCTTGGTGAACAGCCTTTGCGACAACGCCAGGATCAAGGTCAGGGTCGCGACCGCAACCGGTCGGCGCACGCCGTCCGGCTGGATCGTGACCAATACACCGGCTTGCGTGCAGGCGGGCACGTCCACGCTGTCGTACCCCACGCCGTGCCGGGCGATCACGCGGGTGCGCGTCGTTGGCCCGAACGACGCCGCCGTAACCGGGGGTGTGTTGATATAAAGCGCGTCGTACGCCGCCGTCTGTTCGGGTCCGATCGCGTCCAGCGGCGGCAGCCACTCCCACGAGATTCCCCGGTCGTCGAGCAGCCGCAGCGGTTTCTCGCCGAATGTTGGCCGGCCCGCGTTCCGCAAATCCGAGGTCAGGCCAACCTTCACCCGATCATTCCGCGCATCGCGGCGATGCCCCGAGCCAGCGCGGATTGGAACAGCAGATGATCCAGACTGTAGGCCATCATGCGGAAGTCCATCCCAAGATAACGTTCGGCCCAGCCCTCGTCGGCGACCATCACGCCGCAGGCTCGCCCATTCCGCCCTGCCGCCGATGTTATCTGCCGCACGGCGCCCAAGTAGTCCGGGTGATCGAACTGGCCAGGAATGTCCATGCTATTCGTCAGGTCGAAGTGCCCGAGCCAAAGAACATCCACGCCTGGCACGGCAGCGATTTCAGCCACGTTTCGCACCCCCGGAGCGGTCTCGATCATCGCAATCACCAACGTGCGCGCGTTCGCGGCGGCAATCTTCTCCACCACCGGGCCGCCGCGATAGTCGTCGTGCGCCACTCCAAATGCGGCACCCCGGCGGCCAGACGGAGGATAGCGGGTGCACGCGACGAGATGGCGCGCCTGGTCTGCCGTCTCGACCATCGGTGCCATAATACCCAGCGCGCCGGCGTCGAGCGCCGCCGCGATATAAGGGTAGTCTGTCCCCGGAACCCGAACCATCGGCAAGCAACTCGTGCCGGCAGCGTATGACATTTGCGCTTTGATCGTCTCGATGCCTGCGCCGCTGTGCTCCGTGTCGAACAATGCGAACTCGGCTCCTGCGGCAGCCATGATGCGTGCCATGCCGGGCGTGAAGAACTCGAACACCATGGTGCCGAGCGCGCAGTCTCCTGCGGCCAAAGTGTCCTTGACCGGATTGCCGCGCATTAGTCGGCCCGCCCCATGGGAGCCGTTCGCCACCATCGCATGGGAATCTCCACTCCGTTCAGGCCTAAAGTGTCCAGACAGTGGCCGCCCGTCAACTGGTACGATGACAGCACCACATTGGCATTACTTGAGCGCTCCAGCCGAGAGGCCATGAATGAGGTGGCGTTGCAGGAATAAGAACAGCGCGGCGGACGGCAACATGGACAGCAGCGCGCCTGCTGCCAGCCGTCCCCATTCGATGCCGAATTCCGAGATGAAGAGGTAGAGCCCGACCGACATCGTGCGCGGCGCTGTTGCACGGATGCGCCGGTGGCGCGGCGGGCTGGGTCAACGTAGGACGGTGTCCCTTTCTCTGATCCCGGATATCCATCTTGCCATTTAAGCTGAA
>JAABUK010012869.1_pt1 | contig 10571 bp, 10 predicted proteins | sample 5559141 | NCBI WGS metagenome assembly JAABUK01 (sample SAMN10711869, study PRJNA513367) | rock metagenome | isolation source: Antarctica rocks | place: Antarctica: Victoria Land, Pudding Butte nord | collected 2016-01-03
CAAGATCAAAAGCTGTCTCAAGCGACTGGCTGGCAATGATTGCTGCCATCCAGCTCACGGTCAGGGTTCAGCAGTTGATTGCAATGGCATACCGGCGTACTGGCGCAGGTACACTTCTGTGCGTGCACACATACTTGAACACCATTGGCACCCAAATAAACATGACGTACACAAGATCTTGGGTTGGTGCTCTCACCCACATGCTGTATGCAAGCGTTTCTCGCCATATACTTCATTTGCACCTCAATTGACTCAATGCAAACTTGCCATATTCAAGCACAGAAACTTTCACACAGATATATTGCTGATGCCTCTTTGAGCACTCGGTATGTGATTTTTGAAAGTACGTCATTTAGAGGTCATGACTGATCAGCTCAGCTGTCAAAATTGAGTACCATGTTTGGCCAAACCCTCCTGCATCCTTCGAGGCATCCCTGTTAAGAGTGTTGCTTGAAGGGACAAAACCCAACGTTGCTTGTAGGGACAAAACCTACTTTGCTGGGTTCATGTGCAAGCAATGTCCATGAATCAGCTGCAGTCCCTGAATAACCCTGCATAGTTTCCAGCAGGGTCACTCAGGAAGTTCAGGTGGATTGCGTGACAGGCAAACATGTTGTGCTCTAAATTGACCGAGCTGTCAACATGCAGGGCATATTGACAGCAGCTCTCAAGTAAGTTGCAGGCCTAGGTCACATATGCGTCGACAAGTTTGCAAGCAACGTATCTATATACCGTATGCACAGAAACCAACCACGAATAAATAACTATTTTGAGCCTTGCGTGATAAAAATCAATTCATTGGGAGCTCCTCGAGGTGTGCCTGCGCGGTCCGTAAATTAATTCTCCAGGCTCCTGCGCGACCACATAATCTGCCTTGCTTGTATCAAAACGCCGAAAAGGTGTCAAAACACAGCAGAACACGCCAAATTGCGCTGCACGATGCACATTCACGATCCATAAAATAATTACTTGACAGGCATGCGCGATGCTGCCACTGCATGCTGTGTGCTGCGTGATGCTTTTCGCGAAGCTTTTATTAATTCGAAAAATTTCCGCTTTGCGGTTGGTTTCTGTGCGTACGGTATATGTATCTGTCACGTGCCTTTATCCTGATCAAGCTTTGTACAACACAGTCACACTGAAGTGGCATGAGGCAACAGCTGTGCCATGTTAGAGATATAGGTTGTACAACGCTTCATGTATTTATGCTATGGGTTTAGGGTTTAACCTAAACCCTAAACCCATAAACCATAAACCCTAAACCCAAGGTGCTGCAATGCCTTTATGATATGTTGTCAGTGAGGGACACATGCTGTTTCCTGCAATACATTAAAATACATGTTGGAGCCGTTCCCAACAGCAAGTGAGGTCATTTTGAGGCAAGCGAATTGCTGTGGCGCCGGATGAACCTTCTGATGGGCCCTCTTGGAAACCCAACTTAGAAGGCAGTCTAATCATTGAATGGTTACGCTGGCACAGAAGCGCCACACTCTGCAGTTGCCCCGCTCATTAATCAAAGCAGTAGTTGGCTGCCACTTCAGCAGACAAACACATCCCAACTCCATGTCCTCTCCAGTGTGCAGACAAAAATGATGTTGAGCTGCAAGTACTGGCTGCTTGGGTGATGCAGGTAATATTAGTACGCGGTCTTTGGACATGTGTAATTTTCAATGTTGTCACCGTATGTGTGTACGTGTGTGTGTAAATCACTCTTGAGATTATGCACTTAGTGCACATCATGTTAGGGTCCAGCTAGGTGGTCATCTAGGATGCAGCTTGACCAACCCCAAGGACATGTCACTGACATTCAGTCAATGCCCCTATAGCAAGCTTGCTTCTTAGGATGTTGATCAATAAAGTGATGAGGTGATGCTGCATCACCTTGATGAGCTGATCCAATCAGATGAAACATCACTTTAATGAGCTGATTTAAGAAAAGACGACGCAGTTAGGCGTTCAATATAGAGAAGCTTGAGATGATCCCATATTGGGCCCAAGCTTCCCTTGCATGCTGAATTAATAAGATGCAGCATCACCTTGACAGCGTGCCAAGCTGCAGCTCAACATTGCGCACCTGGTCAGAAACCATTTCTAGTGGAGTCAGGTCTGGAGTTGCTCCATCCAACATTCATCAGTTGAAGGATGTTGGAGAGAGAACATGCTTGACATGCTCTCCTTCCCAGGTGAAAATCAAAGGGCACCCTTGTGCATGATAGAACATGCTCATGTTGGTGTACCATTGCATGTCAACATTCCAGACTTGCAAGCAATGGCTCTAGAAAGCACTTTGGTGTACAGTACGTACTGTAAGTCAAAGTGTCTTCTGGAGTCACTGCATGCATGTCCGGATCCTGTCAAGCAATGGTTTCACAAGGCAACTCTGTGGTAACCAAGCAAAATGTAGGTTGCACTGGCCAGCTACTGGTGGATCTGCAGGCATTTGCTGCTGCATAGATCCACTGGACGCTGGTTTCTGCTAATTTGTTGTTCAAGGCAACAGCTGAGGCTAGGACAATCTGCTGTGAGCTGCTTTGTTGAAGAATCTTCTTGGCCTGAAAGGCTGCATCATCATATCTGCATTGGCATATTTGCATCCGCATAGTTGCATTGACGCATTTGCATTGGCACATTTGCAGCGGCAGCAACCTTGTGAAGCCGCAGTTGAGGTTCTAAAGCTGCTGTAGCCCAGTCTTGTGTAGCCTTTGTCATTGTTACCCATGTCATGTTGATACCATCTCTGGCGCATGCTTTCCGTCAACCAATTGATACACTCACCCGGTGACCGTACATGCGGCCTTTGACAGAGTTGTTTGTTTTGCAGCATGCATCGTTGAGCTAGTGAGCAGGGATCATCTGGTGTCGGCAACTGGAAGGATGTTAGCATGGTGGCAGATCAACACCTCCTCTGTGGGCCTAGGATCTGTCATCAGGTGAGCTACTCATTTGCCCCTGATGAGGTGCAGGAAAGGGCATTGTAAGCATGTCTGTTCAAGCAACACTTGTCTGCTAGCAAAAAGGTGGAATTTATCCGAAGTGCTTTTGTCCGCGTGTGTTGTCCGCTGTCCGAAATAGATTGTAATTGGTTATTCTTGAATACGCTTTTGACGAGTATGGCACTTTGAGTGGCAGAAACCCTCAACTATTCATGGCTGGTACTTCCAAGCATGTTGGTTACAGCTTGTACAGGCTTCAAGCAAAACACATTAAGCCTTGCAACAAGTAATTGGCACCCATTGTTCAGAGGGACCAAGCTAGCGGTACAACATACTGTAGGTACAAAATGTGGAAGTTCATCCAGTGAAAAGCTTGACAACACTGTCTATTAGTGTTGCTAGCTTAGCACTATCCCTTTAAAGCTTGTTGCATTCCTTCATGCTGAACACATCTTGAAATTGAGGAATCAGCTGAGGAAGAATCAGAAGCTTCTTATACAAAGCTTGTTATCAGAAGCTTGTTATCAGAAGCGACCCATTCTCTCTCAGACTCTTCAGATATTCCTCAGTTGCCACAGATACCTCAGGGTCTGTAACTCCTGAACCTCGTGACTTGGAGAGGCTAAAGCCTCCCCCAGTCCCCCCTTTACCCCCCTTGCACACCCCCTTTATACACTCACACTCACTTTCACTTTCACGCTCACGGCCGCGCTCGTGCTCGCCTTCAGTGTGACTCAAACTCACACTCACTCTCACAATCACACTCACACTCAGACTCTCACTCGCCTTCATTGTGACTCACACTCACACTCGCCTTCAGTTTGATTCACACTCACACTCACCTTCCGTGTAACTCACACTCACATCCACTCCCACCTCCACACCTACACCCACCCCCACACCCACACCCACACCCACACCCACACCCACACCCACACCCACACCCACACCCACACCCACACCCTTTCACTCACACTCTTTCACTCACACTCTGTCACTCACACTCTGTCACTCAAGAGGCGAGCAACTCAGCTCAGCAATATGTAGTTGTGCTGAGCTGCCACAAACCATGATCATATGTATGTATTACCAAGGAGTACGGCGGTACACACTCAGAGCAGCAAGCCTTGACCTTGAAGCTCTGCATGCGGACCTCTGAATTCCTTTGGCAGACCTTATGATCTGGATGTGATCTGGGTGTGCTAGCAGTTCTCAAGCACTACCACAGCTCTTGAACACACTTGTTGCAGAAACACTCACTTATGCTTGGCTGGGTGCGGGGGTTGCAAGACCAGAGCACATGCAAGCCTTTGTTTTGGCTAGCAATAGCACTCAGCAACATCGCACGCTTGGCTGGTGCTCTGGTCCCGCATCACACTTGATCAGCTGGGCACAAGCTGAGTGCAATGTGGCAACAGAGCATATGCAAGCTTTGTGGCGGCAGCTGCGAGCCATGCAACTTGTCTGTGTAGACTGGAAAGGTCAGGCTAGTAGGTACATCAAGGATTTGGTGAGGCTGCCATAACATCATCATGGATTTGGTGAGGCTGCCACAATATAATCTGCACTGTTCAAAGGTTGGCTAAGTTGAGCACAAGGCGGTTGCACAAAGGTGGGTAATTGCAGCCTTGGCCGAGCACTCAAATGCCTCTTTGATCTCACGAGGGAAGCAAAGGCTGATAAGGTTACCAAGGAAGTAGCTGCGGCAAACAAACAATCAAACACATGCTTTGGCCTCAGCTCTGTCCTCGTCAATCTTGCTGGCCTTGGCATTTGCAGTAGCAGCGGCAATATCAGCCAACGTTGACAGAAACGGGATGCCACAGCATGATCACACATTTGAAAAGCTGATGAACTTGAGTGACCTCGCTTGCCTTGACCATTAAGGGTGCTGCACAACGCATGGGCGCACGTGTACTGCTTGTAGGATGCTTCTGGCTTGGACGCAACTCTGGCGGCAAGCAGAACAGGTAGGATATGTAGTCTTCAGGCAGCTCAAACTGCAACACAATGCGCTTTGCTACGCCAAGCTACAAGACGAGGGTATTTGCACGTGGGCACAAAATTTTCTCACAGTGCCCAAGCGCCTCGTCAACATAAAATGTGATACCTTGACCGCTGTGGGTGCAACCCTGACTGTACAACATGCCTTGTCACTTGCATAGCACAATGCATCTGCTGCATGCTGGGCAGGATGCTAAGATGCATCTACCATACAGTGCTGCTTTCAGCAAGTCTGGTTTGCCCAGAGTGTCTGAACAGCAGAAGGCAGATACGGGGAAGTGCAGAACATGAATACATCCCAAGCGTCGCATGAGGTTTCTATAGTTGTTGCGCCCTGAAGTCTTCTCCCAGGGATGGATCGCTCAGACAAGGCTTCAGCGTCTTGGCAAATGCTCGGAGAGATATTGACCGGTCTTGGTATCAAGGCGCTGCTGGGGAGACAACAATGTCTGCCGCCTTCACCAGTGCATGCACCATGGTGCACGTGACCCAGGCAGCTGGGGGCCACAAGGCAGAGGTGTCTTGTGGTCCCCAGCTGTCCGGGTCGGGAGCATCAGCACATTGGTGTCATTGTCAATGGCATGAACCTGCAATCAACAAAACATAGCAATGAACGATGTACAACAAGTCAAGAGAAAAGCTGCATGTCTTCAGAGGCCAAAGCTAACTGAACAAAGGACTATTGTCTGAGATCCTTTAGAGAGAGAGAGCTTGCATCAGGCAACACACAATTCGCGTATCTTCAGCAGAGGTAGCACTTGCTAAAGACACGGAAGATCTTTTGTAGTCTTACATACCAATGACAACCTCCACCAATGCCTGTGCTTCTTCAGAGTCCTTGTCTGAGGACTGCAGTCTGGGAAGCATCAACATGACCTCCAACGCTCCCGGTGCCACCAAGTGCATGTGCACTGCTGCCTTGACCAAGCGGAACATCAGCTGTAGGCACAGCCAAATTTGAGCAACTGCAGGTGTTGTGCATAGCCACCTGCCCTCTGCTGAGCCTGCCATCTGTGTTGCGTTGCAAGTGAGTGACACTCGAGATGTTTATGCAGCAAATCTTTACCCAATATGACATTGGTTGTCAAAACAGAGCAATGAAAATTGCACCTCAATGGGTTTGGATGTGCAAGGTGACTCACTGTCAGCTTTGCATAGATACGCTGACCCAAAGCAAGGGCAAAACAGTCATCTTCGTGGCTCCCTCTCCAGGGAATGCATCAAACACGCATCACATGTTGGCAGACCTGCTAGTGCACATGTCTCTAGGTCCTCAGACTAAGGGTACACCTCACTGCAGCAGACCTGTGCCATCTGATCCCGCAGGATCAGATGGCAAAATGTCTGCTGCAGTGAGGTGGCCTCATGCTTTTGGCTTGTCAGCGAACCTGCTTTCAAGAGGACTTTCAAGACAGAAGTTGCACTGCATGACTTGGTCTTTGAACATCAAAGTGCATGTGGGTTCCATTACATCACCCAAAGGCAAAATGCAGGGAACATCAAGAAGATCTAGATGCTGCTGTCATTTTCTAGGTTTTGGACATAGGCGATCCATGTGTGTGCCGATTGTGCATCATGATCATGCAATGTGCGGAGCATTGCAAGTGTGTACCAGTGCTGCAACCAAGCTGCTGATCGGCCCCCTTTGGAAGTCTCAATCAAGCAAATTTGCTTGGCGCTTCAGTAATATTTCTACCAACCCAAACACCTCAAGCTTAGTTGGTCTTAACTCAATCATGTACTGGAGTTTGTGACAACGCTTCGATGTTCCCATCACAATTCTCATCACATTCTTGCACCGCGGTATGCAGGCAGCCCACATTGCACAGGAGACTATGTGACAACCTGTCAAGTGTTGCATGAGGCATTGAATGACACAAGCCTGCTGCACTACATCTAGATCTTGCACAAGTGTCATACTAATGCGCTGCGCCACTTTAGTGTGAATACGTTCCCTATGAAATGCCCTGAATGTTGAGACATAAAAGCTTGCTACAGCAGTACGCATGTCAAGCATCTGGTACACTTTGCCTGTGGAGACATCTATGTGACCACAGGCCTACATCAAAGCTCAGAACGCAGATACTTGACCTAATCTAAAGCACAGTAAGTTTGTGTTACCTGCACAGTCACCAATCTTGCATAATTCCTGCAGCTTATTGCAGCTTCCTGCAGCAGAAGTACGTCCATTTGTCTAACTCCTATCTACTTCTATATAATGCATACATTCTGCCACGTTACGTCTTGTATAGCCATCATATCCTTGCTTTTTGTTTGTGCTACTTTAAGAGTCAGGCCTAGGCTGTTTTGTCCAGATCCTAGGAGTTGTACAAAATTTCACTCCAACAGGTCTTTCAACAAGCCCCAAGGCCTGTTCAAGGGCTGTTGAAGGTGCAGGGATCCCGGATCCCGGGTACGGACAAATCTGGTGCATGCGCATTGGTGGGATCGCAAGCACTGGCTTCATGAACACTTCAAGGTTTGCCATGGAAACTCAAACAGTATTAAGTATTGTCATTGTGCAATGCATGATGCTCTGGAAAAATCGTCTGGGCGTCCATGGCACATTTCCTTGCAATTGCAACTAAAGAGAAAAATATAACTACGCCCTTCAGCACTAACTAAGCAAAAACCCAAGGGTGAGGTACACTTGGCTCCCCTGGGGAGTACTACTGAATGGACGGTATTGCCTCAACTGAGCCTGGCCTCTGTTGCCTCCTAGTGCTACTTTTAAGCTTAAGCTTGCTAAGACTGTGGCTGCTAGTGCACATCATCAAACTGAAAAGGCCTGGATGGCATGACAAGGCTGCTGTGAAGCTTCAGGGATGCATAAGCTATATGTATGGGACACCTACAATGTACAATGTATGTGTTGCTTTGAGATGCATTACATCCTTTGGGGACTTGTCCCTTCCCCACAGACACTCACACTCACACTCACACTCACACTCACACTCACACTCACACTCACACTCACACTCACACTCACACTCACACTCAAACTCAAACTCACACTCACACTCACACTCACACTCACACTCACACTGCTGGATTAGTCCAAGTTCACCTCTCCATGCTCATGCAAAGCTCTTCTAGCCTTTGTTATTCTTTTGCATGTTGACACCACCTCTTCTGCATGCTCTCTGTCAAGACACGTGTGTGACGCTTCCTGTACATCACTGTCTCTAACAGTGTCCTCTTTGTGCAGCGTGCACAGTAAGCAAGTGCGCATGGATCACCTGGCACTGGCAGCTTGGGGATGGTGACTAACACGGCTAATCACCGCCTCATCACGGGGCCCAGGCTCTCTCATCAGGTGGGCTGTTTGCATTGTACAAGTGCACATGTGCATAATATGGCAGACAAGGCATGACAGGCATGTTGGTCTAAGCAACACATGTGAATCAGCAGAAACGTGTGGATGTTCTTCTTTTGTACTTACGCAACAAGGCAGGCACCAACTTCTGTTATGGAGATGCCAAGGCGGCTTTCATGGGCACCAATTCAGCAAGGACCCGAAATCTGCATCTCATCTTGCAGCATTGACTAGTGGCAAGTTGCGGCCGCAATAACATTCCTTCTTGGCTTGTTCTTCCAGTAGTCTTCTTGGCCTTGGCATATGCAACAGCAGCGGCAATTAGCAGCAAGGCTTGAAAGCAACACGAGGCCACAACATGGTCACAGATCTTGCATGTCCATGAAGCTGATGGACTCACTCGCCTGACGACCAATAGGTCTGAGTACAGCTGTACAGCTGAGCTGCTCTCAAGGCCAGTCACCTCAGAAATTTAAATTGCAGTGTCACTTGGATGTGGCTACCTATTTAGGAATGCCTTTTGTCAGAGCACACATCTCACCTTTGCGCTCTCTTCTACACCTTCTTGTCTGGCTAAATGCCCTCCTCGGTGGTATCATTGTCAGTGTGGCCAGACTGAAAGGCCCCCTTCATGTCTTGTACACATGTGCAATACAAAGGTCCACCCACAAAGATATCAGTGTTGTGCAGGAGGAGGCTAAGTAGGACCAAGTGTCAAGCATTAATGTTGGGGCTCAAGACCAGCGTAGAAGTCTCTGTACAGTCGCAACTCATGTCCAGTGGGTGCTTTGTTGATAAATACATGCAGCAGAAGAGCTGTTTTCAAAGAGCTTCTGATGCACGTCTTGGAGACAAAGCACCCACTGAATCACAGCTAGGACTGTACAGAGACATCTGCAATGTCACATGGACATGGCTACAGTTAAGACATGCCTATGCATATGCAGCCTGGCTTATTTCAGAGCACACATCTCATTTGTGCTCTGTTCCAGACCTTTTTGTCCTGCTGACTGTTCTCCTTTGTGGTGTCAATGTCAGTTTTACTCACACAGTCAGACACGCACTATCTCTCACACCCACACCCACACCCACACCCACACCCACACCCACTCCCACACCCACACCCACACCCACACCCACACCCACACATGTTGACACAGTGCTAGCAGCGCTGGGCAATCAAGAGGCAAACAACTAGCGAGTATTGCGTTCAGCGTCATGTAGTCATGTTGAGTTGCTACACTGAATCATGATGATCTAGATCTGTGTGTGCTGCCAGAGGAGCATACTGGCATGCATCTAGACTTCAGTAAATGTGTGCACGCCCTTGAACTCCTTTGGCAGCGCATACATTTTGATTGTGATCACATTGCTAGGATGCACGTGACTTGCTAGCTTTAGCTCATTCACGAATGAGCTAAGCTAGCAGTTCACATGCATCCTAGTAGCTCTGAAGTTCCAAATTTGTTTCAGAGTTGCACGCGCTCAGAAAGTGCTAGCCCAGACAGCATAGCAAGTCTGCTGTAAAGCTTCCTGAGATGCTGGATGTATTGCTGTACGTGCTGGACACGAACAATGTACAGACAAGAAAAGAAAAGAAAAGAAAAGGTTACGCTTTTCAGCGATCATAACGGGAGCCTCCCAAGGCGGCAGCCCGGAGCTATGACCATAAGCCGTAGCCCTAAGGGAAAGGAAAACTCCCAAACCCAAGGTGAATCCTCTCGTTGCAAGCTTGCCTGGTGCAATTGCAAGACAGATGCGTCCGGCTTGTATTGCCAAGCTATATCAGCCAGCACGCCTACTCTACTGCTTTGGCTCTCATTAGGCTGTTGCTCTGTGCATGCTAGCATTTGCTGCAAACCAATGCAAAGTCCTTGTGCCTGCCAGGAATGAGGGCTCTTAATGATAGTACCAGTCGACTGATGATGTGCAGGATGGCTCTATCTGACATCTGATGATCAAGACCCCGTGACTTGTTGCAGGGCTGAGGATCCAGAGACAGTCTGACAATGTGCCAGGCAGCTGTCTCTGGAGTCCAGCCCTGCCGCAAGTCAAGGGTCTTGACAGTGTTATCTAGGATAACACTGCTTGGCAAGCAATGCTCATGTTGAGTCCATGTGTCTGCCTACTTGCCTGTCTGTACCCCTGTCTGTCTGTCTTCCTGCTTGGCCGGCCTGCCTGCCTGCATGCCTGCCTGCCTGCCATGCATGTTGTGGTGGTGTTGGTGCAGCTGTTTGTGTTGTCAATTAAATAACAGTTTGCTTGGATTCGACAATCCCCAAACTTGTTGGTACTGGACATCACAAAATTGCATGCTA
>JAABUK010012870.1_pt1 | contig 10568 bp, 12 predicted proteins | sample 5559141 | NCBI WGS metagenome assembly JAABUK01 (sample SAMN10711869, study PRJNA513367) | rock metagenome | isolation source: Antarctica rocks | place: Antarctica: Victoria Land, Pudding Butte nord | collected 2016-01-03
CCAATGCTGCGCCACCAGTCACGCTTGGATACGTTGTCAAAGCCTCCTCTGAGTCCCACTGCCCTGTACAATCGGGCTGCAGAAACCACTTTGCCTTCTACTTCAGCCACTGCACCTGCAGAGCAAGGTGTCATGGGGAACCTGATGACTACAAGGGAGACAGTTGGACAACAATCTTATGGGCTCACATTGTGTGGTTGGCTGCACCATTCCATTCCCACGCAGGTGCTCCCAAAGAGACTGAAGAAAAGTGCGCTGCTCACTAGCTGAAAGTCCAGGCACCTCTCCTTTACTTTTACTCGGGCATAGCATGCCCTAAAGGAATTTCTTATCAAAGTATTGTACCCCCGGATCTGTCTGTGGGTGCACAAGCGAGGTCTGAGCTAAGCAAGGCAAGCAGAGTAGACAGGCACATGTAAAGCTCGAGGAAAGTCTGCTGAGTGCTCTCACATCGTCCAAAAACCCGCGGAAACCGCAGCGAAGAAAGTCAAGAGGAAATCGCCTGAAACGATACCGGGCGAGACGGACAGCTAGCTCGCAAGTATCAGATCACAACCTTCTACTGAGCACCAAATTTGCCCAAAAATGTTGCAATGGATAGAGCGGCGAAATCAATCGGTTGCGCAGCCTAGGTGAGTACAACTAGCGTTCTCGACAGGCTGAAGGCTACAATCAGGAAATTTTCACGCTTGCATGGAGAGCTCAAAGTTTGCATGCCAAATCCCCAGCTTGCAGGCCACGATAACATCACCCCCATGAGTTTCAAAAGATTTGGCGGCAAAGGTGTGATCAGTGATCCTCGCATTAAACGGTCGCTGGCTGCATTGCACTGCCAGCTGCACTCAATTGTGTGGTTCGACCATATGCCACATCGTTGTGTATGATGTTTTACCTACTGCGGAGACTCAGGTAGTCCACCGAGTGCAAGCCCACAGCCCAGAATAAAGGCTTCATGCGGAGTGACATCTGCACCTGGGCATAACATCACCATATCATCTACCAGACGCAGCTAGGGAGCGCTTGTTTGGGGACCAGGACCAGAGACATGCGGACCAGCGCGCGGAACGCTGGCAAACGTAGTGACTCCAAGCCTCTCACAGATGTGTTCCCAGCCACAAAAGGGGCTCCTGCTCCCACAGAACGCAAGCGGGTGCGTATTGAATGCACAAGGCACACAAACTGTGCATCAGCAAGCCACGCGTTCTTCGCTGGCTTGCATGAGCACTTGCATGTACAGATGTCTGTTTACACACTGAGGAGGGTGCCCCATCTGCACAGGCAGCTACCAGCAAGTTGGCAGATGCCATGCCAGCATCAGAACCTGTGCCTGCGTCAAAGAAAGCACATCAGGCACAGCGCAAGCGCGCCAAGAAAGCAAAAAGTAGTGAGAAGCACTTGCGCCAGTTCTTGTCCTCTGTCACTGTCGATGGAGACACATTCAGCGTGGGTGACAACGCATACATCCGGATGACAGACGACTTTGATGAGGACGAGTTCACTGAAGAAGAAGTGTGCCAGATTTGTGGACATACAGAACCTGAGGAGGTGCCAAGGATTGAATGCGACAAATGCCTGTTGGGATACCACCTCACATGCCTCAGGCCACCCCTCACTCATGTCCCAGAGGTAATGTTCCATACCAACACTTCCTTGCTGTCGATGTCAGTATTGGCCACAAAGCACAGGCCACATGCTGAACCAATGTGCACTGCACACAGTTGCCGTATTACTGATGACATTAGATGTCAACAATCTCTTATGCCCAAAACATTCATCGCAAGTGGTGCTACAAAATGAGCTGTCACTGCACTTGTTTGGGACCCATCACCGTCACTACATAAAAGTTTCGCATGTGTAAAGCCACAGCGCAGTCTACTGGATTGCTGCCTGCCATCAGTGCCACCTCATAAGTCAGGCATGTGCAGATGTCACTCCTCCATGTTTCATTTGATATGTCGTGCATAGTACGATACCCAGATCAGATGGGGTAGTTGCAAATCTGTTGCTTCCCCATGTCTTTTGTTGACAGACGAATGCAACCTGAACAGCATATTGCGTGTTCTGGTATCAGGGCAGTTGGCTGTGCCCCAGCTGTGTGAGTGGGAAGCTGCAGCGGGGCCGAAAGGCTGGGGCAGGCACTGCAAGGGAGCATTTGCTGGCAGGAGGCGAGAAGCTGGCCCTGGTGCACATCCAAGCCTTATGGCAAGAGCCCGATGGCAGCAGATGCTTTGCTGGCAGGTGGTATGAGGTGCCTCAGAATACCCACACTGGCAGACAGGTGCACCCTCATGCTGATCATCACAGCTGCACTGATTGGTGGAATGATAATGGGCTCTTCAGCGTACTGTGCTTAGTGTTGCTGTTATGCTGGTTTGTTTGGGTAACATATGGCCAGTCTCCTTGCATGTAGTAATAGCAGCAATGCTTGACAATATTCCAGTTCACTAGCTGCAGCTCCACACAGAGCAGTGCCATATGTCTGTGGCAACAAGATACCATGTGAGTACACAAAGGTGACAACAAAGCTCTTGCACAAGTGGATCAGGTGATAGCTTGCACGCATGACAGCGTAGAACAGGCACTGAATCTTGTGCTACAATGACTGGGGTGCCATCATGTATGCCGTAGCTATTCAGCATATCAAGTGCTGCTGTCATGCTATTTGAATGAAAATTAGTATGGCCATCTTCACTGCTTGCACAAGGTGGATTCATCTCGTGCCAGCCCTTGGTCAAGGCAGCTTCAGTTCACCCAATTAGCATTCCTCTGTCAGCATCTACTTTGACATGGGAAACCACACGTAATTGAGTCACTGGACCTCTGATGTAACAAGGATGTTTCTGTTGCACCTTCCCATCCAAGAGTCATGAAAGAACTCCGCAAAGTGATCAAAGAGTTCTGCAGTTCCAGAGAGTGAGCCCAAACTGAAGACCATAATAAGATGGGAACCTGGTATTTTGGTTCAGTACTGTAGCAGACAAGTAGGTAATAGTGTGTGCGTTGGCATGCAGAAGCACCATGCAGCCAGGGAGGTGTTCTTGACTCAGCTGGTGGACAACAATGATGTGGAGTCTCTGTGGAGAGTAGCTCAGGTGTGCCTGCCAGATGCCTTTGCCCAGGCCACAGGCGACGACGCCTTTGTCTGCGAGTACGAGTACGACACAGTATGGCAGGTGTGTACCCACCCTCCTCCCATTGCTTGCCTGCCACACTCGCTCATGATGAACAGAGTTTTGGACTGATGAGCACAACAATTCTGGTGATGATTGGCAAGAAGCTAGTCGTTGTGGCTTCATCATGTCATGGTTGAAGTCAAGCACATCTGACTGCCGCACCTTGCCTCAAGCCAGCCCTTGATTTGCTTAGTTTGCAGCTACTGATTTGCATGATGTGTACATGACGCCAGGTGGCACTGCCACTCCTAGGGTGCTTGTTGCTGAGTAGCAAATACAATCATCTGCTTGGAGAGGGAAACATCCTTGTTGATTATATATGCTGACATTTAGCTGGGCTGTGGCAGTGCTGGTAGTTTGTGGAGTTCCCTGTTGCGGGCAGATGCATAGCTGCTAACAGTGAGCTAACCTGCAGAGGTTCAGGCGACGCACAATTGATGTGAACGAGGATGATTCTGACTGGGCAGCTTCAGATGGGGAGGCAGCTTCTGATGAAGAGGCAGATGGCACCTTCAAGCCTCAGTATGCCTTCTGGGCTGAGAAGGGCACATGGAAGGCCAAGGGCACCAAACCCCACAGGGGCAGAGGGGCTGCTATCACACCTGCCCTCAACAGGCACAAGGCGCGTCAGCAGGTGAGCAATGCCACTGAATGCCACAACTGTGCTGTGCACAGAGACCATGTTGACAGAACCTAAGCCCCCACATGTGAAGCTTTGGGTCCTTCCATGTGCAGTGTAATAGACAGATGTGCTGAATGCTTTGTGAACCAGGACTGCAGACATCCTGCATCACCAGCTCCAGCAGTGAAAGGAGGATGTGCAAGCAAGAGTCACAACATCCTGGCCGAGCTGCAACACGACAGAGCAGCAACATGAGGGGCTGCCATTTCAAGGCTGCCACAACCTCTGCAGTATTTGAGTGCACACTTTGTCTGCAAAATTGAGATGCAGCAAAGGGAGCTCAGCTTAATCATGATCAACACACAAGGATGATCCAGCCAGCCCTGCCTCACACATGTGGTATGCAGGGGGGCAGTGAGTGGATTGAAGCACAGAGGGACGGTTTGTCAGGGCTGGGGGCAGCTGAGATTCCTGCCTCCAGCAGGCAAGGGGAGGGGGCCTCCTCCCTGGCTCGGGCCCAGGCCGTGCTGGCCTTGACAGCCAACCCGCGCACCATGCCCTGCCGAGACAGCGAGCGCGCCGCCATCACCTCCTTTGTTGAGGACTCCCTCACTGCTGGTCAGTCACACCCTTGTATTGAAATGAAACGCAACATGCTCAAATTACCTTATTTCACGACCCCAACAGTAAACTAGCAGTAATTGCTCTGCCCCACTGTCTTCTGCACTGTGTACAGCACTGCATATGTTGCACGCACACTTGCTGTGCGTGTACATGAAGCTGTGGCCTGTACCAGAGCTAGTGGGCAGCCGCAAAGTGACTGCAGGGCCATGGCATTCCAGCTTGTAATGGGACAGAGAAGTGGTCTGAGTGTGATCACTCACCTGGCTGGTCCATCACATACATCTCATTGACCTTCTTTGGACATGCATTGGCAACAATGCTATGAAGTGCTTGATAGCTGTTCCCCTGAACCAGCAAGGCACTCTATCAGTGGCAGGTGTGCGTGCTGTGCACACCAAGAGTGTCAATCCTGGAACCTTGCAGCAAAAGGAGCAATGCAGACAGAGGCTGCTCATGATCTTGCATTGGACAGCACAAGCCAAGCACAGGCTAAGCCGCAGAGCAAGACCATCGGAGATGCAAGCGTGCGTGTCCTCAATGCTGACTTGGCCTTGCATGCAGGCAGCAGCAGTGGGCGGTGCTTGTATGTGTCAGGAGTGCCAGGCACGGGCAAGACTGCCACAGTGATGGAGACGATACGCAGGCTGAGGCGCAAGTCAGAGGCGGGCCAGCTGCCAGCCTTCCAATTTGCGGACATCAACAGCCTCAGGCTGCCCTCGCCCCAGCATGCCTACACCCAACTCTATGAGGTCTGCATCCACCAAATCACCCCTTGCTTGTCTGCCCATTTGTTCATTGCTTTCTGCAAGGGCTGCAACTATGCCTGGAGTTCAAGCAGGGAAAATGAACTGCAGTTTTGCCTCACATATTTTCCATTTTGAGGTTGGCTCTCATGTGCTTGCTTGCTGGCCGCTGTCATGCAGCATCGGCTGAGCAACCACCGTGACTGTCACTCTGGGACTGCCTCAAAGGAAACATTGCACTGCTTGGCAGAAGGAATGTCTGTAGCGACAGTCAGGCACTTGCTGTGCTGGATGATATGCATGACTGCTTACAATGCTCCAAACGGCTGTGCTGTCTGCGCTGCAAGCACGCTGCTGTATCAGCTGTTGAGCATCTTAGGATGCAGATGTAAAAAGCATAGCAAAAATCAGGCCCCTTCTGATACTGTTGGATCACAACCCTGGTCTGTGCTTCGGTGTCAATGAAGGCTGCAGGACATTTCCAGTTTGGCCATTGGAAATTTGTAAGCCTGCTATCGACACTGTTTTGTAAACATCACTGTCAGCTGTCATCATGGGTGCTAGGGTCTCTATTACAGGCAACCCTGTCCGTTTCTGCAATCACAGCTCAAATGCCATGCTGGGCACAGTTCAAGATCACTGTGATCACCATCTTGCAGGCTATGACAGGCAATCATGTGGGCCCCACCACAGCTGCAGCCTGTCTGGAGGAGATGTTCAGCAGCGGTGGCGGCGGTGGCCGAGGGGGCACAAGCAAACGAGTCACAGTGCTGCTGGTGGATGAGATGGACCTCTTAGTCACCAAGAAGCAAACGGTGTGACCATTGCATAGAATGACTGCCATGCGTGTGATCCGTGCAGATGTGCTACATTCAGAGCATGGTCTACTTTTCCACCTTTAGTTTTCTGGTGACTCCCCAGATACATTCCAAAGGTAGTAAATGTAAAGCGATTGAAATGCCTTGTGTGCAAAACATGCTTGCATGTCCTTGTGTGCAAAACATGCTTGCATGTCCTTGGGTGCAAAACATGCTTGCATGTCCTTGGGTGCAGAACATGCTTGACACACATAGCATAAAAAGTGCTTTGACTGCCAGCAGAACGCGCCTGATTGGACACAAAGTCCATCATTGATCAAGATTGAAAGAAACCCAACCATAAATATACACAGCATTGAGAGAGGTTCAAGCCACGTTGCCTTGCTTACTTGATATGCCGGCTGCAGCTTCCTTGCATCAAGAAGCGCAGCCCTCCAAGGTCTGTAAGTGTGTTCCGTGCCACAGCTTGCAGCTTCTGATTGCCCATGCAGTGCAGCTTATTTGTAGTGAAGTGGCGTCAACACAGAAGCAGCAGTGGTGATGCAGGGGCAGGAGGCAGCTGTACGTTGTTACTATGGCTTGAGTCAGTAGCAGCTAGCGTGTATTGGCGGTTGCAGGTGCTGTACAACTTGTTTGAGTGGCCAATGAGGAAGGGCAGCAGGTTGGCGGTGATAGGAGTGGCCAACACCATGGACCTGCCTGAGAGGCTGCTACCCCGCATAGCCTCCCGCCTTGGCTCCAGGTTACCCCACCACCCCCCCTCTCTCCTGCTCCAGTGGCACCCTGTTGTTTGTAAGACTAGTGCCTCAGCCTTGTGCTGACTCTACAGCCAAGTGTTGACATATGATGGCTGCATGGATCTCTGGAATGAATGTCGCTGATGCTGCATATGTAAGAAGCTTTGCTGTGAGTCCAGAGGTTAGCACCATCTATTCTTGTCTTTGCTGGCATCAAAATAACGTACTTGTACCACTGCCTCCTGTAAGATTTTACTGTCTCTTGACAGGTTGGTGTCCCAGAGCCTGCTTCTACCCAACAGCCTGAAGCTTGCTGTCATTACAGGGAGGAGCAGTCATGCTGACAATCATGCTGACAATCATGCTGACAGACTAAAGCATGTAAATGCCAATTCGTGCGCATGGTTGGCCTTACGTGAATAACAAGTTGCGGATGGTCGTGACCTGCCTTCCGTATGAATTGACGCTGTCTTGTTCTGAGCTATGGTGTGTAACCCAAGCCATTCTCCTTGAGACGTGGCTGTTTCTTGATATCTGGGCACATTGAACTCAAACTTCCTGAGTGCTGCAGGCGAGTTGTGTTCCAGCCATACACAAGGCAGCAGCTGGAAACCATTGCCAAGACCCGCTTGGAAGGGCTGGATGTCTTTGAGTCCAGAGCCATTGAGTATGCAGCCAGAAAGGTGCACCCTCACCCTCACCCTCACCCTCACCCTCACCCTCACCCTCACCCAGCTTGCACCTGCTTACCTGTGACAGCCCGCATCGCCTGCCAGTCATCTTGCAATCAGGAATGGTCTGTGGAACTGCATGTGGCTGTAGAAGCACATGCTGCACACTCACCTGTGCAATCAAGGTCGTCATGACCTCAAACAGCTGTCTCTGAGCTGCATTGCATTGAATAGTCTACCGGGCGAGTCAACAAGTACAACAGCTGGCCTACGGCTCATAGATGCACTGCCAGAGCGCATGCCCAAGAAGCTGAACAGCAAGCCAAGGCACAGCACTTGTGGTGTGCCCAGGTGGCAGCGGTGTCTGGTGACGTGAGGCGATGTTTGGAGCTGCTGCGCCGTGCTGCAGAGATCACAGAGGCCAAGGCCAAGCAGGCTGCTGCAAGTGATGCTGCCGAGGCAAGCAGCAGTGGTCAGGCACGGCCCACAGGTCATACGCTGACCGGCACTGCACCTGCTCTGCTGTCTCATGCAGTACTTGCATATGTTCTGTGAAACTGCCCAGTAACTGCCTCAGCATCCAGGAGAGTGCACATGTGCACCAGCATCATAGTATTGCGTGCTGCGCTGCGCTATGATGCACATCACAGCATGCCATTGGTGGCTTGTATGACAGCTGTCGTGCTCAATTGTGCACAGCTACTCACTGTAAGGTTTGTTGAAGTTGCCATCACAAGGCTGCCTTGTCATGAAGTCTTTTGCTGACAAGCGCTGCACTGGTGCCTGACCAAAGCTGCTTCTGCAATGCTTAGGTATGGTGAAGATGAGCCATGTTGATGATGCAATCAATGAGATGTTCCAGGCGACCCACATGCAGATGATGCGCAACTGCTGTCGCCTGGAGAAGATGCTGCTGGCAGCTGTTCTCATGGAGTCTAGGGCCAGAGGTCAGCTGCTGTGCTGCCTTTGCCCAGCCAATCCCATGTGCTGTAAAATGTACTTGCATGTGGATGCATTGCAGTGTCTGTAGGGCCAGCAGGCACAAAGTTCCATGACTGACTGATAGTGCTTTTATGCAGTCATATGCATGTGTACTGTACGTGGAAGCAAGGGGACTGTGCTGATACCAAGAGCTTCCTGACAGTGCAAGGTCGTCCATGCACAAATTCCTCGATCTTGATTGTAGTTGTAGTAAGTGGTGCATGGCATTGAATGCATGCAGGTCACACTGATGTAATGATGGAGAATGTACATGTGAGGCTAGAAGGCTTATGCCAGGGGCACAGTGAGCCAAGTGTTCCCATTGGAGCTGCAGTGGCAGCAGCTGCAAGACTTGGCTCCAAAAGGATCATACTAGCAGATCCTGGTGCTAAAAGGCTTTACATGAGAATGTCGCTGAATGTCCCTGTTGATGACCTGAGTCACATTCTAAAGCATGAAGAAACAGTTGAGTGGCTAAAAGATTTGAGCTTCTAGTGTGCTTCAGAAACCCTACCAGAACTCGAAAGTATGCCTTTATTATAGCTGTAGCACAGTACTTGCAGATGACAATTTGTTACCTGCAAGTAGTTGACAAAGCGCTACTTCATCTTGAGATAATGGAAATTACTGAGACACGGCTGAAAGCATGGTGACTAATGATGAAGTAATATAAATTCAGTCAGAGCATACGGCTATACTTCAAGTATCAAAATTTTGGCTTAGCACACCTAGTGCAAAAATGCCTGACATGTACACATCCTATTTCAGCTTCACAATGCCAACTTGCAGCTTTGGCATGGTTGAAAATGCTAGGCCTTTAAATTATTCTGCTGCCCAGATGCAATGCTGCAGTCATGTACAAATGTATCTTACCAACTTTATTGCCTGCTACTCATACCCACCATGGTTCTATGGCACATTTTCCACCAACCGCTTCACCAAGCTCTTTTTGTCTACTACTGAACTGTGCTACAAATGCAGAACCTTGAAATAGTGCACACTTCAGCTCTGCTTTGCCTGGAACATAGGCAGCAGGCCTGCGCAGCTGCTCGAGGGAATAGAAACATTGGCCCTCTGCTGCAAGTAGTCACCCAGCTGGCCTGTTGTTATGGTGCTCCGCCATGCCATGATTGTAGCTTTTGCTGCCTCTCGCAACTCGCTGTCTGGATGGTCGTTGGACAACTTGGCGAGCTGAGCTCCCGCCCCCGTTTGTGACAGATGTAACACAGTCACAGGGTACGCAGACAAATCCTTCAGCTTGGCTATTGCACAGGCGGTATCACCATCGTCACTGCTTGCAGCATAACTTTGCTTTAAGGCTTCCTTTACCCTGCCTTCGAACGACATGTCGTCCTGCACGCACGTTTTTCCTCAGTCCAAATTACTCACGGCACCAGCCTGGTTCACGGCTCGCCATTCGAGTAGCAGAACCAGAGACCATCGGGAAGGAAACTGTTCTACGAGACGCTTGCGCGAGTATCGAACCCCCCCCGTGACAACAAAGGCACGCATGCGATGAGCATGCTGGACACGTTTGAAAGCTTTGCAACATAACATTGCGAATGCAAGAACACTAGCGCTGCTTCGACCACGCACAGCAATGGTGGGGTCAAACGCTGGGCAACAGCGGGTCCATCTATATAACAACCAGAAATTCTTGCCTGTGCCATCTTGCACCTCGGGTTCTGCGCCAGATCTTTCAAGCTGGCGAGGTTGTCAATGTCTGTAAGGTACTACATCTCGTGGCATCTCAGGCAGTTTTGTCATAAGCCTCGCTCCGAAACCACTCCAGGGGACAAAATCATGTCCCACTCGCTTCACGTGCACTTACCTAAGTTCCTAAGGAATGAATAAGGCTGTCTGACATGCACACCGAGCTGGTCAGATAAGCGATTTTGTTGGGTGAATTCTGTCCTTTTACGGGCGTGAGAGGCTCAAAGACCAGAACACATGGGCAGTTGATGTCCACTGATGTAGTGATCAAAGGGTGCACGACATGTACAGCTTGAGTCAGAAGTTTAGGTCGGAGCCAGCACACCTGCACGTTTTGACAATGATATATGTATTTGCGTATATCAAGCAAGTCGCTCAATTAGCTCTGCTGCGCGATCAAGCAGAGCAAGTCAACCGGCACACCTTTCTCTGTTCGGGTTCACCGCCGTGGAAATCGACTGTAGCGCGACTGGCTTGTCGATGAAG
>JAABUK010012871.1_pt1 | contig 10568 bp, 18 predicted proteins | sample 5559141 | NCBI WGS metagenome assembly JAABUK01 (sample SAMN10711869, study PRJNA513367) | rock metagenome | isolation source: Antarctica rocks | place: Antarctica: Victoria Land, Pudding Butte nord | collected 2016-01-03
TGCCAGTGTCAGCCACACCAGGCGCAATGCAGCTGTCTTGCATTCCAGTTCTGGGCTGCGCAGGTTGTTGATCATGAATGGCAGAAGCCCTGCAGCACATGTTGCTGTGGTCATACACTGTACTGCAGCATTTTGCCATGCTGAATGGTATGCTCTGCGTACGCCAACCAGAGTGGCATTGATAATAATCAAAATAACTAAAACAATTTCCAGCTTATGATGAGCTAGGTACATGAAGGACAAGTCTTGTCTCCTGTCTTGTGCATCCCGATAATGATTAGCTTGTAAAGGCTGTGCTCACTGTCAAAGATGGCATTTGACCAAGCCCTAGTAACAGATAACATGGACCCGCGTATGCAAGACTGTTAGGTCATGCGCATACAGGTTATCCTGCACAAGTTTCTGCTGCAGTATGTCCATACACCTTTTCACAGAGCGCAATGAGCATACCCTTGCCCCACAAGCGGACTTGAGCAGCACGGCTGCCCATAGCTAGCACGAAGTAAGCCATCGTGAAGTTTGTCTGCGCTGAAATGCTGCAAGCCTTGTCCTTGTGAATTGGACAACGACTGAAGGCCTTGCCCGCAGAGATGCGCTTGAAAGCTGGTGTCAAAAGCTCTGACTGCTCTCCAAGAAGATCATAACCACCACTAGCTGCTGCCGCAACTGTTTTTGGCACCTTTTCAATGAGCGCTAAAAGACAGTATGCAAGCACTGACGCTGGCATGCCGCAGGCACAGCTGTCAGCTTGCTGAAGCATGATCTGGGCAACATGTTGCATGACCTGCTGCTCAGACTGAAGGTTGTCAGCTGAGATCTCAAGACTGCTAAACAGCTTGACCGCAGCAGCAATGGCTCTGTTGACTGTTCTGTGTTCTGGTTTGTCATCTGCGAGATGTCCTAGCTTACAGTCCTTAAGGCAAAGTTGAAGGGACTCTTTGAGATATACATGCCGCAGGACAGCAGCTGTCACAATTCCTCCATCATCTGTACGCTTCATTGCATGATGGATAGTCCGGCCACTCAGAGCAAAGAGGATGCTTCCAGAGTCTCGAAAGCTGATCTGTGAAGCTTCCTGGGACGACTCTGTCACCTCCATGGTAGAATGGAGGAATCCACTCAACTGTTTGCTGCTTCACAGAAAGCAAGTCAGAAACTTGTTTCACCACAAAAATACAGCTGCTACACCTCTTCATGCATCAAGGAGCGACCTTACCAGGCAATCTAATGCCAAGGAACTGTTTAGTCAGACGGGCAGTCAGTGTATCGAGCTTGTACTGAGATGCTAGCAGTCTCTGAGGACAAGTCACGTCAACTACATGGAAGAGTTGCCTAGAAGTTATTCACGCTCCGGCACCCGCCCTGTAAGTTTGCTCATGTTGATGATAACACACCGTCCAGCTACCTATAATACACCGTCTAGCTAGCTGCTTAGCGTTTTCGAGGGCGGGTGCTTCCCTATGATCAGAGCACTACGAAGCCAGCTAACGACCGATTGGCCAGGTGTTTGGTCTGCCTGCCGGCCGAAACCCCTTCAACCGTCTACTGTGAAGGACGCCTGAGCACGAGGACGCGCGCTCTGATGACATTTCATTGTTTGACCTTGTCGGAGTCACGAGTTTGAATCTGGCCAGTCTCGTGTGAATTTATGGTTGAAATTGTGCAACACATGTGTGTGCCCCATGGCAGCAGCAGCTACACGGGGACTGACGGGGACAGGTTGAACTCATTGAAGTCACAAAGACATGCATGTTGAAATTGAGTGCATGCATGAAGAGTTATGACAGCTTTGTTGTTCAAAGGCAGCGATACCATGGGAAAATAGCCTGTACAGTGTCACATGTGTCACAAAATCAACAGGACATGATACACCTGGTGTATTACACCATATCTTAGGGCCCCGGGGACCTTACAGCAAAAACCCTGGCACAGTCCCAATTTAAGCCTGATATAGTCCCCTTTCTCCCCTTGATTAAGCCTAGAAGCATGGAAAGGTGCATTCAGCCTCAAATCCTCTTTTTGGACAAGATTCCCTATTGCCTTGGTCAATTGACTTGCAAGGGCATGTGGGCTTGCAGACGCTTGCCTGCCGGTCACAGTGATGCATCCGCTGCCACCAACAGATGCAGCTAACAGATGCAGCTGATGACAGCTGGAACAGCCTTGCTGTGTAAAGTGCTGCGCTCAATACCTAGTGCGCGTGATCAGCGCTTTCAAGCTAGATTTTGCGCCGCGCGTAGGGGATTCCATCTGACGCTGGCTACGCCCATAAGCTTTTCACAATTTGGCGGCCAGTCTATCTCTTCCAGCGTGGGTGCCGGTCTCGAGGCAGAACGCCTTTCGGCAGCTCAACAAGCAGGATCAACAGTCATGGGTGAGTCTGCATCTCAGGGCAAGCTATGGCCTTGTCACAGAGTGGTCAAAGTGGACGGGAGGTCGACAGAGGTGTTTTCGATGAAGAGCTCAGCAGGTGATGATGCTCGTGTCACTTACCTTTGTGTGGCTCAGTGTAGCTATACAGCCTGGAGCCAGCTTGAGCTGATCCTGTGTAGCACATTTGCTGCACAGGCTGCACTTGTCAAAACTTGTACCTGCACTGACGCAGGGCACAGCGCACTGCAGGTGTTGATATTGCCTGGGAACCCTGGCAGCGCTGGCTACTACGAAGCATACATCGCATTCCTGCATGCAGCTCTGCAAGGGAGGGCAGACATACATGCTGTCAGTCACCTTGGTCATGCCTCAATCAAGCAGGCCCGGCAATACCGCAAGCAGGTGCCCCTTTCTTGTTACAGCAGCTGCAGACAGTTGCAGCAGACCCATGCTCCCACAAATGCAGTGTGATGTATCTGTGTGTGCTGAACAGGCATTCAGCCTTGGAGAGCAAATTGACCACAAGGTAGCATACATACAGCAGCACTTATCAGGAGTGCAGAGCGCACCCATTGCAATCATTGGTCACTCTATTGGTGAGAGCTGTACAGTTGCATGGTTGCTCTGTTGCTGGGGGTTGTAACGTTTCCCTTACTTTATACAGGTGCATACATGGCGCTCAAAGTGACCAAACAAATGCAGGCCTTGTCTGCATCATCTGCCACTCCCCAAGTTGCCAAGGTAAATTGCATTCCAGTATAGGTAAGACATAAATAAAAGCAAAACATGCACATAGCAGCAAGAGCGTATGATATCCAGCAGGTGCTTGCTGTGTTTCCATTCTTCCAAGTTGATCTCAGCAACAGACAGCAGAAAATGATGCACACACTGACGAGGGTGCCACGCGTGATGGGTGTGGTGGGCGCCATTCTGGGAGCTCTGCCACTGGCATTTCAGAGATGGCTCGTCAACTGGTGGGGAGGTACAAACTGTCATCCTGTCCTGCTTAATGATAAGAGTAGTAATTTACAGGGGTTCCAGCTAATAGTTCTTGCCAGGTACCTACTAGGAGTGCCTGAACCCTAGTCCTGTGAGCCAACAGCCATCCTGTCCTGCTTGATGTAGGCACATAAGCTGATGACAAATGAGCAGATTCCCATGCATTGATTGGGATGTGTTCTGTCTAGAGAAAGTCAGTTTTGGAAGCAGTAGAGGCACGATGGTTTTGAGCGCTGTTGTTCATGCAGATCAGCTTGTGTTTCCTCCTGCAGGTGGTTTGGAGGACTATGCAGAAAATGCAACAGTTGGCTTGCTTAACTATCACACCATCAAAAACGGCTTCTATCTGGGTCACACTGAGTTCCGTGACTTGGCAGGTCCAGTCGATTGGCAACAGCTGGTGGACTTAGGTGTGACAACTGCTTTTCTGAATATCTGATGTCACAAGGGCTCAGTGTTTTGTGGTGGATTTCTCCACCTGTCACATCAATGCTGTCTTGGACCATGCAACTGTATTTGAGCCTTCCAGCGTTCAAATCAGGAAGGAGGCAAATGTTTGTGCATGTTAATACACAGGTGACAAAGTGGCAGTGATATGCAACCCGCATGACACCTGGTTTTCCAAACGCAGCTGGGAGCAGATGTGGTTGAAGCTTCCACAAGTCAAGGTTGGTGGTCTTACTTGGCATATGTGACTTTGATTGAGAATGCTGGTCAAATTCTGGCATCAATGCAGCAGCCTGAAGCTTTGTGGCTGTGATCGACAACAAATTTGCAGTGTGTGTTGCATAACATGCATCTCAAAGCAATGAAGGTATAGCAAATGCCCTGAAGCTTCCAGGGCATATGGTATATTGGAAAGATACACTGACTGAGACCATGACACGGACCCTGCATTTATGTAGTGACCGCCATGCAACATACACCCTGAAGTTTTTCACATCTCATTTGCAATGTTGCTTGGTACATCTGGCTTACCTGAGTTGTGCCATGTAGGCTTATATGGAAGAAGCTCAAAGACACGATTTCTGCGTTTCAAGAGAGCTCTCAGCTTCACTAGCGCAGAAGTCAGCAGAACTTCTGCAGGGCCTACTTGCCTAGACAAGATACCTTTTTTTGGTGATTCGCAGTACATGAAATGTATACCAAGTTTATAAGGCTGTTGTCTGCAAATCAGCTTGGGCCTGTACTACTAGTGAGTCTTGCTGAGTGTGCGAGTATAACATGCAGCTTGCTGAGTATGATTGCAATGTATATGCCTATGCAATATGAAGCTTTTTCCCACCAGAATACACATTAAAATGAATTCTTGCAGATATGCACTCGTGAGCATATTATGCTGTCTTGATCGTTTTCGACACTGCCAGCAAAATCTAGTAGTAGGCTTTCCTGTGTAAATCCTTGTTCGAATCGGGGAGATCTCATCTGTTTGATTCAAGATCTGATTTATTTGCTTCAGAAAACAGTCCAACAGCAACTTAATTGTCGCAGCTCCTGCTAGATACAATTGAGGTACCAATAATGCACAAAAATGTTGCCCAAAAATGTTGCTGCACTTCTTGTAGTCCACACAAGTTGCACATTATGACATGCACGTACAGTCTCTACATCATCAGCAATTGACAATCCCGGATACACAAGCAACAAACAAACTTGAGTTGTTGCTTATTCCACACATTGTTGTCATCGTTTTCCCAAGCGCTTTTTGAGATCAGATAGCATGTCATAAACCTCCTTTTCAGCTTCTTTCTTCTTCCGCTCGGCTTCTTGCTCAAAAGCCTGTACTCTTTGCCTGACAACCTCGGCCTCATCTTGGGGACTGGCAGCTGGTCTCGAGCTGCTGCGTCATGCAAACCAGAGTCCTTGCTTATGCAACAAGACAAGTAATCAGGCAACACAGACATCATGCAGACGGCCTCCTACTCATCACAGTGTTCTTATGTACATTCGTTGAAACCAACAGCATTAGTAACCCAGGATGGCAACAAACCCTTGTTGATTCATCACAGTTTACATTGTCTGTCATGCAAAAACAGCATTATCTTACTTGTCAGAGCTAGATGGCTGCTGGCGCTGGGAACTTGTACCAGCTGAAGAGGCTGCGTTGCTTGAGCTTGTGCTGCTGCCTGATGCTTTGCGTTCCTCTGTGGACAAGCCAAGCCCTTTTTCCAAGGCCCCAACAGCAAGCAAGCCAGCATCATATAGCTCATCAATCAGGCTGTTAAAACCTGTGAGGCATGCTATTCTGCTTATGTAGCTGCGCCTTCAGATGCGCACACAGTGTGCTGCCAGCAGGCTGCCTGACTTGCAGGGAGGCTGTGCATTGACACTGGACATGTCACAAACCTTTCTTATTGACCTGGTCTGACCATCTTTTCAGGTCGACATCCAAGTCTCGAAGAAAGTCTGTAAAGCCATAGAATGGCTCGCCAGTCTCTTGCTTTCGCTGCTTGGCCCCACCGTTTGCTATGCCGTCTACAAAACCTCCCCAATCAAAACCATCCTGAAACATCATTGCATTCAATGAGTCCGTTCCCATGCAGGATACCAGTGACTTTTCTGCGGCAGGCCAAGCTTAAGCTAAGCAAAGTGTCGCACACCTGATGTTGCCTGTCATACTGCTGTCGCTTGCTTGGGTCTATAAGCAGTTGATATGCCATTTTGCATTCCATAAAGCGCTCTGCTGCATCTGGCTGCATAACAACCACAGTTATTGCACATGGTATCGGTGAACGTCACTGGCGAGCTGCAACCTAGCATGCACTCACTGCTTTGTTCACATCTGGGTGCAGCTGCTTTGCTTTCTTTTTGAAGGCGCTCTTGATCAGTTTATCAGTTGCAGAGGTCTCCACACCAAGAACTTTGTATGGGTCTTTGATGGCAGCGCTAGCAGCGCAAACAGCATGTGCACGTCCATGAGTCCTTTTCGGCCTCAGTCGACATCGTCGCAACTGGGTCATTGCAAGACTCTGTCGACAGGGTGAGTGCCTGCACCTTTAACAACTACAATCTTGCAGGATGTTCTCGACATCGACATTGATCCTTGCAGTCACGAATCACCAAACAGCTTACCTGAAGGGCATGTCAGTTTTACCGCTGAGTTTGTGAGCGCCAAGCCTAGCAGTGCACGGTATGCTTGCATGCAAGGCAAAAGTTCCCAACATCCGGACGCCCGGGCAGGTACACACCGACAACACAAACAGCAATCAGAGTGACGACTGCAGACAAAGCACGGCACTCAACAAGTTTGCGACGATCGCAGCAGCACCTGCTCACCTACGTTGACTTCAAGGACGCGCCGCTTCATCTCCTGTTTACCTTGCAAGAAGTCTAGAAGTTCTACATGTTGCATTGCAACCAGCTTCCACGACTTTCGTGGATAGTTCTAGGCAACTTGGCAACATGAACCAATTCTACAAGGCGTATGCAGTGGCAATCGCCTCCCTGTTGACGGGAGCGGCAGTTGTGCACAACATATACAAGCCAGACCTGGTGAGCCACTCAACTCCGCAGTGCCTCAGTGCATTTCGCGTTGAGGCTCTGTCGGCCTAAGCATCATGTGCCTGGAAAGTCGCAGCATTCTCTTCCTCTGTAACACTGAATTGTTGGTGTGTGTCAACTCCAGTGATCACCTGCCCAGCAAAGCACGTCACATGTCCAGTACATAAGCATCAGCTTGTTTGCAGCGCATCCCAATGTCCAAGCCAGATCCGTCAGAGCCTATCACTCTACCTGCCACGTCTCCCGCCCAGTTCCCAGATCCCAAGTAAGACGGATTCTAGTTGCAAATGCATACTTCAGTATAGTCTTGGAGAGGTATGCCAGCAATGCCACCAAGCTCTGAGGACGGCATTTTGAACACGTATGCTGAAGGCATCTTGGGGAAGTACACTGCTGAGTGTGCAGGTGCGTGTTCTGCCTTTCACAGTACACGTACACAACACTGTAGCGATGTCACATGTCTACATGCAGAGTCCTTGGCAGCTCATATGCAAAAGGCTGTACATACAAGCACAAAAAGGCTATGTGCATTGAATCTTGGCTGCAGTTGCGCTGCAGATGGTAATTCTGCTGGAGATGATAGAGAGCTTGCAGATGCTTTACAGCGAGTGCGAGAGCAGCTGCACAGCACACAAAGCAGTGCTGCTGTCTGCCTCATATGCTTGGAGACTATGCACAACGATGATGCAGTCTGGCACTGCTTTAGAGGCTGTTGCTGCGTACTTCACTTACTGTGCATACAAGCTTGGAGCCGTCAGCAAGTGGCAGCAGCTACTTACAGTGCTTCCCAGGAGTCTGCCAGGTACCGTGACAATCACGCCGGGATGAGCTTCTGAACTGTTGTGCGAATGAATGCAAGAGGCAAGAATGCATGCCAGGGCTTGCTCCAGGTGTTGAGGGCTGTGTCTGGACCAAATTTTGCTTTGTGTGATAATAGCATTTTGCAATTGATGTTCATCCTGCATTAATAATGAGAAGCAAGGCGTGGAACCGCTGGCCATGCATGCAAGACCATCTTGTTGTGTACTATTGTAGCATCATGCAGAAGAGCATGAAGCTGAGATGCACTCATTCCCTGCACATCTGCTGTTTGCAACTCAACACACCCTGCACTCTTGCATCTGCCATCATTGCCTCTGCAAACTTGTGTTCCAAGTTTGTGCTCAACTCCTTTTTGCACAGTCACTCACATGTGCCTCGTGCCAGTACTTGCTACAGAGCAGCTGACTACTCATACAGGGAAGAGTCCATTGACAAGGCACAGGCCTCATGGGGCTGCCCCAAGTGTCGCACAGCCTATCAGCCATCAGAGGTGCCTTCAGAGTACCGCTGCTTTTGTGGGAAGCAGAGGGACCCTCCCCTGGACCCCTGGCTGGCCCCCCACACCTGTGGGGACATCTGTGGCAGGGAGCTGGCGTCTGGCTGTGGCCACACCTGTGTGCTGCTGTGTCACCCTGGCCCCTGCCCCCCCTGTCCACGCCAGGTCAGCATCTGCCCTGTCCCATTCACTCGTACCTCTAAATAGGCTCAGTCAGTGGTAGCCAGGACGCATGTTGTTGAGTCGATTCAATGGAACCTACAAGTAAACAACCTGGCTGGGACTGTAGTGCTCTTGCAGAAGACACATCTGTGCATTCATGAAAGGGGTGTTGTCTTACTCGGTAAAACTCAGGTGTCCTGTTGCAAGCTTTGCACAGCCACACCCAGCTGCGCATGTGGCATTGGCCCACTTGTAGTTCACTGCATGGTGATCAACCAGGGTCTGCTCTGTGTGCATATCAGAGGAAACTTGGCTTATGTGGCAGAACTTGGCAGTAAGCCACCCAGCACTGCTATTCCTCTTGCAGCATATCCTGTCTGTCAAGTCACCTGATGCAGCACCGGACTTTGTCTCCACAGAGGCAACTGAACTTCTGCATGCAGATCGTGTCGCCCTGCCATTGCGAGAAGGTCAGCAAGCCCGTGCGCTGTAGCCAGGCCAACTTCTCATGCGGCAAGCTATGTGGCAGGCGCCTGGCATGTGGTCACAGATGCCCTCACAAGTGCCACCCAGGCACTTGCCCAGAATGCATGCTCACAGCTACAGTCAGTTGTCACTGTGGGGCGGAGACTCAGACTCTGCCTTGCAGTCAGCGTGACTTTCGGTGTGATCGTGTGTGTGGGAAGGTGCTAGCATGTGGCAGGCACAAGTGTGAGAAAGTGTGCCATGATGGCAGCTGTGGAGGGTGCCCCATGGAGGGTCCCAGGCTCTGCCCCTGTGGAAAGGTCAGTGGGTCAATGCACATGTCAATGGTAGCCCTCCTTCTAGTTCTTACACTTGCAATGTTCACTACATTTTAGGCTGCTCTGGAGAGACAAGACTTGTCCTGCACGTGCCTAGCTCATCATGAGCTGGGAAGCGTTGAAAATCATGATTTTTATTTTTGTCATCACTCAGATTTCCAATGTCCTTTGCAATTCCAGCATCTTATACATGTTTGTCTGCCTCCTGCAATACAGCATTCGAGTGCTCAGGCCTCAAAACCAGTGTAGTTCTAATCACAATCCCACCAGCAACATGTGCAATGCTGACTGTGCGTCAGCAACAGATCGCAAAAGGTAGCTTCTCAAGCTCAAAACACCAGAAATGAGTACTTCTGTGAGGTTGCAAGCTGTGCTACTGCTACGGTGATCTTCCTGCAAGCTCTTGCTGCATGAACCGACACCAGTAATACCACTTCCAACAAACAATCAGTCATGCAACACCATTATGTCGCTCCAGGTTGAGTACAGCGACCTGGCATGTGATGAGGAGACTCCCGTTTGTGGTGCCACATGTGACAAGCTGTTGCCTTGTGGGCGACACAGATGTGCTGAGCGGTGCCATCATGGCACCTGCACCATGCACTGCCGAGCAATGGTGGACAAGGCCTGTGTCTGTGGCAAGACTCACAAGATAGTACCATGCCATGAGACCCTCAGGTGTGCTCTGACTCCTTGCAAGCTTGAATGCAGCAGAAATGAAAACCAATCAAGATAGTGTCATGCCATGAAACACTCAGGTATGCTCTGACTCCTGACGAGCTTAAATACAGAGCAGACTTTTTTAATTTCTTGTAACAGATGATACAAAATGAGATTAACACAAGGTACAAGGTACAAGATCAAGGCGAACTTAGATGAGACTGTTCTAGCTGCACCAGAGCACCAATTCAACTTATCCAAGCAAGTGCAGGTTTTCAAAAGTGAAGAAGCGCAAGTACATCCGGATGATCAAATAGTGTTATTTGCATTAAACAGTATACTGGCCACTACACTACAGTCTTTGTTCTCAGAAGAGAACTCAGCCAGAGTAAGCTTGATTTCAGCACTGCTATTCAACACTCTGGTATTGTTGCTTGGTGAACAGAGTTATGGCCATGATGTCACAGCATCACTTACTTTCCAATGTCAAATGTTGGCCCTGGAAACAATTCTTGAGACAGGCATACACAAGGCTTTCAACTGAATTCATTCAACCTGATCAGTCATGACATCGGTTCTCAAAACGCTAAAGCTGCACACACAGACTGCAAGTCCAAAACAATGACTGCTGTTTGTCTACACATACTTCGGTGACAGTACACAAACAGCCTTGGCTAATTTTACATAGCAGCTCAAAATCTCTGTTATTTGAGACGGGGGGGGGGGGGGGGGGGCCCAACGAAAAAAAACCC
>JAABUK010012872.1_pt1 | contig 10568 bp, 6 predicted proteins | sample 5559141 | NCBI WGS metagenome assembly JAABUK01 (sample SAMN10711869, study PRJNA513367) | rock metagenome | isolation source: Antarctica rocks | place: Antarctica: Victoria Land, Pudding Butte nord | collected 2016-01-03
AAAGAAGCACAAAGAGTTTTTTTGAAAAGTAAAACAAATGAACAAGATCTTTGTGCCTCTTCGTGCCTTGGTGTCTCCGTGGTTCAAAAATAACTAATGTGCAGTGCGACTTAATCAGTTATCTTAACCTGATGTTTGAATTTGCAAATTCATGAAGGACTCTGTGTTAAAAAAAAACTTACAGTCCCGAAAAAGCCAATTTCAAATGCGGGTTCTTCTCTGCATATTGATACACCAATCCACGCACATAATCATTATCAGGATACTGCGTAAGATTCAACTTCAATTCATTTATGTCAGAGACCGCATATTGCTGCGGCAAATAACCCATTCCATAAAACCTTCCTTGTTCAATCAGCAGGCAGCTTTGATCATTATCGGTCTTCCCATTTCCTAACAAAGCAAAAGTTGGTAATTGTTTTTGAAGTGTTTCAATAGCCTCACGTACCCGTTGGTTATAACTTGCAGGATCTTCCTGCGGAAGTTCCTTTTTTTTGTCTATAAAACAAAGCCCCTCATCCAGCATAAATTCTTTCACCAGCTTGCGGAGTAATGTATATCCTTGTTGTAACAAATTGAAAGTGTACAAAGGCTGCAGGTGTTTTCTTTTCTTTTCTATCCCTAACCTTATATAACCATTCTGGTCCTCGAAAGAATATAGCCCGTACACATGTTCAAAGCGTTTAAGGCTTCGGTTATGTGCAGGCCATAAACGGCGTATCTCGGCACATTCCAGAATAAGCGCCATTAATTCACTGCCACAAACCTGGTGACTGATACTACAGACATCCCGCAAAAATTCCTGCTTGCGCCTGGTTTTATCATTATTGGAAAAATGACTTTTAACGCGTTGCTGCAAATTCCTTGCTTTGCCTACATAAATAATCTTTCCTTTCTGATCATGAAAATAATAAACACCCGGGAAGTAAGGAAGTCGCTCCACCTGCTCCGCAGGAATATTTGGTGGCAGGTACTGTTCCTTATTTTTGCCTTTTAACATCAGTTGTATATGTCCTTCTTTATCGGAATCTACGATTTTGGAAAATAATTCAACAGTAGCTGAAGCGTCACCCATGGCGCGGTGGCGATTAATCATTTCAATACCAAGCTCGCGGCAAATTGAGCCGAGTCCATATTTAACGTAGCCGGGAAAGACCTTTCTGCTCAATCGTACGGTACATAATTTTTTACTGTTTAATTCAAAGCCATGAAGCTGCAGGTGATGCTTTACAAAAGAGTAATCAAAGTTTACGTTATGTGCTACGAATACCCTACCCTGCAACAGGTTGAAAATATTGGCAGCCACTTCTTCAAACTTCGGTGCACTATTCACCATCTCGTTTGTGATGCCTGTTAAGGTAGTAATGAAATGCGGGATGGGCATACCCGGATTGATCAATGTTTCATAGCAGCCTTCTATATTCTTACCATCGAAAAGAACTATAGCAATTTCAGTAATGCTGTTAGCGCCTGCGTATCCTCCGGTTGTTTCTATATCTATAATCGCGAACAAGTAGTGAATATTTTGTAACCAAAATTACTAAATCTTTTGGCAGAAAAAATCACTTCCTATTTGTGTACCTTTGCCATCCTTAAAAATGAATTGTAGTCATGGAACTCAGTAAAAATTATACTCCGGCAGCCATTGAAGAGAAATGGTACAAGCATTGGCTGGATAAAAAATACTTCAATAGCTATCCGGATGATCGGCATGCGTTTACAGTAGTTATTCCGCCACCCAATGTAACGGGGGTACTTCATATGGGACATACACTTAATGAAACCGTTCAGGATATCCTGGTACGTAAGGCAAGAATGAGCGGATTCAATGCATGCTGGGTACCTGGTAGCGACCACGCATCTATCGCTACAGAAGCAAGGGTGGTTAATATGCTAAAGGAAAAAGGTATTAATAAAAATGAACTGAGTCGCGAAGAATTTCTACGTTATGCTTTTGAGTGGAAAGAAAAATATGGCGGCATCATCTATAACCAGATAGCAAAGCTGGGCTGCAGTGTAGACTGGAACCGGGTAACATTCACCATGGATGATCACTATTACAAAGCTGTTATCAAGGTTTTTGTTGAACTGTATAATAAAGGACTGATCTATCGCGGAGCTAGAATGATCAACTGGGATCCTGCAGCAAAGACTGCGCTAAGCGATGAAGAAGTGGAATATAAAGACCTGCAAGGAAAGCTTTATTACCTGAAATATTACCTGGATGATAGCGAAGCCGGCACTGCATCGAAAAATTATATCAGCATTGCCACACAGCGCCCTGAAACAATCATGGGAGACACTGCCATATGTGTAAACCCTGATGATGGCCGTTATACTCGCCTTAAAGGTGCTTATGCATTTGTTCCGCTGATTAACCGGCGAATCCCCATCATCTTTGATGAATATGTTTCTCCTGAATTTGGTACTGGCGCCTTAAAAGTTACACCAGCTCATGACATCAATGATTACAACCTTGGATTGAAATTTAACCTGGAAGTAATTGATACGCTGAATGAAGATGGAACCATGAGTGAAGCAGCACAAATCTTTGTTGGTGAAGACCGTTTTACGGCAAGAAAGAAAATCATCAACACTTTAAAAGAGCAGGATTTCTTGTTAAAAGAAGAAGAATACCCAACTCGTCTCGGTTATAGTCAGCGTACAGGGGTGGTTGTGGAACCCAGGATCTCCACACAATGGTTTGTTAAGATGAAAGAGCTTGCAGAACCGGCATTAAAAGCGGTTACTGAAGAAAAAATTATAATCCACCCCGGTGATAAGTTTTTAGCCACCTATAAATACTGGATGGAAAATGTTAAGGACTGGTGTATTAGCCGCCAGTTGTGGTGGGGCCAGCAAATACCAGCCTGGTATGATCTTTCAGGAAGATTTATAGTGGCCCACGATGAAGAAGAGGCAAAGAAAACCTATGAAGAATTATATTTAGTTTCGGATACTACACTAAGGCGCGATGAAGATGTGCTCGATACCTGGTTCTCATCGTGGCTCTGGCCTATGGAGGTTTTTAAAGGAGTAAGTGATCCGGGTAATAAAGAACTACAATATTACTATCCTGCTTCAGTACTGGTAACCGGTCAGGATATTATATTCTTCTGGGTTGCTCGTATGATTATGGCGGGAATGGAACTGGAAAACCAGAAGCCTTTCTCTGATGTATATTTCACCGGCATGGTTCGTGACAAGTTGGGCAGAAAGATGAGCAAGAGTTTAGGCAACTCACCAGACCTGCTGGAACTGATAGATAAATATGGCGCAGACGCTGTACGCTTTGGCATCATGATCTCTTCACCGGCAGGTAATGATTTATTGTTTGATGAGAACAGCCTGGAGCAGGGAAGGAACTTTAATAATAAAATCTGGAATGCGCTGAAGCTGGTTAAGATGTGGTCTGAAAGACAAAGCACTGAAGCACCAGTTACTAATCAGCAGCAGGCCAGCTCCTTTGCTATAAACTGGTTTGAAAACAGGTTGCAGCAGGCAAGTTCGGAAATAGATTCACTGCTCCAACAATTCCGGCTAAGCGAAGCACTGAAGACATTGTACTCTTTGATATGGGATGATTTCTGTAGCTGGTATTTAGAATGGGTAAAGCCTGGTTTTGAGCAACCTATACCAGCTAACGTTTACCATAAAACGCTTGAATTTTTTACTTCACTGATGCAGCTGCTGCATCCCTTCATGCCTTTTATAACGGAGGAAGTGTATCATTTGCTTGAAGAAAGGGAAGATGATTTATGCGTAAAACAATTTCCTGGTAACAAGGTTGCGGATCATGCAATTCTTGCAAAAGCCGGCTTATTAAAAGAAGTAATAACTGCTATTCGCGATGCTCGTAATAAAAACCAGATAAAACCTAAAGAAGAAATCGAGCTGTACATACAAACCTTATCCGATGATGTCTACAATGATTTACAAATGATATTAACAAAGCAGGTAAATGCGACAACCATTCATTTTACATCTGAAGCTATTGAAAAGACTATAGCAGTAGTAGTTGGTAAAGACACTTTCTTCATAGGTTCCGATCAGCCGCTTGATGCTGCCAGTCAGAAAGAAGATCTGATAAAAGAATTACAATACCTCACCGGCTTTATTGTTTCAGTAGATAAAAAGCTAGGCAACGAAAGATTTGTACAGAATGCCAAACCTGAAGTAGTAGAATTAGAAAGAAAGAAAAAGTTTGATGCCGAGAGTAAGATAAAAGTGATTGAGGAAAGTTTGGCGAATTTGTGAGGTTGAGTTCCCGGTTTGAGCTGATCAATAGGCCAGGTAAGAAATTTAACGTAGTTTTTTGAAGCAGGATTTACAAGATGGAAAATAATTTTCAGAATTTCGTCGTCAGGGTTTAGCGTTTATTATCCGAGTGTTCTATCTGAAAAATTCTGAAAATTATGCTTCCATCCTGTGAATCCTGCTTCAACACTTTCAGGATTTTTGGTCACCCTACAACTGTGGAACCATAGAACTAAGAAGTTACCGCTGCAATAAATTCACCGGCAGCACAAACTCAAACCTGCTTGATCCGCTACCGTCAAACAGATCTTTATCTAACAGATAACTATACCTGAAGCCTATGCTCAGTGGCAGCTGGTTCCACCATTTAGTATCAAAGAATATTTCTGTTCCGGTTGATCTGAAACTTGCAGTGTGCTTTCTTGAATCCTCCACATAAGTATTATCATAAAAAACATTTGCCCGTAACCGTAACAGGTAAATTATATTGCCAAACCCGGCATCAGGATAAGCCAGGGGAAAATGATAGTTAACACCCCATTTTGTCATCAGGTGAAAATTCTCGGCAGAGTATCCTCGGGAAAAAGGAAAATTATTAGAGAAGCTTCTCTGATTTAAAGTGTCTTTCTGTTGAAAAGCCGCATTCAGAACCAGGTTATGGTTTACAAACAATCCTGGCAGATATAGATAGCCAGATATCAAAAACTGGTTGGCATCGAAATTAGATACAGCTCTTTTATAATTGATCAAAAGGGATTGGGCTAAACGCGGATAAATATGCTGTCTTGCCTGTTGCACCTGGTTGTAAAAACTAACATAAGTGTTCACATAACCAAACGACTGATTTCCCAAACTATCTTTATAAACTCCTTTAAAATTTGGCTGATTAAAAACATAATCGGCGCCAATGTTCAGTCCAGTAAAATTCCTGCCCTTGTTCAAATTAAAAGGAAGCTCAAAGCCGCCATGAAACTCCCCTTCATTCCAATAGATCCGTTTACCATGGTATAAACTCCTTCTGTCAAAAGTATAATTGGCACCTGCTGACAAGTACGGAAATAATGCACCATAGGTTGTATTGAAACCAAGCTGTTTAGATTTTTCATTGCGGTTATAACTAAAAAATAATTCAGACTGTAAAGTATTCAACACGTTTTCTCCAACAAGCGATAATGAATAAACCGGATCGTTAACCAATGGCTGCAGGCTATGAAAATTTAATAACCTGTAAGAGGCCGGATATTTAGTTACCGGCAATTTTGAAGATGCAAAAGTACCGGCAGGGTTTTTATTGATTGAAGTTATTCCAAAGTCTGGCAGTGGCGAATTGATAGCCGTTGCCGGCATACTTTCCCATACTACATCCTTTTTATTTGCAGATTGCAGCTGATAACCAAAGACTGTAAAGTTGCTCCACCATAACTTATCGGAACCAACAGCAGGTTGATAATTACCCAGATTAGACGAAGTGCCTGGTACAAGTTGGAACAACTTCTTTTCCGCCAATGAGTAGGCGAAAATTTGATCAGTTGAATTATGTGAGGCGCTGAAATAAACAGTATCATTTTGAATAACCGGGAAACCAATCACATTAAACGAAAATGGTGTCAGGTAACTGGCGATTCCTTTAACGCCATCAATCAAAGCCAGTGACATTTGTCCGGATGTATTTTTTACAGCCGTTATAATATCCCTGGCATTATAAAATTTAGGATAGGTATAAAATAATTTTTCAGGATTGGGGACAGCCTTAATCAATGTGCCATTACATGCATCTAAAAACTGTAACTCACTATTGCCTTTACTATCAACATTCACCACAACGATGGTGCTTCCATCATTACTGATATCAGGAGAAAAATATTTCGAATGCTTTGTCAGCGAACGCTGTTTACCTGTATGAATATCTATAACCTTCAATTCACTGTAATCTTTCCATCCCCATCGCAGATCAGGACGATAGGATGCATAAACGATGTTGCCATTCCTGTAAGAAAATTGGTTATCGAGGGAGTAATCCCTTACCCTCAATTTTTTATCTTTGTTATTTGTTCGTATGATAAATGTTGGGATCTGTTTATAAGTCGTTTTCATAAAAATCACTGTGCTGTCATCCACAACGGCAGGATATTCTTCAACTGCTACAAAATGTCTGTGTGCCTTAGAAGGCTTATCTATGGCCATCTTTGCAGTATCATTAAGTTTTCTAAAATAATCTAAAACTTCTTTTCTGAAAACATTATAATTCTTTCCCGAATAATTTTTTACAGCTTTCTGAAAAGGATAGAACAGGCCTTTGTAAGACGCAGCATCCTGTGTAACCTTTCTCCAGAATTCATTTCCATATTGCTTTCTACCATAAGCCACCATCATATATCCAAGCCTGTAATGGTCGGGTGTGAAATCTTTAAATGATCCGTTGCGCAGCTTCATCCACGAATAATTTTTACCTGCCTGCCATAAGGAGCGATAGTCATTGTAGAAAAAAGGTAATCGTCCCCTGCCCTGCCTGCTTACGTTGGTTTCGTTATATACAGCATCGCCTTCATAAAACCAGTCGGGTATTACCAGGCTGTTTGCCAGAGCCTGTCCTTCTTCACCAAAAATTACCCGAAATACTTTTGACAGGCCTACATTAAAATTATTGTTTTGCTGCACATGCCTGAACTCATGAATGGCCAGTTGCTCCGGCCAGGGAAGGCTTCCCAAAGTAAAACTGTTTTGAGGCGGCATCAGGTAAAACTCGCTACGGTAAGGTCCCAGTGCTACGTAAGCGTTAGACTGAGTAGTTTGATTATGTAATACGATATCAATCTTATGCAACTTATTGCCGATTGATTGCTGTGTGGAAACATTTAATTGTTGAACGATACCAGCAACCTGTTGGGCGACTGAATCAAGTCCCCTCGGAAAGATAATTCTTGTTGCCGGGTTATTAATTTGATCCCATTTTATAGATGGCGGGTTACCACCAAAGCGTTGCGAAAATGCAGCGCATGTTGTGATAAAAAATATAGCTGAAAAAAGAAATTTCATAGTAGGTAAATATATGTAAAATAGGGTATGAAATGGTACGTACTTTTATATCATAACTTGATAAGAGTAACTAATGAAAAATGAATTGATCATCCGTAAGGCCAAAGCAAAAGATATATCTAAGATTAAAAAACTGGCAGAATCTGTCTGGCCTTTCACTTATAAAGACATCTTGTCTCCTGAGCAGATTGAGTACATGATGCAATTGTTTTATAGTGAAGCTTCTTTAAAGGAACAATTCGATAAACATACTTTTCTCGTTGCATATTTGGATGGAGAACCGGTCGGCTTTGCTTCTTATTCTTTAATTTCTGCTGCAGGAGATTACAAACTTCACAAGCTTTACGTGAGTACACCGATGCAGGGTCGCGGACTTGGGAAAGCATTAATCAATTTTATTACTGATGCGTTAAAGCTCTTTGATGGCAAGGCCTTGGAACTGAATGTCAACCGTAATAATAAAGCTACTACGTTTTATGAAAGATTGGGGTTTGAAGTAATATATGAACTAGACATTGATATTGGAAATGGTTACTTTATGAATGATTATGTGATGCGGTTGCAAGTTTAGTAATCTCTGTGTATTTTTTTTAACCACGGAGGAAGGAATAGGTAACACGGAGGTCCACGGAGAAGGCTCCTCTGTGAACCTCCGTGTTACCTATTCCTTCCTCCGTGGTTAAAAATCCCTCAAACATTTTGAATCTCAAATTTCCCCATAGCCGCCTGCTTCATCTGGTAAGTCACCTCATGCCCCAGGTATCTTTCAATGCCACCCTCTATCAAATATATCAATGGAGTAAGTATGATAGCCATTGTAAACTTATACGCATAATTAACCAAACAGATAGCCAACACTAGTTGCCAGCTCCAGTTATTACCAATCTTAAAAGCAATAAACAACACAATAAAACTATCAATAAACTGTGAGATAACTGTTGAACCTGTTGCACGCAACCACACCCATTTTTCGCCGGTAACCGCCTTTATCCGGTGAAAGACCGTTACATCCACGATCTGGCTCACCAAAAACGCCACCAGGCTTCCGACAATAATCCACATACCCTGTCCGAAGATACCGTTAAAGGCAACCTGCATGTTTGCAATTTCAGGCGCCTTTGACCCTATCCAGAAATCTGCTGAAGGAATATGAATAGCCATGTAAAACATCACAAACGCATAGGTAATCAAAGCCACAGCTGTATATGAAATCCTTCTTACCACCTTCGGACCATAATATTCATTCACAATATCCGTCATAATAAATTCAAGCGGCCAAAGCAATACCCCGCAGGTGAGATTGAAAGAAAGTCCCTTTTGTCCAAATAATTCGAACTGAGATGGTGCCAGTCCGAATACTTTTTCCAAAGAAAAAATTTTACCACCAATGCATTCTGCTATAAGGGCATTGGCTACAAAGAAGGCTGTAAAAAAAATAAGCAGCCTGGTAGGTTTGTCTTTAATAATTTGATGTATCATTTCAGCAGCATATAAATTTGGTAAATAAAACAACAAAAGTTTATGATGAACAACCAGGCAGGCTGAAAAATCAGTAGCGATCTTTCTTTAAGCAACATCAATCCCATCCACAAATGAATCAACCCGTTAAACACAATAGACAAAAATAGCCCGGCCACTATAATGCTTGATTTCATCTCTTTATCAGGCATAAAATTAAAATAACCCATTAGCAGCGTCGCTATCATACATAGATTATAAATAAAAGTTACTCTCGAAAGAAATAGCAAGGTCTTCATTGTTATTCAATTTACGGCCAGGTATTCACAAATCCTTGTTAGCTTATCCAAAATCCGCATTTATCCTTAAAATACCATTATTTTGCGGGGAATAATCAATGACCGTGTATGAATGCTACTTTTTTGAAAAAGGCAATGCCTCATATTATAGCAGTGGTAATTTTTTTGGTGGTGGCTGTAATTTACTGTCAGCCTGCGTTGCAGGGAAAAGTGCTGGGAAGTACAGATAACCAGCAATGGCGAGGAATGGCGCAGCAGTCATTTGAATTCAAAGAAAAACATGGCCTTTATCCTTACTGGACAAACAGCATGTTTAGCGGCATGCCCGGCTACCAGATCGCTTTTGAAACACCCAACAAAATCTCCATTGGTTTTTTGCATAATTACATTTTTACTTTGGGACTGCCAAAGCCCATCAACTTCTTTTTCCTTGCCTGTATTATGGCTTATTTTTTATTAATGGTTTTACGAATCAATCCCTGGTTAGGTATTATGGGAGCTATCGCTTATGCTTATTCTACTTATGACCCTATTATAATATCGGTGGGTCATGATACTAAAATGATTTGTATCGGTTATGCACCAGGCGTTATTGGAGCATTGCTATTGATCTTTCAAAAACGTTATATTATTGGTACCGTACTTACCTCGCTGCTTGCGGCGATGATACTTTGGCAAAATCACATACAGATTACTTATTACACTTTGATCATTGCATTGGCGTTAGGTATTGCTTACGCTATTCATGCTATTCGTAATGGTAAAGTAAAAGATGTTGTTGTCGCCGGGGCGCTTGCATTGTTTGCCGGAGCCCTCGCCCTTGGCGTAAACATTATCAACATCTGGCCGATGAATGAATATGTTAAAGAAACGATGCGCGGCGGACGTTCAGAGCTTACCGATCCCTCTCATCCAAAAAATAAAACCAAGGGTGGCTTCGATAAAGATTATGCTTTTACCTGGAGCTATGGTATTTCGGAAACGCTCACTATCCTGGTGCCCGGATTGTATGGCGGGGGCTCTGGTGGTAACCAGCTTACTTCAGGAAATTCAAAGTTTGCAGAAAAATTAACGGAGATAGGACAGCCGGAGGATAACGCATTGCGCTATGCCAATAGCACCGCATATTGGGGACCGCAACAGCAGGGCACTACAGGACCCGTTTACCTGGGTGCGGTAATTTGTTTTTTAACTATACTATGTTTAGTATTTGTGAAACACTGGATAAAATGGGGCCTGGTGGCGGCAAGTATTTTTGCCATCATTCTATCATGGGGCAAAAATTTTGAGACAGTAAATTATTTTTTGTTTGATTACCTGCCTATGTATAATAAATTCAGGGCGCCCACCATGTCGTTGGTAATACCGCAACTTTGCTTTGCAGTATTAGCCTGCCTGGGCGCTAATGAGGTGTTGTTCGGCAATCTTAAAAAAGAAGAAGCCTGGAAAAAATTCCGATTGGGAAGAAATATTACTGGGAGCGTATTTGCATTAGTTCTTATCATGTATTTTAGTTTC
>JAABUK010012873.1_pt1 | contig 10567 bp, 13 predicted proteins | sample 5559141 | NCBI WGS metagenome assembly JAABUK01 (sample SAMN10711869, study PRJNA513367) | rock metagenome | isolation source: Antarctica rocks | place: Antarctica: Victoria Land, Pudding Butte nord | collected 2016-01-03
TCACAAATCTGAAGCCCCATTGCATGCCTGCTTATCACTCAGTTTTAAAGCCTGTCACATCACAGCTGTGCAACCTCACAATTTGCAAATCTGAGGCCCCAATATTTCAACATGGGTTCGGAACTAGTGACAAGACTTTAAGCCCCAATGCAACACCACAATGCTGATTGGCATGATTCCCTCACATGATGCATCCACCTATAAGCACTAGACCTGACAAATGCTTTGCATCGTGCTGCGCCAGTCTTTTGCCCAGATGCTAACATGTTTAGCCCTGAGTTTCATTTGTGTACTGAGTACACCGTACTAAGTAAACTGTACTGAGTACGCTGTACTCGCACTTGATCTCATGTGCTGCTGTGAGCAAATGTCCCCTTAAAAAGCTTCGGCGTACGGCTGGATTTTGTGCGATGCTTGTTGGTAGTGCCACGAGGCACGTCAGCATGGGATCAATCATCTAGGTAAAAGTTGGCATTGTACACGATCAGTTTTTGGTGCAGTGCAATGTGTTTCAAAGGCTTTGATAGCTGGTGCAGCTTGCTGCCTGACATCTTTAACCCATCAAGTGCAACAGCATATGCTGTTACCAATACTTTATGAAGATTAATCAGGCCGGTATCCTCTGCATAGGCCTAAACATCAACATCACTGTACAACTGCAGATTGCTCATGTTCTGAGGTAGCCAGCACATGCACGGCCTACTCTGATCTCTGAAGCATGTATTCATCAAAACTGATGACACTCATTACTGTGATGGGTTGACAAAACCAAAAACATTAAACCTTTGATCCTCAGTACTTGGCATTTACAAAGTTGTCCATCTTTATGAATGGGATGAAGTCTTCAGGAAAGCCCTCGCCCTTTGCAGGCACATACTGATAGACGCCCTGCACATATACATGCTATTCAATGCTTGCACAGCTGCTGCTGCCCTGTTACAGTGAAAGCTTCAGTGCTGCAGCAATCACTTTGCACATAAATTACTGCTGTATAAGCGCTGTCTTTTGTGAGGTGAAGCCTGGCTAGGGCCTCAGGATTAAGCAGGCAGCTGTTTTATACAACTCAAGAATTGGCATTAGCAGACATGTGCATCCCAAGGCCAGTCTGTGGTCTTTCAGAGGTGCTCAACAAACGTTACACAGATGGACGAAGAGGAAGGAGTGTGAGTACTTGGCATCATAAACAAAAGTACTGCCAGGGTGGTGTTGGACAAGGGAACTTACCCAAGGGAGATGGCTTCGCCTGGCAATCTCACTCAAGGAGTAGGCCTCCCACTCAGGTATGCTCGCCCACCTGTCCACCAACCAGCACTGGTCAATGAAGGCTGCTTGCAGCAGCACAGAACATGCAGCATGCATACCAAAGAGGGAACCATGTTTGCAAGCAGTGACAGAGGGTTGCAAAGACAAGATGCAATATCTGCTTTACTGTTGCAGCTGTGAAGTTTTCTGCCTGGCAAGCTCAAGCAGCATTTGGTATGAAGCATCTAAACAGTCATCGAATACTGAATCCAGTCGGTGAGGAATGCAAAGCAAATCTGGCAGGACTAGCAAATGCAGACAGGACTGTGTGAGCGTACTTGCTGGTAGCCACAAAGTCAGAGTCATCTTTGCGCTCAAGAGAAAAGCCCAAGAAGCCAGCCGATTGCTGCATGACTTCTTCTCGCTGATGCCAAGCATCTTCAAACTCAGGCACCTTGTCCTCTGGCACAATGAACCTGGCAATATCAAATTGGAACATGTTCCCATCAGACCTGTCTTGACGATTAGTTAAGAGTCCTCTGTTCTGCCAGCATCAGTCAAAGCATGTATTTGCAGATGCCTCAGTTGGCCAATGCTGGTATCCAGATGCAATATGACCTGCAGCCTTCAAGTAACATGTGCACATTCCTTGAGTGAGGCATCTACCAAAGCATGCATCTCACTGGAAAGTTCCCTATCTCTGATAATGCATGATCACACTCTTGTCACATGCAAAGTGTGAGAACTTCCCAGCCATGCTGTTGCCACAGGACATGCAACTGCATAAGCTCCCTGACAAGACTGAAGAATGCATCACATTGCAGTGACATGCCCAGCAGCACAGTGACTCCAACTTATGCACAGATGCCGCAAGGCTATACTTGTTGACATTGTTGAAGCCCTTGGCAGGTTGACTTTTGGGTTTCGCCTTTGGCGGAGCTTCCCCGGGCAGCTTGGGGGCTATCGCTTGCCCGGCCTGATTGGCTGGTGTTGACCCATTCTGCCTGGCGCCATTTGAGCTGACATCTGATGCTTGTGCACTTGGTGCCTGCTGGTTGCATGCAGCACGGGTCAGGTATGTAATCAAGGTTGGCATTGCAGGCTGTGAGTTGCATTGCTACCTTTGATCGCCAGGCTGCTATCCAATGACGAGCAGATTCTGCATTGTGAGCGTTGGGCTGGGCTTCTTGGGTTTGTTGGGCAGCAGCCTGCATGCAGTGAGTGCATGTGTTGACCAAAACACTGTGCAGTAGAGCAGACCAGGTACACTGTGCCTTGTGTTGTGCAAGCATGCCACAAAGGCAGTGCGTGAGCACAACAGCTGTGTCGCTCACATGCAACACAGAAGTCCGAATGGTGTGGACCCAGGATATGGCAAAAGTCAAGTTGTTGGTCACCTGAGGTTGACCACCATTGGTTTGTGCCATGGCAACGCAGATTTGATGGCAAACATCAACGCCCCGGACCTGACGACGCTGCACAGAGTTCTGATTTTGAGAGGAAACTTGCGACGCCTTGACAGAGAAATTGGTCTTACTTGCGCACTGCACTGGAATCATACCTGACTCTTAGGCCGCACGGTGCCGCGCCGCTGACGAACGTGGCATATGCATGCGGCTGATGAAGTGCTGGCATGCATAATTGCTGTCTGTGCAGACATCGCTGTGGAGGTTCGGAACCTAGTATTATCGAAGAGCGGCAAGCAGTGCAGCCACCTTATAAGTATCAACGACTTATGCCGGTGCAATGCAAACCAACTCCAATCGTTTGTACACAGTAGTCCTTGCCAATGCAGCAAAGCTGTTGCCACAGCAAGGCAATGATTGCTTGCGCATGCGCGAGGTCAGGCAACGATTACATCGACTACACTGCTCACATGGGCACGTGCGAGACTTAGTCATAAGCTAGAAGTGCGTGTGTGAGCAAGTCACGGAAGCAAGTGTGTCCTATCGCCGGCAGTCACCTCATCTGCGTTTTAGTATGTCGGTCGGAGCAATGGCTGGGTTTATGCCAACGCATAAGCACTCACATGCTGGCTGCCAGTTGCTAAGGGATTGTACCTGGCAGCAACGGTTCACCGTGCTACCATCGCTGCGGACCCATGCAAGCAAGCACCTACGCACAAGTCACAAAAGTCAATGCAAGTCTAGCCGGGCTCAGCGCTTGCGTTGCCGCAGTGAAAGTCACAACGGGAACGGTAGCAAGGAAACAAGTGAGGGTTCTTCAGCAACAGTTTCCGTTTTGCACTGATACTCTGCACGTACCAGAGTTTGTCTACATCACACATGTCACAAATTGAACGCTCATCAAAGCTGGCATAACATCTGCACCTGCAAGCTTCAGGCGTTGAGAACGTGGTGATCATTGGCAGTGGGCCTGCTGGGTATACTGCAGCCATCTATGCTGCTAGAGCCAATCTCAAACCTGTTGTGTTTGAGGGCTATCAAGTTGGAGGCGTCAGAGGAGGTCAGCTCATGACAACAACAGAAGTAGAAAACTTTCCTGGTGAGCGCCAGAACTGTTCATATACACAATTTACATGCATGGCTTTGCATCAAATGCTCGTTGCTCTGCATCTGCTCTGCATGCTCATATAGCAAGAAACATGCAGCACTTGCCTCAGTGCACAGATCAGTGTGTCCGTCATTGCAAAGCAGAAGGGGTGCTCATTGCCTGCAGGCTTCCCAGAGGGAGTTACTGGTCCTGACTTGATGGATAAGATGCGTGCTCAGGTGATTGCTTTCATCACATTTCTTGCAGTTGCCGGCTGTGCTGTCTTGTGTCAATACGCAGCATTGTCATTTGTGTACACTGTATGTACACAGTTTCAACATGTCTAGCCCGATTGATTGGCCAGAACTGCACACTCATGAGATTATCTGTAGGCTGAGAGGTGGGGCTCAGAACTGCTGACAGAAGATGTGGAGCATGTTGACCTTGGCCATCGCCCCTTCACGGTCCGCACTAGTGACACAGAGGTAGGCAATCTTGCACACCAGTATGTTGTGGCGGAGCATGGTGCTCATGCATAGTATTGACAGGGTTGATGACTCAACCTACCTATATCTCACCTCAGATGCATCACATGCTGGCATGTTCAGCTGTGAGTTTGGCATGCATGTGAGTTTGTGCCAACAGCTGTGGTCCTATCACAAGAGCCCTGAGTTGCATCCTCTGTGCCGTTGTCTCTGTCTGTGCCAATACAGCTTTTATCAGTGGCAACCACATCATGCTTCTGAACTTTCCAACATCTTTCTGCCTGGGCAGGTCTGCCTCTGTGAAGTATGCTGAATTGTCCTGGGACTTGTAGGTGAAGGCGCACAGCATCATCATAGCCACAGGAGCAACGGCAAAGCGTCTAGGCATCCCAAGCGAGGAGAAGTTCTGGAGTCAGGGCATCAGCGCCTGTGCCATCTGTGACGGTACATGCCCACCCACTCTGCACCCTCCATTTCTATTGGTTGCTGAGGACATTTGCAGATGCCAGCTGGCCCATTACTCATGTCACATACAGCAACCTACAGTACATGCTCCAACTCAGAAATGCTAACCTTCTCAGTCCTCGGTGCACGCAACGCATCATGCCAAAGCCAGAGTGTGCAACCTACACAGAAGTCCTTTCTGCTCAAACCATCCTGCTTGCAGGCGCCAGCTACTCCTTCAGAAATCAGGAGCTAGCAGTGGTAGGCGGTGGTGACACAGCTGTGGAGGAGGCCATCTACCTCACCAAATACGGTACCATGGTAAGCTTACACTCTGGCCTCACTAGGCTCTGCAGCATTCTTGAGGACAGCTGCCCAGGCCTACCCTGCAGTCAGGCTATGCTTGTACATCAGGGCAGGGTTGATACGGTCAGACACAAGTGGGACCAGAGCCAAGTTGATCATGAACTTTGTGTTGATTCAGCGCTGCCTGTTCAAACACTTTGCGTACTGTTTCATGTCAGCATGCAGGCAGGCCATATAGCTTGTCAGTTGGAGCAAAGACAGGGAATTTGCACTGCCTGGCATGCTCGGCAGCCATCCCAGCGTAAGGCTTTTCAACCTGTTGGCTATGTTGGGCTGGACATGGATGTGGGGCACATGCAGGTGCACCTTTTAGCACGTGGTGAGAAGCTGAGGGCTAGCAGATCCATGCAAGATCGAGCGCTAGATCACAAGAAGGTCACCGTGCACTTCAACACAACAGTCGACGATGCTTATCCAGATGGCAAGGGGGCGCTCGCAGGCCTGCACATCAAAGACACCAAGACAGGTCAGTCTGTGCAAGCATGATGCCGTGCGGCTGACATCAAAGGAAGCACAACAGGGCCAATGGTGTGTGCTTGATTACGTGGCAGCTGCAAAAGCAGAGGACCAGATCTCAGGCTCACCAGCAGTTGTGGTCCAAACATGCAGATCCAAGATGCCACGCTCATAGAGTCACAGCAGGAGTGATGGTTGCATTGGCTGACCAACATGTCTTGTTCTGCTGGTCTTGCAACCTCTCACAGAACAGCTGGACCGATCAGCGCAAAGTCATGTGCTTTGTGACAGCAAGCATTGTGTGGTGGGCGCAGGGGAGGGATCAAAGCTGCCCGTGAAGGGCTTGTTCTATGGTATTGGCCATCAGCCAAACAGTCAGCTAGTGGCTGGACAAATTGACCTGGATGACCATGGCTATGTAAAGGTGCTGGTCACTCCCTTGACTGGCTCTGTGCATGACCTGCACTCACACTCAACCTGGCTTGCTCAAACCAGGCACCACGTATCTCACCACGCGCTGCACCCTTTCATCACACATTCTTCACACAGCTTTGTCATGGCCTTTAATGTTGTGGCAGCACCAGATGATGGGTATGTCTGTTACTTGACATGCTGTGAGGACAGGCTGCCAGCATGGCTGCAATTACTGCAACACAATGGACATCTACTGGCAGACCATAGCTCATGTGACAATGTCATATAGTACCTGTCATGCTGTGGAGTGCTGTCAGGTCAGCAGAGCAGAGGCAGTGCAGCCGACTCAATAGCAGCACCACATAAAATCTGACATTCTGTCCAGTCAGACATGCGGTTGTGTTGAGGGGGTTGGTGATGAGCAGGGCAGTGGTGTGCAGGTGCATGATGGGGTGCAGACAAGTGTGGAAGGTGTGTATGCAGCTGGTGATCTGTTTGATGTGGAGTGGCGGCAAGCCATCACAGCTGCCGGCTCTGGCTGCATGGCAGCTCTGTCAGCAGAGCGCTACCTCACCACCAATGACCTGGCGCGGGAATATCACACTAAGGAGCAGGTCAGCCTTGCTGCAATTTCACACACCACATCCTGTTGCTATCAGATGGGAAGCATTGTGCTGTGCTGTGCCATGCTGTGTGCACTTTGCAATGTCAGTGAGCACCATACTGTGCTGCTGCCTGCTGTGCTGCTCTGTGCTCATGCTGTGCTGTGCCATGCTGTGCTTGCGCTGTGTTATGTTGCAAAGGTGGCATAGGTGTAGATGCAAGGGTGATGTTGCTTCCAACCAAAGCTTGAAGTTGCAGTCCAGAAAATAATTGTGAGTTTGTGTGTGGCGCAAAGCGCCTTCAAAAATATGTGAATACAGCTTAGTGAGGACACCGCTCAGATATCTTTAGTAAAAGGCGAAAGATATGTATGACACAGTGGTGACCTCGCTGTGATAACAATCTACATACAAGCACTTTTCCTATAAAGCAAAGCTGGGTGAGCAATAGCTGGCTGAGTATGGGTCGCACAAAACCCTGCAAAGCCCTATCAAGGCCTTGTCATCACTGTGCTGGCATGAGCTCTGCAATGTCACTAATGCAGTACATGTACACTGGCACATTGCACAAAGTCAAGCTAGCTAGAGAAAGCTGAAACCTTCTTAAGTTGTGCACGAATTTTTGCATTCCATGCAATGTGACACTTGGCAACATTTACAGGATGATGCCAAGTCACTTCAGCCAGAGGAGAAGCAGAAGGCTGATGCAGAGGCGGAGTTTGACATCAACCAAGATCGCCACAAGGGCCAACTGGCATTGAGGAAATTATACCATGAGAGTGATAGAGTCATTGTGGTGCTGTATACATCCCCGACCTGTGGTCCTTGTCGAACATTGAAGCCAATCTTCAGCAAAGTGGTTGATGAGTATGACAAGCAGGTGCAGTTGCAGTCCTCTGTACAGCACCCATCATGTGCATTGCAGTTGCTGTACTGTATGGAGTAAGGCTTAGTAAAGGCTTTGCATTACAGCTTCATCATTGTGCGTTGCTTTGTGGCCTGCCCAAGCTCTTGCGCAACCAGGCTGTGCGAAAAGGTTGTTCAAACACGTTTGGACGTGTAAGATTTCCATTGCAAATGCAGGTTCATCTTGTGGAGATTGACATTGAGCAGGACCCACAAATAGCGGAAGCAGCTGGGGTACAAAGTACTCCTACAATACAGATGTTCAAAGACAAGGAAAGAATACAGCATCTTCCTGGTGTCAAAATGAAGTCAGAATACCGCAAACTGATCAGTGAGGCATTGGAGGAAAAGGCCAGCGTCCCTGCGTAGGGTATAGACATTCAATCTGCTACATGCTTTGTGGTGCTTTGTACTTGGCACAGCAGCGTGGTGCAATCTGAGTTTGGTTCAACTCAATGATTTTTTGTAGGTTACAGACAGTCAGTGCCTCCCTCTTGCGCTGGCAAGTTTATGTCATGGCGAATTTGCACAGGTTATTTTTGTCGTTGCTTCTCTGGCACCGTGGCCAAATCATATGCAGAATCCGAAGAAATTGCTGCATGCAAATTGTACAAAACCAGTGACTGGTCCAGTAATTGCAACTCATTAGTTGGCCTGGAAAATCCACGATAGTTGGAGCTGCAAGCTGGCCTTTCGATCCACTCACTTGCGTCAAGTTGAGCCATCACACAATTAATCTACACTATGCCATGTAGAATTCTGGTGCTTTTGCCCTCCCATGACTTTGATCCCACCGAAGCAGCTGTGCCATCGTTAGCTCTTGCCGATGCCGGTCACCAAGTCACCTTTTCTACTCCCCAGGGACAGCAAGCACAAGGTGACCCAATCATGGTAACAGGCAAAGGCCTCTGGCTTCTGGCAGGGGTACTCGCCGCAGACAAACATGGCAAGAAGGCGTATCAGCGATTACTGTCACTCCCATCTTTTCAAAATCCAGTGCCCTGGTCGAGTCTTGATGCCAGTCAATACGATGCACTCTTGCTGCCAGGAGGTCATGCCAAAGGGGGAGTGAGGCAGTACCTGGAAAGCGAAAAGCTGCAGGCCGTGACTGCTCACTTCTTTGATCACAACAAGCCTGTAGCAGCAATCTGTCATGGGGTGGTCTTGGCAGCCAGGAGCATATCTTCAAAGACTGGAAAATCTGTTCTGCATGGGCTTAAGACAACAAGTCTGCTCAGTGTTCAGGAGAAACTGGCCTGTTGGCTGACCTGGTTGTCGCTTGGAAATTACTACCGCACCTACCTAGATAGAACAGTAGAGTCTGAGGTTAAAGATGCTCTTGAACGTCCCAACAAAGATTTCTTGCCTGGACCAATGGCCCTGGGCCGAGACACACCAGATAACCTCCAATCAGGATTTACTGTGCAGGATGGACAGTATTTGAGTGCTCGTTGGCCAGGAGATGTGCACAGGTTCTCTTGTGACTTCCTGGCAATGCTGCAGTAGTGCACCGAACACAGGTCATAAAAGTTAATTCCAATGTGTGGATGATGTTAGGTGAGCGCAGGACGTGATGAACTGCCTTTATAGTGTGTCATATAGGATGCCCAGACTGTCTTTGGAAGTTTCGTTTGGCAGTACTAATCACCTTGGAAGCTCACGTGCTGGCATGCCTTTCTGGCTGTTTCTTACATGTGCAATGTCAATTTTTCTTAACCATAGCCTCAGGTGGGAGTGTTGTCCTAATGCAAGTCTCCAGATTGTTATTTGACATTGCGTCCTAACATTTTGTTAGCTGCGATACTGCAGTGTCAGAAGGGTGCTCAAGCAATCATGCATCATCGTTGCCTTGATGCAGGCAAGCTTGCAGGGCCAAAAGCACCTTGTGTAACTGATCATGACATTATGCATATTCAGTAAACCATAGGGTCATACCGTACTGACGCATGTGATTGAGCAGACATGAAATGCTGCTCCTTCCAGACACAAAATGCTGCGCTTTTGGTGTGAGCACTTGGCGTCGTTCAGTCAAGCCATTCACGAGCAGGCTACTAGTCATACATGTTACATGTTTAGTGAGTGAGGGTTTGGCCACTGCTCTAGGCCCAGCGTGCTGTGCTGATGCAGTTAGACTGTCTCTGGGAAAAAGACACTTAGGCTAAAAGGAGGCAAGTAGTTGATCAGAGTGCTGGTCAGTTCACTGGACGGAGTGCCACTATTCTTGCTAGCGCAATAATTGTTGGATCCAAAGGATCGAACCATGATCTCCCTTCTAACAAAAACTACGTTTTTGTCAGAGATAATTGTTGGAAGGAGGCATTCTCCGTGCTGCGTTCCGTGCTGTCACGTGAGTAAAACCATAGCTTGCGCTGCGATGAATGCCGTACGGGGCCGCAGACGGCGTTCGGAAAGATGTTGTCGTCCCCCTTTGTTGCTTTCTGCTCATGATCCAGGCAGCGTAGCAGTCTTGTCTTCCGGCATTGACGCAGCTGGACGTGGCGGCCAAGTAATGCAGAAAAAGTCAGCTCAACTGTTTGACGGGGACGACGAAGTCAATAATGTTGACAGTCCTCACTTGAAGGTCAACGATGCATTCGCCCGACGTCTGCAGGTCAGTAGTATCTGCAGCTGGTGTGCTCCAGTCTTAGTCAGCTGAGTAAAACTTTTGCAGAAAAGCAGAAGCAGCTGAGTCTTTTTCGCACTTTCAAGTCTTTATCAAATTGTTACTATGCAGCACAACAAGCAAAGGGAGGAGCTTCATCGTCTACAGGAGAGACACCCCAAGGAAGCTGCTAAAGCAGCACAGCGTGTCTCTGCTCAGCAACCTTCTGAGGGCGAGGAAGAGAGCTCTGAAGAAGACGAGGTTTGCAACGACCTCTCATTCTGGCCAGCAAGGTCTTGTGCAATGCATACCTACTTTGGGACCACAAATCTTTTTCCGTAATGCTACTCACAAGCACCACATGCTTACATTGCCTTGAATGGGCTCATGGCCTCAACACCAGTTATGGTGAATGTGTTCAGGATGATGGCTACATTCCCAATGCTGTGGAGAAGCAGATATTTGAAACTATGCTCAAGATCCGTAAGCGTGACAGCAGCATCTACGACAGCAAGAAGCACTTTTTTGCAGATGCCAGTGATGATGACCAGCCCCGT
>JAABUK010012874.1_pt1 | contig 10567 bp, 8 predicted proteins | sample 5559141 | NCBI WGS metagenome assembly JAABUK01 (sample SAMN10711869, study PRJNA513367) | rock metagenome | isolation source: Antarctica rocks | place: Antarctica: Victoria Land, Pudding Butte nord | collected 2016-01-03
TTTGGTAAATTTGGGTAAATTTGAAGGTGTGTTTTGGTGAAAGTAATCCGAAGAATCCCTTGCGAATTTTCTGAATGAACGGAGTAGGTTATTTCGTATCGTCTACACGTCGATAGCAGGGTAGTTGGTTAGCATTTATCTACTGTTAGGGGCCGGCCTAGAGCGAGTCATAGGGGTGTCATTTAACTAATAGATAAATGCTAAGGAAGGAAAGTATCTACAGGAAAGAACTCGATTCTTATATGTGTGTTCCTCAGCCCTGTGCTAGGCCCGATTAGGATGGAACCAGGCGAAGGCTAGGCGAAGAATAGACGAAGGCTAGAATCGTAACAACTAGCAGATGAACTGCTATCTCTATGCAGTTTCTTTTCGACTTCAAGAAGTGTGATCATCATGAATAACGCAAGTGTTCATTGCAATAGTCGAATCGAAGAGCTCATCATCTCACACGAATGTCAAATAAGCTATTCTATTTGTCTCGTTGAATTGACGATCTATCACTGATATGAATGTCAGATGCGATATTTGCCTTTTTACTCGTCGAATTACAATCTCATAGAACTCATCTTCAGCGTATTAAAGATCTGAGTTCGTAGACATTTTGACGAAACATGATCTCATTTTGAAGGCATCTTTGATGACTTTCTTCATTACGCTGTTGAACGAAACGAATGTGATAGATATTCGAGGCAGCACTTCAAGCATTCAGACTACATCTTTGAGACAGATATCAGAGCTTTGAAACGAGAATTGAAGGTAGGAAATCAGAAATTTGATTCTATTTAACGACTCAGTTCTAATAGAGTCTTCCGGATGCTCTAGAGAGGGTGAGAGAGTCATCTAGAGGTAGATTTTAACTTCGACGTTGAGGAATTTCGAATAAAAACGGTTACAAGAACATCAATAAACAAAGAGGTCTGAATAGCTTCAATTTTGGGCAATTGGGGGGGCGGTGGGGTTGAATTTTCGAATTCCTCATATAAAGGATCACCGTGGGGCAGCGCAAAAATGAATGTCAAGGATTCTAAACCTTTCTGCACACGCTAATAATCCAAGCAGCTTTGCACTTACCTAACAGTGTATTTCACCGGTAATGCAGTACACTTCGCAGCAGGCTTCACCCATTGACATCGCCACCAACCGAACCAAGAGCACAGATATCAAACTCAATCGTTTTAGCGTCGTCTCACAGTCGCCATCTAGGTACACAGAGGGTTCTTCAGCTCGGTCTAGGTCTATTGGATTCTCAAACTTCTTGCGAAGCCATCAACGACTTTCTTCTCCCGCAGTCTCACTGTACCGTAAAAATCTGAGGCTAGATGGCCACCAGACTCCCAGGTCGGACAAGCTGTTGCCAGTTCTGATTTCTATACGAGAAATGATGGAAAATATTGCGAGCGTCAGTCGATTTCTCAAGGCTTATACCGTCTAATCTGTTGTGGACTGTTATCAATGGTGTGCCCGATAAAGCTTATGCATTCATGGAGCAAGAGCTGCGCCTTCTCTTAGTACTAGTCGACCCCTATGGATGGGTTTGCAGTGACATGGCAATATCAAGGTTTCCAATCTTGGGGGCTGTGTATGAAACACAGGTGCTGATATAATACCGTACCAGGCTTACTATATATGGCTAGCACCAATACTAGTGGTAATGGGTGAGCATCAGATTTACTGACTTACCTGCGCCTTTATTCTCCAACCCTTTGAGAAGCGGATCGGCCTCGATTGTGCAAAGTGATCTATGGTATACTCTTGGTAACTGACATTTATCACAAAGTCACCCTGTTGGAGAGTTAGGGTTGTTTTGTTGATGGCCTAATGAAGGCAATTTCCTTCTAGCATGATAGTTTGGTTCTGGAGAAACAATGACGATGCTGTCTCCAATTTCCCCTTGTTTGTTAAGATATGAAATTGTTGGGGTAACTATATATGCACGTCTCCCCCCCTACGCTCTACTTCCAGTATCTATCGTCTCTAGAATTTAATCATATTCTATCCACTAGTAACCAAACTTTCCTCATCATCTCTCAGCCATCATGATCAACCGCATCTCTGTCGTTTCGCTTCTCATTTGATGTCCTCCGTCGTCAGAGCAGACTTCTGTTGAAATATGCTATACATACCTGAATAGGATTGTTCCAAAGTGTGTTCACATTTTGGCCGATTCGTCAACCAACAACTTCTACATCATCGGCGCCACATTCAACGCTCAGGTCGGCAATATAGCAGACGCACCCTTGGCCGGCGCTACAGCAGTCTTTGGCGGCATCGTTCCTATCGATAAATTTGACTGTGGCACTCTGGGATCTCTCACATGGCCAGCATTCGATGGCATCTCCGAAGTCGCAACCATAGACGACACCATCTGTCACGCAGGCATTGTCAGCTTTACCAGCCATGGCGGTGGCCATTACACCATTAGCAACGCCAACGGCGACATCGGCAGCTGTGTAACAGATCATTCTTAAGCCAGTTATTGCATTACCGGACTCAAAGCGAGAAACGGAGGTGCACTGATCCCATGAAGCAACGGATTCTCCGCAGCTTCGCTTTATCGATGCATCTCGCCAAGATGTGCATCCCAGCCTGCACCACCTCCTCTACCGCTAGCCAATGGGCCACCGGCTAACGCTCCCAGCTGTGGTGCGCCGTTTTGTGGATAGGCTGATCGGGATCCGATGTTTGACCTTGAGAACCAACCTAATGAGCGACATCATTAGTGCGAAAATAATTAAGGGCAACCGAGACCATGAGCCTGTTCAAGGGAAATGAAGGTCTACTGTATAATTAAGGCTTCATCGGCTTTTCGACGAGAATAGTTGTATTATATTGACGCTGGTTTTCCTTCATACACCTCCATTTATCCCTAAAGAGACCTTTCTCACTACCGCAGAGGATAGTACTTAAGTGGCCTTGACTGGGACCACAAAGTCTTGGTGTGCTGCCGTCATAAGAGAGTTGACGTAGTTATGACAACTCAGCCCGGAGTGTAGCCTTGTTAGCAAGATAACTAAGTCAGACTAATGAGAGTTCTTGAGGAAGAAGAATTCCATAGTATATTCTCTTCTCAGTACTACTTATTAACATTGAATATTATAGTTTTAGATTCTTATCATGGTATCTGTTAATGTATTATATCAATTAACGTTTCGCTTCATCAAATTCAATTCAAAACAACTCCGGCCCAATTTATACAGCTTGGTCAACGATCTCGACTATCTCATAGCGGAAGAACTGGCCCTACCGGCTGCAGAGTTATCAACTTCTATTGTAGATGGCTTCCTACACAGATGCTACCATATAATTAATATACATATACATGCTCTACCTGCGCCCCATATGCCAATACTTTAATCTTTGCTACAGAAGAGGACAAAGTTCAGCCTTCAGCTCAGTTGAATTCTATATCAAAATTGCAGCTTTTGTGCAGTAGCGACCAAGCTGGGGGATCTAGCTTCCGGTCGGGATGAGGAAGGAAGCCTGAAGATCATAGATAAGCGCGCGTGTCCTTGCGCTCGCTTGCACAGCTAGCAGGTGGGGTGTAAAGAGGAGACAAGTCGAAAGTATGATCTTCGATAGGAGTAGCAAGTCCCTGAGAAGCATACATAGCTCTACACTCGTCTACAGTCTTTTTGTTATAAGCGTCTTCACTCCATCAGGGGAGTGGTAAAAGTCGTGGAAGCAAAGCGATAGAGTCACTCCAGAATACGTCGATTATGCTTCCACGACTTTCATCGCCCCGTGGTGAAACGTCTATCCGAAACAACATCCATAGCTTTTGGCCCTTCAGGTTGGTCGATGTCTTCGACCCCGACGACCGCCCTCGTTCGAAATCCTAATATCGCAATCAATATAAATTCTGTCGTCATTTGATGCAGGCAATAGTCCGATAAGCTAATGTTCATAACCAGGGCAATATGCCGATGTTCCTCGCGTGCATACACGCTCGCAGCAACAACGCACTATTTATAAAAGGATTACCTGCATTTCTGCTGTGCGTGATGCCTGCATGTGCTCCTTCAAGTGTTTCAGCCTCGACGCAAACTACCACAGCCGTTGTCCTCATTTCGTTAAGAGAAGAGCGTTCGCCGGAATTCTTGTTCTTGAGAGCTTAGGGTTGAAAACAGCTCCCGCGTCGTGCATGACAAAATTATGGACCACCAGTATATACAACTTCCGGCTAAATCAGTTCAAGAGCCAAGCTTGTCATTCCCGGATGGCAAGAACCTACTGATCGATGTAGAAGAAGCTAGCTCGGCTGGCCTTGATCTCCTCCCAGGCTCTAGAAACATACTTAGCCGGACTGACAGCGCCAGCGCTGGCACAGCTCAATTCTTGATTCCAAGGAAGCCAGTGGGGAACAACCAGCAAACCCGAGGCAACCAGCCAGTAGGAAGCAACCAACTGGTGGGAAGTAATCAAGCAATGGGAAAAAGTCAGCACTCGACACCCATATTACAGTCAACAAAGACACATGCTCGCGGGGCTCACATCTTCAAGAATTGGTGGATGGAGATTAGTGCCTGTTTTCTCTTCTCTATGGCCCTTGTAGCCATCACCGCAACACTGCACCCACTTCAAGGAGAACCGTTGCCAAAATGGCCATATCAGATATCGGTGAATACCTTGATATCTATCTACGTGGTCGTGTTGAAGGGAACCGTTCTGCTGGTGACTGCAGAAGGTCTTGGTCAGCTCAAATGGAGATGGTTGCAAAACAACAGACCACTGGAAGATCTTGTCAAATACGATCAAGCCACACGCGGTCCGCTGGGAGCCTTGAATTTGTTGTGGCGATTGCGTCTTCGACACCCTCTATCCTCTGCTGGGGCTCTGATATCCTTCGTTATACTCGCGGTCGATCCGTTTACGCAACAAATCATTCATTATTATGACTGCAGTGTACCTATGAATGGATTGCAGGCGACTATACCTCGGGCGAATTTTTATAACCAGCGAGATTGGCGAGATTGGAACAAGAGCAGCCAGGGTCTCGGCACGAATGGGTGGGTTGATCCTGGTCTGCAGGCCGCCATCAGCGATGGTATCATTTCCCCGAACGGACTTGTGAGTTTCGAATGCCTTACAGGCAACTGTACATTCGAGAAGGAGTATGACACAGTCGGCTACTGTAGCAGCTGCACCGACGTCACAAAGAACTTAACCATCCGCTCGACGATTGTTAAAAGCAACTACACAGGCGTCATTTTGGAAAGCACTCCGAATTCAAACGGAACGTCTGTCACTCGAAACTTGACGGAGTTCGGGATCACGGGAAACACCAACATTTCTGTATCGACATCTCTTCCCTCGGGCCTATCTGTTTCGACTTATCCGGGTAGAAGATTCAATCTCACAGCAATGGGAGTCTTTGAACAGCCAGAGGGCTCAGAAGACTTGTACCGAGTGGAGATAATTTCAGGGAAACAATTCTTGTTGTTTGATCCAGCAACAGGAGAGCCTCCTATGGGATGCGATACAGCTGCCACAAATGATACTTGGTATTGCAAAGGGTATGGTGCAGCAAGCTGTTCATCATTTCCATGTGTGCGCAGTTATTCTTCGACAATAGAATCCGGTGAGCTTCACGAGACTCGAGTGTCTACTAGTAACAGCACAAGAAGCAGCTGGGGACACACGGTCCCACCTCCACCAAATCGATCGGATCCCTTCCAGACGAGTTATCGACCATACCTTGGTATGGTTGACACAACGTGTTTGTCTGCTCATGAGCGCCAAAGTCTATTAAACGTTGGCTATCATCTCGACTCAAGCACTAGATGGCTGGCATACAATTTGACCTTTGATCCGGAGTCTCAAAACCTATCTAGCAATGCTTCGTTTCCTGAGTCAATGTTAGTCAGCGAATGCATTTACATTATCGACGATTTTCTCGTTGTAACTATTCGGGAGATTTACCTGAAATATTTTCTCCGGGCTACTGTCGAAGGAGACAGCGCATTTGGTGGAGGGATCGAAAATTTGAGAGGATCCCAAACCCTCCAGACCATCTACAACTACGGCGACGTGAGCTTTGATCGAGTCAATAGGACGTTCCAGAACATCTCAGACTCTATAACGAGTTTCTTCCGACAAAAAAGAGTCTCCAAATACAACAACCCAGCAAAAGGTGTGGTGATGCATAATCGAACTTGTCTCTCTGTGCAATGGGCCTGGTTGGCTTTCCCGTCCATATTAGTGCTGTTGACCCTGATTTTTTTCGTCGCCACAATCATCGACACGAGACCGATGGGAAACCGCGCACCGGTTTGGAAATCCTCGCCGCTTGCACTCGCTTTTCATGGTCTTGAGCTGCCGAACAGACATGAGACGGGCGTTGGTGATATCGAGGGCATGGAAGCGTTGGCGAAAGACATGGTTGTTAGACTTGGCACTACCGAAAAAGGGTTGAAACTCGTGGAGTCGGAGAACGAACACCCAAGAACAAGTGAGGCAAAGAGAACGGTTTCTGCTGCCAGAGTTTCAGCACTCTGACCGGCATCTGTTGAAGAAAGTCGTTACAAATATGAAGAAGTAAACGCGGCTCCGAACGCCGTATGGCTAAGTCTTTTGAGTGTTCTTAGTAGATCCTGGGTTTGCAAATCAGAACGCTTGGACCCTGGACTGGCGCTGAGCATGTTGTAGCAAGATCGAGAGTCTTTGCCTTACTCGAGAAGAAAATTGATATCACCAGTACGATAGTCGAAGCAGTATCTGAATTGGCTTTGCCGCATGAGGAAATGCACTCGTATCTCGACTCGAATGGCTCGTGATATCGTGAAGGAGTCGGGATAGAATTCTCTCAGCATCTAACCATTTCACATTGTCACATCGCATGTCTCCACTGTGCTGAATTACTCTACTGTACTGAAGGGTCTTACAATGAAGATCCGTTGAAAAGAACTTCTTATATACGTTCTTTCAGAATATCATGTTAAGATAGGCTTAAGCGTTGATTGAATAGATTTCATCATTATTGAAAGAGATAACAGAGGGAAGAAAAGATCTTTTCTTTGCTTAAGTAAAACCTTACTCCTTTCAAATATAGAACATTCGAAGCAGCTATCCCAATATTCGATAAATGATACGAATGAATCCCAAAAGACGATATTTGTACATCGTCGTATAATAATTACACTTTATACGGCTGGAAGAAGAATGAGTGTTCGAAACACTCAACACTGCTCTGAGTACGCCGTACTTTTCAACCCTTCAAAAAGCAAGATGAAAGATCGACCTCAATCCTGCTAATTAGCCATTGGCATACCTCTAGTACCCGACGTTTTTTCAAGCTACGATGTCAAAAAACCTCGGGATATTTCTTGACGAAGTTTCGCATTCAGCGGTTGCTTCTCTATCATGCGTCTAGCGTAGGCAGTACTTCTTCTAGCATGAAGCTTTGTCTTTCCGGTGAAACAGTGAGAATGTCCTCCTATTTTGGTAAGATGTGGAGTTGTCGAAAACTACTATCAAGATTTTATAATCAAAAAAAATATTTTGTCAAGGTTTTATATTGACTAATATTCTACTTACTTCATGAGATTCGGTTTTAAAGATTATTTTTAGCCCATTTTCATCCAGTTTGAGCAAGACGTTTGGAAATGGTCTCGTTAGCGGAAAAAGTTGCTTCTGCGTTCACTGACCTACTACACCGGGCGTTGGGATCATACCGCACTTTGCGGTGTAGTGGATGAGAGAAGTCAAGGTAGCTTGGACGACGCACAGCGAAGGCAGTATTTGCGAACGTTTTACCATGGGCACTGATTAGCGCGCAGGAATTCTCGGATGGTTGTACGCAGTAGATGCCAGTCTCAATTGAAGCGAACACATCTGCTCGTGGGATGATTAATTCGCTGTTTGGTGAATGGTCGCAGCTCCCGAAACCCGATCTCGAGGCTAAGCAGCGCTCTTAACAATCATATCAAGCATCCTATGCCTCACCACCGCATCCTCGAAATCCGCATATTTCCCCTTTTCGCCCTTCGCAAATACCTCATACACCCTCGCCACATTCGTTCCCGGAAACCCTACCTTATTTACATGTTCCTCCTCCCTGATCCCCTCCTCCCATCCCACCTCTTCAAATCCCGCTTCCTTCGTCCTCACCCTCAACTTCGTCCCTGGTGGCCCAAACTGCCACTGCACTTCTGGCGTAACGATCTCAATTTCCCCTTCGGTACCCGTGATCAGCCAGTGCATACCGTTGCCGTCGACGGAGGCATTGGAGCGGAAGGTTAGGGAGATGAGGGCGGAGGAGGCGAGGGTGCCGTGGAGAGAGACGTGGTCCGGCGAGGTTTTGGGGTGGTTGGGGGTGACGATGGTGCCGGAGCCGGAGAGGAGGGCGATGGTGGGGAATTGGGTTGTGATGAGGGAGTGGAGGGAGGTGGGTTCGCCGAGGAGGAGGTGGAGAGTGTCGAGGACTGGATGGGGGTGAGCGGAGAGGTCTTGCTTGTGTGGAGGTGGTTTGGAAACGTGGAGTTAGGGAGACTTACAGTGGCCTAGTTGGATGGTGAAGACGTTACCACCGCTGTTCTTGTCGAGGTAGTATGCCGCGTCGGCTGGGAACTTATCGGTCGGGATCCCGGAGAAGGTACCGATAACCGTCGTGCTCATCACTTTGCCGATCCGACCGCTATCAAGAACCTCCTGTACCTTGGCGACCAGCGGACTCGCACGTGCCTGTAATCCCACGACCGTCTTTACGCCTTTGGTCTTCGTGAGGTCGGCCAGCTCTTTTGCCTCGGCTGTATTGACGCCCAGGGGCCACTCGACGAAGACGGCTTTGCCGGCCAGCAGAGCGGGCTTGGCTAGCATGTAATGTCTTCCAACCTGCACGGAGACGACGACAAGATCTACTTTGGGATCTTGGGCCAAGTCCTCGGGGCTTCCGTAGGCTTTGACGTCGGGTGGAAGATTATGGTGGACAATGGATGCTTTGGCGGACTGAACAGTCGAATTGCATAGAGCAACAAGCTCGTAATGGGGGGATGCTAAGATCGCGGGGAGATGCGAGCTGCTTGCCCACATACCGGGTTGCAGTGGGTTGGTTGCAGTTGATAGGCCAATTAAGCCGACACCAATGGGCGACATGCTTGGATTGTGCGGTTGACGTTGCTGATGCAATGGCTGGCAACGAGTAAGGTCGTTCAGAGGATGTAGTATGATGATGTTCAGGAGGAAATCGTTTGGAAGGGAAGCATCTTCTATATATACGGTCCTTGATTCCTTGCGGAATTCCGGCGGATATACATTTGGTGGGATAATACTTCTCGAATCCTCCGGGAATTCCGCGAACCATCTGCAGATCCCAGATGACAAAGACAGGTTGTAGGTAGCGGACTAATTTTATAGATTAACCTCGCAGAATTGAACAACCAAGGATTTTATGCCTGGATATCGCGTAAGATGATCTTGAATTCCGAAATCCATCCGAACTCCCTGCGTGCTTAAGGCATCAAGGAAGCATTGAAAATCAACGTGCCGAACGCATCAAGGTCGTTGCACCACTCCCCCATATCGATATCAAGTTTGGATTCATCGTCCGCAATCTCTTGTGACTGTCGTAATCCTTTCAGGTCGCCGTACGTCAGGCACACGTCTCCTTTCCTAGTTTCAAGATACTCGCTGTATTTTGCTCGCCAAGCTGATGCGGATTTGGCCTCCCACAGCCCTTTGCTGCAGGGCAATGGAACGCTGTTTTGGCCGCTGCAGTCAGACGTCTGGTGCTTTTCCATATTGACATTGTAGAGCATATCCAGCAAAAACAGAACACTGAACATCCTGTAAAAAAAGAGGTACCAATTAGGCCAAGATACAATGTCTGCAGCAGCTGCCACGTACCTGCGCTTAGACTCCATGAAAACCCAATCCCGCCAAGCGGGAATCTTTCCCTGCTGTTCTTTCTCGCAGAGGTAATCCCCATGACTGTACAATCTGTTGGCAGTCTCCTAGATTCTCGTATAAGGTCAGTAAGTCTCTCGTCTTCTGAATTTTTGGATTGGGTATTTCGCAAAGAGACATTTTTGAAGGAGAAGCTCAATTAGGAGGCCTGAGGCACTTTGCCATGCACAATAAGGGATTCAACCTACCCCCATTGTCACAATAAGCGGCACGTCTATGGACGTAACGGGGACTTCCGTTTCATTCAAACGTAGAAGGATGTAAATAAGGGTGGCTTGAAGCGCGGATAATAATTCCCAGTCATTATATTGCTTGAACTATTGATTTGATACCCTGACTTAAGCGTTTTTCTTGGGATCACGAAGACGTAGAATACACACCTCTTTATACAGCCTCTGTTGTTCTGAGCGGATGGTTCTCCATACGAATGCATTACTTTCGCCGGTCTTAGTAAGGAACATCTGGACGATACTCGAACAAACGGCCAACGGTTCCGGGAGACAAGTTTTGTCGTTATAACAAACGAAGTCATTGCCTTTATTCTTTGGCTGGTATGGATGGATATAATGTGGAAGAACAGAATTATTTGTCATGAGCTTCGGAAATGAGCTAAGCACTGCCATGAGATACTTGGCTGTGAATGACGTGGAACTCGTAGCAAAATTTC
>JAABUK010012876.1_pt1 | contig 10564 bp, 15 predicted proteins | sample 5559141 | NCBI WGS metagenome assembly JAABUK01 (sample SAMN10711869, study PRJNA513367) | rock metagenome | isolation source: Antarctica rocks | place: Antarctica: Victoria Land, Pudding Butte nord | collected 2016-01-03
ATTTACATGCTAAACCCTGAACCCAGTCATTTTATGATCATGCAGTACCTGATGCTGAAAAGCAGGCTGGAGCAGCACAAGGGAGTGCATAAGCAGCATGCAACGTCAAATGTGCTGATTGTTAGTCCCTCAAGACTCTCAGTTGACAGGCTCCTAAGGGGAGATTTGACTAGTCAGCATTGTATGTAGCTTCAAGCAAGTTGCTGACATGTCAAGTCTCGAGCTTGCTGAAAGAAAAGGTTGCACAACTAAATATATTCAGGCGATCATCATCCTTGCGAAAGGAATTCCTAGCTAGATATAGCTCCCAAAGGTGAAGCGCATGAGTTGGCCATTCAGTGGTCACCAGCGGCTAAGAATGCTGAAGTCCTTCCAGCAGATGATGCATTGGGTCATCCCTCGAGTAAAGGTATTGGCGCCATCTGACATCCAGCAGTACCCCACAGGCCCCCCTAGGGAAGCCCAACCATTTCAACCAGGCCTTTGAACACTACTTGCAGTACCAGTAACGCATGCATCAAGTCACTTCCTCCTTTTCCCAGGGAGAGTACTGTATCAGCTGTTGCAGTGTACTACAGTGTATTATGGCGTGACATGGCCTGTTCACAGCAGATGTGTCTTGTCAGAAGATAGCTCTGCAACCAAGCTCATTGTGCTAACAAGCATTCTACATGCCAGCTTTGGTGTGTGCCTAATAGCACTAAGCCAATTACCTGTATAAGCGTCACCCTGTATCATCAGCTGCCACAATGCTCATGACACGGTGGTCATGACTAGATGCATCAGTGTCTCAGCTGCACCCCTTGCAAGGACAACCTTACTTCAACAACACGGATCATCATTTGCACTTAAGCTGCACCTATAGGTAAGCTTAGTTACATCCCAAATCAGTTTGACACCGCTGATGGTGATGTCAGTTCTGCCAACAGCCATTTTGTTGCTGCACGCCACATATTGAAATAAGATTCTCCAAAGCTTCAAGCACAGGCGCTGCCACTGAAAACAAAACATTTGTTGGTGAAGCAAAACCTCCCTTTCTATGTCACAGATTTCTGTAATCAACACAGGTTGTCTGGACATATCCAATGTGCAGCAGAAAAGCAAAGCAACTGCATGCAAGAGACTGAATTTGCTAAGCTAGCTGGGTGTTGATTTTTTGACTTTCATTGTACACCATGCCATCTATGTTCACGGTTACCCTCCTGCTTGCGTGACCAACAAGTATCACAGTGGCCACAAGCATTATAAGAAATTTTTAGAGTTGCCAGAGATGGTGGTACATTGCTCTTCTTCTGCTGTGACTAGTCTTGGCTCTGCTTATGGCCCACTACTCATTGCAGCCAGGTCCTCATACCATTGATGGCTGCGTGTCATGGCCTGTTGCATCTGCAGTGAAGACACAGGGGCCTTGCATGTGGTGTGAAGCACTGCCACCCTGATATCTGGGGGTATGACCAGCTGTAGATCTGGCTGTAGTGGTAACGTGGCTGCTGATCTTGGTCCTGGTCTCAGGGTTGTAACCCTTCAGTGGAATGATGACTTCTGCGTCATCCATGAAAGCCTTCACCTTCCTGCATCCCACATGTCTGCATGAGCTCCAGCTGCGTAGTCTTATGCAATATGGGCTTGCTGCAACTGGCACAACAGCTTGTGGTGATATGTACAGAAACACTTGTGCATTGCCAGTCTGCACTGTGGATGGCACAACATAACATGTAACATACACTAAGAGCAGCAATGGACACCCGCAGATACATGTCACAACAAATGGACTGCCAACACAAACTTTGTCTCACAAATATAAAGCGACCTCTGCATGTCTTGCCAAGAGATGTGTGGCAATGCAGCTGACAAGCAGGCGTGCAACAAGCAAATGCCTATTAACATACCTGATCTTGATGGGTGGCTCTATTGGAATGCAGCAAAACTTGCATCTCGTCGCCTTTGCTGAGATCGTCTCCATGCACTCAGGACATGTTGTTGGCGGGAAGAAGTAAGCTGAGAGCTTGGAAACTGCAGCACAAGACAGGAAACCTCTGCTTGCAGCCCTGAATAGCTGATATACTGAGGGGAAAACTCGTATGTCAGACAGAACTACCTGGCAACACCACAGCATAGTAGACAATTAGACAGGTAAACAGGAACGTCAATGCCTTGTTGATCAGGTCTCCATAGGCAAATCTGGACCTGCAGGGCATAACAAGCTGTGTCAGGATCTGGGCTGCAGTAGGTCAGCAGCAATGTCTATGGCTAAACTCTGCAGGTACCTGTGTATTGTGAACGTCAGACTGGCAAAGTTTGGCTGGCCTGCTACTGCAGCGATTAATGGTGTGATGATGTCTGCAACCTGCTCAACCAACACCAGTTTGCATGTAACTCAAGACGTTTGCGACGGAAGCTTACACCTGACATGCACAAATCAAGTGGCCACACGTCTGAAAACTACAGCAATCTACGGGGGCAACGGCATGGCTCAATGCGTGTTAAAGCAGAGCCACAGCTCTCGGTTCTTTCTTTCATTTCCCAAATGGGTCAGGCGTGCTCACCATAGCATTAACCAGGTTGAGAGTGGCTCCTCCGATCACGACAGCCACAGCCAAGTCCACAATCTGAACATGACACCTATCATGTTGAAAAACCATTTCAAGACGCGACGCGAGGTCGCGTTCAGATGCGGCCCGGAGCAGTTGCAGCAGGCGCTCGGCTGCAGTACTGCACTACTGCAAAGCCTGTCCGATCAGCTACGTGTGCACAGACGGCTGTGCACCCAGCCGATGGTATGCCAGATTAGGGAAATACCTTTCCTTTCAACAGAAAGTCTCGAAACCCTGAAACACTGCTGCCCATGCAGCCTGCGGCCGCAACCCCTCCTTTCTGCAGCTGGGCAGGGTCCAGCGTAGCCGGCATGGCTGTGCAGCATTTCCGACCGGTTCGCATGACCGCAGATAATCTGCGTCGCCCAAATCAGTAGTGCTTGCGCCTTGCCACCAAGTCGGCTTTGTGCGGACCATTGACTGTGTGTGTCCGCTGCGATCAGCGATGCTTGTCGGACTCTAAAGCAGGCTCCTTGCTTTGTCGCTAAGCGTACTGTAGACGGAGCACGTTTCCGTGGAGTAGGTTTTTCAAAGTCAAAGGAAACCAAAACAAATGAAGTTCAAACTTTGAACGCTCGCAAGTTTGTTTTGCGACTACTGTCAGTCTTGCCCGCCTGGCTACAAGTTGTGTCCAGCGTCATCAGCAGTATCGCCGACTGCACGTAGCGGATTTCACAGGTCTCACACCTTTTGCCTGGTGTGTGTGCGACCTGGGTCCGTCCGTCGCAGTCGCGATCTCCGAAGTCTTGCACGCCTCTGCAACTGCATCTGATTACACCCTTACTGTGTTGCATCTTCAGTTTTGCAAGTTTGAGGTCAGCTTTGAAATAGGTCATCGACTTGTTTGTTCAATAGGATCTCGGTGTCAGCTTCCCCCCGGTACCATGCGACGAGCACGGGGTATGCACAACACGCCCAGCCTTGCGGGTCAACTGGGCTTGATTGCTGTAGTGCTCGCAGCACTCTTTGTGGTGCCCGCTTCAGCAGGCACACCTCACTTTGATGTTGCGGCAGACTTGAGCGGTGTCTTGGCAAAGTCACTGCAGTTTCTCCGGTTAAACCTAAACAGCATTTTTGGGCACAGCACTTCTCCTGCCCCAGCACCAAGTCGGAGTCTCCTGGACATAAACACCACTGACTGCTTGCTGCCAGTTTGGACCTGCCCAAGCTGCATCAATGTTCCAGACAGCGTGTACCAGACAGTGTTAAACACCACCTGCGAGGCTGTGACGGGCCTGGACCTGTTCGTATGTGGTTCGTCCATATTGGATGCAAGTGTCGTGGCAGCGGTAAACAGTGGGCAGTGCGTCCAATCGTGCGCCGGAAGCATATCTCTTCAGTGTCCGTCATCACCTGCCATTGCGCCTGCGCCTGCTACTACCGCTGGTGTGATCGCCACACCTCAGACATCTCCTGCTGCGAGTCCAGCAATTTCTGCCGTGACTTCCTCGCCCACAGTGTCTGCCCCTGTCACATCATCTCCTGCAACACCTATCACCACCAACTCCTCTCCTGCATCTTCTCTGCCAACTGCTGCAGCCCCTGAAACAAGTGCAGGCCAGTCCTTTTCAGGTGCCATTTTTATACTTCAAGTCATGCATGCACTTTATCTGACCATGTTGCAATGGCACATTTAAGCAGCACATCTCACTCTTGCCTGCATGATTTTGTGAGCTGCTGCCTACATGCATTGCATTATGGCTGCATTCAAACAGCAAGCATCCATGTGTACCACAACACTAACATCTGTAATGACATGCAGGTGCTCCAGCTCCCCTACCAGCTAGCTGCAATGCAGGTGATGCTACATACGCCTGTGCCTATGGTGGCTGCACAGACTATGTGTCCCCCGACATGTATGCCTACCTCAATGCTGCCAATACCACCTGCACCACAGTGCTCAGCCAGGTCATCTGTGGCTGCTATGCTGTGGACCAGAGCACATATGATGCTGTCACCAAGGGCAGCTGCACTCTCTCCTGCCCCCAGCAGAGCAAGGCCTGTGGCAGTGTGGCTACCCCCAGCCCTGCCCCTGCCACCCAACCCCTGTTTGGTCCCTCTCTTGCTCCCATTCAATCTCCCACCCCCGCTTCCCCTACCCCACCTGCTGCATCACCAGAGCCAACACCCACAGTGTCTGCTATCACAGGCTCAGGTGCATCCCCATCATCACCCTCAACTCCTATCTCTCCATCCCCAGAAACCAATCCTGCCTTGGAGTCCACAGGTGTCCTACCACCCTCCGCAGCAGCTTCACCCTATCCCTTGCCAGAAACCTCCAGTGCAGCCCTGCCACCTGTCGCAGGGCCCTCCCTGGCTCCTGCTATTGCCCCTGGTGCTTGCCCAGCCTCCACCTGCCTCATGCCCCAATACCAATGCGGGCCAATGTCAGAGTACCGCATCTCCCTTGCTCTGCATACTGCCATTGATGAAGCCACCAGCTGCACCCCTGACTTGGACCCTGACTTCTGCATTGTGGATGAGTTCATTGTGGAGCTTCCTGTATGGGACGCCGTCAAGTCCAACAACTGCAGCTACTCATGCTTGGATGGCAGCTCTCTGACCTGCTCTGCTTTGGCCCCTGCGCCATCAGCAGTTGCCTCACCAGTTGCTTCACCAACTGCTACTCCAGCAGTCATAGCTTCTCCTACAGCTTCACCAGTGACTGTCCCCAGTCCCACAGCTGTACCCACCTTATCCCCCACCCTAACTCCCGTCCCAACCCCCACCCTAACTCCCACTCCAACCCCTGTGCTCAACGCCAGCTGGGCTGCACCTGCCCCAGCTGCACCCTCCCTCACAGGCCTGGCTCCTTTTGTGCTCAATTTTGGCACCTATGGAGATTGCAGCGTAGAATGTGGAGGCGGCAATGCTACGAGGGCTCTCACTTGTGTCAGTCAAGCTTATGGCTTGCCTGTTGAGCTCAGCAACTGCCAGTACAACATGTCCACCATTGCCAACTTGACAGGCAAGCTTCCATCCTTCTTGTATGCAAGTTCGTAATGACTTTGATCTGTGTGCACTCAAGAGGCCTATTGCTCACTTATGCAAAAGTCTACGCGCTGCAAGTGTGTGAAAACTTTGCTTTGAACTGTTGTGCATTGGGTGGCAAATCCAATCTGCTGCACGCTCAACCGTTTGGGCATCTTCTAACTATGAAGTCATGACATTCACACCGTGATTGATGACTGCAGAGTCCTGCAACACCGCATCATGTGGGCAGTACAGCTTCGTTGTGGGTGCCTATGGGTCATGCTCAGCCCTGTGTGGGGACAGCGGCACAGCAGAGCGCAACGTCACATGCATGCACAATGGCACAGCAGTGGACTCCACATCTGATGAGTACACTCAGAACTGCCTGCCCCTGGGCGAGCCAGTCAGCATTGAGCAGTGCTTTGCCACACCCTGTGAGGCTTACATGTGGGAGACTGCTGCCTGGGGCAACTGCACTGGCGGCATGCAGAACAGGACTGTGTCCTGTCAGCGCATCAAGGGTGGTTCAGCTGATGCTTCGGTGGGTTGCTCTTCACTGTGCTGTCATACTGATGGCAGTTGTTGCTTATGCCATTGGTTTTGCTGTGCTGTGTTACTGTGTGTGCTTCAAGAGGTGACTTACGGTGACCTACCTTAATCCAGCAATCAGTCGTAGCTGGCAGCATCCAGTTCCGTGCCTGCTGCTCCCATGTCACTCATTGCACATTTGTAGGTGAAACCTCTGCTCACTCCATTTATCAGACCATTGACTGCTTGTGATTTCAACAATTTTGTTACACAGCCAGACCTGGCTATTTTTCTGCACAACTTGCTGTCTTGCTGCCCTTCAAATCCTATCAACTACATGAATGCTTACACAACTCATCCTTTTGTTGCAGGTCTGTACAAGCCAACTTGGGTACACTCCGCTGTCATCCCGCCTGTGCAACACCTTCACGTGCAACACCACGGCAGACTGTTCCAACAATGGTGTCTGCAATGCCACCACCTCTGCTTGCCAGTGCCAGTCTGGCTACACAGGTCCCGACTGCGCCATCTCCACAGGCTTGTGCAACACCACTGCAACAGCCTCCAACAGCAGTGCAGCTAGCAGCAACTCTTCAGAGATCTGCTGCAGCACAGGCATTGTCAACAGCAATGGCACATGCTGCACCTCTGGTGCGTGTGATGCTGCAAGGCTTGCTTGTGATGCCATGAAACATGCTGGCATTTGCACCTACACCTATTATTCACTGCACAAATCCAAGATCCTCCCAAGGCTTTGCTTTGGATGCATGATGGGCCAACAGTGTGAACTTAGCTGATATGGCAACCTGCATTGACAGCAACAAAATCCTCTGTGCATCAGTACTTATGTCTGTATTCCTCTGATAGCTTGCATCAACATGCTTGCTCCTTTGCTCCAGGTGTTGTCAGTGATGCCGGCACCTGCTGTGCAACGAACACAACTGCTGGAGCCACAGTCACTCTAGACAGGGCAGGGCAGTGCTGCAGTCAAGGCCTGGACGCATGTGGTGTCTGCGGTGGCACTGGTCTCACCATAGACTTCACTGGCACCTGCTGCAATGGGGCCCTGGATGCTAGTGGGCTGTGCTGTGCCTCGCCCCATGTGGTGGATGACTTTGGAGTGTGTGCGGGCAACTCCTCCACTGGAGTGATTGTGCTGGATCTGAATGTGCTGTCTTCCAATGTATCAGGTGAGCTTGTCAGCTGTGGTCTGCACCTTTGATAGAATGGTTGTTGCTGCTTTACCAAGTGGGCTGGGAGGGGTTGATGATGCTTGCATTGTCGCAGTGTATGGGCCTCTGCAGACTGCCAAATCAGCCAAACCCAATGCGAATGTACATATGAATATGCATGTATATTGCATACATGTCTTTACGCTGGGCACTTCGGCAGCCTTGGTGGAACTAACAAATGCTGCTGTCAACAACAGACACCTTCGCACCTTGGAGCTGCATTTGCATTGTGTCATTAGTCCTCAAGCAATGCAATGCTTGTCTTTGCTGAGTATCAACAAAAAGTTGTTTTGCTGTGCAGGGCTGACTGATGCAAATTCATCAGCCCATGCAGCTTTTGCCACCAACTATGAGACTCTGCTGGCATCTGTGCTGTCAGTGCCTGCCAGTCAGGCTCAGCTGGAGAGTCTACAGACTGGCGCAGCGTCAGCACCTGCCCCTGCTCGCAGAAGGCTTCTTGAAACTCAGGTTGGTCATCACTGTTGCAAAGAGTTGGCAGAAATTGCAATCAAATGCACACTATATGGTGTCTGATGCGCTGCAGCAAGATTTGTAGCTTGTTTTTTGGTCCGACCAAGCAAGTGGGCTTTGCAGAACTGCTGCTTGGCCAGCATGTTCTTGTCATGCTGCTGTGGGTTGTAACCTGCAGTAGCTAACTTGGCATTGCATTTTCTTTACTGCGTTGTGGATTTCGAGTGCATTTGAGCAGTTTCAAGCGACTCACGTTAATTTCACAACAGAGTCAAAAGACTGGAGCTTGTACAGGCTATAGCCCCATGACTCTGCTCACTGCCACATGCTCCACATAGCTAGCTGAATGTATTCATGTGCTGAGGGACCATATTGAGCACACAAGGCAGATGTGAAAATGCAAGACTGTTCTGCTTGTGCAGGCTGTTGAGTCTAGCAAGCAAGCAGGCACAGGCGATTGGAGCTCACGCTTCAGAAGCTTCCTGGTGCACAGTGCACAGCTGACACATCTGGATTCCCTTCTGGCATCAACAAGCCAGCCTAGTACTGTTGCCCCTCGGCCTGTAGGCATGGCACCATTCCTCGACATCTCCTCTTCCTCATCTAAGCAGGTCAGCATGCTGTTACCCTGGACTGTATGTTATTATCAAGGCTTTTGTGAGCCTTGCAACACCATACACTGAGCAACAAATGTATCTTTCCAGGCAATGCAGAGATTTTGCTGCGTCATGTTGCCATGTGCTGCTGCAACAGCAATTTGTTCACACTGCCAGCACTGTTTTTCCTTGTTGCGTCCGCATGACCAGCTTTGCTGCTAGCTTCTAAACTGCTCCATATCTTCTGATATCTATCCGCACAGCTCCACTGGATTTAAATGCAAACCCCTTTGTCATGCGGCCAGCAATACACTTGTAAATGTGTACTCAGCCCTTTAAATTTGATGCAGGTGCCAATGTCACGCAGCCTGTTGGCTGCGTCACCATACACAGTCAGCACATCTGCATGGATCAGCCCACCCTATGCTGACTTGACCTACCCAGAGGTCCAGGATCTCATCCAGGCAGCATACTCCAACACCACAAATGCTGCTGGCCTTGCTCTTCAGCAGCTGACAAGCGTGAGCAAGCAAGGAGTGGCAGGGAACGGTCTGTGTGAGAATGGGGAGATGCCCAGCTCTGTAGGCAACTTCACAGGTGAACTTTAGCTTTATTACACCAACCATTTTTGGCAAAGATCACGTACAGCTTTCCTGTTGATCAAAAGCTTTCTGGCGCAACAGAGTTGACACACTTGTTTGGGCTGTTGGACTTCGTAGTACGGTCAAAGCATGTCCACATTACACATCACAGGTGCATAGACGTGTTGCCTGACCGTCTTAACCTGGGCACATGTCACAACCTCACCATGCCTTCAATCAGCAGTCACTGCAACATGGGCTGACAAGACCACACTGAGTGCAGGGGTGCCATCAGATTGTCCCATTACATTCTACCCCATCCCCACCAGCTCAGGCACCAGCCCATGCTCAGGGCATGGTGCACCTGTGGCTGCCCAGGGCACTTGCCAGTGCTACGTGGGTTATGACGGCACAGCCTGTGGCGTGTGTGCTGATGGGTACCAGCTGGCAGGTGGTATCTGCCAGCGCACCCTCACCAGCTTCAAGGCTCAAGCTGCTTTGGCCGCCATTGCGCAGAGCAGTGCTGCCAGTACTCAGAAGGTCAGTGCCAGGATGAGTCACTGATGATGTCATGTCGCTGTCTGTGTGCTAAAGCTGTGTAGAAGCCAGTTGAGCATGTGGATGTCTTGATGGCAGACCTTTTGTCAATGCTTGATCTGGAGTTGCTGTCGTAGCTGTACCGTCAAGATTTGCCTGAGTGGATCAAGCAGTCGCTGTGTGTCGCTTGGCCAACAGCAGCTGCAGCTTCTGTACCAAGGACCTCACACTGCATCAATCGTTAAGTTTGCATGAGGTGGCTTGCAGCCATGAGCTGTCTCTGAATGGACAACCTGGGCAGCCCAGTATAATACTTTCTTCTCATTAAATTGATGCCAAAAGGTGTAGTGTTTTCTATTCAGTTCTTTTCTCTGAATGCACAAGCCTGATATGGGTCCTGTTTGAGTGCAGACAGCAGGAGCTTCTGTGGGCATGATTGCTGGAGCAGTCATTGCAGGAGTGGCGGCCATGCTTGTGGCCTTGGCTCTGTTCACCACTTACAGGCGCCGCAGGTCACACAGCAGGCATGTGTACATGGGTGCTAAGGGTGCCACAGGCAGAACCAGCGGGTCAGTCACAAATTGTCATGCCCAAAAGCCTCAATGCAGTGTCCATCGGGCACAAAGTGCATGCATCAGTATGCTGTGTGGTGTACAGCCTGAGCTCTCATACACGCAGGGTTACAATGTGCCTGTATGGGTTAATGCATTTGCCTGCTTGCTCAATGCCTGTGCAACACGGGAAAGAAAAGAAAAGATTTGGCATCGATATGATGAGAAGCCAGGTATTATACCAAGCTACCTAGCCTTGACGACATGCAATACGTCAACACACATGAGAAGTGCATCATTGAGTTGAGTGTTTGTGACACGCAGGGCCTTCACAGCAGCAAGCAGCCAGGGCAGTCAGAGCTCATCAGGGCTGAGCGGGGGGATGGCCTGGGCCTTCCAGGACCCAGAGCATGGCAGCACCACCTCCAAGGCCTCTGGAGCACCCACCACCACCTTTGTCAACCCCGAGTACCAGCCCCTTGCCACCAACCGCTCCCAAGT
>JAABUK010012878.1_pt1 | contig 10563 bp, 4 predicted proteins | sample 5559141 | NCBI WGS metagenome assembly JAABUK01 (sample SAMN10711869, study PRJNA513367) | rock metagenome | isolation source: Antarctica rocks | place: Antarctica: Victoria Land, Pudding Butte nord | collected 2016-01-03
TTCCTGTCAGTAATACCACCAGTAATATAGCTGAACTTAAAATTAATTCATAACTAATTAATTGTGCCGTACTTCTAAGTGATCCTAAAAAAGCATATTTAGAGTTAGCAGATCAACCTGCTAACAATATACCATAAGTAGAAAGAGATGAAACCGCCAGCATATATAATATACCCAGGTCGAAGTCTCATATTGCCAAACCAGGTCCATATGGTATTACGGCATAACCTAATAATGAGAAGATTAAAGTAATAACTGGTCCTAGGAAAAATAGTATTAAATTTGCCTGGGTCGGTGATACATATTCTTTTAAAAGAAGTTTCAAGGCATCTGCAAATGCTTGTAAAAGACCATAATATCCCACAATATTAGGACCTAGTCTTCTTTGCATACTCGCCATGGTTTTTCTCTCGGCTACTGTTACAAAAGCTACAGTTAAAAGTACAGGAACTGTTACCAGTATAACTTCAATAATTGAAATAAGTGTAGGGAAATATAACATATTTAAGTCTAAATATCTAAAATTACAAAAAATGAGTATTTGCATAAATAATTCATTTAAAGTATATTTTTAGGATTAATTATTACATATATTTAATTACGTGTTAGTAAACATACATTAAATTTATATAACTTATTACTATAATTAATTTTAATTTTTTTTGAGGATACTAAAGAAAAATAGTCGCTAGAAGAATATATTTCTTTGTAGAAATGTGAACTATTTTGTTCTCTGAACCTGCACAAGATGGTTTTTTATTATGGCTAACATAATAAACCTTAAGTGCAGATGCTTTTTGAGCTGAATGAAATAAGTTATTAAGTGTCCTTGTTAAGTCCAAATATGTAAATCATCTTGCGTGTGTTATAAGGTATGTTTCTTAAGCCGTCTAGCGCTCAGTAGTTTAAGTTTTTTCCGAATACCACAAAACAATACTTCAGTTATTTTTTTTTTATGTCATTAATATAATACCTAATCTCACTAAAGACTCGAACTTTAATAAAAATGTTAGGACCATTTCGTTTTACCATTAAACCAGCGAGACTTTTGTTTTTCATCTCAAAGCGTTATATTAAAGAGATATAACAATATAACTTAAGAGCCTTTTTGGTTAGCACTATATATTCTCAAGCAGTTAACATAGTGCAAGAGATCATCAACTGTAACTAGTTTACCTCAGTGTATTTACATCATTTCAACATTTTATAATAATGCTTTATGTTGCAAATAATGAAAATAATCAATAGTCTACTTTATAACGTAACCTACACAGACTTTGCCACATAATTATCTGATTAGTTTAGTAAAACCTACTTAAGTTTACGGGGATAAGTATAACATTTTTTTTTCTACAAAAGAGTCCAAAAAAAATCCAAAAACATCTTGTAAGTTATTAGACTCATTTGTGTTAAACTTTGTATAGACGTGATGATCAATTTATAAGATATTGTAAGTAAATACTAAGGTGAAAAGTTTCACCATTTCGGGTCATTATGATTCGAACATAACTATTCCTCAACCCAAATGAGGCGCCTAACCAACCCGGCTCTAACCCGTTAGATAATATTACATACGGCTTTTAATTTAGTTTTTTACAATACAGAGAATATCCGATTTGAACGGATGTGATTCATTAAATCAAATGAGTTTCAAGCTCACCGCCTTAAGCCACTCAGCCAATTCTCTTTACAAGTAAATAATTTATTTATTTATTTTATATAGTTCATTATGAACTAAATAACTATTGATTCCTCGACGACTTGAACGTCGAACATATTCTTATCAAAAATACACTTTACCTATTAAGTTAAGGAATCTTGTAATTTAAAAGCAAGAGCACCCAGACTTGAACTGATAATTTGAAGTTTGAAGCTTCTTGTTTTGCCTATTAAACTATGCTCTTTTTTGTGACGAATACATATTTAGTTATATATATCAGCACTAAGCGGAAAAGAATGGATTTGAACCATCAGGTGTATAAACACAATATTTAGCAAATATCTTGCCTTACCTATAGCAACTTTTCCTAAATATTATGATATATTTATAATTGAACAACAGATAATATTATATAACTCGAGTTAAGTCGGCCACGATCCGACATCTACGTTCTCGACAAGAAAGTTCTTTACCAATTAAGTTATTAACTCTTTATAGCTAAATAGTATTTATACGGCCAACCGAATTCGAATCGGTGCATATCGTTTGGAAGACGAATGGTCTACCATTAACCTATGGCCGTTCACTATTGTATGTAAGGTTCAAATACATTATTAATACAGATGCACTATTAGAAATAAAACTGTATAATGAGTTAATTGTTACAATTAACTAGCTAAGTCTAATATTTAAGTAATAATCAATAAACAATATTATATTAAAGCAGAATGGTAATGCATATTACTCGACTTATACAAAAAAGGCTATTCGTCACTTGAGATATGACGTTAACAGGCAGAAATATTCCTAAGGATAAGATGCTTTTGTACGAGTAAAGGTAGATAGGTATAAAATGTTAGTAGCAGGAAAAAAAAATAGATAGATAGCTGGAAGAAACAACCTTATCAAAGCTACATCTGGGCATTCATGGTGAAAATCAGCAAAGGAAAAGAGGACGTTATAAGAGGTACTTTGGCATTCATGAGCAACATTACCAGAAGCAAAAAAAAAACCTGATAAAAGGTACATTTGTAATCCATTGGCAATGCTGCCATATAAAAGGCAATTACATCAGATGGAGCACGATGCGACCAAAGCAGATTATATCGTTAAGTAGAAAACAACACAAGCAGGCAACCTCATCAGAGAAAACAAGCAGGCAATATCATCAAGTAGAAGATAACGTAATAACGGGTAGATTTGTACATCTGGACACACACTCTACTTACCTGGTATATCAGAACGGCCTCGACAATCAACATGCTCACTTTGTGGATCAGCACGTTGTCGAGAACTCACATTGGAGATAAAAACGTAATCGACAACGCACCTTGTGTATCACGACACACTCTTCCCTCATTTTGTGAATGACGACAACTTTCTGACTCTGTCTGTCTGGAGACCAACTCCACTCGCTTTGTGGATCACCAAACAGTTTCCACTCACCTTTTCTGTCTGGACACACTCACCACACAAATGTACATAACATCCTAAACCACCAGCTTGCACCACCAACCTACCAGCCTCAACAAAGGATCATGGCACTATATCATGGAGGCATAAGGCATCCTTGTTATCCCACCCCTGGAAGGTAACGTCATCATTATACCGAATGTTTCCCCTTAAAACACTCCTCAAAAGTAATGAGGTCATTATGGCAAATATTTTTCCCTGATAACATGCCTGAAAGGCAATGTCATCATTCTGCAAGGCTCCAAAAAAATAGCGTCATTCTTTTACCGGATATTCTCCCTTACAACGCCCCTAGAAAGCAACGTCATCTTTCTGGTGACTAACAGCACCCAGCATCAACATGCATCCTGCACGACAGCGGCCGACATAGAAAATATACATTGCAAACAGTGCAGTAGGCGTATCGCTACCTTCGTGCCCTTCAACAATGCAAACAAGTCCACCTCGCCAATGGCAACAAAACCCAGTAAGTGCGTCGCCTAAAGGTATTACACAAACACACTAAATATATATAGTAGAAATCCAAAAAGCCATAAAGTGGACAACTTTCTATAAACAGTAAGGTAAAAAAATAGCGTTTGCTGCACAGCTACGAGGACAACGGGCTTAATAGCTGGCCAGGCAGGACACAGTTAGTAGGTAGACAGTGTATGGCCCGTCATACCCAACTATGTTTTTTTTTTAGGCCGAACCTAGGTTGTGCTTGCATTCTATGAAAAACAATTTTCGTATATAAAAGCTTACCAATCCTTAGGAATATTTATGCCATATTAAACTGAGCTGCAACCGGTGTATGTAAAACCCAATGATGCTTAACAATTACCTTGGGCTAGCTGACTATTAAAAATTATTGCTGCTTACATGATCACTTATTAACTAATCTCTCGAGAATAGCTTTGGCTTTCAATTTTTTTTTTTTATTTATTTTTTTCGTGTATTTTTTTTTGTTTGTTTGTTAATGTTTTTTATTGGCTATTATTGCATAATCTATATAAAGCACGTGTCCGTAATGGTCTGTATTATGCATTAATAAGCAATGCTTTCCTTTCCTTTCCTTTCCTTTCCTTTCCTTTCATTTCCTTTCCTTTCATTTCCTTTCCTTTCATTAGGTCTAAACCTATTACTAGTCCTATTTTAGATAAAGGAATATTTAGAAACTTAGTATAACCAGTAAAGGGGTGTTTACCTAAATTTGAAATAAAGTACTTATACATTCAATTTTAAACAGTATTTAGAAAAGTACGCATCCACATTAGAAAAAAAGGTTTAAAATACTGTCCTGTCCTGTACTATGATCATGACAATGTAGTTTACATTCTAGCAAATTTTTTTTCCTTTTATTATAAACATAGGTGCAGTTATAATTAAACCAAATCATCCATGGAACAAGCTACGTTGTATATTAGAGTTGACACAGAATAATGTAATCCGTCTAAAATAGGAGCAGGATATATACCAAATAATACCGTAAATAACACTAATATAAATAATATTGTAAATTCTCGTTTACTTAAATCAGGAACGTTGAATTTAAAAAATTTTGAAAATGATCCTGCAAAAGCTATTCGGTTGAACATATAAATAGTGTATGCTGCACTGAATATAATAGAGGAACTTGCAAATGCACCCAATAAAGGATGATTTTCAAAAGTACCGTAGAGACTCATGAATTCACCAATGAAATTTAAAGATAGAGGTGTACCAGCATTTCCTAAACACAATATAAAGAATAACACAGAAAATAAAGGCATTACTTGAGCCATTCCTCTATAAAAGCTTATTAGTCTAGTAGAAGATCTATCATATAATACTCCTCCTGCACATATAAATAATCCAGATGACACAAATCCATGTGCTAGTCCCAGTACAATTCCACCTTCAATACCCTGTATTGTATTACTAAATACACCTAGAAGATAAACTGCGGCATGTGATACAGAGCTGTATGCTATAAGTTCCTTAATATCTATTGTTCTTAAAGTACTAAAGCTAGCATATATTATAGTAATTACACCTATTACATATATTAGAGGTGTAAAGAAAAAATAAGCTTTAGGAACTAGCGGTAAAATAAGTCTTAATATACCATATAAACTTAATTTTAGTACTATTCCTGCAAGTATAATACTACCTGCAAGTGGTGACTCTACATGGGCTTTTAAAAGTCAACTGTTTAGAAATATGGTTGGAGTTTTAACCGCGAAAGCTATAAATATACCAGCAAACAAAAATAATTGAGTTGTAAAATTAAAGTTTGTTTTATACAAAGCATCAAAATCAGTAGTACCCATAATTGAAGACATTGTAAGTATAGATAGTAATAAAAATAAGGAACCCAGTAGCGTATACAAAAAAAGATAAAAACTAGCTCTTATTCTATTACTAGAACCAAACATACCTATCAATATGAATAAAGGAGGCAATATACTTTCAAAGAATATATAAAACAGTAGTATATCTAGTACCATAAATACTGCTAATAATAGTGTTTCTAATAAAAGAATTATTATTACATAAGATCTAACATTTTCTGATATGGAGTTTCAATTTGATAATAATGAAATAGGCATTATTATTGTAGTTAAAAGAACGAAATATATAGATACACCGTCTACCCCTAAATAGAAGTCAAAGCTACTTATACTATGATACTCCTGTACAAACTGATATTGATTGCTGCTAAAATTAAACAGTATAAAGACTATCATTGATATAAATAAATTTATTATTGATGTAGATAAAGCTACAACTTTAATCTGTTTTAAGTGTATGGTATCATTAGCGTATGAGGTCGAAATAAGGAAGATACCTATTAAAGGTACTAATAATAGAAGTGTAAGTAACATAAGTTTGTAATAAAAAATAGGTAATAAATGTACCACTGTATAAAAACTTATAGCAAATAAGGTAAGTTAGTTATCTCGTTACAACACATATATCTATATATTTAATTATTATATTTATAACTTTTACAATAACAACATAAACATCAGTTTTTTTTGGATACTTTTTTCTAACAAATGTTTGAAAGTTTAGAGTAAAACATAAAAGCATAATAACATGATATAACTGTAAAAACTACAAAAAAAATAATAACTAAAGAAAAAAAAATTATAAGCTGAAAAGGGATTAAGCTAAACTCTATACATAAGACATCGATGTGTAGATTAGAACCTATGTAAATGATGAATATAAAATTACTAATATTCAGTGTAAATGCTATTCAGTCCTATCCTTTTAAATATAATGTATGCTAGTCTTAAAAGGGAATAGATAAAACTCGCAAGTACAAAGGCTTTATAAAGATACAAGGTAATATTGTAGGTAGAAAATAGAGAAGAAGCTCCTAAATCTATAACTTGATTTAATCTGGTTTTATAAAGGGCTGTAAATACAAAAAGAGCTACGCCGTTCTCGATTCCAATGTCTAAGACTAAAATAACTTCACAGAAAACTTAACAATGAAAAAAAAAGATATCTTAGCTATTACCTTTATTATGGCAGTACCTCCTGCAGTTCTAATCAATTCTACAAGGGGATAGGAAAAATGTGTTATCAATCAAGATAATAATTTGAACAAGAAAATAGCTACAAGTAAAAGTTGCCTCATAATAAAAAAAAATAGTGAATTTAGCATATTGTGTTCTAATAAATATATAATACTTTGTGCGAATATAGGGATAAGGAAAGCAGTATTAAAAACACTAACGAAACTCATACAAGTACTTGTATGAGTTCTAGTAAAAACCTTAAAAATTAAGTTAGATAGTAGGTAAACTACCATAAATAGTTTGTACATTCACTGTTTAGAGGTACACAGCGTAATGTTTTAGATATTTTAGTTTTGGTTAAAAAAGGCGTCCTTATAAGATGCTACTCACTTTAACTCAGGTACTAAACAGTGAATGTGCAAATTATCTAACTAAAAATAAAAAAAAAATAAACCTTTAAAGTTAAAAGGCATTTTTAACATATTGCAAGAAATAGGCACAGCTAAAGCTAAGAAAAAAAAAATAGTATAGGTAGTCTTTAATTTTTTTTTTTTTCAAATGAATGAAGTTTTTAACATGAAAAAGAAATTTTTTTTTCTTGTAATGTAGAAAGTCATAGATTATGTACTACCCCTTTTTTAATATTTATGTAGAGATGATTATACTTTCTACTGTTAGATTTCATTCGTCTTTTCCTCTTTCCGAAGATGAAAATAATTCAGATAATGATTTCGAGTATTATAGTAGAGGACTTTATTAATTCTGTAGATGTAAACAGTTCTATAGTAGACAACGCATATGCAATCAGCTGTAACTTTGGTTCTGATATGAATGCTATAAATGATTTTTATAGAAACAAAAAAGTGTACATTACTGCTGCTCTTGCTGATCATCCTGAACCTTGTGCTGAGCTTTTAGATGAGTTAAATAAACAGATGGTTGAAGTAAAAGATACCGTCGCTTCACCCATTGTCTCCGACTCTCCTCGTGTTGAGGAGTCTTCTGATAACGTGCCTCAGAATAGTTACGACGTTGTAGGAAGTGATGAACCTAGTAATTTTTCAGACGAGTAGGATATTGTTTCTTTCTTTTTTGTTTGTTTGCTGGGTGTTATTCCACGTTTTTAACTACAGTATTTAATATTTGTTTTATTTGTGTTTATATTGATTAATAATCTAATAGGTATGATAACTTATAGCTTTCCGCCTCCAAGTCGTGCTATGTTAACTTTTTCCCTGAGTTTTACAATAGTGTTAGGTGCAACATTGCTCTTACGTCAAACATGCATTTTAATTAGGAAATAAATGCACTTTATATACAAAGAGATACATAAAAATCTAGTTTACACCGTGTAAATGTTAGGGTGCTTAATTAACATTTAATAACATTATAAGCTGAAACTAGGTTACTTGTGTCACCATAAAAAAAAATCTATTAGGTTTTATATTCCGTTTTTTGTTACTTAAATGTTTTCTATTGTAAACACACTTTTATTGTTAAACAACTATATAACTTACAGATATTATAACATATTCTACAATCTGTTTGTTATAATCCCATTAAAAAAAAATTAATATATACGTAATCATCTTTCATTTAGTTTGTCCTCCGGCTTATAAAAGGCGTATTAAGTAAGGCACAACATGATTGTAATATCTAATGGCAGGGTCTATGAGTCTATTAATAATTAACACTAATCTCGTATCTAGACCTTTCATTCTTAGCATACACGGATTAATTATCAATTATGCATATTTAGCACATTATTGCGTAAATGTTGTATTTCCAGCCCACGATTGCGCCAGGGCATGACCTAGTAGCGAATTTTATTTACTTCACTAAATCGCACTTGTGTTTAAAAATGTCTTATTTATCACCTACTAATACGTAAATCATTACTTAAATGCATTTTTTTTCTACCTTTTTTTTTTCGTTTATAGTTTGCATTCACCTAAAATACATTTTTTTTTATGAGTTAACGGCATTTACTGTAGTTGTAGCATTTGGAGTCTTCATGCCATGTACTATGTACAATTTTTATATTATAACTAACAATGTATTATCGGCTTACTACCTTCATCGTAAAAATAAATAAGATGAATAAAGTATGCTGTGTATTGTAATCAAAATTAGCGAGATAATAGCTTATGTAATCTCTACCACAATACCAAATTATACGTTGGATACATACAAGTTTTGTAAACTAACTTAAATAGGGTCTGTTTTTCCATTAATAGACGTCGAATTTAAACTATTTTTTATGGGAAACTATAGTGTTTGTCATACGATATATTTAAGCCTATTTGTTAAAACGGGAAAAATTGTTTTTTTATTGGCTATTTTATTTAACTTTATAAAGATAAAAAAGCCAAAATTATTATTATTAATAAGTTATTATCTATAGCATATAAATATGGTATTAGCATATAAAATGTTAGTCCTACCAGTATATACAATGCATAAGATGTAATAACCCCTGTATCTAGATTAGCTATACTTTTACTTAATGTTACCAATCCTTTTTCCAATCCAAAAGGGCCAATTAGTTCTATAGAACCTTTATCTAGAACTTTAGTTGTTTGTCCTCCTAGTTTTAAAACAAAATCTGTTATATACTTATTATAGAAAAGCTCTACTAAGAAACGTTGATTAAAGAAACTGTATACATTGTAACCAAATCTAGACATCTTGAAACTTACTAATTTTTCAGGTGTATATTCTGAAATAATAATAGATATACTACTTAACGTCACTGTTAATATCAATGGAGAAATCTTGAATATAACAGGTACAGCAAATTCAGTGTCTATCATTATTTCATGAGATGGGTGAATAAATATACTATTATCTGCAAAGAAATTTGACCCTAGACCTATAAAAATATCTTTAGTAACATAACCAAAAAATATGGAAAAGATAGCTAATATGATTAAAGGAAAGCTCATAAAAATGTCACCCTCCTGAGCATGTTTATAACTAACTATAGGGCCATTAGGATTAGTCAAGAAAGTAAGATATAAGACTTTAACTGAGTATAAAGTAGTGAACATTGCACCTATTGTAGATACAAAGTATACTACTACACTAGAAAAACAGAATTGACCATATGCAGATTCTATTATTAAATCTTTGGAATAAAATCCAGTCATAAAAGGAAATGCCACTAGACTTAGTGAAGCTATTAACATAACTGAATAAGTTAATGGTAAAAAGGATTTTAATCCTCCATATCTTCTAAAATCTTGATTGTCCGCAACAGCATGTATAACTGCACCTGCACCTAAGAATAAAAGCCCCTTATAAAAAGCATGATTAACAAGGTGGAATATAGCCACATTATAAGAAGATAACCCTATTGCTATAACCATCATACCCAGTTGACTCATAGTTGAATATGCAATAACTTTTTTGATGTCTTGTTGAAATAGTCCTATAAGAGAACTAAATACAGTTGTAATAGCACCTATTCATAAACACAATAATAGTACTGTATTGCTATACTCTATTAGAGGTGAACTACGTATTAAAAGATAAACTCCTGCAGTAACCATTGTCGCGGCATGTATTAATGCAGATACGGGTGTAGGACCTTCCATAGCCATAGGTAATCAAATATGTAATCCTATTTGAGAACTTTTGGCCATAGCACCTATCAATAGACATGCTCCTACTATAATTATTATATTTTCACTAATAAATGGAGCTATAGAAAATACAGTAGAATAATCTAAATTACCAAATGATCACAGAATAGCAAACATACCTATAGTTAAAAAACAATCTCCCACTCTATTAGTTAAAAAGGCAGAAATAGAACTTTGATTTGCAGCTATTCTAGTAAATCAAAAACTCACAAGTAAATAGGAACACACACCTACACCTTCTCACCCTACGAACATTAGCAGATAATTGTCTGCTGTAACAAGAATTACCATCATA
>JAABUK010012879.1_pt1 | contig 10562 bp, 13 predicted proteins | sample 5559141 | NCBI WGS metagenome assembly JAABUK01 (sample SAMN10711869, study PRJNA513367) | rock metagenome | isolation source: Antarctica rocks | place: Antarctica: Victoria Land, Pudding Butte nord | collected 2016-01-03
TTTATGTACGCATGAAGTGTAGCTCCTTCCTTGCTTCTGCAGTCAGACTCTGCCACCGGTTGCATTTGACAGAATTCGCAGAGGCTCATGCGAGCTTGCATGACAAATCTGCAGCACATGCACACAAGAGCCACTCACCTGTCGGATTCATGCGATCCACAATTAACAGCCAGTCAAGCATGTGCTGTGTAGCGCCAGCCTGTCGAGTGCAGTACTAAATGAGGGAAGCGTCCCTGCACGTCATATAGTATAACATGATCCTGCAGGAGGTGGGAATCATGAGTATGCTGGCAGAGCACCCCCACATGGTCAGCCTGAAGCAGGTCCTGTACGCCCCCCACCGCCTCTACATTGTCACAGGTTACCTTACCCCACCCCACCCCACTTCACCTCACCTGCCTGCATGCGGCCACTTGAGACATCAGCTCTCTCCTGAGTCTCTCATGAGTCTTGTCATCATGCATCTCTCTCATTGACTAGTGCACACTGAGGAGTGATCCTGCTTGTATAAGGTAATGCACTGAAACCATGCAAGTTGCTGGCACCCATCAATTGAGAGGTGTGTCATCACTGGTGAGCAGCTGCTGTGCAGCAACTCAGACTGTCTGAAGCTGTGATGATAATGAGATTGTCGGAAGCAGCCAAGCAGATCAGTGTGTCAGCAGCGTGACCAGCACCATGCACACTCTGACCTGTCTGTCTGTGGCCATGCGCTGCAGAGTACCTGGATGGAGGTGAGCTGAGCAAGAGAGTGTCACCAGGCAGTCCCCTCACTGAGACAGATGCAGCGCGAGTGACTCGCCAGGTGGTGAGTGCGTTAGCTGCGCTGCATGAGCAGAGGGTGTGCCACATGGACATCAAGCCTGACAACATCATATTCGAGAATAAGTAAGCCTTCCTGCACTGTCATTTTCAGCCAGAACATCCCCAACAGGCAATTTGGACATGTTATCACATCTGTTGCCAAATTGCTCAAAAGCTCATGGCCATTGCTGAACACAACACAGCTCAACTTGGGAGGTTGCAGCTAAATACACTGCATTCTTGACAATGTCAGTCATGTTCGATGAATCATCATAGCTATGGTCGCCCTGAGATGATCTCCTACCTGCTGCAGCCTTGAACATGATTTGTACCAATTCTGTTGCTTGTTGTACGCCAAGTCTGGAAAATTAACGCAGGTCACCCACTTCCCCAGTGAAGCTGATTGACTTCAGTCTGGCATGCTTCTTCTTTGAGCCCACTGAGCCAGGGGGCACCCCAGAGTTTATGGCCCCCGAGCTGGTGGCTGACCCTGATGGGATGGCAGCCACAGGCTGGGGACCCGAGATTGACATGTGGGCTGTCGGGATCCTGGTCTTCTGGATGCTGTGTGGCAGAACGCCCTTTGATGATGACAATGTGCCTCAGATACTGCAGAATATCATGCAGGTGTGTCACAGTCAGTCACGATGACAGAGCCAGCAGTTTTCAGCTTTTGCATACTCAACAGTACTACGCAATTTTACAGATTTTGTGCTGCTGTTCAGTCTAACATGCATAGCCTTTTGCTTGTGTATGAGTACGTTTGATGGAAGCATGTATGAGGCACAACTGCATGACCAGGAGAACCAGCCGCCAGATCTGTGCCCAGTTTATGTAGGAGTGTTCAAGGAACAAAATGGTGTGCAAGTGTTCCAGCGTCATTGCTGTCTGACATAGCATCAATGCAAGGCAAGTTTCATATATGTATGCAGGGGCGGTGGGCATTCAGTGATGAGGTATGGGCAAGGGTATCTGATGAAGGCAAGGCCCTGGTGCGCAGCCTGCTACGGCGCAACCCTAGCCGCCGCCCATCTGCTGCTGCCCTACTGCAACATCCCTGGGTAAATTCCATCCTCGTTCATTCCTTGCAGTGTTTTGTACTCCTCAATGTTGACGGGTAGTGTACAGTTTGAAATGGTTCTTGCCATGGTGCCTGGAATCCTTTGCATGAGGATCACTTAACAGATGCTATGCAACTGGCAAGCTGAGTATGAGGGTTCAGAAACTGATGGGTGCAAATACATGCTTGCACCATGGTCTTGCAATTTGGCGAGCCTTGTTACCTGTGTGCATAACAAGTGAAAGGCAGCATGAGGCAAGATGCGCGCACACTCATGCCGTGCCAGCATGTCAGTCAGTAGGGTACTATGCGGAATTTTGAAGCTCATGAGCTGATGCTGCAGCAGACAACTCCAAGGGCATGAGTACAAAACAAAGCAAGCATACTTGATGTGTGACAGCACAGAGTAGAGTGTAGGTGATGTGTGTGTGTGTGGCAGGTGTGTCAGGGTCAGCAGATGATGCCACTGGTTGCAACAGCACGGGCACTAGTCAAGCTGGCAGGAGGCAAGCTGGAGAAAGGGGAATCTGGGGAAGGCAGCAGTGCTCGGGGATCCCTGCTGGGCACCACCCCCCACTTCACCAGAAGCTTCAGCTACACAGAAGGCCCCTCCTCTGGTGAACTTGACCAGCATGCATGGCTGTTTGGCAGAATCCAATGCTGAGCGTAGATCTGCTGCCCTAGCAATGACTTCCTTGCAAAGCATACTTAGCAGAAACTTTGTGTATTGCAAGTGCACAGCCTGTGTCATGCTCTCTGACTTGTTTGTGCTGGTTCTTGAGAGGTGCGATCATTGACCCAATAAAGTCTTGTGCAGGCTCTGCACTGAGCAGTTCGGTGCGCACAACATCAGCCACCAGCATCGGTCCTCAAGCAGACCCCTCATATCATCGCACCCCCCTGACAGACCCCCTGACAAATCCTTCAGTCTACCCTCACCCCCACCGCTACCACTTCAACTCTGCAGACTTGCGTCGGTCCCTGTCCAGTCAGCATTCTGCCACATCACTGCACAGTCAGCGTGCCAGCGTGTATGCACACTCACGCCAGTCCAGTGCAGAAAGCACTTCCTCACCTGCTCAGTACAGCCCTCAGGTGTTCTGCTTCGACTTCATGATGCCATCTTGAAAACGGTTCATGACCAGCCTGCGTGGTTGTCTGCTTAGCAGTGATAGCCTGACTGCATGTCACGGCCAAATGTCTGGTTGCGATCTGCCCAGAGCTGCCAAATGCATGCCAAGCTGTTGTACATCAGCTGGTGAGCTAGCGATGCATAACTGTATTTCATTGTGCCATGTTGGTGCTCTCCTTTGGCCTGTGTCTTCTCAGTTGTGACGGGTTCTGTATGGTTCAGGTATGGGACAGCATGCTTCCTGGCACAAAGGACCTGGATCCCATGACTGCCATTCCCGAGTCACATCCAGTGACGCAGTCTGTTGATTACGCAGTCACAGCTGACTGCAGTACAGTATCTGTGCACTCAAGCAGCAGGGCTGTTAGCAATAGTCATCCTGCCAGTGCCGCGCCAGCTGGGCTGGCAGGTCCCTCCATGCGCATCAGAGTCACCAACAGATCTGTCCCTCTGGTGCCATCCAGCAGCAATGCCGGTCAAGGCAACAGCGGTGTACAGTCTACATCCGGTCAGCAGAACTGCCAGATTGTGGTTGGCGGGACTAGTGATGCTGCAGTTCAGCAGCAGCAGAGTGGGCATTTGCCATCCTGTCACAGCAGTAGTTGCCTTGAAGCACCCTCATTACTGCAGCACAGTGTTGTGGATCATGGCACACAGCAGCTGAGTCATACACCTCTGCATGGCTTGAGTCACGCCTTTGGTCATGAGGATGCCCTGACTGGGGCTGCTGCGCAAAGGGCAGGCTCCCCAATGCCTCAGAGGGCTGTTTCTGAGCAGCCCCAAAGGGCTCCTGCACCCTCTGCAGTGCAGAATGACAGGAATGGAGCAGCGCTGCAAAGTTGCCATGAGACAGCAGATTCAAGCTCTGGAGCCAGCACATCAGCTGAACGTGAGTGTGACACGCAGCCAAGTCACAGTGCAGGGGAGGATGAAGCGCCTCAGCACAACAGAGGTGAAAGACAGGGAGAAGGACAAGGGGCTGAAGAGGTTACAGAGACAGATGAAGTGGGGAGGAAGGTACCGGAGGGGTTTGCAGGGATGGCATTGGTGGATGGTGAATTGTGTGAGACTCCCATCTCCCCCAGGTGGTGGGACAATGTGGCCAAGACTGATCTCATTGGCATCAAAGAATTGCAAAGGTCAGCCATGTTTGTGTTAGAGACATGCCAGCCGTGCCTTGCAACTGAGATACTGGGTGCTTAATTACGCATGACCCAAATGAGTGATCTCCTCATGCAAGCTTTCAAAGCAGTGCGTTCTGGCTGTGCTGTGCACCTGTGCACGCCTGCAGTTTGCAATAGAGAGTCTACATGGTTGGGGACTTAAGCATCTGTGTGACTGCAGCGTGAGGTTGCGGAAGATGACATGTAGAGCCTTCCTGCGGGCTCAGAAAGCTGGCCATCTGGAGAAGATGGTGGCTCAAGCCAGGTACTTCACAACTTGCTTGTTTTTCATTGCTGTCTGCTGACTTTTGCTTGGACACGCCTGTCTAAAGATTTTACATGTGTCTGATGCCTGGTTTGGCCTGCAGAAGTTGCCTTTCAAAGCATAACATCAGATTCTGTGTTTGTAAGGCTGACCAGACAATTCTCAACAGGAGCTCGGCAGTTTGCTACTACATGTTGACTCTGACTGAGTCTTGTGTACATGCTCAGCTGCTCACAAGTCTTCATCAACCCTGCAGTATTTTTTTGGTGGTCTGGAACTTGTGCACAATATATGCACAATGATATGCACAATATATGTGCACGTTAAACATGCTCTGGGAAGCATGTGCTCCGCAGGCAACTCTGATTGTCTGGATTGTGTGCAGATTGGCAGCTGCAGCAGCTGTGGCTTCACCCTCGAAACAGCCGTAGACCTCTAGAGGAGAAGATCTTACAGAGAACAGTGCATGGACTGCTTGTTTTCATGTGTTGTTTGCAAGTAAGCAAGAGAATCACACAACTGTCAGAGCTCTGTGCTGGGCCATAGCATGTGATGAGTACTGGCACTATGCCTGCAAGGATAGTTGTTACAATCTGCGCACCATATTATGAGAGCTCAGAATGTGCCCAGTCAATTGGCGCATCAGTTGCTATATGGACAGCAATCCATTCAACACATCACACGCCTAACTTGCAGCACAGACATGTCGACTTCAAAACAACTCGAGTGTATGCATGATGCATCTATATATGTTGACTCAAAAACACGTCATTTGTTCAACCGAAGCAGTAGCTACAAGCGTTTATGTACAGTGGCAGTAAGCAACTACTGCTGCCATGTGTGGCAGCAGTATGCCATATGACATGCCAAATTGTGCCTGGTGGGCTGACTCGGTGACATGAGCAAAACACATTATGTATGTGATGGGATGGTACCTGTAGCAGATTGAGGACCGGCTGATGCAGACACCAGCTGGAGTACAAACACTTTTCAACATGGTCTGCAGTACGCGTATCCCAAAGCCTCACCAGTGTGCCGCCACCTGCTAGTTCCTATCCATGCACCAAAAATGCAGCTGCACAAACACCAAACATGCCAACTCCTATAACTCTGCAAACATGACTTATTGGCTGGATTGCTGTCCATCACTTGTCTACCCAGAAGCCTACTTGCTCTACCCAAAGAACCCAATGATCATGCCATGTAGAGGCTGTATAGGTGGGCATTGCCCCTGATGGCACAGGCCTTTCATGCATTTTGCCTCAAAGAAGCATGTTAGCGCATCTAACCCTTTGTGTACTCATATACACTGCTCCCTCGCTGTATAGCCATGCCCCTGTCTTAGTTTAGATGATAAAGATGTTGCAGAGACTGGACACCAGAACACTACGTGTATGTAAGTGTGCTCCCTGGCTGTCAAGACTGTCTAAGCCACTCCACGACCTGTTGCGCGGAGGGGCGGCAGTCAGGCTCTGTATGGGTGCACTCACTGAAGATACGTGCTGCCACTGGTGGACAGTCTACTGGTAGCTGTAGTGACTTGGCCGTGCCAGCCTGCAAAGACACAATGCTTCAGCTGGTAGGCCAGACAATTTTGGCACCAGACTGCTTCACGCAATGTGCAGCCTGTATGTGCATCTAGATTCTGAAGAACAAAGCAGCAGTAGAAGCTATGAAGGCAGCATTGCAGGAGTTGGGAAGGTGAACAAGGGGGGTTTACCTGCATGGCTTGTGCAATGGCAAGAGGCTGAAGATTGGTGATGTCTTGGTCACTGATGAGCTCCCACACCAAGATGCCGTAACTCCACATGTCAGCCTTCACGCTAGCTCTCTCATGGCGTACCACCTAGGAGAACCAAACAGCGTGTCAAATTGCTGGATACTGATCACAATGCATAGCAAGAGGATGATCAGCAGCATCAGAATCAAATCAGTGTCAGGTCGAAGAGCTCATGAGACACATGCAGTATTGTCTGACTCAAGCCATCCCATCCTACCACACATGCACCTTGCAGTGACCCATTCACCTGCTCACAGACTGGAAGAAAACACACGCTGCTAAAACCCTATGATGATGCTTGCATACAGACTGTGCACAATTCCGTCAAATGCTGCAAATGCTGCCGGTTTCTGATCAGGCAGAGAATACCACCTGACCTGCTGCAAGATAAAGGACAATGTTATCTTACAAGCACAGCTGATCCTGGAAAGACAGACATACTAGAGGTCGCTGTGACTGTTGACCCAAGGCAGTGCTTACCTCAGGGGCAGCCCAGAGGGGGGTCATGATGGGCTGGGCAGTGACAAGCTCCTGCACCTGGGGCCGCACCATGCCCACGTCTGCAATCTTGGCCACCCCCTCCTCACTCAGCAGCACATTGGGAGACTTCAGGTCCCTGTGCATCATGGGAGGCCGCCTGCACCCCAAAGACCATGCTTGTCTCAGCTTGTTGCTGCTTACTCATATGACAGCTGTAAAGTGACATTGTGATGATGCTGGATGACACAGCCTGCATGTCATCAATGACAGGCTGAAGGGACACTGCTGCTGCTGCATACATTACAGCAAGGGGTCATGGGCACAGGAGAACATCAGCGCACCAGGACGACAGGAGTAGAGCGGCATGCTGGAACATACCTGGTATGGAGGTAGTTGATGCCCAGTGCCACGTCAAGGGCAACTTTGCGGCCCAAGCGCTCCCACCGCATCGTCTCAGGGTGGTTGCGCAGCGCACTGTACAAGTCGCCACCCTGTAATTGCATCACATTGTCTGTTGTGCTGTCCCAGCGCACAGTATAAGGCAAATGCCTTCAGAGCAGCCAGTGCTTGCCTGACTAAAAAGAAGCGACAGCATATTTGGCCTGGACAGTATACAGATGCATGGCCTCTTCAAGACTGTTGCAGTCATACAAGGTATGCTGAAGATACCTGACAAAGGATTGCTGCCATGATGTTGCACTTGATAAGCAGGGCTGTCAAATCTGTCGCTGTCACAAGCTGGCTGCATGTAACACATGTGCTAACAGAGGTCATGAGCAGGGATGTGTTACCTTCATGAGCTCCGTGACAAAGAACATGCTGCTGGGCTCCAAGCATGCTCCATAGAACTGCACAATGTTTCGATGATGAAGCGTGCGCAGCACCCGCACCTGCATGTAATGACAGCATACTGATGACATCTTTCTGGGTTGAACAACAGCAATAACCGGAAGCCATTTCCTTCTCCAACAAGATAAACAGTATGCACCAAGCTGCAGCCCTGCATTCACTTTGTTGATTTGTATCTGGCAACTCTAATTGTCTGCAGGAAAAGCGCAGCAAGAGATTGCCCTACAGCAAGATGAAGACAGATGAAGACAACATAGGACAGAACCTGCCAACCAGGCTAGACAAAGTGATAACAACAGGTAAGTGTGTGCAGGCAAGGGCAGACAACCAAACACAAAACGAATCATGTCAGCATGTTGATGAAGGTACCTCCTTGTGGAACAAGGTGAGCTCCTTGTTGGTGGGCTTGTCTGCTTTGACCAGCTTGACAGCCACCTCATCTACGCCGTTCATGAGAGCCTTGTACACCACCCCAAACCCGCCCTCTCCAAGTCTGCACTTCTTGTTTTCTGAGGTGCGGCATATGCTGATATCTTCCCTGCACCACCATCAACGTCTTTCAAGCATGTACCAGCAAAGGCATGTACACTGGAGCAGCACAGTTAACACTGCTGCTACTAGGCAGTGTGACAGATGAAGGTAGGGCGCTGACCTGGCAATGAGCCAGCCATGTGCCTCGCCCTCAGTTTCTTCTGAGGTGACGTCACTAGGAGCACTGCCGGCTTCATACTGTCTCATCATGCGCTCCTCCCTGTGCAGCTGATCTGAGCGCAGAGGGTCGACTGGAGGCCCCCCGGGTAGCTGGCCTCCATGCAGCACAGTCCTGCACACACACACGGACACACACATACTTACAGTCTGTGGTCACTACCCCTTCCATTCATTTTTGAAGCTGCCTGGAAAATCTACCAGCCTTTTTGTTGCAGGCCAAGCTTGCATGATATTTTTAGGTAAAGAATGCTGCACTTCTGTGTTGACTGACGTTGACTGGCGCAAGCTTGCAATGTGGGGTTTAGCAGGTCAGGCAAGGCAAGAGGAGATGTGCCCACCGTCCAGATGCATGGTTGGCATTAGCAGCAATGCCAGGAGCAGTGGTGCTGCCATCAGTCCAGGGGTGCTGCACTGGGGTGGGGGGCTGCCATGGCATGGTCGTGGACTGCTGTGATGACTGCTCTGTCACGTTGCCGTACCACGCCTCAGATGCCATCTGCAACAAGTATGACATACATCATATTCACACACATTTTGAATGCAAGTAGAGCTCAGTGCAGTCAGCACATGGTGCCAAATTCAGGCTGCCTGGTGCAGATTTCAGCAGCAAGGTAAAAGAACACAGACAGTCGGGTTCATCTTGTGCAAGGGTAGACAACGCGCATAAAAGACACAAACTACTGCAGGGGCAGTGCACGAGGGGGTGCAGGGGCAGACCTGTGTGCCATGCTCATCAACAAGGCCGGGGCAGGACTTCATGGTGCCCAGCACAATGGGCTCAGGTGTGAGCCCATCAAAGGGAGGAGTCAGCAGCAGCAGCTGCCCCTCACATGGCACTGTCATCCTGCCACCTGCAACAACAGCAGACACTGTATCCAATGCTTACACAGCACAGCATTGCATGAGCTGCTTTTGCGCTTGAGTCAGACATGGCACTGATGTGTGAACATAGCAAGTTGGAATGTCCAGGCGGTTGGGCTAGTAGCATCAAGGCATCAAGTGCTTTACAAAGGCATCATGAATCTAGTCCTTGTGCATAAGTATGAGCCTTGCTTGCAGCACACTTTTCTTGCAATTTCAGTGCGCAGGATCTCCCAATGTACCTTGCTTGACAAGTAGCATCAGGTCTTGTATGTGACTCTTTGAGCAGCTACCCCCAACATGTACGCAGTCAAAGGGCCCCCCCAGCTGTTCACACCAATGCTCCTTGAAGATGTTGCCACGCAGGAAGGTGGCAGACAAAGTTGGCAGCCCTCGTGATTTCTTCACCTGATGCAGTTTGCTGGCTGCATACTCCACAGCTGCATCTTCCAACTGCGTGTACAACTCGCTGTCTGCCACTGGCTTAGGGTGCATAAGTGGAAGCAGATAAGGAAAAGGTAAAGAAAGTTTGAACTTTCCAGCAATCATAAAGGGAGCCTCCTAAGGCGGCAGCCCGACACAAGTGGAAGCAGCATTACTAACTTTCCTAATGACACTCTGTTCTGTTTATCAAGCAGACACCTGACAAACCATACAGCAAACGGCAACTTCCCTGACTTCTGACAGTTGCTTGGTGGCAGGCAACTGCAGTCAGAGAAATAGGGTTGTTGTGCCAGAGTGTTACCTCAAGGCCAACAGCCTTGCCGGTGTGTCCCACCAGGTTGGCAGCCACCATGGTGAGGTAGCCGGTGCCAGAGCCTATGTCCAAGAAGGCCTGCCCCGCCTCCGGCCCCAGGGCCTGCACCCATCAACCTTCACTTACATGCTTGCTATACCGCCAGCAGGCATCTTGAGCATTCACGGCTGAAAATTTAGTGTGTAAATGTAAACTTGGGACCAGAAACTTGCATGCATACACCAAGTGAGCCATCCCACAAATCCCACAACATGAGCAATACAGCATGGGTAGTTTGCCATATCTTATGCGCCGGAAACAGATCATGCCAGATGTAACACCTGGAGGGATAGGGCCTCAGTGTGCAGGTCTCCAATTTTGCCAGCTGCATCAAAGGCTGGAGCTGCGCCCAACCGGTCAGCCTGCACCAAATAATACATACACAGTAAGCTACAGATTGCTGTGACAGCTTGCAGATGCAACGCAAAGTATACAGTGTAACTGACCCAGATAATCACATGGTGAAACACAGAACAGACAACATGCCAGCAGTGCTTGAGCTGTAGTGTGTGACTGTTGGAAATGTGCAGGGTGTGCAGCAGGCTTACTGCATGTGACACAAGGAAGGCTGATCTTGGAACCAGTCTGAAGGCAGCTTCCAGTGGAGGAGGCACAACAACAGCAACCCTGAGCTGCTCCACTAGATCATTCACACCTTCCT
>JAABUK010012880.1_pt1 | contig 10561 bp, 17 predicted proteins | sample 5559141 | NCBI WGS metagenome assembly JAABUK01 (sample SAMN10711869, study PRJNA513367) | rock metagenome | isolation source: Antarctica rocks | place: Antarctica: Victoria Land, Pudding Butte nord | collected 2016-01-03
GCGCGAGCTTGCCCAAGCCGGAGGGCTGGAATGCAGCACGCATCGAGTGACTGGCCCCATCCAGGCCAACCGCTCATGGAAGAAATTCCAAGTTAGTTCAATGTGATGTTTCCGGACAGACACTGAGAAGATCGCTGAAGCCGACTGTGAAAAGTGACATCGACGACAAGCGGCGGAGTGCCTGTCCGCTTTCCCGTCCGCCTATCAATCTGTCCGTTCCCCCGTGCGCCGTCCAGGGTTGTCGGACAGCCTGGGCCTGCCCGCCTGGGCTTCGTTTGACGGACAGCGACCTAAACCGTGCTTGCTGCCCTATGACACGCCCCGTTCTCGCTTAGCATGGCCAGTAAGTATCTTGCATACGAGATATCTGCCTGTTAGCAAACCGTGATGGTGCGATGTCCGCGCCGGGCTGGGGCGCATGGATCGTGTCGAGGACTGCGTTTCGTTCCTACTCGGCAAGGCCAGCCAGCAAGTCGCCCGGCGCGCGCGGGAGAAGCTGGCCGCCCACGGCGTGACGCCGACGCAGTATGCCGTCCTCAAGGTGCTCTGGGAGCGGAACGGCCAGAGCGGCGCCGAACTGGGCGGACGCCTGCTGATGGACAGTGCGACGATCACGGGCGTGGTGGACCGCCTGCAAGCCGTGGGGCTGCTAGAACGCCGGCCGCACGACCAGGACCGGCGCGTCCACAGCTTGTTCCTCACTGCACAAGGCCAGTCGCTGCAAGCGCCGCTGGATGCGGCCATGGACCAACTCAATGACGAGGTTGCGCACGGAATGGGCGGCCAAGCGCCAGCGCTGTGGACGGCGCTACGTCGGCTGAGTGAAGCCAAGGTCTAGCAACAAAGGAGGCGGCATGTTCGACACCAAAATTGCCATCGTCGTGCGCGAGGACCTGGCCACCTGGCAGAAGCTGAACGTGACCGCGTTCCTTACCAGCGGGATCGTCGGCGCCAGCGAGGGCCTGCTTGGCGAGCGCTACGAAGATGCCGCCGGCAACACCTACAACCCGCTGGTGGTGCAGCCCATGATCGTGCTGAGCGCGGATGCGAACGCCATCTGTGCCATCTACCGCCGCGCCATCGAGCGGGGTGCCCGGCTGTCGCTCTATATCGAGGACATGTTCACGACCGGCCATGACGCGGCGAACCGGGCGGCGGTGAAGCAATATCTGCCCGAGGCCATGAATGTGGTCGGCCTGGCGCTGCGCGAGGATAAGAAGGTGGTGGACAAAATCACCAAGGGTGCGCGTATGCACGCCTGAGCGGGCCGGACCGTGCCTGGCGCAGTGTCCGGCAGGGTTCGTTTGACGGACACCCTTGGCCCTGGCTGCCGACCGACGTGCAACGGTGCCAGATGACCAAGCTGCACAGCTTCGTGGTCACAGGGCCGATAGGGATGCGACGGCTCGGCTCCGAGCTGCTATTTTCAAACCTCGCTAGACATTTGGCTCAGCAACATAGCACGGATAGGCGGCGCGCTGGCGGTCGGAGACCATGGGTTCGACCTCAGCGACAATGAGCATGTTCGCCGGTGTCGTCGTCGCCATGAGGGAGCCGTCCGGGTGATACGCGAACCCCCCGCCGCCGAAAGCCGGGCCAGTGGGTGACAAGCCGACACGGTTGGAGCTGATGACGTAGGCGCCGGACACGATCGCGGCCATCTTGCCGGCCGTCTGCCACATCTCCACTGATGAGCCAGTGGCGCGGGGGATGGCGATCAAGGCCGCGCCCTGCCGCCCGTAGCCGCGGGCGTGCTCGTTGAACATGGCGTCCGTGCACAGCAGCACGCCGACGCGAAGGCCAGCCACATCAGTCGCCTGAAAGCTTCCGTCGCCAGGAGCATACCAACTTGCCTCGAACCAGCCCGGCTCGGCGGGGAAGTATCGCTTCCGGTGTAGGGCGCGGCTGGCCCCGTGCTCAAGGACGAAAGCCTCGTTTGCGAGGCGGTCGCCAGCCCAGACTGGGCGCGACGACAGGACTGCCGGGACTGACAGCGCCGCAAGGGCGGCTAACCCGGCCTCATGAGCGGCGACGCTGTCCTGCGCGGTATCGTGGTCGAATGTTGGATCGGCGGCGATCCAACGGCCAAAAGGCAGCTCGTTGGTGATGAGGAGTTCCAGGCGCGCACCCGTGACCTGCTCGGCAAGCCTGGCCCACTCGGGACCGGAAGGCTGAAGTCCCTCGGGCCATTCAACGAAACCAACTCGCATTAGAACCCTCACATCCGGTCTGCCGGCACATAGATTGTCGAAGCTCCGGTATCTACCAATTTCGGAAGATGATGGCTGTCCCACTTCGTCAAATGTCCGGATACTGTTGGCGAAGTCGGCCGCCCCGCTCCGCCGCCCCAAATGCTGGCACGGGGGTCAGTTGCACGCAAATGCACGGCGGCAACGCCTACAACGTGATCCCCAACGTCCTTGAGATACGCGGCACCGTGCGCGTGTTCGACCCGACCGTCCGCGCCGGCGTCGAGCCGCAGATGCGCCAGATCGTCGCGGGGCTGTGCGCCTCGTTCGGGGCACGGGCCGAGATCACCTACAACCGCGACTACCCGACGTTGGTGAACGAGGCGACCGCGACCAGCAGGGCGGCCGCCGCAGCCGCCGACGTGTTCGGCCCCGGGCACGTGGACCTCAACCCGCCGCAGACGATGATCGTGGAGGACTTCGCGTTCACGCTCGCCGACCGGCCGGGCTGCTACGGGTGGATCGGCAACGGCCCGGACGGGGACGGACGCTGCCTGCACAGCTCCCGCTACGACTTCAGCGACGAGGCGCTGCCGTTCGGCGCGAGCTACTTCGCGCGCCTTGTGGAAGGCCAGTAAAGACCAAAGCGTCGGCTGTTATGCAGACAACGCTAAGCCAGAACCCAAGTGGACGCCGTTGATTTCACTTTGGCCGTCCAGCAACCGTCCGCTCTCTGGACGGCTCCGGCATCCGCCGCCAGAGGGCTATCTTCCCGTCCACAGAATGCGTCCCACAAACATCGGGCGTCCCACAACTGCCTACCACGTTCTGGGGACGCCGATGTTCCTGGCCCGTTCACCCATCACGTTGTCTGCATGACAGCCGACGCTATGCCCTCTACCTCAGTTCAACAAGTTGATGGTGCTGGGCACGGCATCTGGCTGCTTCTGGTGGGGTCCGGCCCTGGAGTTTTCAGAGGCCGTCAGCTTAAGAAGCGGGCGGCCAGGTGGTCAGCTTCTCGCGCCTATTCACTTCGATGAACGACGGAAGCGTCCGTAGACGCTCGGCGTAGGCACCGATATGCGACCATGTTGTCGCGGGACGGGGCATGTTGCGCGACCAACGCATCAGCATGGTTGCCAGCAGGTCGGCCGTGCTGAGGCGATTGCCAACAAGATAGGATTGCTGTCCTGCCAGACGTGAGTTCAGAAAGTCCCAGGCACCCTCGATGCGCTGCTTTGCAAGCGAAGTGACGGAAGCGGCACCGCCCGGATCTCCATCCTTGTCTGCATAGAACCAGTCGCGCATGGCCGGCAGCAGCGTGTTGGCAAGGTACACCATCATCTCCAGCCATTGAGGCCTGTCGTACGAATGAACCGCGGGCGCGAGGGCCGCTTCGGGATGACGCTCTGCAAGAAGCATCAGCAAGGCCGCGGACTCCCCATAGGGCATCCCATCCACAACAAGCGTCGGAACCCGACCGCTAGGATTAAACTGCAAGTACTCGGGGTTACGCTGAGCGCCTGCATCAATATCCACGAGAACCGCTTCGAACGGCAAACCGGCTTCAATCAGCATCCAGTGAACCGCCATGCTGGCAGCTCCGGGTGCGTAGTAGAGGGTGTATCTCAGGACCTGCTCCACAATTTCAGTGTTGGATGTATGGCACCCGTTCGGCACCGCGGCGGAACACGCCGGTGCCAGCCGCAACTATGTAGATTTCGTCCTGCTCGTGCGGCTGCTGCGTGTCCACCTCGTACGGGGCGAACAGTTCAACCGAGAGGTCGCCGCGCTTGAACAATACGACGAACGCCTCTGGCACTCCGGCCAGGTGCTCGCCTGCTTCTGGCAGCGCGATACGCAGTTGGTCGTACAGATCAGCGCGCATCCAGCGCGACCTTCAAGCCCACGGCGATCAGCAACGTGCCGAGCACGCGGTCCACCGTCCGCCTGACCCTCTGGTATCCCGCCCGCATCGGGCCAGAGGAGAGAGCAAAGGACACGGCCGTGTACCAGGCAACCTCGATGACCCCGCCCGCAGCTAGCACCGCGAGCTTGGCCCAAAGCGGCGTCGTCGCCGGCACCGCTGCGGCGAACAGGCCGAGGAAGAACGCGATCCCTTTCGGGTTGGTAATCTCTGTCAGGAAGCCCACCCGCAAGCCATGCAGCAGAGACGGCCCGCCCTGATCGGTGTCGGTCGAGGTGGACTGTATATCGTGTGGCTGTGTCCGCCATGCCTGGATGCCGAGCCAGACGAGATAGGCGCCACCCACGATACGGATGGTGTCTCCCAGCCAGGCGAAGCGGAGAATCAGCACGCTCAGGCCGAACATGGTCAGCGCGGCGTAGGCCAGTGACCCGATGGTGATGCCGAATGTCGCGCCAATGGCCGACAAGCGCGAGCGCGAAAGCGCCAGCCGTGACACGACAAGGAAATTCGGCCCAGGGCTGACGACGGAGGCAAGCCAAATCAGGGTGGCCCCGATGATGACGGTATAGGGACTCAAGGTTGCCTCTCCCGGCCCATGAACATAGAACCATCGGGAGTAGGAAGCTCGCGGGTGTGTTCAGTTCGGACACGTAGAGACCTTACACGGATACGTTGCCCGGCAGAACCGGCATCTGCATGGCATTCTTCATTCCAGACCCTGCTGGCTTCGCGCCTGTAGAGCGGAGTGCTGAGGTCGGGGTGTATGAACTCTAAACCCAGGGGTACTGGTGGCGAATTCAGAGTTGGCAGTCTGTTCATGGGCGTTGGAGCCTACCGGGTCTGCTTTTGCGTCCGTTCTTGACCCCTTGGCGGCCCTCCGTTCTCCGGCGCTGGCCCAGCCGGTGAATTCGCCACCAGTGTCCCCAGGGATAGATTCCATACAGCCAGGCTGAAGGCCGCCCCCGGCCCTGTGTGTGGAATCCTGATCCAAAAAGGGCGAGACTGCGGACATCATTGTCGGAGCCAAACTCTTTACAAAATGCGCCGACACTGTTGGCGAAGTCGGTGTTGGCTGTTTGTTCACGGTATGCCTGGGCCTGGCAAGCCCGTTTTCACCCAGCCTGTAGGCTTCCCATACCAGCGTTGGGTAGGCGATGGAGCGGGGCGACCGACTTCGCCAACAGTGTCTGCGCCTTTCGTAAAGAGTGGGCATTCTGCACAGCTCACTGGGCCAATTCCGACGCCACCACGGCCTGGTCGCCTGACTCGACCGCCATCGCCTCAGTCGTCTTGGTGTAAGAGGCGCTAGTCTCCGCCCGTCCATGCAACAGCCCCATCTTCCGACGGAGCGGGTCCCTCGGCGGGGATGATCCCCCTACTCCTCAGATAACTCAAGGCGGGCTCGACGACCGGCTTCCACTGCTTGCCGAGCCAATCGTAAGAAGGATGATGGAGGAACAGGACGTAGGCGCTCAGAGCCTCGGATTTGTAGAGGACGGAAGGACCATGTCGATCAGGGGAAACTCCTTCGATCGCTTCCATGTCGAGGGCGCATGCCACGAACGCCCGAACCGTCGACTCCTTAGAACTCGTCCCGTGAAATACGACCAGGCCCGGTCGCAATTGCTTCAACTCGCTCGCGAGGTGGCGCGCGCAGTTCGCCATCATCGTCCCGGTTGATTTGGTCCGAGCATCCTTGATGTCTCCGCGCACGCACTTTACGAGGTTCGGCTGGACAATACGGTCGATAACGCAGTGAGGGGCAGCCTCCGGGTCACGCGACTTCTGACATACTTTCGTGCATTTTCGCCGGCAGGAATCGCCGGTGTGGCCGAAGATGGCGGCGGCCGTCCTGACCACGCCCTTGTAATGTGCCCTGAAGTAGGACGCGCAACCGTTCTGGTGGTCACCCTCAACTCGGTTCCGGCGGTCCTCGAACGTGCCCCATACCTTTTCCCCGTGGTCGATGCCGACGAGCACCAATCGGAACTCCTCGCCTGGGACGCTCGAACCATACCGCCGGCCGACGTAGCTCATCATGCACGTGTCGCCGGCCGGGAGAGCACCACCTACTGATGCTTTGCATTCCTCATAGTAGCGACAATTGAAGACAGGTGGATAAATGTCCGCGTCACGTGCCCAGCTCACCAGGCTCGCCATAAGCATCTCATTGTCCATCGGCGCGTCCCTCCGTACCACAATCGAGATTACCTGGAGTGCAATGAGCCGACGCCAGCGCTGCTAATGACCTGCCCCTGGAAGTGATCCGTCGGAGATGAGACTTCGACGTGAACACCGAATGGCGGTCCGGAGCGGCGCGGCAGGCCAGATGCATGAGAGGCTGCACGTGGCGGGCGGCGGCTACGGCGCGTCCTATGCCGGGTTCGCGACGGTCGTGCGCCGCGGCGACACGGCGGAGACACGCGGGCTGACAGTGCGGGGCGCCTTCACCTGGACGCATCGTGAGGCCGTGTTCGAAACACTTCGGGCGGACGGCTATTGCTGGGCGGAGTGGGACCGCCGCAGGCCGATGGGCTGCGCCGCATCCGCAAGCAGTTTTGGCGGCGGGTCCTGTCACCTCCTACCCTTTCACCAGCTTGCGTAGGGCCTCATTCGCCCTGGACTGCCAGCCGTGGCCGGTCGCCCGCAGCCCTTCCACCACGTCCTGGTCGAGCCGGAACGTTACCTGGGCCTTGCGCGGCTTCGCGCCGGGGCCACGGCGGCGGGGGGGCACCAGCTCGTTGTAGACGGCAGCAGGCATGACCTCGGAGGCTGGCCGCGCGCTGGCATACTCCTCGTCCGTCATCTCCCGCGCGTCGGGGTCGGCGTCTATCCCGCCCTGGATGGCTGCTTCTTCCTCGGGGGTGTTCCGCCTAATGGTCCGCTTCATAGCGTGCAATCTCCTTGTTGTTCGCCTTGCGCAGGCTGATGACCCAAAGGGTGGTTCGGCGGATGGTGAAGGTGACGTGGTGCAGCCGGTCCCCGATCAGGCCGTAGGCGTTGAGTCGAACCTCCGAGTGCGAGTTACGGAGGTCGGCGAACACTGCCGCTCTCGCCCAATCGAACCCGTCCAAAGCTTCAAACGCCACGCCGTGCTTGGCGAGATTGCTGGCGTTCTTGGCAGGGGTCCAATCGCAGATCACAGGCAAAATGTAGCTACATTATTTGATGTCGTCAAGCTAATTGTAAATACAGATTGGCCGAACGTTTATTTTCACGATCCAGCAGCCGGCCCGGTCGGGCCGGGGAGGCCCGCGCATGCCCAATCCGATCCTGGACTGGCGCACCCGTGAGGCGATTGGCGAGGAGGTCAAGACCGGTGTGACGGACGCGCAGACCGTGAGCGTATGTATGAAACATTACAAGAGCATAAAGGCAGGCTCGCATGACGTTGCACTTGGCTCATGCCAAGCCCGGTGACTGGCTGGCTAGGTCTATTACAACTGGCGTTACGTAATATCGTAGTGCTATAACGATGAAAGTACGTATGATCTGACGACAGGAGGCGAACATGCCCGTGCTCACCATTGCGAGCAGCAAAGGCGGACCTGGGAAGACCACAGTTGCGATGCTGCTGGCCGGGGCACTAGCGGCCGAGGGTGGCACGGTTCTAGTCCTGGACGCCGACCCAACCCAAGCCTTGAGCCGATGGGCCGTGAACACCTACGAAGGCCCGCCAATCGAGACGTTGGCAGAGGTGGACGAGGCGCAGCTTGCACACATCATCAATGAGAGGGCGGAGGCGGCGCATCTGGTGATCGTGGACACGGCTGGATTTGGCAACCGGGCCGCTACGGTCGCCATGACCAGCGCCGACGCGATCATCGTGCCGTCACTGGCAGGCGAGGCCGACGTGACCGAAGCGGAGAAGACGATACGACTTGCGGGAGGGCTGGCCCGTGCGGCGCGGCGCGACATTCCAGCGCGCGTGCTGCTGAACCGGGTCAAGCGCACCCAGCTCGCGCGTCACGCTGCACAAGAGCTGGCTTCGGCCGGACTGCCGCGCATCGAGACGACCTTGAGCGATCTCGTGGTGTATGGCGAGCTGTCCTATTCCGGCCGCATCCCCACGAGCGGCGTGGCCGCCGTAGAGTTAGCTGCCCTTGTTGCTGAACTGCGCGGGCTTGGTTGGCTGCCGGCATGGAAGGGCGGGGTAATGTCAGATATACGTAACGACGTAACGCACAAGCTATGAAGTCCCTAAAGCCTCGCACCCCGTCCCGCCTCCCAGCAGAGGAGGCATTGCGTATCTCGGCAGAGCAGGCACCGACACTGCCGCCGGCCCAGCTTTCCAAGTCTGACCCCCCGACCACGCTCAACCTCCGGGTGCGGGTAAGCACCATCAAGGCTCTTGCCCGGAAGGCCAAAGCGTCAGGGTTGACGCAGAAGCAGATCATTTGCCGCGCTCTTGCGGAAGCCGGCGTCGAGGTTGCAGCCGAAGACTTGGAAGACAGAACGCCACGGCGTAAGGACGTATAGTTAGCAATACGGCATTACGTAATGCTTCAAGGCAAAGGGCGGGGTGACGCTGTGAGCGACCCCGAGCAGATGGACCTGATCGAGTTCTTGGCAGGTGGGACGGCGAGAGCCGCACCCCAGCTTCTGGCGCATTCTGGCCATGTAGTGGCAGCGACAGGATGTGTTCATTCTGAACACAGCGGGCCAACGCCTCGCAGCGAGAAAAGCAGGCCCGGTGAGGAGCCTAAAGCAGCGGGTACGTCCATGTCATCATATCGCTTGCTGGTTTGCCTGGCCGTGATCGGTTGGACAGAGCGCGAGCTGGCGCGGCGGACGGGACGCCTGCAAACGACGGTGCGGCGCTGGACCACGGGACGTTCTCCCGTGCAAGCCGACGTTGCGGCTTGGATGGAGACGCTGGCCGCGTTCCACCAGGCGCACCCGGCACCGCAGGCCGGGGAAGGCGAAGCAGGGTAGGTCTTCCCACCCTCTCCCTTGCTTACCCGCGCACCGGATGCAGTGCGTCCCGCATGTCCATGACGACATCCAGCAGGCATCGCAGCCACGGCAGGACGGCGCACGTCGGGCAAGCCGCTGATAAATCACGGTTAGTTTACCCCAAACCCCTGCTTTCCTCTATGACCTTAGAGTGTCTTAGTGCATACTCTTAGTTAGGGGCAAGGCGTGGTGTCGAGCCGGAACGGAAAGGAAAAGCTCAGGCGACGGTTCATGGAACCGCAATGATTTTGCCCCCGCCCGGTGCTCGTAACACCGAACGAGGGCGCACCCTAAACAGATGGTGCCCACCACATGTCTCAGGCTCAGACCAACATCGGTCCTGTCAAGGCAACCTGCAAGACCGAGCTTCAGCCGTCGCAAAGGCAGACCACTCAGCCCACCCAACGGGGAGCGCGCCGCACGATCAGCGAGGAACAGCGCGTCAAGTTAAGAGCGGCGCAGCTCGCGTACGTCGCCAACGATCCACGTTGGGCCGAGCATCGGCGCAAGCTGGCAGCGGCGCAGGAGGCCCGCCGCATGACGTTGTTCGAGAACGAGGTCACGGCCATCGTTGAGATGCGCAAGAAGGGGCGCACGTTCAGCTACATCTCCGAGGAGATCGGCGTCTGCCGTGATGTGATAACGCGAGAGCTTGCCACGCTTGGCCACTCCACAGAGGGCGTCAAGACGGACCGGCGAGCGCGCCGGGGCAAGGGCTTCTGGCGCAGCTTCGACTAGCATAGCCAACTGTTCGCCAGCCCGGATGGAACCGGGCTGGCGTTCATTCGCAGGGGTTCACGCTAAGACCGTCCAGTGTGATAAAGGAGCGCCCGGTGTATCATGGAGGGACTTTCTTGACGCAGACGCTCCCCGTGCCGGGTCGCCGTGTGACGGCCGACGTGATCGACCGCCGGCTGGTCCCGTGCAACATCGCGCTGCCGCTCTATGTCCGCGACGGCGTGGAAGCCTACATGAGCGCCCATGATGATTCGACCTTTCGCACCGTCGTCATGCAAGGGTTGCGTGCCCTTGGGATCGGCGTCGAGGACGAGGATATGATCCCCGAACGTGCGATGAGGAAACTCCGCAAGCGGGACGTGAACTCCGAGGATACTCCCGCGACGCTGAAACCAACGTCGATCCGCCTGCCCTACTATGTTCGTGCCCGCGCAGAGGAATACCTGATGGGCCATCCACAGATGCGGTTCCGGCACCTTGTCATGGCATCCCTCAAAGAACTCGGAATTGAGGTCAACGACGACGACCTGGTTGCAGAGCGGCAGAACGTGCTTGCTGCGGTTCCCAGCCGTAGCGGCGCGGAGTGATGGATGGCCCGAAGCGTACTCAAGACCAGCTTCCGGCGCACCCGGCACCGAGGGCCGGGCAGGGGCTACCCGAATAGCCTGCCCCATGCCCAGGTGACGAACAGGTTGACCTCGTATGCGGCCTCCCGTGCCCACCGCGCAGCGTCCAGCAGCGGACGCCA
>JAABUK010012881.1_pt1 | contig 10560 bp, 7 predicted proteins | sample 5559141 | NCBI WGS metagenome assembly JAABUK01 (sample SAMN10711869, study PRJNA513367) | rock metagenome | isolation source: Antarctica rocks | place: Antarctica: Victoria Land, Pudding Butte nord | collected 2016-01-03
GGCATCCAGGGCCGCTACGCGATCCCACTGCTGCCCTTCTTTGGCCTCGTCCTGCCCCGGCTGCAATCGGCCGGCACAACGGCCCTGCAGGGCCTGCTGCAGGTCCCGGCCGTGGTCGCCGCGGGGGCCGGTCTGGCTGCCGTGCCGGCGCTGCTGACTTGGACCTACTACTTGCGCTGAGGCCCTGCTTGCGCACTGCGCGAAAGCCGCACGGGAACGGGGCTTGGTGCGGGCTCCCCACCCGGCGGAACCTCTACCGGCGGGCCGTCGTCGGGCGGCGGATCTTCGATGGGCACCCGGTCCGGTTGCGGAATCGGCTCGGGCATCTGCGAGCGCCCCAACACGAAAAGCCGGGCCTTTGCAGGCCCGGCTTCCGGGATGGGCTCGGCAAGAGAGGGCTCCAAGCGGGAACCCTCCCCCGTGCGATTAGGCGAAGTTGCTGCTGTTCAGAGCAACGGCGGTGCCGAAGTTGATCCGGGTCCCGTCCGTAAGCGTTACCGATCCGGCGCTAGCGGCGGCCGAAGTGATCGCCGACTGCTGGTTGGTGCCGAAGCCGATCAACTGGACACGATCGCTCTCGCTGGCATTGTTGCGGAAGTTGTTGATCAGCACGCTCTCGGTGCTGCCGCCGGTGCCGCGGTTGGTGAAGCTGATGATATCGTTGCCAAGGCCGCCATCAACCACGACGCTGCCGCTGATCGGCGTGGTGGTGCCGGGGTTGCCGATGTAGATCACATCGTTGCCCACGCCGCCGCCAATGGTCGTGTTGCCGCCATTGCCTGCGGCGAAGATGTTGTTGGCCGTGGAACCCGCGCCCGACAGCGTCTCGTTACCGGCGCCGGCGATCAGGAACGTCGCGCCCGTGCCGCGCGCGATCAGCAGGTCGTTGTTGCCGCCGCCGAACAGCGTCGTCGGGGCCGAGCCCGTGCCGCCGAGCAGCACGTTGTTGCCCGCCGTGCCGCCGGCGATGGAGCCGCCGCCGGGGCCCGCGAACACCGTCGCGCTGCCCGCACCGCCGGCCACCGTTACGCTGCCGTTGCCGCCCTGGCCGTTGAACACCAGGTTCTTCGTGGCCTCGTTGATGAAGACAGGGCCGTTGTTGCCGATGACCGTATCGGTGCCACTGCCGCCCGTCGAGATGATCCGGTCACCCACGCCGGTGCCGTTGGCGAAGATCAGGTTGTTCGAGAAGGTCCCGGTCAGGCCGGTGTTGATCACGTTGGCGCCCGTGCCGGCAGAGATCGTGTTGTTGCCGCTATAGGCATCGATCGTATCGTTGCCCGCGCCGGTGGCGATGTTGAAGGCGCCGCCGCCAATCGTCGGTGTGCCGACGATGTCGTTGCCGTCGCCGAACACCAGGGTGCCGGAGCCGCCATTCGTGAAGAAGGTGATGTTCTCCTGGTCGCCCAGCACGAACTGGTTGGGGCCACCGGCGCCGACGACCGAGACGGAGCCCGTGCCGCCAGCGATCAGGTCGGAGCTCACGGCCGGCTGATCGGCGACGAGGACGCCCGGCGTCGAGATCGTCAGCAGGCCAGCGCCCGTCGGCGGGTTGCCGCCATTCGTGCGCGTCAGCGTGCCGGCGGCGAGTGCGGCCGAAATCCGATCGGCAAGAGCCTGCGCCACGCCGTTCGCATCGTTGGTACCAACATTCAGCGTCGTAGTGATACCGCCGCCGGTTACTGTCGCCATGGTGTACCCTCGTTCAAAGACTTCTCCCGCAGTAGCCCATGGCCGTCCCGTGGGCAACCGGTAAAAAGCGGTTCCAGGCGAAAACCAGCTAGCAAGTGCGTGACCCCGCTGCCCGGATCGGCCGGCAAACGAACAGCGTAAGCCCCCAGATTCCCTCTTGACCGCCTACTGTTAGGAAAACTAGCTTATTATTAGAACGGACCGGGAACGTGCGGTGACCCACTACTACGATGAAGCGATCCGCGCCAAAGCCGCGGCGGTCCGCTACCAAGGCACGCTCTATGTCGTGCGTGGCCGGCCCGGCCAGAACGATCGGCCCGCCCTCCCCGCCGGACACCCCATCTCCTGGGGGGCGATCACCAGCGGCACCGTGCTCGACTCCGCCGTATACCCGTTCCCAGTGTTCGGCCCGTGATCAACCCCCTCACCCCCGACGGCCAGCCCGCCAGCGCGGAATGGGTTTTGGCCCGCCTGGAGGAAGCCGGCACCACGCTGCTCGCCCTGCCCAACACCGGGCCGAGCACGCGACTGGTGCAGAGTGGCCTCGGGTGGGTGCGGGACGCCGCCGAGAGCTACGGCGCCGGACGCCCCAAGCTGCGCCCCGCCGTGCCCAGCGCCGCGCACATCACCCGCATGGACCAGGCGCTGCGTTGGGTCTCCCGCATCCCGGAGGACCGCTACGTCCTGCGCCGGGTCGTCGGCGCGCGCAGCCTGGTCAGCCCGATGACGGGCCGCTACCTTTATAGTTGGCGGCGGCTCGGCCAAGCCGTCGGCGCCGACCACAAAGCCGTACAGCGCTGGCACGCCCAGGGCATCGACGTGATCGTGACCCTGCTCAACCGCAGGCAGGAGCGGCGCTAGCTAATAGAGTCGGGGAACCGGCGGCGCCTGGCGCAGGCGCCCCGTCATCACGAACGCGCCCACCGCTGCGACCGCCAAGGCGGCGGTCCAGCGTGCGTTGCTTTCCGTCAGGGTCTGATCGCCGCCGACCAGGACCAGGAACACTACGGTCACGCCGATCAGCGCCCCCCGCGCGGGGCCGCCCCGGCGCGCCACGGCCAAGGCCAACACCACGAAGGTCGCATACAGCCCGATGGCCAGCGCCCGCACGACGTCCAGCGCCACGACCGACAAGTCGGCCACGAACTCCTCCAGTCGCCATGCCGCCACATGCAGCAGGTTCAGGAAGCGGAACAAGAATTGGTTGGCGCCCACGAGATACACCAAGGCGGCGAGCGCCAGGCCCACCACCCAGGCCAACATTACCGGATCACGTCGCTGCATTCGCATCTCCTACGATAGTTCGGTCCGGATTGCCGCGGCCACCCGGTCCACCGCGCGCCGCGCCCCCGGGACGACGCCGGCGAAATCGGCAAACCCGTGCACCAGCCCCGCCTCGTGCAGCACGCTGACCCGGCGGCCAGCCGCACGCAGCGCCGCCGCGAACGCGGTGCCCTGATCGCGCAGCGGATCGAACCCGGCGGTGACAATCAGCGCCGGCGCCGCCTGCGAGAGGTCTGCGCGGATCGGCGACAGCCGGGCCTCGCCCGGGTTCCAGTCCGGCGGGATCAGCAGCCGCGCGCATTCCCGCATCCCTTCCGCCGTCAGCAGGTACCCGTCGCCGAACAGGTCGATGCTGGGGTAGCGGCCGTCCTGGTGCAGCATGTCCACCACGGGATACAGCAGCACCTGCAGCCGCACCGGCCCCGACCGCGCCAGGCCCGCCGCCAGATTGGCCCCCGCGCTGTCGCCCCCCACCAGCAGCGGCCCCGTGAAGGTCGCGGCCGCCCAGCGCAGCGCCGAGGCGGCGTCGTCGTGGGCCGCCGGGAAGGGATGCTCGGGCGCGAGCCGGTACTCGACGCTCACGATGCTGATGCCGGCGCGCGCGGCCAGCCGGCGGCACAGCGCGTCATGGGTCTCGACGCTGCCCAGGATGAAGCCGCCGCCGTGGAAGTAGAGCATGGTGCCGCGCGTCGCGCCGGCCGGGTCATATCGCCGGGCCGGGCGCTCGCCTGCCTGCACGGCCGAGACCCGCACCGAAGCGTCCCGCCGCAGCCCCATCAGCCCCGGCGCGGTTTCGAACCGCGCCCGGATCGCGCCGACGCCCAGTGCCGGATCGATCCGCATCCGGCGCACGAACCGCACCAGCGCGGACATGATCGGGTCCATCGCCTGGCCATGCGCCTCAATCGGGCCGCCCAAGGCAGCGCCCAGCGCCAACCCGCCCCGCAGGCCCGCCCGCTGCCAAAACTTGACATCCATGGCGCCTAGATTGGGGGCAGGCGCCCCCCATGCAACCGCGCCAGCCGCGCGGGGTCCAAAGCCTCCATGCTACATTCCCCACCGGGGGCACCATGAAGGATGGCCGGGTGCTGATCCCGCTCGCCCAGCCCGACCCGGCCGCACGCGCGGCCGCATTGATCCGCATGCTCGGCAGCTGAGACGCGACGCACTATCCCGGCGCGTGTAAACTGCCGTGATGACTGCGACCGCACCCGGACTGTCGATCCGTGCCCGACTGCTGCTGCTTTTGCTCGCGGCCGCGGTGCCTTTGCTGCTGCTTTCCGCCGCCTTGCTGCAGCGCGCCTACCACGGCAGCGACGCCCTGATCGAAGCAACCGCGATCGGCAATGTGCGCCGGCTGAGCCTGGCGGTCGAAGCGCAGATCGGCCGTGCCCAAGCCATCGTGCTCGCGCTGGCGGAGTCGCCGTTGCTGGACGACACCGACCTCAGCCGGTTCGAGGACACCGCAACCCGCGCGCTGCTCGCCAACGGTCTGGACGGCGTTGCCATGCTGGGCCGGGCCGACGGCAGCAGGGCCGCCCACACGCTGAGCGTGCCCGGCCAGGACCTGCCGCCGTTGAACGACCAGGCCGGGCTGCAACGCCTGTTCGCAACCGGGCAGGTGCAGGTGTCCGGCCTGTACACCGGGCGCATCACCCACGAGCCGCAGGTTGCGGTGCATGTCCCGGTTTGGCGGGACGGCCAGGTGCGCTACGATGCCGTGCTCGCGCTCTCGGCCCGGTCGATCAACGCCACGCTGATGTCGCAGCCTTTGCCGGAGAGCTGGTTTGCGGTGGTGTCCGACCGGCAGGGGCACACGATCGCGCGGACCTTCGGCCCGGCGTCGGAGATCGGTCAGCCGATCTCCGCGGGGCTTGCCGAGCTGTCGAGCCGACAGGATGAAGGGTTCAGCCCCATCTTGTCGCGCGAGGGCAGCCCGATCTACGCCGCGTTCAGCCGGTCCGCGCTGACGGGCTGGCTCGTGGCCACGGCCGTGCCGCAAGACGTGGTCCGCGGCCCCCGGCTGCGCTCGATCGGCACCCTGGCCGGCGGCGCTGGCCTGCTGCTGCTGGTCAGCGCCGGGCTGGCCTGGCTCGTCGGCCGGCATATCGCCCGCCCCATCCACGCCCTGGCCAGCGAGGCGGCCCGGCTGGGCCAGAACGAGCTGCCGGACCCGCAGGCCACGCGCGGCGTTGCCGAAGCGGAGGCCGCCGGCCGCGCCCTGCACGAGGCCGGGCTGCTGCTGGCCGCGCGGAACGGCGAACGGGAAGCCGCGCTGCGCCGGGCCGGCGAAAGCGAGGCCCGGCTGCTACTGGCCCAGGAGGCCGGGCAGATCGGCGCCTGGGAGACCAACGCCGCGACCGGGCAGCGTACCTGGTCCCACCAGCAATACCTTCTTTATGGAGTCGATCCCGCCACCCCGCCGCCGCACGGCGCCGCCTGGCCGGCGCTGATCCATCCCGACGACCGCGCCCGCGTGCTGGCCACCGTGGCGCGGGCCTACGGTGAGCCGGTCTCCTACCAGCATGAGTTCCGCGTCTTGCTGCCCGACGGCGGCATCCGCTGGCTGCGGACGGCCGGACGCAGCCTGTTCAGGGACGGGCAGCCGCACCGGCTAATCGGCATCACGCTCGACGCCACCGATCGGCACGAGGCCGAGCGGGTGCTGCGGGAGGGCGCGGCCCAGCTTGAGGCCGAAGTCGCCGAGCGGACCCACGAGCTGGCGGAGAGCGAAGGCCGGTTCCGCACCTATTTCGAATACAGCGCCGACGCCTTGCTGGTGGTGCGGGTGGGGGCGGACGGCGGCTTCACCTACGAGACCATGAACAGGGCCGGCGAGCGCCTGACCGGCTGCCGGGACCAGGACGTGGCCGGCAAGACGCCGGAGGAGGTGCTGCTGCCGGACACCGCTCGCGCCGTGCTGGACAGCTACCGCCGGGTCATCGCCAGCAACGCGCCGCTCCGGCTGGAGCAGACCCTGGCCCTGCCGTCGGGCACGCTGGAGCTGGAAACCGTGCTGGTGCCGGTACGGAACGTGCCGGGCGGCCGCGTCCTGCGCATCATCAGCGGCCAACGCGACCTGACCGAACAGCGGCGGCTCGAAACGCGGCTGTCCCATGCGCAGCGCCTGGAAGCGGTCGGCCAGTTGACCGGCGGCGTGGCGCACGACTTCAACAATCTTCTAACGGTGGTGATCGGCAACCTCTCTCTGCTGCGGCGGCGGCTCGGCGGGGATGAACGGGCGGCGCGCTATCTTTCGAGCGTGGAGCAGGCCGCCGAGCGCGGCGCGAAGCTGACCGCAAGCCTGCTCGCCTTCTCGCGCCGGCAGACGCTGCAGGTGGCCCCGCTGGACGTGGGCGCGCTGCTGCAGGAAAGCACGACGCTGCTCCGCCGCGCGCTGGGCGAGGAGATCGAGCTTTCGCTGGTCGTGGCGCCGGGGCTGCCGCTCGCCACCGCCGACGCAGCACAGCTGGAGGCGGCGGTGCTCAACCTGGCCATCAACGCCCGCGACGCGATCCTCGACGCGATGGCGCAGGCGCATGTGCGCGGCGGCTCCCTGCGCATCACCGTCCAGCCGGCGGTCCTGCTGCCGGCCGATCTCGAGGGCAACGACGAGGCGCGGCCCGGCCGGTTCGTCGCCATCCAAGTGCAGGACAGCGGCGCCGGGATGCCGCCCCACGTGCGGGCGCGCGCGTTCGAGCCGTTCTTCACCACCAAGGACGTGGGCCAGGGCACCGGGCTCGGGCTCAGCCAGGTGTTCGGCTTCGTGCGCCAGCTTGGCGGGCACGTGACGCTGGAGAGCACGCCGGGCCATGGCACGACGGCGGTGCTGTTCCTGCCCGTGGCGCCCCTCGACCCGGTACCAGAGGCCGCCATCGTTCCTCCCATACACGCCATTCCCGAAGGCGCCACCATCCTCGTCGTGGAGGACGACGACGGCATCCGCGAGGTCACGGCCGAGGTCCTGCGCGACACCGGGCTCCATGTGCTGACCGCCCCGGACGGACCGGCGGCCCTGCGCATCCTGCAGGGAGGCGACCGCGTCGATGCGCTGTTCTCCGACGTGGTCATGCCGGGCGGCGCCACCGGCGTCGATCTCGCCCGCGCCGCGCGCGCGCTGCGGCCCAACCTCTCCATCCTGCTCACCAGCGGCTACGGCGGCCCGGCGCTGAGCCGCTATGGCGGCGAGGGCGAGTTCGAGGTGCTGGCCAAGCCCTACACGCGAACGATCTTGCTCGAACGGCTGGGCCACATGCTGGCCGGCAGGACGGCAAGCTGATCCAGCCGCCCGCCTGATCGAGCCGCCCGCCTGATCGAGCCGCCCGTCACTGCTCCGCCGGGACGTAGCCGTGCGCGAGGTCGGCGGCGGCGTCGGCCGGCGCGCGCGTGGCGGGGTCGCCGTAGCCGCCGCCGCCCGAGGTTTCCAGCCGGATCACGTCGCCCCGACGCAACCGCAGGTTGCCGATCTTGGAGCCGAGCGCCTGGCGCGCGCCGTCGCGGTGCAGCCAGAGATGCCCGGCGGCGCCGGGCGCACCGCCGGCCAGGCCGTACGGACGGAACTTGAACCGCTCGAGGTTTGCGGTGAACACCGCCTCCGGGCAGTCCACCCGCCACGCGCGCACCAGCCCCATGCCGCCGCGGTGCTGCCCGGCGCCGGCGCTGCCGGGCAGGATGCCGTACTCGGTGATGGTCAGCGGCAACTCGCTCTCGATCATCTCGACGGGGATGTTGGCGTTGTTGTGCATGCCGCTGGAGTAGCCGTTCAGGCCGTCCTGCTCCGGATGCCCGCCGCCGCCGCCGACCTCGATCTCGACCAGCACGTCGCGCTCGCCTGCCGCACCGATCGTCTGGAAGGTGCAGACGTAGCTGGCGCCGTAATATGCGGCGGGGATGCGCTCCGGCACCGCCTGGTGCAGCGCGCCCAGCAGCGTGGTCGCGAGCCGGTGCGTGGCGGCGATGCGGTTGGCGACGGGCGCCGGGTGCCGGGCGTGGACGATCGACCCCTCGCGCGCCACGACCCGCACCGGGCGGTAGCACCCGGCATTGGCTGGGATCGGCGCGTCGGCGCAGGCCATGATGGCATAGGATACGGCCGAACCCGAGGAGGCGAGCGTCGCGTTCACGGGGCCGAGCGCCTGCGGGCCGGAGCCCGACAGGTCCACCGTCATCGCGTCGCCCGCGATGTCGATGGCCGCATGGATGCGGATGGGCGTGTCGCTCAGGCCGTCATCGTCCAGGTAGTCCTCGAAGGCGTAGCGCCCGTCCGGCATGCGGCCGATCATGGCCCGCATCGCGGCTTCGGAGCTGTCGAGGATGCGGGCGCAGGCATCGATCAGGGTCGCCGCGCCATAGCGGGCGGCGAGCTTGGCCATGTTGGCCGCGCCGACCGCGAGCGACGCCAGCTGCGCCTGCAGGTCGCCCCACAGCATGTCGGGCCGGCGGACGTTCTGGCGCATCATCGCCAGCACCTCGTCGTTCAGCCGCCCCGCCCGCACCAGCTTCAAAGGCGGGATGCGCAGGCCCTCCTGGAACACCTCCGTCGCCGTCGCGCCATAGCTGCCGGCGGCGATCCCGCCCATGTCGAGGTGGTGGCACAGCGTGCCGACGATGGCGATGCGGACGCCGTCCACGAACACCGGGCGGAAGGCGAGGATGTCGGGGATGTGCTGCCCACCACAATAGGGGTCGTTGGTGATCACCACGTCGCCCGCGTCCCAGCGCTCGAGCGGCAGGAAGTCGCGCACCACGGTCAGCAGCCCCGCGCCCATCGAGTTCAGGTGCTGCGGGATGCGCGCGGACTGGGCGACGTTGTAGCCGTCCCGGTCGAAGATCGCCGTCGAATAGTCCAGCAGCTCGCGCACGATGGTGGAGCGGCTGGTGCGCCAGATCGTCACATCCATCTCCGCCGCGGCGGCGGTCAGCGCGTTGCGCATGATCTCGAGCTCGATCGGTCCCAGCGTGCCGGCGCCTTCATGCGCCGCCGCCGGGCCGGGAGACCCGCGCCGCGCCACCAGCTCGCCGCGTTGGCCCGGCGTACCGGTCCAGCCCTCGGCGAGGAACACGGTGGTCGTGGTCTCCTCGATCAGCGCGGGCCCATGCACGGGCCCGTGCACATCGCCCCGCCGGAGCACAATCATGTCCCGCCAGGCGCCGTCCAGGAACACCGGGCGGCGGCCGGGTCCATGGGCCGTGGCGGCGGGCAAGGCGGGGCGGGCTTCGGCCGAGCGCAGGCGGCCGGTAGCGGTCAGCCGGAGCGTGACGATCTCGACGGGATCGCCGGGGTTGGCATAGGAGAAGCGCTCGCGATGCAGGACGTGGAACGCCTCCAGCAAACGGGCGAGCGTGCCGGGGCCGGGCTGCACGTCGGCGCCCAAGCCGTTCCAGGGGACCACCAGCTCGAAGGCCTGGCCGTGGTAGCGCATGTCGGCCGATAGCGCGAGGTCGCGGCGGTCCGCTGCCATGCCGTCCGCGTCCAGCAAGGCCTGGCCCGCGCGCCGCAACGCCGCGCAGGCCAGCGCCAGCTCCGGCAACGCGGCCTCGGTGGCGCGCAGGATGCGGCTGCTGGCGAGGTCGTGGACGATGTCCGACTGCAGGATGCCGCCGGCGGAGAAGGTGCTGGCGTCGGCCGGGAACACCACGCGGTCGATGCCCAGCTCCATCGCCACCGGGATGGCGTGCAGCCCGCCCGCGCCGCCGAAGGACAGCAGGCTGAACCGGCGGGGGTCCAGGCCCTTCTCGAACAGGCTGAGCCGGATCGCCGAGGCAAGGCTTGCGTTGGTCAGCGCCAGCACCCCCTCGGCGGCTTGCTCCAGGCCGAGCCCGAGGCGGCCCGCGATCTCGGCCTGGATCGCGGCGGCGGCGGCGGCGCGGTCGAGCGGCAGCGCGCCGCCCATGAAGAAGGCGGCATCGAGCCGGCCCAGCACCAGGTTGGCGTCGGTGACGGTGGGCAGGGTGCCGCCATGGCCGTAGCAGACGGGCCCCGGCCGGGCGCCGGCGCTGCGCGGGCCGACGACGAGGCGGCCGCCCGGCTGCACGGCGGCGATGGAGCCGCCGCCGGCGCCCACCGTGCGGATTTCCACCATCGGCAGGCGCACCGGCAAGCCGTCGATCTCGCCCTGGGTCATTTGCGTGACCGCGCCATCGCGCACGATGCAGACGTCGAAGCTGGTACCGCCCATGTCGATGCCGACGAGGTCCGGCAGGCCAAGATGCCCGGCGGCGCGCTGGGCTGCCAGCGCGCCGCCGCTGGGGCCGGACAGCAGCAGGCGGACCGGCTGCGCGCTGGCGATGGCGGCGCTGCACACGCCGCCGTTGGACTGCACCAGCAGCAGGCGCGCCGCCATGCCGCGGTCCCGCATGCGGCGTTCCAGCCGGGTCAGATAGGAGCGGACGACGGGAACCAGCAGCGCGTTCAGCACGGTGGTCGAGGTACGCTCGTATTCGCGGATCTCGGGGCCGATGTCGGACGAAACCGACACCGGCAGGCCGGGGCAGGCCGCGCGCAGGCCGTCGCGCAGCAGGCGTTCATGCGCCGGGTTGGCGTTGGCGTTCAGGAAACACACCGCCACGGTGTCGGCTTCGAGG
>JAABUK010012882.1_pt1 | contig 10560 bp, 17 predicted proteins | sample 5559141 | NCBI WGS metagenome assembly JAABUK01 (sample SAMN10711869, study PRJNA513367) | rock metagenome | isolation source: Antarctica rocks | place: Antarctica: Victoria Land, Pudding Butte nord | collected 2016-01-03
TTCGACAGCAGATGAGCGATTTTGATGAGTTTGAGCTGGAGCGGCTTCGGCATGCCTTTGTCAGGCTGTCTGGAGGTGACAGCAGAGTTGCCAAACTGACTCCCGAGAAGATCAGGTAATGCCTTGCGTAATGTTGTCATGCAACCTGCTTGAGCAAGAGATGCCATACCTCTGATTTCAAGCTAAAACGTTTTACCTTGATAGATAAGATCCAGTGACATGTTCCAAGGGTGTATTGCAGTGAGCTGATTTGCAGAATCCAAAAGAGTGCACGCTAGAGAGTTTCAATGGATCTGCATTGAAGTTCTTTTGTGCAATGCAGTGATGTATGTGTGGCTGCAAAATTGGATCCAAGCCATCAGCGGACACTATTGTTGTGCCAACAACTGATGTGTGCTGCAAAGGAGGGCAATGTGTCTTTGAATGATTTCCTGAGGGTGATAAACACCTTCAGTGACACAGCAATGCCGTCCTGAGGCAACACAGCGGCTTACAAGCATCCAGCAACATTGCATCAATATCACCGCTGGTCACATGGTGTCATGAAGCAAAACTTGTGTGTTTGCCTTCAACGCATCAGCTGTTTCCAGTGTATCAGCTTGACTCACAAAGACTGACTATAGTTCAAAAACACCAGCTTAAGGTTGTGAATGCTGCTTTAAAATGTGACAAAAAACACAATGTCATTGCAATAAGCATACACTGGAAATAAGAGCAAATCAAAAGCCTGCAAAGGTGTATGACTGTGGGCAACATAACACGCACTCAAACGCGCAATACTTGCACTACCGTCCTGCATAGCAGTCTCAAAGACACCCAGAGTGCATGCTGTGCATGAGCCTGCTGCAAGCCTGTTTCTGTTGCAGAGTCACACATGCTCCGCATGGATTGCAAGGGTGCTGCAGCTCTACCAGCTGCCTGCACACCTGTCAGAGATGCCATGCATGACTGGCAGAGTAGTGAAATGGACTGCAGATGCTGCAGTGCCACTTGAGGGCTGCTGGAAGTGTTCTGGGCAGCGTCAAGCAGCAGCTCCACAGCTTGCAGGTGTGCTGATGCGCTCCAGAGCTCACCAGTCTGATGCTGCTGATCTGTTGCCTGCATGGGCTGTACTGGGACCGCTTGATCTATAGGAGGAAACCGTACCACTGACAACCCATGCCCGTCAACCTGCAGCGAGGGAGCCGCAGCTGCCAGTAAGCTGCCCTCCTGCTGTGCACTAAGCTGAGGGGCTTCATGCGTCAGAGACAAAGGCGACCGTGTTGGCGCTTTGTTCTCAAGGCCTGGAGGCGCTGCGGCAGAGTGCGCCATTATTGGCGGCCGGCCAATCATGCTCCCTGCCTTTGAGTAACGCAAGGCATCCAGCAGGCCAGGCTTGCTTGGGCTTCCCGGCTCACTCTCCCCTGCTTCTGCGTCCTGACGCGCACGAGGCGGCTGCTGATGCATGATACGCAAATCCTCTGCATTCACACAAGCAGTAGTGTCTTCTCTGTTGCAAATGACATCCATCAGGTGATCTCATGGCAACTGAGTTTGGATAGTTGACGGCAAATTGGCAGACACAATCCTAGCCTTCATACTATTACTTGAACATGCTGTTTGCTGCATCCTTTGCAAGCTGCACATATGCCTGTGCATTCACACAGTCAATCACATGCATGGGGGACGTCTGACCTGTGCCTTCGAGGGCAGGGTGATGGGCAAAGGGCCTCAGGGAACGGGCTCCCTCCAGCGTCATGCCACCACTCTTGCCTTGGGTCGTCAGAGCTCTGTTCAGCTTGACCAACAGGCTCTGATGCAGATCGCGCGTGCGGCACTCCACCATCTTGCGCAATGGCACTTGCAGGTCGTATGCATACTGTGTCCTTGGCGCCTTCAAGTGCACTGTCGCATTGTGGTGCAGATGCACATTCAATCCTGCAGCATTGCCATGGTTGCCTGGTCACATGTAGGCCTGTCATTGCAACAGCCTTAGAATTTTGGGTTCTGCACACACTCATTCTGCATTGAGAGCAGCTGAAGACCCTACCGGAAGTCAAACACTCATGACACAAAACAGCAGTAGAAGGATGCAGCAGACAAGCCTCAGAATGCAGGACCAGGCCAGTCACTAATAGATCTATTGCAGACTATTACACACAAGACAACTTTTGCCAGACTGCAGTAAGACAAGCAGAGGTCTGACCATGAGTGGTTACAGTAGACAGGTCAGCCACAGCGAAGGCCCATCGCAGGCGCTGGCGCTTGAGGTTGAGGTACACCAGGTGCTTGTCAGTGAAGACCAGGGCCTTGGTGTCCTTGTTCTGCAGGTAGTCCAGCACAGTGTCCCCAGCATACCGGCCCCTGTCCATGTGGGCAAGGGTGTTCTTCCATCGGCTGAAGTTGCGCACTTCCCCTACAGACCAGTGACACTGTGACACACACCTCACGCTCTCAACACACGCACCCAGGCCTGCTTGTTCAGGACAGGCCTGAACACCAGTAATGGCATGAACAATGCCAAGGCACTGTGATGTCACCTTCTCAGCATGGTAGATACAATGCCATGTAGCTTTGTTTCAGATACAATGCTCTAGTCTGTTATGGCTTGACAGCTACACACCTGTCAGGGGTGCCAGTCAGCAGCATCAAGATGGGACTTGTCACCATGAGGCCATGTGCAGAGCAGACACATGCAACAATGGAACAGCAACATGCAAGTGGTTTATGCCTGTGGGCCAACAAGCTTTGCAGCAGCAGATGTGGCAACCTGTGGGATCAGCGGCAAACATGCCAAAGTGGCGAGGGGAGCGGATGCGGGTGCGGGGTATGCGCACCACCTCATCTCCCCAGGCCAGGATGCCCATGCCTAGCCCATTCACCCCCTTGGAGATGCACTCCAGCAGGCCGGAGCTGGGCTTCAGCACCAGCCCTGTGCCCCCTATGATGACCCCCAACGCCAGCCCTGCAGCGCCCCCAGCTTGGTACCCGACCAGTGGGTCTCTCACAACACCTGCATGGCATGTAGTCATCTCACCGCCTGATGTTAGCTGACCACACTGGATACACACCGCAAGGGATGCGTTTTAGGTTCCAGCACAAGTAGTAGAAGAGGTTGCAGCTCGACTTCTGCTGCCTTCATCAGATCAGGCCACATGCTAGATGCTCAAGGGAGCTTACACAAAACCTGTTGCCACATCTTGCAATATTGACAAGCGAGGCAAGAGAGGTCTGGCCGTGTCCATCTGATCAAGACCTGTCAAACACATGTGTGCCTCAAGACATGGCACACAGACAGACAGACAGGCAGGCAGGCCAAGCAGGCGCTGACCTATGACACCCTCATACATGCCCACACCCAGCGCTTGTAAAGCATAGATGAGGCGCTGCTGGGCAGTCATGGGTTGATTGCGGAAGCGGCTGATGTAGTCCTGGTCCAGGGTCAGCATGGCCATCCCTTTGCTGATGCCCCCTGTCAGCTGCACCCATACCACACCACTGTCAGCCACAACCAAGGCAGGCTGCGCATCACTGGCAGGAGTATCGGCTCGGACTCAGCTTTGGTAGCTGCAGTCTCTCGCATGACTGTAGGCCCGTATGTTCCTGATGGCACTTAACTCAGGTTCAGGCTGGTGTGTAGATTAGGAAATCATGAAACGTGTGTTGTGTGTATGTGGGTAATCAGCAAACGTGGGGCAGGGTCTGACCTGGCCTATGAAGGTGAGGATGCCGAAGCTGGCCATCTTGATGAGGGTGACAGAGCCAGTGCCCACCCCTCTGGCAAACTCGGAGGGGTTGCGTGCCTTTGCTGGCTCGGCCAGGAAGGTGGAGAGGCCACTGATGATGCTGCTGCCCAGCATGATGGGGCTGCCTAGGATCTCCACCTGGCTCAGAATCTTGTGCATCTCATGCAGGGCCTGTGCAGCACAGCAGGCATGTTGATGCCGGTTTGCAGTGACCACTTCTGCTGACAGTGATTGCCCTTGGGACTTGCCCATAGGCATTAGTCATTTGATTTGGAGGCAAAGCTGCTCAATCAAGAAACATGAGTGACGTCAGAGTCTACCCTAGATGGGCTCAGATTCAGATGTTCAGGGCGACGCTGGATCTAGCATAAGCAACTCTGTCAGTGTTGCTACAGGACAGGCTTCTGTGCAGTACCTACTGGCAAACTCTGTGCCACTTCAGCTTTGTGACCAATTTAAGCCAACAGACAGGCAATGAGGGATGCAGACAAGGAAGCACATTGCGCTTGTGTAGCTGAGCTGATACAGCAAGGACTCACTGAGTTGATGAGGTGGCGAGTGATGTGACTCATCAGGGTCCCGGGAGTCAGCAGGGCATTCTGGAAAGCCAGGGCATTGATCTTGAGGGGCACATTGTTGATGTCAATGAAGTTGACGCCCAGTGTGGCAGCCATGCGGATGCGCCCGGGGCTGAGGCCCGACTCCACATCACGGCTGCCGGGCCTGGGGATGAGAGTCACGTTGCACTTGATAGTCTGCACCTCTAGTCGCTCGAAGTACCACTTGCGGCCGCGCCGGGGGTTTGATGATGTGGGAGTCTCCACTGATGCTGCAAACATGTCCTGAAGGCAACAGCTGCACAGCTCAGCAAGGTCTTGCTGACAGCTGTGACCTGCCCATTTCAACTGTCTAGCATGTCATTGACAAAGCAGACCTATACTGAGTCAAAGACTGTGTCTGTGCTCATGCTGCAGACATGTGGGCTTTCGAATAATACAGCATCAGATGTGCTCAGGATGTACGCAAACAAGAGACATATGCTGCAATCCTTGCCTTGGCAGAGCGCTGCTGAGTAGATGCATGTCAGGCTCATGCTTAGGCTGTCCTGTGCAGAGGCAATGGGTGAGAGCAGACCTGCAGAGCGGTCTGGGTAGCCTGGGAGGAGTGCAGGGGCTGGGAGGTGGGCTGAGCATCCATCTGGTAGATGTCTGCCATAGGCAGCTCGCGCACCAGCTTCAGCAGCAGGTCCAGGAACTCCTCTTCCACCGTCAAGTCCAGCTCCTGCACACCAGAATGGAAAAGTCTTTTAGCGCAGCACTGCCTACGTGATCTGCTTGTGTGAAGGTAATGTGACTGGAGGCGTCTGGAGTCATATGCAGCATGCAATGTGGTATCGCATGCTGGGATTACAAGACGCTGGTTAGCATTTACAAGGGGCATGAACCAGCCATGAGCAGTGATGATGCAGGAAAATGAAGTTGATGTTGGTGGACGCCCAGTCTGTCTGGTAGGCCTTCACACTGTGTTTGACACGCTGACAGCAGCTGTTCATGACACACGCTTCATGTTACTTGCCGACACACATGCACAAAAGATGATTGTGCTGATTTACATCTTTCACTAGGTGACATGCAAACATAGAGCTCGCCCCCCTACCTTGCTCATGACAAGCCTCATGCAAGCGATGTTGTCACCGTGCACTTACCTGTATCTGCAGCAGCAGGGCTCTGAAGTAGAGGATGGAGGGGTTGTGGTGCAGCATCTCCCACTGCACCTCCACAAAGGGCTTGCCCAGGGTCTGCTGGGGCACCCCCTCCCCTTCCTCCACAGAGGCCTTTGGAGCTGCTGCCACACCTGTACACACACAACTTGGTCATTACACTAACTTTGGCATCAGATTTGATATTATTATACTGATATTATACTGTATACTACACAACTTTAGTATTGCATGTTATTATTGTACTGACTACACGACATGCTTTGTGCTCGCACAAAATTGGCCCTTCTGGGCAGACTGGCAACAGGCGCAGCTTATCACACATGATCACAGCTATAGTGTGATGAGTCACTGCTGTAGAGCTTGACCAAGGGCTAAACAAGAATGTTGTCATTCACGGCACAACCAAGACACATGTCAATACACAAGGCTGCTTAACCTTTTGTTGCAACATCAAGTCATGTGAAAGTAAGCGACGCCAACACATTAATCATACAGAGCTTCTGTGCCGATGTCACATACATGACAAAATGACAGAGCTAAGCTGTGCACAGGATTGCAGACAGGCACTGCACAGCATCATACCTGAGCTGCTGTGGCAGAGCACCACAGGGTGTGTGGATGACAGCAGCTGGTTGTCAATCTGTACAGAGTACACCGCAAACCGGGCTGACTGGTTGGCCGGGGAGTACTTGTAGTCCACATGTATGTTCTCAAACAGAGCATGGAAGACCTGCATTCAGCGCCCACGCATGGTCAGCTGACACACATGCTTTGGATCCATATAGCCATACAATGTTGCTTGCTCTGGCCAGATGCTGTGGAGATTATGCATTTGTCTGACCACACAGAACAGATGCTACAGCCGTGCTGCTCTGCTTGCTAAACTTCCTCTGATGACAAGCAAGCAAGCAAGCAAGCGAGCAGCAGGCAGCAAGCAAGCAACATGTGTGTACAAGATTCATATCTCTATGGCTTGATCAAGCCATGCCAACCACAGCATGTCCAACACATCACAGAGCAAGCATGATCTGACCTCTCTTGGGAGGGCTTTGACAGAGGACTCCACCACACTGAGGCCGATGCCGTGCAGCAGCACATCAACAGCCAGGTTGAGAGCGGCATCAGCCGGTGTGTCCAGCTCCTGGCTGATCCACTGCATGCGCAGGTGCACCTCCCCAGACACGTTGTCCTTGTCTGTGCGCTTCTGAAGAGGCAACCAGGTGTAGTGAGGCTTGCCCTCATGCAGCCGCATCACGGGCACCCCAACCTGCACCACAATACAGACTTGCTGTCTCAAAGGGAAAAGAAAGGAAAGGAAAAGAAAAGTTGGCGTCCGAAGCCAAGTATTATACCGGGCTGACCAGGCTGTCTCTTGGACTTGCTGTGTGTTGGGTTTGCTGCCTATGAGCTGGGCAAGGCCTATTCATGACAGCAGAGATGGGCTCAATGCAACTGTTGCAGTTGGGTGAAGTGAAACGGCCTAGCTGCTTTTGGTTGTGACGCTCAGCTGGTTGCTGCATCATTGCACAAGTTGGAGGGTACAGTCAGATGGTATCGCTTGCAACTGCGTGTCCATACAGCAAGGCATGTCAGGCAGGTAGGGCCCCCGATTTTATCAAAACATGCAGTTCATCAGCATGAAGAAGTGCCACCTGTCCCAGGAAGATGTCTGAAGACAGCTTCTTGTGGTCAAAGATAGCCACAGTGAGGTTGTTGCTGAGAGCCACATCCTCAAAGGTGCAGCGCTCGCTCCAGTGGGGCTGCAGGTTGTTGCGCTCTATCTTGGTGTGATGGCTGGTCACCCCCGCCTCACTGGTGCAGGACACCACGCTGTAGCTGTCCATGGTGTAGAAGGTGTGCAGCAGGTCTGATGGCACTGCCAGGTTGCGTGCCTCTATCACCTGCAAAGCAAGATGACAATGACATTCTGGCCCGAGCTATATTATGCAAGGGCATGGCAGCAGGCAGCTGGGATGCGTCTAGACACCTGACCACTTCGTGGCCTCTATCACCTGCAAAGCAAGAGACCAATGACACCCTGGCCCGAGCTATATAATACAGAAAGACAAGAAATATGAACACATTTCAGTGATCATGACAGGAGCCTTTTGAGGCGGCAGCCCTGAGCTTTCTGGATGAATGGATGCTATACCATGCAAGGGCATGGCTGCAGGTAACTGGGATGTGTCTAGAGACCTCACTACAACATAGCCACTCGTGTTCAGCCATTGATGGGATACAAACAGACGGCCATGTGGCTGTCAATGTTGACCTGTCACCAGTCCAACAGAGGCTGCATCACAGGCATACATTGCCACACCAAACACTGCAGCCTCTGCTGCTGCTACAATGATCAGTGCAAAACAAAAGCTACATGGTAGTGTACAGATGCAACATGAGCCTCTGCTCAGCCATCAGGCAGCAGACCACAGCAGTACCTTGACGTCTAGTCTGCCCCGGCTGCTGCCCAAGCGCTTGACATCTCCTGCAGTCTGGCGGCTCGCTGCAGCCTTAGGATCTAGCCCTGCCAGGGACACCTTGCTAGGGCTGGTCACACTGCCCTGCCTGGTCAGACCCAGCAGGCCCAGGTTGGGGTGGGAGCGCCCAGCTGTACCCTCTGCTGCTGTGCCTGCTGTTGCGTAGCGCTCCAGCAGTACAGCCAGGACCTCCTCCTTGTGATCCACCTCCTCCTGTTTTGTCCTCACCTGCAGCACAGCTTGCTCATCTTCCATGTGGGCTCTGCGTGATGACCTGGTGGCATGCCCTACCTTGTTGGGTCATGTTGCCAGTGACGCTTGCAAGCAAGCAGCAATGACGTCATGCATCAGAGCTGAGGTCAGTATAACAGCCCTGGGTAGATGCAGGTCAGAAATGCTTATACTGCATGCAGGAGTCAGCAAATCAAACCAACTGGCACAACTGTTGCCCATCAAGCTGGAGCTAAATGGCGGCTCACTGCACTTTGATCCCAGCACAGGGAACAATGAGGTGAGGGTACCAGTACTATCAGCAGTGCTGCAAGGGAGTATGAAGAGGCTGACCTTCATGATGACAACATCAAGAGGGGTGACCCGCCAGGAGCAGGCCAAGGCGATTTCGCCACTGACCCTCTCCTTGGTGCTGCGCCGGCCCAGGATGTACTTGTGCACCTCGGCTACACCAGTTGCGCCAGCTTCCTCCACCTCACGCAGGGGGATGAGCACCTCACCTAGGAAGACGTCCTGGCTCAACCTAGACCGGCCGTACACTGACACCTGCACAGTCATAGCATGATGCTGAGCCTGCAGGATTGAGGTCTGGCATGTGCTGACAGGCACAGTGTATAGACGTAATGTATGCAACAGGCTTCAGCAATGGGGTCAAGCTGTGTATGTCACGTTGAAGTTGTGCAGTAGCAAACATATGAGAATGTGCTGTCTGGAAGGACCAGGCAAGTTGTTGCAAGGGCAGCAGCACAGGCTCAGCATGCTGTAGCACATGACTGCCACTCCAGCATGTAGACAGAGCTCTGCAGTCAGGCATCTTCATCAAGTCAATCAGCATTTAAGGTGATCATGAATTCCATAAGCTTGGGTGCAGACCTGCCGGAAAACAGAGCAGCACCAAACCACAAGAAACTCAAGGGGCCGATATTTCCACTTTATTTGCTCCAGAGCATACTCTGGTTGTACAGCATAATGCTGTGTGCAGTCAGTGTGCAGAGGCTGACCTGGAGATCTGAGGTGATTTGCACAGATTTGAAGGTGACCTCCTCCTTCCAGACTGGGTGTGCCTGCCCCATGGCCACACTGGTGCGCTTCATCTGGTTCTCACACTGCAAGAAAAGAAAAGACAAGTTTGTGCTTTTCAGCGATCATAACGGGAGCCTCCTACTGCACCATCACACACACAGCTGAGCTCTTGCTACCTTGTTCATTGTGGTCAACGCTATGTGCATATGCAAGCTTGCTTCTCCTGCACTCTCAAAGGGGCTTGCATGAAAGTGCTGATGGCATTGCGGTTCAAGCCTTGATGCCTCACAGTAGCATCACCCTGGTGAAACTGCTGCCTTACTTCCTGTTTCTTGCTATGTAAACAGATAACACACTTCTGTCGTTTACTTGAAATGTACACAGCAAGTGAGCAGGCAGGTGTGAGTGGGAGGCTGACCTGCAGAGTACAGTAAACTTCACTGCGAGCATTGCGCAGGCGTGCCTTGATGCTGTTGAGCTTATTGAGGGCTGCCCGGCTGCTGTGTGAGGACTCCACGCCCTTGCTCTCACGGGTCAGCCAGGTGTCCATCAACCCCTGCCAAGGTCAAAATCAGCTCAGTCACTTACCCAACAAGCCTTTTATTACAACGGGCTTTCTTGAGTTGATACATGCAATTGCACAACCTAGGACATCAAGCCCTGCCAAGTTCACAACAAGCTCACTTGCTCACCCAACAAGCCTGTTATTACAACAGGCATTCTTGAGTTGATACATGCAATTGCACAACCTAGAACGCTGCTTGCTAGTGCTTTGTCCATATACAGGGGCTGTCATTCCTCTGCTTGTCAGGGATGCTCAAGATTGGGGCAGATTGACATCCAAGGCATATAGCTGAGCACATGTCAACACCTGCTGGCATCTCTCAATGGCATGACTTGCTGCAGTTGACAATGATACCTGAGCATCAACAACTCTGATGACCAGCTCCCCACCCAGGATAGGATCTGAAGTGACAGCTGTCTCTGAAGAGGGCGAGAAGAGCTGGATGCTGTCAGGCCGCTGTTCCAGCTCAGCTGTGGTGCCGATGGTCTTCATCTGGCGGTGCGCACCAGTTGCAGTAGGGAACCAGTCATCAGCCCCTGAGCCTGGCAGGCTGTGGTCCAGTGGCAGGCCCGATGATCCACGCACCTGAATACATCCACTCTGCTATTTGCTCTGCACATCTGTGCTTGCGTGTATGCTGACGGCTACGCTTGCATAAGCTTGTTCTAAAACAGGCTGCGTCACAAGCTTGCTGATGATTGCAGCTCACAGTACATGGTTGTTTTGGGGGAAGAACCCGCATCCCAACCAGGTGCATGCAGGATGACCTGGGCCGGGGGGGGGGGGGGGGGGGGGGGGGTTTGGGGGGGGCTATAA
>JAABUK010012883.1_pt1 | contig 10560 bp, 8 predicted proteins | sample 5559141 | NCBI WGS metagenome assembly JAABUK01 (sample SAMN10711869, study PRJNA513367) | rock metagenome | isolation source: Antarctica rocks | place: Antarctica: Victoria Land, Pudding Butte nord | collected 2016-01-03
GCTGCTTTGTTTTTAATGGATCTTTGTTCACCACTTCTTTAAAAATTTCAGGCGAAAAAGTAGGAATTCCTGTAAAATAAAAATCTTCTCCTTCGGTAAGTGTATCACCGATTTTAAAGTTGCCTGTATCGAACAAACCAACTACATCTCCGGGAAATGCTTCATCCACCACTTCTTTATCACGGGCCAAAAAAGAATAAGGGTTACTGAAACGTACCTCTTTATCTATCCGGACATGATGAAAATATTTATTGCGCTCGAACTTTCCGCTGCAGACCCGCAGGAAAGCAATCCGGTCACGATGTTTCGGGTCGAGGTTTGCATGTATTTTAAAGATAAAACCGCTGAATTTTGGGTCGGCCACATTTACGGCTCTTACATTTGTATCTCTGTCTCTTGGAGTAGGCGCAATGCGGATAAATGTATCAAGCAGCTCACGAACACCAAAATTATTAACAGCGCTTCCAAAAAAGACAGGCGCTATCTTTCCGGAGAGGTAATCATTTGTATTCAGTTCACCATACACACCATCTATCAATTCCACGTCTTCGCGCAGGGTGGCGGCATCACGTTCACCAATTTTCTCATCCAGTATTTTATTATTGAGATCACTGATTTCAACTGTATTTTCATCTGATCCTTTGGTACTTGCAGCAAATAATACCAGGTTTTTATCATGCAGGTTATATACGCCCTTAAAATCTTTGCCCTGGTTAATCGGCCACGTCATCGGGTGAAGCGATATTTTTAATTCATTTTCGATTTCTTCCAGCAAATCGAAACGATTTTTACCGTCGCGGTCCATTTTATTTATAAACACAATTACCGGTGTATCTCTCATGCTGCAGACTTCCATCAGGCGGCGTGTTTGTTCCTCTACGCCGTTTACACTGTCTACTACCAGCACCACACTGTCTACTGCAGTAAGTGTGCGATAGGTATCTTCTGCAAAATCTTTGTGACCGGGTGTGTCGAGCAGGTTTATAAGCATTCCTTTGTATTCAAAGCTCATAACCGAAGTTGCTACCGATATGCCACGCTGCCTTTCAATCTCCATAAAGTCGCTGGTAGCGTGCTTTTTTATTTTATTGCTTTTAACCGCTCCTGCGGTTTGTATTGCGCCGCCAAATAATAAAAACTTTTCTGTCAGTGTAGTCTTTCCAGCATCGGGGTGACTGATTATGGCAAATGTTTTGCGGCGGTTTATTTCTTTTTCGTACTTCATTTTTTTAAAGGTAAAAGGTTTATGTAAAACAATTATATAAACTATTGTTATTGAGTTTTCAGGAGTAAGAAATATAGTAAGCTGTATAAAAAATCATTAACTTGCATAAAGAAAAATTAATAGTATGTCATTTAAATTTTTTAGAACTGCTCCCGTAATAAAAAGTGACACTGTTTTAAAGCTCGAGCGAATTGGCAAGACTACCGATCTTTTACAAGCTATTGAAGCAGAAAGAAAGAACCCCTTGTCTCACATAGGCGCATCTTTCGACGGGCTGATAACTGTGGAGCGTGTCGGGGCCTACAACATAAACAAAGGAAGATGAGTCTTGTATGAATTTTGCCCTGGCGACACTTACTCTTCTCGTTATTTTATACCCCGGCTTTTTGTTCAGGCGCTTTTATTTTACAGAAGAATTTTCGAGAGAATATTTTAAGCAAAGCATTCCTGACCTTATTTTCTCCAGCATTCTCCCTGCCTTTTTCATTCACATTATAGGCTATTTTCTTTTTATCAAAGGAAGAACGCAAATAGACGTTCTAACAATCGGTACGCTATTAAGCGGCACGAGCGATGCTGACAAAGTAACCCGTGCTTTTAAAGCAGTGTACGAAGAGTCACCTTTTATAATAAAATATTTTGCAGGTGTAAGTGTTGCAGGCGCGATAGCAGGACTTCTTACAAAGCTCACGGTGCGTAAGCTGAAGCTTGACAGAAAAATAAAGCTTTTCAGGTTTCAAAACGAATGGCATTACATCTTTAGCGGAGAGATACTTGACTTTCCTAAAGTCCCAGGAAATGCAGAAGACATAGACTGCAGCTACGTAGATGCACTTGTAAAAACAGATGAAGGAACGGTAATATATACAGGCTTGCTTGCGGATTATATTTTAACAAAAGAAGGCGGCATTGATCGCATCTATCTGACAGACGTAAAAAGACGTTTTTTAAAAGATGATATTATTAAAGCTCACAATGCAGCAACAGAACAAAAAAATGAAGAAGATAAACGGTATTATTATTTACCAGGCCAGTTTTTTATTATTCCTTATAACCTGGTAATAAACCTTCACATTACTTATTATAAAATTAAGGACACACAGAATTTAAAAGAGATGATAAAAGATGTGAAAATTGATGATTGATAATTTTTTTATAACTGCCAAACAGGTATGAGATATTTTTGTGTTACTCCCTCCTGGCATAGCAAAAGTTATTAAGCGTTTTTTATAATTTTTATATTTATTGTATTGCAGAAATTTATTCCTTAAGCCAATAAGGTTTTTTGCTAAAATGAAAAAAGGATAATACAACAATCCGATTTCTTTTTTCGTCTATGTAGTAATGTATGCTATAAGGAAAACGCTTACAGGAAGAACTTCTTATAACATCATATTCAACAGAAGCAAAAAAAGGATTATTTCTTATTTTATTTTGAAGAATAGTTATATCGTCAGTGAGATATTTTCCTAATCCTTTCTGCTGTTTATTATACCACTCTGCTGCTTCTTTTATTTCCTGCTTTGCAATATGAGAATAAACTATCCGGTAACTTTTATTACTCATTACCAGCATCATTTAGCATAGATAAGACTTCATCTTCTGAAACAACATCGTCAGGGTTGCTTTTATACACGTCGAGTCTTTTTAAAGTTTCATTCTTTTGCCATTCAGGAATATTGGTTATTATTTCAATAGCCTCCTCCTGCTGCAGTTTCATCATTGCATCGTTTGCGTATTCCTTTTTTATTCTTATTTGATATATTATATCTTCCAAGGGTTACTGTTTCAATAAAATTATATATTATTATGTTACCCTGCAAAACTCAACTCGAATTATTGCATCTGTGGTTACCTGTCCAACTGTTAAATCCATCTACCCCCTGCTATAATTAGGTGCTTCCTTTGTTATTACTACATCATGCACATGACTTTCGCGCATGCCGGCATTGGAGATCGTTACAAAGCGTGCCTTTTGTAATTCCTCTATTGTCTGTGCTCCGCAATAACCCATTCCTGCACGTAAACCGCCTGTAAACTGGTACACCACTTCACTTACATGTCCTTTATAGGATATTCTTCCTTCAATCCCTTCAGGTACGTATTTTTTTATGTCTTCTTCCACATCCTGAAAGTAACGGTCGCCGCTGCCTTCCACCATTGCTCCTAAAGAGCCCATGCCTCGGTATTCTTTAAACTGTCTTCCTTCATAAAAAATAGTTTCTCCGGGGCTTTCTTCGGTTCCGGCAAATATGCTTCCCATCATTACTGCGTTTGCTCCGGCGGCAAGGGCTTTCACCATGTCTCCGGTATACCTGATTCCTCCATCTGCAATCAGGGGAATGTTTGTTCCCTTAAGTGCATTTGCAGCTTCCATAACTGCTGTAAGCTGCGGCATGCCAATACCGGCAACTATACGCGTTGTACAAATAGATCCGGGGCCAATGCCTACTTTTACTGCATCTGCTCCTGCTTCGGCAAGCGCTTTTGCTCCTTCCGCCGTTCCGACATTACCCGCGATTACCTGCAGATCTTTGAAGTTGCTTTTCAGGCTTTTCAAAGCGTCTATCACTCCTCTGCTATGACCGTGAGCACTATCGAGCGTTACAACGTCAACTGAAAGATTTTGCAGAGCAGCCGCACGGTCAAGCATATCTTTTGTGATGCCCAATGCTGCGCCTACCATGAGTCTTCCAAAAGTATCTTTGCCGGCATTTGGAAAGTTCCGTAATTGTAAAATATCTCTGAATGTTATCAATCCGACCAATGTTCCGCTTTGGTCTACAACCGGGAGTTTTTCAACTTTATGCTGGCGAAGAATTATTTCTGCCTGCCTCAGATCTGTTCCTTCCGGCGCAACGACAAGATTGTCTTTTGTCATTAATTCACTGACTTTGCGTTGCTTATTATTTTCAAAACGCAGGTCTCGGTTGGTAAGAATACCGACCAGTTTGTTAGCATTGTCAACAATGGGAATTCCCCCTATTTTGTTTTCCCGCATCAGTCTCAAGGCATCTCCAAGGGTAGCATCTGCTGTTAGTGTAATTGGGTCTATAATCATAGCACTTTCACTTCGTTTTACCTTACGCACCTGTTCTGCCTGTTGGTCTATGCTCATGTTTTTATGCAGAATGCCTATGCCTCCTTCCCTTGCAAGCGCAATAGCGAGTGCGGCCTCAGTCACGGTATCCATTGCGGCAGAAAGCATTGGTATTTTCATCGGTATACTTCTGGTAAGCTGAGTGGTTATATCTGCATCACGGGGCAATACCTCGCTATAACCGGGCACGAGTAAAACATCGTCGAAGGTTAAGCCTTCACCAAAAAATCTTGATAAAACAGCATTATCGCCGGAGGAAGTGGAGTTTGTTGCCATGGGCAAAGATAAATACAGAACCATGATTTTTCTGATTTTTTAAGATTATTATCAGAAATTTTATAACCTTGTCTTAATTGACTTAGTTACTAACTGTCTTATTTAATTAACTTGCCTCCCTTGTTTAAAAATGTTTATTTGAAAAAATATTCTTCTTTAGTATTAAGTCTTGTTTCAGGTTTATTGCTTGTAAGCGCGTGGCCGGTTTCTCCTTTTACATTTCTTATTTTTGCCGCCTGGGTTCCGTTGTTGTTTATAGCAGATCATGAAACCAACCGTATCCGTTTTTTTCTTTTTGCTTTGCTCTCCATGTTTATCTGGAATGCCGGAACGACCTGGTGGATTTGGAATTCTACTCCGCCAGGCGCGATTGCCGCTATCGTAGCTAACAGCTTTTTAATGAGCATTCCGCTTTGGGGATATCATATTTTTAAAACCAAATATGGCAGTAATACCGGGCTTGTAAGCTTCATTGTATTCTGGTTGAGTTTTGAGTATATACATCTTAACTGGCAATTAAGCTGGCCATGGTTGACATTAGGAAATGTATTCGCCACTCATACAAGCTGGGTGCAATGGTACGAGTTTACAGGTTCTTCAGGGGGAAGCTTGTGGGTGCTTTTATCTAATGTTTTTATTTTTTTACTATTGAAGAAAAAGAACAGTAGTTCACGTTTATCAATAATTATCGCCACAGTCGCAATATTATTCATACCTGTTGCCTTATCTTATTTTGTACATCTCAAGACTGATATAAAGTCTAAGGGAGTAACAAATGTTGTAATCGTTCAGCCTAATATTGATCCTTATAGTGAGAAATTTGATGTTGCTTCAACCAAAGGACAAATTGAAAAGCTTATACATTTATCTGAGAAAAACATTGATACAAATACCCGGCTTGTTCTGTGGCCTGAGACTGCTTTACCGGCAGCAGTTTGGCAAGATCAGCTACAACAAAACTTTTCTTATAAACCTGTTTTTGATTTTGTTAACCATCACCCGAACATTACACTTAATACAGACATAGAAACTCGAAAAAATTATGGGTCAGAAAAAGCCACCAACACTGCAAGGAAGAATGATTCTGACGGAACTTATAAACCTGTTTTTGATTTTGTTAACCGTCACCCAGACATTACACTTCAGACAGGCATAGAAACCCGAAAAAATTATGGGGCAGAAAAAGCCACGAACACTGCTAGGAAGAACGATTCTGACGGAACTTATTATGATGCATTCAATGCTGCCATCACATTGAAAGCAAATGAGCCGATACAATTTTATAATAAGAGTAAACTGGTACCGGGAGTAGAAACGTTGCCGGATTTTTTGCTTTGGCTTGGACCCGTCTTTGAAAAATTTGGCGGAACCGCAGGCGGATACGGTCATGATAAAGAAGCTGTTGCTTTTAAGGTTGCCGGAAACCCATATATAACAGCTCCTGTTATTTGTTATGAAAGCATTTATGGAGAATACATAACAAATTATATAAAAAAAGGTGCTAACCTGCTCACTATTATGACAAACGATGGTTGGTGGGCTAATACTCCGGGACATAAACAGCATTTGAATTACGCGAGACTTCGTGCTATCGAAACACGAAAATGGATAGCACGAAGTGCCAATACAGGTATTTCGGCAGTAATAAACAGTAACGGAGATATTGTAGAAACGAGACCATGGGATGAAGCTGCTGCTATTAAGTACAGCATCCCGGCCATTGCAGGTGAAACTTTTTTTGTACGAAACGGAGAGGTTATTTTTAAACTTGCATTGTTTTTAACAATTGTGCTGCTCTGCTATCATTTTTTTTACATGATTAGAAAAAGGTTTATGTGAATAAAGAAAAAAAACAGGTAATTTATTATTTTAAAGAGAACTTTAAAGACACTTTTTTTAATTAAAATTGCAACATCACTCTCCTTTGGATATAGTATGAAGGAATAATAAATAGCGCTTCATAGCTTTGACAGAATCAATTTAATAATTATGACCAGGAATTTGTTATTAATTGCAATAGGCAGCGGAGCAGGCGGAGTTGCCCGGTTTTTATGCCAGCAGTTTGTGCAAAAGTATTATCCTGCTTCTATTCCTTTAGGTACCTTAAGCGTTAACATTATCGGCTGCTTTATTATCGGCATCATATATGGTCTTGCAGTGAAAGGTAATATTCTTTCTATCGAATTGAGATTATTAGCAGCAGCAGGCTTTTGCGGAGGATACACTACTTTTTCTTCTTTTGCTTATGAAAACATTATCCTGCTGCAGGATGGGAAATTTTTTTGTGCCGCCTTATATATTTCGCTAAGCTTGCTTGTTGGGTTTGCCGCAGTATATGGTGGTATGCTATTAACTAAATTAATGTAACCATGTGTTAGAAAAGAACAAAGGTGCTAAACCTGCAGCAAATATTTTATAGATAGTGCCTTGAGATTAATATCATTCAGGCTCATATTGTTTGCATTATCTGCAGACTTTCTTTTTTTATTTCCTCAGGTATATTGGGATTATTTTTTAATGCCTGCTGCAAAAACGATTTAGCTGTTACTTTTTCACCTGCTTTGGCATAAATTAATCCTGCATGACATAACAAGACGGGATTTTTACAATTTGTTTTTAAAGCTGCTTTTATGAAGGGGAGTGCTTTATCTGCTTTGTTCTGGTTATAATAAACCCAGGCAACCGTTTCATTAGCATCAATATTATCGGGGCGGCGATTGTATTCGGCAAGGGCATGCGTTAATGCTTTATCATTGTCATTTACTTTTAAATAAGCATAGGCTAATTCCCTGTCTGAATAGTGGCCGATATTATCGTCCGTCAACCCGGCTTTGGAGTCTTTATTCATATTATCTATCACTGCTTTTGCAACTATTGTGCTCTTATTATTTTCACCGGCTAATTTATATACGTCCGCTAATTCTTCTTTAAATACATTATCACTTACAAGAGAATCAGCTTTTAAATAATAACTGATTGCTTTTGTATAGTCTTTGTTTGCGGTAGCAATGTGAGCAATGCCAGCTAACGCATAGGCGTAATCAGGCCGCTCGTTCAAGGCAATAGCATAATGCATTTCAGCATTTTTAAGATCACCGGTGTTTTCATACAAATGACCCAGCTGAATTCTTGCCCATTCGGTTCCTTCATCTCCTGGTACGCCGGCATCAACAGCTAATTTCATGGCTTCGATAGCGCCGGGATAATCGCCATGAATCTCACGCAAATAAGATATCCTGGAATAAGATCTTAAATCAGGACGGATGGAAACCATTTTTTCAGCATTGTTCACAGCTTCTGTATAATTTCCCATTTCTACATCACCATCTAAAAGAATTCCATAAATAAATGCATTGTATGGATTAATAGTTTTTGCTTTTTCAGCTACAGCCAATCCATCAGCAAAATGATGTTGTGACAGATAAATAAGGGCTTTATAAGTAAGCGCATTAAAGTTTTCAGGTTCTTTTTTTAATACCGCATTTAGCTGTTGCATAGCCGCCATGTCATAATATATATAATTACCTGTAATTCTTGCTTCCTGAATATAGAGCGTTGTTAAAGCAAGCCTTGACTTGTTATCCTCCGGATTTTCCTCAATAATCCTTGAAAGGCTTTCTGCTTTGGCCCGTGTTTTTATGTATTCACCTTTCTGTGCAAGAGATCCTTTTCTTTCCAGTAATTCGTATGATATTTCTGCCTGCTTTTTATTCTTTATCAATATAAAGCTTATTGCTGCAATGAATAAAATAAGGATAAAAGGGTATAAGTATTTTTTATTCATAATTAAAAGATTGTCATTAACGTGAAAAAAATAAATAAAAAAGCCCGCAGCTTTTATACTGCGGACTCATTATCTGTTTCAGACTATTGTTTTACCAAACGGATAGATTGTTTTAATAATCCATCTTTACTTATTGATATAAAATAGGCTCCCTGTACTAAAGATGCAGCATTCCATTGAATGGTATGCGTTCCGGCATCTTCCCTGGCGTCTGTTAAGACTTTCAGTGGTTTACCGGATACATCAAATACAGAAATTTTAACCCTCGAAGCTTTGTCTAACCTGTATGATATTGTGTTTGTATTTACAACAGGATTAGGAGTTGAGCTGGCAACTATTTCGGGGCTGGAAAGACCTAACTCACTTTTATCTGCAAACGTATTTACAGTACTAACAGTAGACCTGGCCATTGTTTGAGACAAATTACAATTACAATTATGCTTACCAGACCATGGTAATTGCTCAAACGGAAACTTATCTCTTAAAGTTGTATCATTATGATCAACACCTGTATGATATTGCAATACGCCGACCAAAGCTTCTGTAGCAAGGCTTCCTCCTGCTTTGTAATCATCGTAAGGCAAACCAATGGCAGCCAGCACAACACCACTTACAGCCTGCAGTTCTATTCTTATTACATCATCTTCCAGCCTTCTTCCGTTAGGAAAGCCATCCATGTTTGGAATATCCTGCAGTTTTGCAGAAGTATTGAAACGTGGATCAGTTAATCCTAATACAGCAGCCTGAACCAGGCCTAAGGAACTGAAATCCTTACTGTCGCGAGGTGTTGCAGGAACAGCCATATTCAAACGTAACATATCTCCTATTACCGGAAGAAAATTATTTATAAAAGGTTTACCTGCTGCTAATGGATTTCCTCCTTTACCTGTAGCCAACTGATAAGGACGCATGTTAGGAACACCGGTATTAAATATAGGCCAGATATCTACAGAACGCGGAGATGCTGCTTTGGGTAATAACAAAGCGCCAAAGGCATTTTCAGCTAAGGCAGTTCCATTAAGAGCTGCATTGCCTTTTAAACCAAACAATCCATCCTGACCATTTCCAAAACCATACGTTCCTAATGATTTCTTTTGGATACGTAAAGGTTTTAAAGCAGGAACTGCTGTACCGAATTTCGCATCATCCATATACAATGCCAATTCAGGATTGTAAAAATAATTTCCGAAAGTTTTAATTTGTTCAGTTGCATCCTGGTAAGGAGTCAGGCTGTTATACAAATCTTTAACTCCAAACGGATCAATAGCCTCATTAGTTAAAGGCATACCTAACCTCGAAACCTGTACCCAATCGCCATGAAATGACTCCTGGCCGGGACCATTTTCATTTAACACTTTAATTTTTTGCCTGCTTGATGAAGCCCAGACACCGATTACATAGTCAGGATCTAAACTGTTTACCTTTTGGAAACGATTTTTGTGATCCTTTTGTAAAGTTGCTATTGGTATTTCCAATGCAATTGTTGATACATTTTTGCATTGAAGGTGATCTTGCGGATGTGTGCCGTCTGTTCTTGGCGCATCTCCCAAATCAAAAATTCCACCTAAATCAGCAAAAAAAGGATCGTCAACAGGTCCGGCAAAAACAGCTTCGCCTGTACCGGCGGGATGCATGATAGCATTGTGAAAAAACTCATGATAATCAGCCGCTCCCAAACCGACTTTAGACTCAATAGAGCGCGGGCCGATATTGGGCGGAGGGACAAGACCATTTGTGACAAGAGTTTTCCAGCTTCCATTCATATACCTTTCTAAAGTGTAAGTGTCTTTTTGGTTCTCTTTTCCTAATCTCTCATGAAAAAAGGTGGTAGGATCTTCGTTTACCTTTTTAAAAGTAAAGCGGTAAGTAATATCATCACCTTTTGTGGCAGCATTATTCTTTATGTGTATCTCATATCGAATATGCTCTCCAAAGTTTGCATAATTAGGTCCATCTTCAGGTAACTGCCCGGGGATGTAATTAGCAATGATGATAATGTTGTCAGGTTGAGTAGGACTTCGAAAGGCGTACACATCGGTGTTGTCAGCCAGGGGATCATACGCAATCATTGGCGCTTCCCTGTGACTTGAAGACATCATAATAACAGAGAAAACGGGCAGGCATAACGTTGCCAATGACCATTTAAGCCCTGAACGGGTAAATAGCTTTTTTTTC
>JAABUK010012884.1_pt1 | contig 10559 bp, 7 predicted proteins | sample 5559141 | NCBI WGS metagenome assembly JAABUK01 (sample SAMN10711869, study PRJNA513367) | rock metagenome | isolation source: Antarctica rocks | place: Antarctica: Victoria Land, Pudding Butte nord | collected 2016-01-03
TGTTAATGTGTGCCATGCCGCACCATACTGAAATCACTTGTCTTCTTATATCTAGCAGTCAAATGCAACATTGGGTTTGCATGGCTCTACTCCTGACTGGTCTTGTACTGCCTTTTGCACTGCACTATCAGCAAACCATAGAAGTGTCTTGCACACAGCAGGCATGCTTTCCTTGCAGGTGAGGTGTATGAGGATGTAGAACGCATCTGGCACAATTGCCACAGCTACAACAAGCCAGAGTCAGACATTTGCACAACAGCCTCTGAAGCTCAGCAGGCATTTCATGCCAGGTGGCAGCAGCAGGGCTTGCCGCAGCATGAAGTCAGGCCTGACAAGACAAAGAGCAGCAGATCCAGCAAGCAGGCAGCACCTGCAGCAGAAGCTGCTGCTGCTGGAAAAGGCGGGAAAAAGCAGAGTGGCGCCAAAGGCAAGCCAGAAACAGCTACTGCTGCTGCTGCTGCTGCCAAGGGCAAAGAAAAAGTGGCGGCAGATGACAGGGGACATAAAGCACAGCCAGAGGAGAAGGGTGCATCTGCTCCCACTTCTAAGCAAAAGCGTAGGAGTGAGTCTGTTGCCACTGCTAAACCAGCTGCTTCATCAGCTCAGAAGCCTGACACAAAGCAACTTGCACCAGAGAAACTGAGTGCAAGTGCAAGACTGCGCAAAGGGCTGCCGCCAACGCCTCCTATCCGCATTTCTCCTCGAGGGACAGCTGCAGAAGCAGCTTCTGAAGCAGTTGCAACCAGTGAAGTTGATCCAGATGCTGATGCAACAGCTGCAGCCAAGGGCAAGGGAAAGGCAAAGGCCAGTGTGAAAGGTTCTGCAGTAAGTGCAGGCCACGCACAAGTCAAACTGGGAACTGACGAGCCTGTGTTGCGCCGTACAAGCGGTAGGCTGAAGTAATCATTATTAAGTCACGTGTTATGTAGCTGATGAGACACTCTGTAATAACATGCTGTAAGTACACTGCAACTCCTTCAGTAGTGTCTTGCTTATGGCGATTAGCTGATCTGCGTCAGTATCATCATGGATTGCAGGGCTTTAGAAACCTCACATAGATTGAACTTGTTGGTGACTAGTCATACATCTGTAGTACGTCTGCTTATATAATAGATGCGTGAAGGTTATACTGCTGCAAAACTGCATGGTTCTAATCAACTCAATCACTATGCCTTTGGACTGTTAAGCCTTGTTGCAATGTGAGCCTGAGCTTATGCTGATTCTCCTCTCAGCACCGCATCACAGCTGATTTGGGGCCAATTTGTTGGGGGACTGCATGTTTTTTTGCTGGTTTCGGAGCAGATGTTTGTTTTTGTGTGTGTGTGTACATCTAAGCGCGCACAGTTGTTTGCTGGCGCCGATGAGTATGCCTTTGGTCGGGCGTGCTTTCACGCCTGCAAATATGCTTTGCCGCTGCGGTTCCGCACGTGTGGTGCCGCCTCTAATCGTCGGACCTCTGGCTGCAACTAGATGTTCCGTTGTACAGTTCAGCAGAGACGACCGCCATTCTGTGACAAGGAGTCTGCAGATCAAATCTCTGGTCCGGGTGTCACTGTTCTTGTGCTGCTGAGTTGACACTCATCTTTGAATCAGCTAATTGTAGTACATAAATTTGTCACGCCTTACAAAACGATCCATACTTGGCCAGTGACGCCGAGCCTGCCACGCTCCGCCAAGTTGTGACTTCATACGGCGAACACTTACTGGGAGAAGCTGCTTGAGCGGACTTGGAAGACCTTCTCTTTCAAGTTGATGATTTCGCTGCAGCCTTGTGCTACCGCATGCCTGAGCAACTAGTGAAACTTAAAGAACTGCAGGATCCATCTGATGTAGCTTAGTGTAAGTACGGCACCATCTCAGTACATGTATTGAATGTACATCCACTGCTCAGCATGTAGGCAGTCTCAGCACAAGAAGATCAACGAGAACATGAAGTCACAGAAGTTGACAGAATGCAAATGCTGGACAAATGTTTCACCAAAGCCCAATGGAAATTCTTACAGGTGTGTGAGTATGTGCAGGCGCATGCCAAGTCCTTACTAGCATTTCTGGGTGCCGTGTGCAAGCCAATTTCAGTCCTGAGCAAATCTTGTACACAACATGTGTGTGTCAAACTGTACACAGCAGGCCACATGGTGTTGATGCACAAGCGTACCAATGTAATGTGACATTGATGTCAAAGATGAGCATGTCATCAATTTGTGTCAGATGAGGATGACATCATGCGCCAGTGCGCAGATTGCATAGATCACACACAACTCATGCCTGACTTCTCAGGCTCATGGGCCCTACATTTACCTCAGTCTCTAGGCGTCCATCGAGAAATCCAGCGCAGGGGTTTGGGGGGTCAACTGCTTACTGTGGTGAGATGCATCTTTTCAGTCCACATATCTGCATCAACTGCGCAATTTGCAGATCCAGCTTAAAAAACTGTATACGCCGCATACCTTGAGTATGAGCAATCATACTGGCAACCCAGGCCAACAATGTTGCAGAGCATTGATTTACGCATATAACTTTCCCAACAAGCTCAGATTGCATGGAGCTGGGCATGATTCACCCAGTTCCTGCCATGTGACATAACAATGTGGGTCACCATATTTGTATGCCTACATTCTTATGCACATACAAATACAGTGATGCACATTCTCATGTCACAAGCCTGACAGCTTGTACCCTTTGGAGTTGACAGTGTGACCTGTGTGGCTGTGTGTGCAGATATGTAATGTAGCGGACAGAGAGCAGGAGTGGTGCCATCTTGAGGGAAGCCACCAAGGAGTGGGATTATACATCAAGCATGGATTTGTTGCTTTGAAGACATCTCAGCTAGGACCTACAGCACCTGTGATGAACCATATGGCCTGTCCGCCTCGATGAGTACAACCATTTGAAAGTCACCTGAACAAAAAAGCTAACCGTAATACCTGTTTATGCACTTGCATTGCTTGTCAACTGCCCTGGTCATGTTTCATTGAAAGTTTATTGATGCATAGTGCAATGATCATTAGACGCTATTGACACTTTTGTCACTCAAATTAGCATGCCCTGATCAGAATGTGTTGTGCTATCATCTCAGGTAGTGCTGTGCAGGCAACAGTCACCCTGCCAGAAACATGTATCAACAATAGAATATCACTGTTGTATACCTACAGACAGCAGCGTGGGCAGGCAATGTAGCAGCCGCAACAGTTATGCTTCAGCTAGGGCCTGCAACCCTGGCGGTGGCAACACACCTGCTTCATGCAAGGCTTCCAAACAGCCTAGGCAGGGCCTTTCCAAGTTGCCTGCTTAGTGCATTGCACGATGTGTTTCTGCATTTGGTGCCAGAGGCAGCATGGTCTTGGGTCACTGCTGCTCTCGCATTTCTGCCGTACATGGTAAAGCACTTTTGCTTATCCAGATTTGGGTTTGGGGTTACGTGGGTGGCAGTTGGGGATGCCACAAAGGCTGATTACAAGAATGAAGTGCACCGTCAGGCAGACTCAGCAGCGCCTGCATTGCCAGTCATAGTGTCTCTACAACCGCACAAGGCGGGGCATCTCATCGTCTCGACATTGCACCAATAGGACACCTCTGACTGATCTCTGAAACAGCTGCAGTAGACACAGATATACGACTGGGGACAACAGAAAGACACAGATATACCTTCTCAAAGGCTTGAAAACAAATGCAGGTGTTTGCTTGGGTCAACTTATTCCGTAGCCATTATATTTGGCCAGAACGCTAGCTTGCTGGAATGTGAGCAGCGGCTTGCATCGAATTGAGAAAGTAGCAGTAGCAAATGCAGGCATCAACTGCAATTGCAACTGCTCGATGACATAAGAGGCCACCAGAGTCTCTTCCGAGATCTGTACAAGCGACGGTGAGGACTTTCCCCTCGCATTTAAGGGCACAAGAAGACCAGGCAGCACGTCACAGTAAGCTGCATCTGCGTCTTGCTGCGCGACTGCGGAGCCTGTGCAGATGAACGCCTTGTTCTCGGTTGTGCTCCAGCCATTTGGGCTTGCGTGGCTGGTGGCGTCAGCTGCAGCAGCTCTCGCAGCTCTTCTGCTAGGTTCAAGATCTTTCAAAGGGGCAAGGTAATTTGCAATGGTCCCGAAAAGTCGCGCGAAGCTGATGAACAACTCTCTTGAAATGTGCGCATGCATGGCTCCATATGGATCACACACGCTGGCGTGTGTTGAAACAGGAAGTCTGCTCTGCCACCTCTGGTGAAGGGAATCCCTTTCATTGGAGACACGTTTCAGTATTTGAAGCTTGGACCTTATTTTGGTGTGCCTCACCATGAAAAGCATGGCAGTATTTACAGGTCAACCTTCAATTTTCTTCTCTTCTTAGCACCTGGCGCCTGTAACATTTTTGCTTTAGCAGCATTAGCATGAAACGCAAGCTGACGTGCATTCCAGGTCGCATCTTCTTGGCGAGCAAGTCATCCACGTGGGAGATGCCGATGCCTGCAAAAGACTGCTGACCTCTGAGCACAAGCTTGTTGAAAGTAAGAGAGTTTCATGCTTCAACCTGAGTTTCACAAGACTCATCTGGCACATCAGCAAGTTCTCAGCCGCATGCTTGAGTCATCGTCCAGCTGCTGTATCCTCCTGCTGCTGTCTAGCTGATATATGCTCAGAGCATCGTCTTGCACCATGCCTGCTGCTGCACATAAGATCAAAATTTAGCTCCTCACTCTCACCTTGTTTGCACACTCAGATGATTGGCCCTTCACCATTGGAACCATCTTTGGCCAGAAGACGCTTGCCATGGTAAAGGGACAGCAGCATCTCAACATCCGTAAGATGTTCCTCTCAGCATTCAGCCCAAAGACCAATGAGCAGTACATTCCTCGGATAACAACAATTGCAGAGGAGTTGTGCGCTGACTGGGCTGCTGCTGGTCAGATCAAAGGGGAGCATGCAATGAAGGCTTTCACTGGCAAGGTACATGAATGTTATGACCAAGTATGATTGTCATGATTGAAAGATGAATGGATGTATGTAGTGCAGCCATCAGTCATTATGCTCATTGAATACAGTGTGAGCACATTGCCACAAACACCATTACAACTTGTACAGTACATGTAGTATCACAGAGATGTATGTATCAACAAAACGAGGCAGCTCCTTTTGGACGGGGTTGGACCTAACCTGACATTATGCAGGTTAGGTCTGTGGCAGAGAAGCACAATTGTTGCAACTGATCTTAGGTGAGGAAGATACTGTCATTGATGCCATAGCAGTTCAATGCCTTAGCGACAGCAGCTGAATGTTGTTCATGAAGAAGCTTCTGATGGGAGCTTCAAGAAGCCGGCTGTTGTAAAGAAGCTTCTGATGAGAGCTTGTCTGCAGTGCAGGTAGTGACTGAGCTAGTACTGGGCTTCCCCACTCAGTTTGCCACACCACAGATGCTGGCCAAGCAGCAAGCCCTGTTTGACGTTCTTCACAATGGCCTTGTGGCTCTGCCAATCAACCTTCCCTTCACTGGTACCCCTCTTTTCCAGTCACTCTGCCAATCGACACGTTCTTTAGTGGTACCCCTCTTCCCTTGCCGACTTGTTACCCCTCTTCCCTTCACTGCCACGCTTCTTCCCTTCACTGCCACCCCTCTTGCCTTCATTGCCACCCCACTTCCCTTCACTGCCACCCCCCTTCCCTTCACTGCCACCTCTCTTCCCTTCACTGCCAACCAAGTTTCCTTCATGAGTACCCCTCTTCCCTTCACTGCCAGCCAACCTTCCCTGCATTGCCACCAGTCTTCCCTTTACTGCCACCTCTCTTACCTGCAGCACACCAGCTTCTTGCCGGCTCACTTTCCCATTTCATGTCAGTGATAACAAGCAAATCAAGCATCATCTTTGCTAGCATGAGCTAGATGATTGCAAAACCAGTGTTGCATCTGCAGAAGGGCTTGCATTCACATACATGATAACTTCTAAGTTGACTATGTTGAGCAATGTTCTTAGCTCAATGGTGTCTGACTTACTGCGCTGACCGAGGCGTGGTGTGTCTTACAGCGTACATGTGTGTCTTGCAATGTACATGTGTGTCTTACAGCAAACATGTGTGTCTCACAGCGTACATGCGTGTCTTACAGCGTACATGTGTGTCTTACAGCGTACGGCAAGGCTCTGCAGGCAAGGCGCGCCATTGCTGCAATGTATGCTGAGAATATCCAGAGGTTGACAGAGGACATGGACAGGTGCCGTTTTGCAAAATGCCACAGAAGTGCTGGCTGCCTGCTGCTCTGGCATATGCACATAGTGTTTTCTCACCTGGCCTACCTGTCAAAGTATCTGTCTGCTGTTCATGTGATAGGGTCAGCATTCACATCAGTCTGCTGTATAGCCAGAAGCAGCAGCTATACTGCCTCCCAATGCTTGTTGTGAAAGTGCTCACATCAATCTCATTTCTACTGCCTGCCTGCCTGCCTGCCTGCCTGCCTGCCTGCCTTTGACTGTCTGTCTGTGTGTGCAGGCCTGCAGAGGGGCGACCGGTGACCTCTATGGAGCTGGTTGTCAGAGCCACCAAGGAGTCATCTGATGACTTCTATGATATGCAGTTCCTCGAGGTACCTTTGTGCGCATCAGGACAATTTTTGTCCGGTTTTTTTTTGAACCAACAATCTTGATTAGGATTTTGTTTCCAATATTTCTTTTTGTTTGGAACTTTGGTACCATCGTAGCCTGCAACTTGCTGCTACATCAATTTGTTGTGCACTGCACCAATAATTGATGTAGAAGATTGTTGTGGCTCGAAGAGTGCGAGTGGCAGGCTGTGATGGTGCCAACATGATGGCTGTCAAGCCTTCACTGCTCATACTGCTGTGTAGCCTGGTGGCATTGCTGAACAATCTTGGCTTGATGCACATGTGAATCAGCGAGCCTATTGGTCCACCTCAGGCAGGAGGGCGCAGACTTCACAACCACAACAAATCAACCAGTAATAAGAACAGAGAAGGACAGAAAAAGGAAAACATCATGCTGTTAGGCGTTCAATATAGAGAAGCTTGAGATGACCTTCAGTTGGGCCCAAGCTTTTTCTTTTCAAAAAATACTGTTACAAATCAAAGAACTTTTTTCTTCTTCTGTGGGTTTACAAAGCTTTCAATGAATTTTTTTTTGACAAAAAAACCCCACCTTTTTTTCCCTCAAGCTTATTTTTGTTGCAATCAAGTTTGTGACTGATCTGCAGGACACGTGCTTCCATCTGGTGTTTGCTGGGCATGACTCAAGTGCCTCAGCTCTGAGCATGCTGCTACACTACCTCAAGAAGGAACCCTGGGTCATGGACAAGCTGCGTCAAGAGCAAAGTCAGGTGTGTTCATCCGTCTCAACCTGAGACTGTGTTAGTATCGCAATACCAGGTGTCTGCTGAGGGTGAGCAAGCCACAAGCCTTCTGTGTAGATACACAGGACAAAGCATCAGGTTCACTCTCACGCTGCGAGCCTGCTTTTCTTCAGGTTTCAGGGCAATCTGAGCACACCTTTGTGATGCATCATATATGTGGTCAACACATGCATGGGCTGTATGCATGGCCTGGTGTGGCTGATCCCCTACTGAGACCCTTCTAAAACCCTTTTGAAACCCTTGTGAAACCCTTCTGATACCCTAAATCAGCCGTCTTCAGCAAACCAGTTGGACATTTGTCACTCAAGTCAACAACCATAACTGCACTGTTCTGTTCTTCCACAGACTGCTGCAACTGACCCAAATGACCCATGCTGCATCTACATGCCAAAAGAAGCTGTGCCTAAACAGGATGAGGCATGTACACTGTCTGCAGGTGGAAAGCAAGCATGGCAGAAACATCACGCCGGAGTATTTGGCAGACATGCAGTATGCTGATGCAACTATCAAGGAGGTGCTGCGCCTAGCAGTCATCATCAACACTGTTCCCAAGAGGGCTCTGACCACCTTTGAGCTGTGTGGATACACCATTCCAGAGGTGAGGGGACCATATCTTTTGCAGAATGTTTGTTTTTTTCAATGCAAATGTTCTGAAAAAGGTCCTTTCCAACACTGCACTCTGTACCAGGTCAAACAACCATGGCTGTCGCCGCGGCTTCATTTTCACGCAGTTGGCCTGAGAAGAGCTGAGACAAGCACCGGCCTACTATGCTAACCATCTATATGGTCTACGCACCAGACTGACAACTCAATGTAGTGATGCTCTGGCCCACACTCTGGACAGACTGACAAGAAAGACAGATGACTGCTGTAGCAGCCTGCTCTTCAGGCATATTTCAGCTGCACTGAGCTGCCGTTGTCATCAGGCCAGCTCTTTCATGAGTCATCAGTGATCAATAGATCTATGGCTGCCGTCCAGCCATGGTCGTGTGCTGGTATCATTGCATGCGAGTGCAAGTACTGCAACTGGGATGGCGACCAGGCTGGTGCCATCCTTTGCATGTATGATAACATTGTATGATACCTCATGCCATGGAAGACCGCACTGATATTGCAACAGACTTGACAAGCACACTCTGTGTGTTTGCTAATGCTGTGACAAGTGATGAGTTGTCAGGCAAGGCCACATGGCTGTGCATGTGGGTGCAGGGATTCAAGGTTCAGGTGGAGCTGTGGAAGATCCTGCATGAGGACCCCCGCTGGCTGGGGGCTCAAGGCCCCCTGGCCCCCACCAGGTTCAACCCTGACAGGTGGGTAGCATTGCCATAAGCTCCCATCTAGCTGCTTGTGCGGGATCTGTCTGCAAGCTCACTGTGACATGCCTTATACAGCTTCACAGCTGTGTTTGGCATGCACACATGTGTGGACGCGATCCCATCTCCTTTGGGACCAGGCTGCGCAGTCTGTGTCCATGCTGTCTGTCTGTGCTGAAATGTCAACAGCCCACATCTGCATGCCTGGATTGCAGTGATCATTTCTTTTGTGACATTTTCTGCATAATAAAACAATCTGCAGCAGATGTGTGAGAGTTTTGCAGGTGGCTGAGTGAGGACGCCAGCAAGCCAGGCAATTTTTATGCCTTCAGTGCTGGACCTCGGCAGTGCCCAGGCCAAGGATTTGCCTATAATGAAATGAAGGTGCGGCTGCTAATGTGCCCCTCTAAACGCATGATCATACTCCTTTCTGGCTACCATTTGACCAGCGCACCCCTTGCCTCAATCCTGCGACCAGAGCATGGACTACGTAACATGTTGTGCGGGTGTCGTGATTGATCAAACAGATTGTAGCTCAGTACTGCACTCAGGTGTGTGTGGAAGGATGCAAGTCTGTTTGTTGTGCGTGCAGATCTTGCTGGCTGTGCTGGCAAGGGAATATGACTGGGAAGTTGACCTAGAGGAGCCTCTGAAGACCTTTCCCCTTCCAGTGCCTGCCTGGGGTGCCCCCATGACGTTCTACAGAGTCAATCATGCTGCATCTTAACTGTCAGGATGTTGCCCAGCCTCACTCAGGGGGCTAGTGAGATCTGTTTTGTGGAGGTGCTGATCCCTGCAGTGCATGCAATTAACCAGAGGTGTCTAGGCTCAAAACGCAGTGGCACTTGTTGTACATCAAAGCGTGCAATGGCTTTCATGATCATTGCATGATGCTTAAGCTTGCCTGAGTTGCAGCTATTCATGCACTGATGTCTGGCGTCTTGAACAGGGTGCCTATAGGTTAGTAGCAGGTGACACCTGGTGTACATGTACCAGGTTAGTAGCAGGTGACACCTGGTGTACATGTACCAGGTGTTGCAACAGGGTCTGCAGGCAATTGTAATACAGGTTTCGACTGGGCTGTTGGTGCTGCAAGGACAGATCAGGGTTTATTGCTTGAATTGCACCTGTGGACAGGGCTGCGTGCATTGTGTAACATGCATGTCTGGTCAAGAAAGCATGCAGAGATGCTGGTTTTACAGTTCTGCAACTGACAACTTTTGTATGTCCTCACAGACAGAGAGGGTTGGGCACATGATCATCCTTGTTGGGTGCTCTTTATTAGGTGCATATAGACCTCATCTATGTTTTTTGGACCTGTTTGTGGTTCACAGAAGTATCGAACCAGGTGTCACATTAGCAAAATGTGATCCATGCCAGTGTCTTTCCATGATAGATTGGATCAGACGCACTTTCCCAAGAATACACTGGTTTGCAGAGCTTGGTAAAATGCCTGACCATAGGGGTGTTGCATCAGATACAGTATGCAGTCAAGCAAGGTTGTGTTGGGCTGCGCAATGCATTGAATGCATCTCGGTTGCTATATTTACAGTCACGGAGAGTAGAGTCGCTGCCATGTGTTATCAGACAGGGTCAGAATCATGATACTCTCTGAAACGGCATGCAAGTCTGTATGTGTGTCCATCAAAGGTTTCTCTGTGGGTTTTTCAGCTCATCCAAGCAGATGCAAGCATGCATGTGTCAAAAGCGAAGCTGATTTGCCAGCTGTTTGTAGCCAATTGACCCTGTACATGCAGCTAACATGCTTTCTCATACACGACAAGTCTGATGTGGTCTATCAACACAATGCACAGGCTATGCATTGATGGCAACTCAAACGCTGCGGCAATTTGTTTGCAGCTCTCAGCTGGACACAGGTTGACACTGGGCTTAGCTTTGACACATA
>JAABUK010012885.1_pt1 | contig 10559 bp, 13 predicted proteins | sample 5559141 | NCBI WGS metagenome assembly JAABUK01 (sample SAMN10711869, study PRJNA513367) | rock metagenome | isolation source: Antarctica rocks | place: Antarctica: Victoria Land, Pudding Butte nord | collected 2016-01-03
ACCCGCAGAGAGCGCTATCGCCGGATCAAAGTGTCCGGCTTCACCTCGGAACGCCGTCCGACATCAAATCGGTACGCCGTCCGGCTTCATCTCGGAATGAGTGTCCGGCTTGAATCGGAATCCGCACACGGCTCCGGGGTCGGCGTCGAGCAGATCGATGTAGGCATTGATGCCGGCAACAAAAGCCCGGCAGATGTCGTGGGCATCCTCGCCATAGGCGGCCCATTCGCGGTCCATGTCGCCGCGGTACAGGAACAGGCGCGCGGCACGGTCCTGCGCGAGGTAGCCCGGCCCGAAATCGCCGGCCAGCAATCCGAGGCCGCGCTTGAGCCACAGGTCGATCTGCCACAGCCGGTCGCGGGCGGCGTTGTATCCCTGCAGAAAGAACAGGTCCGGCAGCGTTTCGGCCCTGAGGTGGGGGATACCCCACCGATCGACCGTAATCTCGGCCGGGGCGGACAGCCCCGGCACGTCGATCTTTGTCACCTGCATCCTAGCTAGTCCCCATCCTTCGCGGGTCGCGCCGACTTCCGGCCGCCTGGCTCGTCCTCCAACTCCGGGACGGCGACGGCCACGGCGCTGGCGCTGGCGGCTGCATAGCTGCGTCAGCAATGTCCGATCAGCGCTCGCCGGCGTCATCGTCAAGCGATTCGAGTCCGCACCACTCGGCAATGAACAGCGTCATCGCTTTGGTGACGTCCCTCAGGGACGCGAGGTCGACGCGTTCGTCGAACCCGTGGATGAGTTCCGCCCGTGGTCCGTAGACCAGAGCCGGCATCTGTCCGTAGAGCCCGAAGAAGCGGGCGTCGGTGGTTGCGGTCGATGCGGTTTCGTCGAGCGCCCGGCCGAATACGGTCTGGTGTGCACTCGCCAAAGCCGCAACTGGCGCATCCGCGTCCTTCAGCACGTACCCCTCAGCCTCGAACCCGTTGTAGACCACCTCCGGCGGGTTGTTGCGCAAGAATACATTGCGGCGGGAGGCCTCACGCACGGTCTGCTCGATCTCTCGCTTCGCATCCTCGATCGCCTGGCCGGGGAAGATCGCGACGCGCACGTCGAATTCGCACCAGGCCGGGACGCTCGATGCCCAATCGCCGCCCGCAATACGGCCGACGTTCAGGTTGATCGGATGGCCGACGTGGGCATGGGACGCATGGTTTCCCTTCCGGTCGTTCCACGCCTGCTCGAGGTCATGCAGGGCCGCCATGATGCCGTAGGCGGCTTCGATCGCGTTGGCCCCGGCACCCGCCTCGGCAACATGGACCGGAATGCCCCGCACCTTGATCTGAAACCAGATCACGCCGACCTGGGCGCGCAGCAGGGTTTCGTGCAGCGGCTCGGGAATGAGGACGGCGTCGGCGCGGTAGCCGCGGGCCAGGCAGGCGAGCGCGCCGTTGCCGGTGCACTCCTCTTCGACGACGCTTTGGACGAAGACATCGGCGGCCGGGCGGTGGCCGGTCCGCCCGATCGCGTCCAGGGCAGCCAAGCAGGCGATGAGGCCGGCCTTCATGTCGCCTGCGCCCCGGCCATAGAGCCAATCCTGCGTCCGATGAGGCTCGAAGGGCGGGGTCGTCCACATGTCCAACGGACCGGTCGGAACGACGTCGACGTGTCCGTTCAGGATCAGCGAGCGGCCCCTTGCGGTGCGGGCCCGCAGGGTGCCGACGACATTGTAGGCGTTGTCATACGAAATGTGCGCGGGCGAGAAGCCCGGCAGGTGGCGGATCTCGTCGAGTTCGATCCGGAAGTGATCGATTGCCATGCCACGCTCGGTCATCAGCGCCGCCATGAAGGTTTGCGCGGCTTGTTCCTCGCCGCGCGTCGAGGCGAAGCGCACCAGCTGCTCGGTGAGCGAAAGCTGTTCGTCGAATCCCTCCTCTACCGCTGCAACCAGCGCGGCCGCCTGACTGTCCAGCATAGTGTTCCCATCCTCTGTCGAACATGGACCGACTCGTCGTCTAATCTGGCGCCGCCCTTTGGACAACGAACTCGTTCAGGCGGGCCGCAACCCAATGCGCCCGGCACTGGCCCCGCCATCGACGCGAAGACCTCCTTGTAATCCTCGCGCAGGTGGGCGCCCCCCTCGGGCACGTCGATATAGCCCGGCAACACGGCGTTCACGCGGATGCCGTGTTGGCCGAGTTCGAGCGCCATGCCGCGCGTCAGGGCCACCACGCCGGATTTTGAGGCCGAATAATGCGCCCAGCCGAGCAACGCCGTGTCTGCCGCGCCCGACGCTATCGTCACCACGGTGCCTCCGCCGGAGCGGATCATGAGCCCGCCGCCGACTGACAGGTCAGAAAGACCCCCTTAAATTGGTGTCGAGGACGCGGTCCCATTCGTCCTCCGATATCTCGAGGAAGGGGGTGTTCGGATAGACGCCGGCGTTGGCCACGAGCACGTCTAGTCGGCCCGCCTCCCGTGCGATCCTATCGTAGGCCGCCACAACCTCGGTCGCTTGGTCACGTCGGCCGCGATACCCACAGCCGCGATCCCGCGGGACGTCAACTCACCCTCTGCCGCGCTGGCACGCTCGACTGTGCGGTCGCGCGCCATGACCTTCGCTCCCTGGCGGCCCAGCGCCGTCGCGATGGCGAGGCCCAGGCCGGTTCCGGCGCCCGTGACGGAGGCAATCTTGCCCGTGAACCATCCTGTCCCGCTCATGCGAATGCTCCGGACGTCAGCACCGGGCGTTCGCCGTGCCACGGGGTGGCTCGCTCGTAGGCGTGAGCAACGCGGCAGAGCCTGCGTTCCTCGAAGGGTCGACCGATCAGTTGCATGCCGACCGGGAGCCCAGAGGCGCTGAAGCCGCACGGCACGGAGATTGCCGGCTGACCACTCAGGTCGACGGGGCACGTCAGCCGGAGCAGACATCCGAGAACATCTTCTTCGCCCCAGGCGGCCCGCACGGTTTGCGTCCCGATCGACGGCGGCGGTACCGGGATCGTCGGCGCCAGCAGCACGTCGGCCTTTGCCAGTGCCCCGACGAGACCCTGGCGGATCAGAACCCGGAGCCGCTGGGCATCGAGATAATCGGCCGCGGAGACCGCGGCACCGCTTTCCAGCACCAGGCGGATTCGGGGCGCGTAGCGATCTCCGGCACGCACCAGCAGTCTCCTGTGCCAGGCAAACGCTTCCGGGATCGCCACCGCGTATTGCACCGCCGGCGAAAGTTCGACGTGGGGCACGGCGACATCGACCAGAGTTGCGCCAAGATCGGTCAGTATCCCGGCGGCCCGACCAACCGCATCGGCCACTTCAGCGTCGACGCGGTCGAAGAAGTAATTGCGTGGGATCGCGACCCGCAAGCCACGCAACGATTCGGGCTCCTCGGTGTCCAGCAAGCCGGGCATGGAGCGCGGGTCGGAACTGCCGTCGCGCGGGTCGTAGCCCGCGATGGCTTCGAGCAGGGAGGCCGCATCGGCGACCGAGCGGGCGATGGGCCCGACGTGATCGAGCGACCACGAAAGCGGCACGACGCCATGTCGGCTGACGCGCCCATAGGTGGGCATTAGCAGGCTGCTGAAAATCTCATTTTTGCCTGGATCCGTTCGGTCTTTGATTCTGTTCTGTTCGCCCTTTGTAAAGGCACGAAGCGGCTCACCGAAGCGTTTTTCAGCAGCCTGTTAGACCCACGATGCCGCAGCAGGAGGCCGGGATGCGGATCGAGCCGCCGGTGTCGCTACCAAGCGCCGCCACCCCGGCTCCCGCGGCGACCGCGGCGGCCGAGCCCCCGCTGGAGCCACCCGGGATGTGATCGGGGTCCCAAGGATTGCGGCTCGCCCCGAAGGTCAGGTTCTCGTTCGTGATGCCATTGGCGAATTCGTGCATGTTCTGCTTGCCGAGGAACACTGCCCCGGCGTCGCGCAGCTTGGTCACGACCGTGGCGTCGAAGGTCGGGACGAAATCGCCCATCGCGGCGGAGCCGGCCGTCGTACGCACGCCCTTCGTGTAGAGCAGATCCTTCAAGCCGACCGGCATGCCGTGCCAGGGGCCGCGGTCGCGCCCGTCGGCAAGTTCCGCATCTGCCGCGTCGGCCTGCGCCAGTGCGGCCTCGGGCATCAGGGTAATGAAGCAGTTGAGGGTGGGCTCGACTGCCTCGATGCGGTCCAGCGCCGCTTCGGTGATCTCGCGCGAACTCACCATTCGGCTGCGCAGCAGATGCGCGAGTTCGGCCGCCGTCCGATCTGCTAGCCCCGGTGCGGCGGTCACGATGCGTCTCCGCCCGGCAGGGGAGCCGCAAGGAAGATTAGTGCCGGCTCGAGGCCGTCGAGCAGCGAGGGGTCGACTTGTCGTAGTCCTACGAGCAACGCCTCGGCGAGTTCGGCCGGATCCGGCACGGGTTCGGCTTGCGGCTGGGTTTCGGTCTGCATCGTAGGATTCCTCAACTCGCCGTATATCCACCATCCATGACCAGCTCGGCTCCTGTCACGAACGAAGCCTCGTCAGACGCCAGGAACAGCACGCCCTGAGCGATTTCCATGGGTGACGCGATCCGTCCCATCGGGGTGCGCCGCAGGCGGGTCTCGCGCCGCTCAGGCAAGATGCCTGCCACCATTGCGGTCTCGACCAGGCCCGGCATCACGATGTTGACGCGGATGCCCTGGTCCGCAAACTCGAGCGCCGCCGCCCGCGAGAGCATCCGGATCGCCGCCTTCGACGCCTGGTACGCCGGCGAGGCGCTCGCCGCGACCAGCCCATAGATCGACGAAATGTTGACGATCGACCCGCCGCCCCGCCGCAGCATCGCCGGAATGGCGGCCCGCATTCCCAGAAGCGTACCGGTCTGGTTGACGGCGATGACCCGGTCCCGATCGTCGAAGTCCATCGCCAGAATACCGGCCCGTCCGCTGATGCCGGCGTTGTTGACCAGAATGTCGAGGCCGCCGAACTCGCGTTCTGCGAGTGCCAGGGCGTCCTCCCAAGCGGAAGCCACGGCGACGTCGAGCGCAGCCGCGCGGGCCGCTTGCGCCCCGTGCGCGGCGCACAGCTCCTCGGCCAGGACCGAAACCTCGCCGAGGACCTTGTCGCCCAGGATTACCTGCGCACCCTGAGCTGCGAACAGCCGCGCTTCCGCCTCGCCCTGGCCCCGGGCCGCCCCGGTGACGATCGCGACCTTGCCTTGGAGCCTGTCACCCATCGCACTGCAACCTTGTGAATCACGGCGCCAGGAAACGGTAGAGCGCAGGATCGCGCGCGACATCCGCGGCCTTGCCGCGCAAGACGATCCTGCCTTGGTCGAGCACGTGTGCCTCCGTGGCGATGCCCATTGCGAGCGAGACATCCTGCTTGACGAGCAAGATGGCCCGGGTCCGTCCGAGTTCGGTCAGCGTATATCCGATGCGATCGACCATGCCATGCCACACAAGGGCGTCCTTTGGATCAATAAGCACGCGTCCGAATAGGCCGCTTCCGGTGCGGAGAGACAACGAAAGGACGTGCAACGCGCCGCACCGGAGGCCATGCCGATAGAGCCGCCGTCCGAGGTCGCCGTTGCCTCGGCGGAGCGTCGCGTTCAGGGCGTGAGGAAGGCATGGAGTTTCGGATCGTCACGAATGAGGCTTGTCGGGCCGTGCATGACGATGCGGCCGCGATCCAGCACATAAGCGTCGGCGCCGAGGTCGAGCGCGAAGCGCAGATGCTGTTCCACCAGCAGAACGCCGGCGCTTTGCCCGACCAGTTCGAGTTGCCGGCCGATTTCCTGAATGACCGCCGGCCAAACACCCTCGGTCGGCTCGTCGAGCAGCAGGTATTTGGGACTGCCCAGCAGAGCGCGGGCGATGGCCACCATCTTGCGCTCGCCGCCACTGAGCGTTCCGGCCGCGTTGTTCAGCCGAACCTTCAGGCGGGGGAATGTCTCCAGGACCCGCTCGATCGCTTGGCGGGCCGCGGCAGTGGTAAGCCGATAGCATCCGACTTGCAGATTCTCGGTCACGGTCAGTGACGTAAAGATCGGCCTGTTCTGCGGCACGTAGCCGATCCCTAAATCGGCGAGCGCGTTGACTGAAAGCCCGGTTACGTCCCTGTCGTCCTGCCGGAGGCGCCCGTTCCATGGCTTGAGGGCACCGGTCATGGCGTTCAGTAACGTAGTCTTGCCGGCTCCATTACGGCCGAGCAGCACCACCACGCCCCGCGGGGGCACCACCAGGTTAACGTCGAACAGCACCTGGCCCTTGCCATAGCCGCCATTGAGGCTGAGGACTTCGAACGACATTCAATCGTACCCGAGGAAAACGGCTTGCACCCGGCGATCCCGTTGTATTTCGTCGGGGGAGCCATCGATGATCACCTGGCCTTCGTCCAAGACGGTGATCCGATTGCAGACGCGGGCGATGAACTCGAGATCGTGCTCGACGATCAGAATACCGCAGCCGGTTTCCCGCGCCTGTTCGATGAGCCTCCCGGTGACCGCGCGTTCTCGGGCGTTCATGCCGGCGGTGGGTTCATCCAGCAACAGCATTCGGGGCTCGACACTCAACGCCATGGCGATCTCAAGCCATTGCTGCTCACCATGCGAGAGGTTGCCGGCGAAATCAGCCGAGCGTTCGCTCAGGCCGACCCTCCCCAGAACGGTGCGGGCCCGGCCGGCGAGCGCCCGGTTGGAGCGCGACAGGAACAGGTCGCGATAACTCGACCGGTGCTGCAGGGCGAGCAGTACATTTTCATATACGGTGAGTTCGCCGAAAATCCGGGTAAGTTGAAACTTGATCGACAGTCCGAGGCGAGTCCGCTCCGGCAGCGACAGACCGACGATGCTGGTGCCGCCCAGGCGGACATCCCCGGCGTCGGGATCCAGCAGGCCGGAAATGCAGTGCAACAGCGTGCTCTTGCCCGATCCATTTGGCCCGATCAGGCCGTGAATAGTGCCGGGAGCCACACGCAGGCTGACCCCGGCAAGCGCCCGCAAAGTGCCATAGCTCTTGGCAAGGGCCGAGACTTCGAGCAAGCTCTCAGCCACGGTCTACGCTCCCGCGCGGCACAGATGTTTCGTTGGCCGCGAGATCGAGCGCCGGCACGGGCACGCGCGGCAGAAACCAGCCGGCGATGCCGCGGCGTGCCACCAGCACTACCGTGAGCAGAACAGCGCCGAGGATGATCGGCCACAACTTCGGTAGGTCCTGTGACAGGTATTGTCCGAGCCCCTGGATCAGGATCACACCGATCACGGGTCCGACCAGCGTACCGGCGCCGCCGACCAGCACCCAGAGCATCGCCTGAGTGGAAAGGCCTATGGCGAGCAACGTTGGTGAGACGAACCCCTGCTGGAACGCGTAGAGCGCTCCGCCCAGACCGGCGACCGCTCCGGCCAGGGAGAACGCTAGTACCTTGATGACCGCCGGCCGATAACCGAGGAACATGGCCCGCTCCTCGTCGTCGCGCACCGCGATAAGCACGAGCCCAAGTTGCGAGCGCACCACGAAGCGCAGCAAGCAATAGACCGCAACCAAGGCGATGAGCGCGAGAATAAAGGAGGCGCGAGTATCAAACACGAAGCTTCCGATTGTCAGTTGCGGGACATCCGGAATCCCGTTCTCAGCCCCGATGTCGTTCCAGGCATCGGCCACGCGTTGCGCCGTGAACGACAACACGAGTGTCGCTATCGAGACGAACAATACCGATCCGCGGCGCGATCCGGTGAGCAGAAACGCACCGATCGCGAAAGCAAAGATGAATGAAACGGCGCCCGCTGAGGGAAGGGTCACAAGCGCCGAGGAGACGTCGCCCCTGGTGGCCAGCAGGCCGCCCACGTACGCGCCAACTCCGAAGAAGAAAGCCTGTCCAAGGCTCATCACGCCGGCGCATCCCCAGGTGAAATCCATGCTCAGCGCCAGCAAGGAATAAGCGATCACCGTGGCGCCAAGCTCCAGCTGGAACTCCGAACCGAACGCGAAGGTACCCACCGCCAGCACGAGCACGGTGAGTTCAAGCGCGAGGTAGTGCCACGCCGGACCGCCGCGCGGGAGGAACGGTCCCCTCCCACCCGCCGGGCCAACCTTCGTGGCGCGTCCGCCTGCGGTTTTTTTGTCGTTCACGGGATCGCCTAGGTGGTGCCGCACTCCAGCGGAGGGACAGCGTCGAATTTCTGGACGACTTCGAACACCCCATTTTTCACGACCGCGATATACATCGGCATCTTCAGGTGCTGCGATCCGGGCACCATCTCGCAGGGTCCGCCAAGGCCTTCCGAGAGCTTGGCCTTGTCCAGTTCCTTGCGCACCGCTTCGCGCTCTGTCGTCTTGGCAGCGACGACCGCCTGTTCCCAAAGCTTTATCCCGCGATAGATGCCAGTGGTTCCGCTCGCGGCCGCAAGCTGCGCCTTGGCCCAATCCGGATAGCGCTGCTTAAAGCGCTCCAGAAAGGTCTTGCTGAACGCATCATCGATTGTCTGGAAATAGTCCTGGCAGCTTGCCAATCCCTCGAGCGCCTTGCCCTCCACGGCGGGCAGGAGATTTTCGTCGGCATTCATGCTGGCGATGCGGCCCTTCTTGCCGGTGTAGCCGTTCTCCCACAACTGGCTGAGGAGCGGCAGTTCGGCGGGCGGCACCACGGTGGACAGCGCGCACGAGGCGCCCGACTTGATGACCTCGTTCACGGTCGCCTGCACGTTCGTGGAGGCAACGGGAATGAAGCTGGTGCCGAGGACTTTGCCGCCGTTCGCCTGAACGACCTCGGCCGCCTGCTTGTCGATAGAGTGGGGCCAGACGTAGTCCGACGACATGAAGTAAAAGGAATTGCCGTACCCGTTCGCCATCAGCCAGGGAATGAAGGGCTTGAGTTGCTGAGCCGGAACCGGCCCCGTGCAGAACACGTTTTTGTTCTTGCACTCGCCACCCTCGTAGAGCTCCGGATAAATGTAGATTAAGCCGCCCCGTTCGGCGAGGATGCCTTTGATGGCGTCGCGCGTGGAGCTAAAATTGCCGCCGATCGCCACGTCCACCTTGAACTCGCTGACCAGTTGGTGAGCCTTGGCGGCGGCAGTCTGCGGATCGCTCGCCGCATCGACCACGACGATATCGACGCGACGACCGAGGATACCGCCTGCCTTGTTGATGTCGTCGACAACGATCTGAGTAAGGTTCAGCGACGCCTGGCCGACGATTGCGATTGCCCCGGTCATGTCGAGAACCATACCGAGCTTGATCGGGTTGTCGGCCGCCAGGGCACTGCTCTGGAATCCTCTGATCAAGATAGCGCCCGAGCCGAGCGCGACGGCTCCAGCCCCCAGCGTGCTCAACACCTCGCGTCTCGTCAGTAAGCTTGCCATTTCAGCCGTCCTCCCAGCGTCTCGGGTATGACCGGCGTCGCATCAGGCTCGCCCGAAAAGGAACGCGGCCCACGCCTCCGCCAGTAATGCAAAGTGCTGCCATTCCGGTCGCAGGCAGCATCTCACCATCCTAGCAGGCTGCTGAAAAACTCATTTTTGCCTGGATCCGTTCGGTCTTTGATTCTGTTCTGTTCGCCCTTTGTAAAGGCACGAAGCGGCTCACCGAAGCGTTTTTCAGCAGCCTGCTAGAGTTCAGAACTCTGCAGCGGTTCCGCACTAATTGCAAATGCTGAATTGACTGCCCCCACGGAACTCCGTATCAGTTAAAAATTGTGGAGCGCGCAGAACCAGCGAGAGCATCGGGAGGCGAGGTCAGATCGGCCGCGCGAACCCTCGACGTTCTCGAATTCCTGGGCGCGGCATCCTCCTCGCTGTCTCTAGACCCAGATCTCCGACGCTTTGCGGATGCCCAAGAGCAGTACGCTCATGCTGCTGCGCACCCTGGTGGCTCGGGGGTATGCGGTTCGCGGCTCGGGCGACGGCTATGCGATCCAAGAGACGTTCTCACGCCGCGGTTTCGGCTGGGGCGCCGAGTCCGAAGAGCGCATAGCCGCCGTCGCGATCGCCGTCGCGGAGCGCTTGCGAGAACCCATACCCGAGACCTATTTGCTTGGTGCGCCGGCAGGCCTCGGTCGCGTCAAGGTGCTGGCGAAAGTCGTCAGCCCGCAAGAGATTCGCTACGACGCGGACATTGCAAAGCTGCGGCCGGCCTATTGCACGGCCATGGGCCGGGTGCTGCTGGCCTTCGCTGATCCAGCGACCCGTGAGCTTGGGCTCGCGCCGAGCGAACTCGTGCAACTGACGCCGGCGACGCTCACCGATCCGAAGCGCTTGCGCATCCTCTTGGGGAGCGTGCGCAAGGCTGGGTACGCGGTGGTCGAGGAGGAGTACGTACTGGGCGGGGCAGGTGCTGCGGCGCCTATCTTCGGTCGGGGCGGCCGGGTGATCGCGGCCCTCGACGTCGCTTCCGTCACGGCGCGGTTCCATGAGGTTCGCGCGGCCGTGATCGCCAGCGCGGTTGAAGGTGCCCGGCAGATCACCGCCCTCGTCGGCGGGCGGCAGCCGCGGGTTGACAGTTTCACTGGAGACATCGCGGAGGCTGGCGATCTAGCAGGCTGCTGAAAAAGGCTCGCCGATTTGGCGGTGCTGTGATTCACTGAGCTCTGGTTCACGGGAGCGAGTTCATTGCGCGGACAGGACAGTCGGAGCAGATCGCTGTTTTCCTACGTGGATC
>JAABUK010012887.1_pt1 | contig 10559 bp, 10 predicted proteins | sample 5559141 | NCBI WGS metagenome assembly JAABUK01 (sample SAMN10711869, study PRJNA513367) | rock metagenome | isolation source: Antarctica rocks | place: Antarctica: Victoria Land, Pudding Butte nord | collected 2016-01-03
TTCACCTGACTCAAGCATAGCACCACGTTCCGTTCCATTTGAAAAAATATTTAATCACCTGAATGTGAAATCTTTCTTCAATGTACATTACTTTTGATTTTTTCAGGGTAATTAAAATCAATATTACTAAAGCCATAATTTTCTTGAATTAACTTCCATTAATTTATGCCTTGCAAACCATTGTACTTTCAACAACACTTTGTATTTTAGATTTTTAATATCACCTGAAATAAAATAAATTTCAAAATTTTAAAACTTACATTAAATGTTTTCCCTAACTTAATTAAAAAACCTCGTTTACTTACGTTGCTTTTAAAAAGCACGGTTTAGTATTAGCCATCATAGTTTAATAGTATCTCATTTTTTACACATTTTTAATAAGAAAATCTATACAGTTTTTGTTTAGCAGCAATTTTTAAAACTCCATATTATGCAAAAAAATCTACCTGTCCGGTGTTTAAAATTTACTTTCTTTTTAATTTCTGTTTTTTCGGTTTCTGTATCCTCACGTGCACAATGGATCAGGAAAGCTAATGCTTTTCAATACAGATCAGATTTGTCAGGATCCGTTGTTTATAATTCCAGGATTTATACCTTTTTAGGTTTTAATGATCATTTTCGCCACAGTGATCCAACTTCCGAGGCGTATGACCCTGCTGCAGACTCTTATACATTACTCGCTCCGATACCAGATGCATCTATGACTCACGAAAGTGTAGTTTTAATAGATAATACGGTATGGCTAATTGGCGGCCGTGTGGGTCAAAATCCGGGTCCTCTTACAAGCGCTGTTTGGATTTATAATATCACTTCAGACTCATGGTCTAAGGGACCACAATTAACTGATCCGGCTACAGGCCAGCCTTTGCTTTGGGCAGCAGGCGGCGCAGCTTTGTTGGGACGAACACTTCATGTATTTGGAGGCTTTATTATTGACGCATGTAATCATGACCAGTCTGAATACCATCTTACCCTTGATGTTGATACCTGGCTTGCTGATACAACCAAACCTGCTGAATGGAAGAATGAGCTTGCGCCACTGCCTATAAAAAGAAATCATTTCAGTACTACAGTTCTTGGAGGAAAAATCTATGCGATAGGAGGGCAATTTGGCCATGATTGCGGCGGCGGGCAGGATAAACCATATTCTCATGTGTATGATCCTGCAACTGATAGCTGGACAGAGTTACCCTTATTGCCACAAGGCCGTTCGCATGCTGAAGGAGGCTCATTTGCTATTGACGGCAAAATATATATACTTGGCGGACAAGATGAGAATGGCGCCTCTACGGATAAAGTGACCATATTTGACCCTGCAGGTAACAACGGGGCAGGATCATGGACAGATGATCTCTCTATGACTTTACCGCAAAAACTTGAAGGAGGAACAGCTAAAATAATAAATAGCACGCTTATTTATTCTCATGGAGGATTAGCTACAAGTGCCCATCCAAGGAAATTAACGTATGCCCTCGAAGTCGTTCGAAATCCCGTTTATAAACTCGGGTTTTCATCAGGTTGTTTGCAATTAAATGCTGACTCCGGAAGTTCGGTTAAAGGTAAAACGCTGCTTTTTACTATTGACAGCAGCACAGGGTATGCAATATCTTCGAATGCAAGCTGGTTAACTGTAACTAAAAATGCAACAGGTACAACGACGCCAAATGCGGCAGATATAGAAATTACTGCTAATACCGCCGGCCTCGCTCCCGGTAATTATAATGGTATTATAACTGCAACGGGTTCTGAAACCATATCTCCCTATGTACCTGCAACTTATTGTGTAAATTTAACGGTTAAAAGTACTGCGACTGGTTTACAAACTTTGGAAGCTGAAATGGCTGTGTTGAATGGTGCAAAAATTTCATCTAACCATCCTGACTTTTCAGGTACCGGTTTTGTTGATTATATACATGCGTCAGGAGATTATATTGAATGGTCTGTTAATAAAGCAGCAGCGTCTTCTGCTTTGCTTAGCTTCCGGTATGCAAATGCCAAAGTAACCGACCGCCCCTTACAATTGGAAGTAAATGGAGTTTTAGTAAATCCGGGCCTTTCATTTCCGACTACAGGCACCTGGACAAATTGGGCTACTGTGACTGCCGCTGTAAATTTAAACGCAGGAATAAATACTGTAAGGCTGACTGCAATTGGGTATAGCGGTGCAAATATTGACTATCTCTCTTATACAAACGATGCTGCAATTGTAACCGGGCAAAGGCAAGCTTTAGAAAAAAATCGTATTTCTGCATCTTCTGATCTTTTAAAGGTAGTTATTTCGCCGAATCCTGCTTCAGGCAACGCAAGATTGGTTTTACATTCTTCTTCTGCTCTTCCTGTTGATATTGAAGTAACTGATATGTCTGGAAGAACTTATAAAAAAACTAAGTTTGTCGCCACTGGTTCGAATATTTTTAATTTTTCTGTAAATGATCTGCCGCCGGGCACTTACGTAGTTAAAGTAAAGCAGGGGAATAATTTGAATTCAACTAAAATGATAGTACAAAACGGCATTTTACGTTAAAAAAATAAAATTTTAGAAAATGATTTTTTTATATAAAAATTGATAAATTTTGGAAATCTTCCAACGAACCGGAAAGATTTCTAAAACTCAATCATTAAAAAAAATAATACTTCCCATGATGCAACTATATACCTGTATAGTGCATCATGGGAACCATATTTACACATTATCCCAGGTTTCCAATCTTCTGTCGATTCTCGCGTATGAGATATAAAACACACCCATTATTCAAATACTGTCAATTGTGTTTTTATCATTCTTATATAGACTTTATGAAAGAAAATCGATCGGTTTCAAAGCTTTACTTTGGCCTTTCTGTTGCAGCGGCTATTTTAATTTTTAACTCATCTTCCGCCCAATGGATCAGAAAAGCAGATGGCTTTAAAACCAGATCAGAGGTTGTTGGAGTTGTATACAAATCAAAATTGTATACTTTTCTCGGTTTTAGTAATTATGATTTGCAGACCGAGCCCACTTCAGAAGTATATGATCCTGCAACAAATACCTGGAAGCTTCTTGCTTCCATACCCGCCAGTGCATCTATGACCCATCAGGGTGTAGCTTTAGTTGATAGTACAGTATGGCACATAGGCGGACGTGTTGGCCAGAATCCGGGACCTCTTTCTGGCAATATCTGGATTTATAATATTAATACAAACGCGTGGTACCGCGGGCCACAGATAAAAGACCCGGCAACAGGCAATCCTTTGTTGTGGGGAGGAGGAGGAGCCGTTTTATTAGGCCGAACACTTCACCTGATTGGCGGTTTTATCATAAATGCGTGTAATAATGATCAGTCTTCCTATCATCTTACCCTTGATGTAGACTCGTGGCTCGCTGATACAACAAAACCAGCACAATGGTTAAATATCCTTGCCCCGCTTCCTGTAAAAAGAAACCACTTCAGCACCATAACACTTGGGGGAAAAATTTATGCAATAGGCGGCCAGTTCGGGCACGATTGCAACGGAGGTCTTGATAAACAATATGCGCATGTATATAATCCCCCCACCGATACCTGGACACAGTTGCCTTTATTACCTGCCCCGCGCTCACATATAGAAGGTAGTACTTTTGCCATAGATGGAAAAATATTTATAGCAGCAGGACAGGGAAATAACGGAGCTTCAACCAATAAAGTGACCCTATTTGACCCGCAGGGTAATAACGGAACGGGAACCTGGAAAGACGACTCGTCGCTGACATTGCCGAAAAGTTATGAAGGAGTTTCAGCCAAAGTCATTAATAATACTTTTATTTACTCTCATGGCGGGGAAGGATCAAGCAGTGAAACTAGGAAGGAAACTTACGGCAGAACTATTGTCAGAAACCCGGTTTATAAACTTGGCTTCTCTTCCGGCTGTTTAGGCCTAACCGCAGACTCAGGAAAAATAGTCATTGGTAAAACGCTGCTTTTTACTATTGACAGCACAAAAACCTACATAACTTCTTCAAATGCGTCATGGTTAAAAGTCAGTAAAAATGCGGAAGGTACAGCCATCCCTAACGCAGTAGATATAGAACTCACTGCTAACACTGCAGGACTTGCTCCTGGTTTCTATAGCGGAACCATTACAGCGACCGGTACCGGAAGCGGGCCTGCCTATTCGCCTGCAGCTTATTGCGTGAGCCTGACAGTTAAAGGCCCTAATTCTTCAGATACTCTTCAGGCAGAAAAAGCGATATTATATGGTGCAAAGATTGCTTCAGACCATGCGGGTTATAGCGGAAATGGTTTTGCAGACTATATAAATTCAACTGGTGATTATATTCAATGGACTATAAATAAATCAACATTGAGCTCAACTTTACTCAATTTTCGCTACGCTAATGGCGGAACTGCCGACCGGGCATTGAAATTAGAAGTAAATGGTGTTGTAATCTCTTCATCTCTTTCATTTGCTCCAACCGGGTCTTGGACGAAATGGTCTTCTTCAACAGCCACAGCAAACCTTGACTCGGGTGTAAATACAGTAAAGCTGACAGCTATCGGCGCAAGTGGTCCTAATGTTGATTATATTGCTTTCGGGAACAATAATACAGTTCAGACGGTTAAAAGAACAATTGCAGATACCGTCGGTTTAGCTGCACATTCTGTAATAAAAATGTTTGTTTCGCCAAATCCTGCTGCAGGAAATGTAAGATTATTTTTAAATACCTCTTCTTTACTTCCTGCAAATGCAGAAATTATGGACATAACAGGAAAAGTGTACAAAAAGATGAAACTAACTAACCCTGGTTCTGATATTTTTAATTTTTCTGTAACTGATCTGCGATCTGGTGTTTATATAGTAAGAGTGAGACAAGGTAATAATGCTCAAACTGCGAAGTTTGTAGTAGATAATAAAAATTAATTAATATCGTGAAATAATTAATACACAGATATGAAGTTGCACAGAGAGAACGTTGTGTACCTCTGTTTCTCTGTGTTGAGAAAACAAATATTTGAACCAACACCGTAATATTGAATCACCCGTATTTACTTTCCAATTCGTTCGTCGCTTACTTTAATTAATTCACAGGTTTTTTTTACTTTTTCATCAAAGTCTTGCAAGTCTTCGCTTAAAAAAATCCAGGTATGAGGAGCTCCGTCAATATCAAAAACCATATTAGATATATGAATCTCCTTTTGCAAGGCATCAAAAAATTCGGGTTGGGTAGCTACAAAAATTCCGTTAAATTCAGGCTGGTTTTCCCTGTCCCGCAGCAGCAGCAGCAGCTTTTTATCCAGGTATAATCCATAACATCCAAGCATTTTTTTTATTCTTGGTCTTACAGGATACAAATAGCGGAGCACAAAATCATAAGGAACTTTATAATTCATTACATAAATTCTTTAAAAAGTTATACTAATATGGTTTTTATTTCCGCAATCAGTATAACTAACCAGCTTTTTTAATACGAGCAATATAAATAATTTTAAGTCTAAATTGCTGTTTAAAAAAACACAGAGATGATTATCTATAATATTACAAGTAAAATTGACTGGTCGGTTGCTCAGGAGTGGGTTCAATGGATGAAGGAAACACACATTCCTGATGTTTTAAATACGGGTTGTTTCGAAAAATACCAGTTTGTAAGGCTGCTGCAGACCGACGAAACAGATGGTCCTGCTTATGCTATTCAATATTATACACCTTTGTTAAGTACATACGATTATTACCTGCAGCATCACGCGCCTTTTTTGCAGAAGCAAATAAAAGATAAATGGGGTGAAAAATATGTTGATTTTAGTACTTTAATGCAGGCAGTAGCGTAAAATGCTTACAAAATACAAAAACGGCAACTGCTGATACAACAACAATTTTTAATTATGTTTATACTTAAAAGTTTAGGGATATGAACACTATTAAAAATTTTATCGCTCATCAAAAGCTTATAAATTTGTCAACTTTTTATACTGATTAAAAATATTAACAATGAATAAAGCTGAATTAATTTCAAAAATTTCAGGCGATACTGATGTAGCCAGAGCTGATATAAATGCTGTGTTAGACTCTTTTGTTGATACAGTTACCGGCACTTTAAAAGAAGGTGGAAAGGTGACCTTGGTAGGTTTTGGCACCTTTTCTGTCTCAAAGCGAATTGAACGCAATGGTCGTAATCCGAAAACGGGGGAGTCAATTAAAATTAAAGCAAAAAGGGTCGCAAAATTTAAAGCAGGCAAGGAGCTGTCGGCGAGAATATAAAATGTAAAGCATACTATCTTTTTTTTATAATTGTAAGCATTTATTTGCAATAGTACTGATCAGAGAACAAATTGCTTTGCCCGTTACACAACTTAGCGTAGGTTTGTATCCTTTTAAATTAAGTATTTAAAAAAAAATTTATGGGAAGAGGTGATAAAAAAACAAAAAAAGGTAAAATTTTTAAAGGTTCTTTTGGTAAATCCCGTCCTGCGAGAATAACAAAAGCAGCAAAACCTGCTGAAGAGAAAAAAGAAGCTTAACTTACTGGTTGATTGAGCAATAAAATTTTTTTCAACCGCTCAGTCAACCTTTTTATTTTTTAGATTAATGTAGCAAATTATAAGCGTTTTAAGGAGCAATTCTTTCGATCAGCCAATCCGTATTTTGCTTTGTATATCGAATCCTGTCATGAAGCCTGCTTCGGCGGCCCTGCCAGAATTCAATTTTTACAGGTTTTACTATGTATCCGCCCCAATGCGGAGGCTTAGGTATATTTTCTACACGGAACTGTTCTTTGTATTTCAGCTCATTTTGCTCAATTATATGTCTGCCTGCCACAATTGCGCTTTGCGGTGATGCCCACGCACCGATTTTGCTTGCCACTGGTCTGGTTTTAAAATAAGCCTCACTGTCTTCTTCACTTACTTTTTCAACTGTTCCTTCAATTCTTACCTGCCGCTCAAGCTCTTTCCAAAAAAAGACCAGCGCTGCACAAGGGTTTTGTGCAAGTTCTTTTCCCTTATGGCTTTGATAGTTTGTGTAAAATTTAAATCCCTCAGATGTAAATCCCTTTAACAATACAATTCTCGCCGACGGCACTCCATCAGTCGTAGCGGTAGCAAGCGTCATGGCGTTCACTTCTTCAATCTGGCTGCTTACGGCTTCATTCCACCATACAGAAAATTGCTCTGTCGGATCCCCTTTTACATCTTCTTCAAGCAAAGATTTCTGCTTATAATCTTTTCTTATATCAGCAATTCCCTCATTCATTATATTTTAGTTTTAAACTTATACGGCATAATACATTTGACTGCAAGTTAGTAGAAATAGTGAGCCTTAATTGGTTTTTTGACTAATGTATTTAGTATTTATGTGTCAAATACTTTAGCTATTACTTATCTTGATCAGTATTACTTTAAAATGATGGCAAAGCAGATAGTTCTACAGAATTGGGATGACCTTCGCGTGCCGGTAATTCAACTCTGTTAATAAAAGCGCCATTGGCATCGAATACAGTAGCAAACGCACCATTGTCTGTGCTTAACACTGCAATACTGCTGTCACGGTTTTCATAAGCACGAACCAAGGTGTCCTGGGCAAAGTTTGCAGTAAAATAGCTGGTAACAGATGAAGGCAAAGCGCTGAGAGCCACAGTATCCCTTCTCATTCCGTCCCTGTCGTCAAAGGCGTCGCCATGATGCCAGCCATGTCCGTCTAAATCCTGACCATCGCGCTGCTCCAATACTTTTGTAAAAGCACCGGTTGCATCAAATTTTAAACCTACCGGATTAGTGTTGTATTGTATAATAACAACATAGCCGGCGGTATTACCAGATGTATCTTTATCGGTAAATGCCTTTTGAAAGGTGTAGTCACTGTAATTAGCAGTCAGATAATCGGTAACAGCGGCAGGCAAGCTGCTAAAAGCAACAGAGTCTCTGTGATGGTCGCGGGCACAGGTTCCGACAACGTACACTGAGTCGCCTGCCGTTCCTCTGCTTGCGGCAACAGCAACGGCTTGTGTACTTGCAACTGCTGTTTGCGTAGTTGCAGTTTCGGCAGCAGTTTGCACAGTGGCTGCAGTATCAACAGAATTATCTTTTTAGCACGAAGCGAAAGGCAGTAAAAGAAGCGCCAGTGAAAGCATATTAAATATGCCGTTTGTTCTCATGTTTGTTTTCATTTTTTTTGATTGTTTTTGTTTAAAAAAAATAAATGTTTTTACATACGTTTTCTTTTATCTCAATGAGGATGGCATAGCATTACACTTCACCGTTTTGGCGTTAAAAATTTGATGTCGCTTTTTTCTATTTAAATTTTATATGAAGCGTCAGTGCATCGGACTGTAGGCCGTTGCTGCGGCTGTAATGACCGTAGCGCAATTCAACACTGCTCCAGTTTTGAATGCCTAAGACACCTTTTGGCGGGGCAAGCCTTATACCTGCTCCAAAAAAATTACTGGTAAATTTTGAAAGATCATAGTCACTTGTATAATAAGTTTCTGCGGCATCATGTTGTGCATAAGCAGCGAAATGGTCTGCTGCATTTTGAGCATAAAAACGATAAAACGGGCTTACCGAAACGAAAGGCGTTAATTTTACAGCAGTTTCCAAATCTATCGTGTGCGCCTTCAATCCCCAATCGTCCTGGTAGTACCGGTAAAAAGACCGGAGGATTACATTATCACCTAAAAAATAATTTGCACGGACGCCTAAAGGAATTTTAAACCGCTTGTCAGGCAATGTCTCTGATCTTTCTGAACCATCAGTAAAGTACACTCTTTGATATTTGGTTGCCAGCAGACCTTTTTGATAAGCCGGATCAAAGAGAAACATTACCTGTAAGCGCTGATTGATAATTTGGGAATAAGACAGCGAAGCGCTATAGGAGTCTCTCGGCTTATAATCTATCGAACCGGGATCACGGCCATTACCGGAACTGTAGCCGGCAGGTTTTAGCTCGTATGCGTAAATCACCTTCCATGTATCTAAGTATGCCTGCAGCTTGGCAGTTAATTCACGGTTTTTATCTTTGGAAGTCTTTGTAAAACCGGCGCCGAGACCATAAGAAGTATAATCATATTCTTTTGAAAAAGATGCATTTATTCCAAAATCGGTTCTTTTTTGTTCGTTTTGAATATTCCACGAAGCGGAAGGATAAAAACGGGTATCACTCATAGATGCAGAAGAGATGGTTCGCGGGTCTATTTTGTCTGAAGACGCTGAAGTATAATGATCAACACCCACTTCAACTCCAATTGTATGTTTTCTGCTTTTAGTGTCGTATTTTGTTAGTTTCAAATCAATTGTGTTTGCAAAGTCTGTAAGTCTTTCAGAGCCGATGCCGCCTGTTACTGCCGAGTTATTTCCGTTTTGGTGATAATAGCCGGAGACGAAATTTACTTCATCGAGCTTTAGCTTGCGGCTTTTGTATAACGAACTGTCTTCAGCTTTAGTTTGAGAGAATGCACTAAGAATGCTTACATACATTCCTAAAGCTGCCAATGAAATTTTTCGCATAAATATCTATTATTGAAATCAATAAACTGTTTTAAAAAACCTTACTATCGCTGAATAGAATTACAAAAAGTACAAGGGAGTGACACAACCGGAGCTGAACAATGAGCTGAAGCTTGTACCAAAAAAATAGTATAACCTGAATTAATTGCAACCACATCCTCCGCCGGTTTTACCGCCGTTAGCGCCTGATGCACCTTCCCGGTAGGCCTGGAAATTCTGTTCGAACTTCTGCACTTTTCTTGCAGACAGCTCCATCTCCGCATCGTTTATGCGCGACTTCTGGTATTCTTTCACGGTGGTACATGCCGCTAAGCTTACGGCAAACAGCAGCGCACAGAAAATCATTATAATATTCCTTAATCCTTTTATCATCAACTGATATTTATGTTGTCTGAAGTGTACAATTTATTGTTGTCGTCTATAATAATGCAGGCTATATTTTTCATCTGATTTATCAAATTAAGACCTGCTTTTATGCCCATGACCGTTACCGGGGTTGCAAGCGCATCTGCCAGCTCAGCATTGCTGCAAATAATAGTAACGCTTTTAATGCCTGATACCGGCAAGCCAGTTTTTGGGTCAATGGTGTGCGAATACTTTTTACCATCAATAGTCACATATTTTTCATAATTGCCCGAGGTTGCAACCGCCATATTGCTTATATCTAAGTAAGAAAAGGGATGCTGCGCCGAGTCGGGATCTGCTATGCCTACTGTCCAGGGCTTGCCATTTGGTTGTGTACCCCAGGTTGTAAGATCGCCTGCAGCATTTACCACACCGCTTTCAGCGCCATTTTGCTCTAATATCAATCTCGCCCTGTCTGCTGCATATCCTTTCCCGATTCCGCCAAAACCTATTCTCATTCCTTTTTCTTTTAAGAAAACTGTTTCTGCCTTTTTATCTAAAATGATATTTTTATAATTGATAAACCGAATCCTTTTTTTAGCCGTTTCCTTATCAGGTAAACAAGTCATGGTCTTATCAAAATTCCAGAAACGTTTATCAATAGAGCCGTAAGTGATATCAAAAGCGCCTTGTGTGAGTTCTGAAATTCTGACAGAGCGGTGAATGAGATTAAAAACTTCCCGGTCAACCTTTACGGGTTTT